>Ga0209705_10002345_pt1 | contig 10174 bp, 7 predicted proteins | sample PPLLaktember2015_5_FD_187262 | JGI IMG/M metagenome (GOLD analysis project Ga0209705, IMG submission 187262) | Freshwater sediment microbial communities from Prairie Pothole Lake near Jamestown, North Dakota, USA - PPLs Lake P8 Core (1) Depth... | ecosystem: Environmental > Aquatic > Freshwater... | reverse complement strand
GCTGGTCGGACAGATCCAGGCCTTCTGCCGCGCCAGCCTGGAGGGGCCGCAGCCGGCGCGGGGCTTGTGGCTGCGACGCTGGCGGGCGATGCGCGACAAGGATGCCGGTCAAGACGAGAGCGGCGCGGCGGCCGTGCACGACGGCGTGCGGGCCGCATTCGTCACGCGCGACAACCGCGGCAACCGCACCGACATCGAGCGCCACTACCGCGCCGCGGTGCGAAGCGCTCGCGAGCGCATACTGATCGCCAACGCCTATTTCTTCCCCGGCTACCGGCTGCTGAGGGACCTTCGCCGAGCGGCGCGGCGCGGCGTGCAGGTCGACCTGATCCTGCAGGACCAGGTCGACATGCCCTGGGCGCAGCGGGCATCGAAGCTGCTGTACGGATACTTGATACGCGCCGGCGTTCGCGTCTACGAATACAGCGAGCGGCCGCTGCACGCCAAGGTGGCGGTGGTCGACGACCGCTGGGCAACCGTCGGCTCGAGCAACCTCGACCCGACAAGCCTCAGCCTGAACCTCGAGGCCAACGTGGTCGTGCGCGACGAGACCTTCGCCAGGCATCTGCGTGAGCAGATCGAGCGCCTGATGCGGCAGCGCTGCGAGCGCGTGCGGCTGCCGACGCCGAGTCCGCTGCACTCGGCCTGGATCGCGCTGCGCAGCCTGCTCGTGTTCCACGCCATGCGCTACTTCTCGGCCTGGGCGCGGCACTCGCCGGATGGCGCCCCGCGGGTCGTTCCGCTGCAGACCGCTTCAGAATGAAGCCGGCGGCGCGGCGGGCCTGGTCGTGGTTCAAGCGGGGGGCGCCGTGGGGCCTGGCCGTGCTGGTGCTGACGCTAGTGGCACGTCAGGCGCATACGGTGGACTGGCCGGCGGTCTGGCAGGAACTGCTCAGGCAGCCACCCGGCAGGTTGGCGGCGGCGGCGGCGCTGGCGCTGGTCAGCTACGGCCTGTACGCCAGCTTCGATCTCGTCGGCCGCCGGCTGACCGGCCACCGCCTGTCGGCCGCGCGAACGCTCGGCACCGCCGCCATCAGCTACGCGGTCAACCTCAACCTGGGGGCCTGGGTCGGCGGCATCGGGCTGCGGCTGCGCCTGTACACCCGCTGGGGGCTGTCGGCGCCGACGGCGATGGAGATCATCGCGCACAGCATGGTGACGAACTGGCTTGGCTACCTGTGGGTCGGCGGTGCGGTGCTGGCCTGGGCCCCGCCGCCGCTGCCCGACGCCTGGATGCTGTCCGGCGCCGGGCTGCGCGCCATCGGGCTGGCGATGATCGCGGCGGCGATGGCCTACGTGGCGACGTGCCGCTTTTCGCGCCGGCGCAAGCTGAAAGTGCGCGGGCACACGCTGACCCTGGCGAGCGGCCGCCTCGCCGGCTTACAGGCGTTGGCGGGCGGCGCCAACTGGCTGCTGATCGGCGCCATCGTCTGGGGCCTGCTTGGCGGGCGCATCGACTATCCCACGGTACTCGGAGTGATGCTGCTGGCGGCGGTGGCTGGCGTCGTGACGCACGTCCCGGCCAACCTCGGCGTGCTGGAGGCGGTGGTCCTGTTTACGCTGGGCGCCCGGCTGCCGACGCACGAACTGCTTGCCGCGGTGCTGGCCTACCGGGCCGCCTACTATCTGCTGCCGCTGGCGCTGGCGCTGCCCGCATACGGCCTGAGCGAGGCGGCGGCGCGGCGTGCCGACTGCGCGGCTTAGGCGCCGATTCGCAGGCCGAACCAGTCTAGACGCACCTCTTGGCTGCGGCATAGGCCGCCAGCCCCGCCTCGCGGTCGATCGGCACCACTTCCTTCAGCGTGGTGCCGCCCTTGGGCTGCAGCTCGGGCGGAAAGAACGCGAGTTTCTGCGTCTTCGCCAGCTTCTCGGCGCGCCCCAGGTCGAGGTCGCGCTCGTTCGCCGCCGCCGGCTTCACCGCCACCCCGTCCACGATCTCCAGGTCGAACCACCAGCGCTTCACCGGGTTGCGCTCGCCGCCGCCGATCGTGTCGTCGTAGTCGATCAGCGCGCGGCGCGATTCGGGCACTTCGACCGACAGCCACAGGAGCTTTTCCGATTCGACCAGGTCCTCGCGGTTATAGGGGCAGGTCTTCATGCAGCGCCCGCACGCCGAGCCCTTGGCGTTGGTCAGTCGGTAGCGGCCGCACTTTTCGACGTCGGGCTTCCAGATCTCGTAGCCGTTGAACATCACCTTCGGGCCGAAGGGAATGGCGTTGCACGGGCACTCGCGCGCGCACTTCTGGCACATGTTGCAGACGTCCTGCAACCCAAAGTCGATCGGCCGGTCCACTTCGAGCGGCAGGTCGGTGGAGAACACCACCGATTTCGAGCGCGGGCCGATGAAGGGATTCAGCACCAGCTCGCCGATCCTCGACATTTCCCCGAGCCCCGCCATCAGCATCGCCGGCAGGTGCAGGAGCTCCGAGTAGGCGTTCGAGTGCACGCGCGACGAATGTCCGAGCCGCCGCAGGTGCGCTGCCATCACGCCCGCCAGCATCGCGCCGCGCATGTAGGCGCGCATCGATTGCGCGCCCGAGACCCAGTCGTCGCCGGAGCTGCCCTCCATGGTCTCGAAGCCCTGGTCGATGAGCATCACCACCGCGTATGGGTGATACGGCGCGATCGGCTCGCCCGCCTCGTCGCCGTGCGAGTAGTACATCCACGGTTCGGCGCGGCAGATGCCGACCAGGTCCGCGCCCATGAAGTAGCCGAGCGCCTTGATGGCTTCGGCGTTGCGCTTGGCGTCGGTGAGCTTCGAGCCGGCAAGCGGTTCGCGCCCGCCCTGCAGCGGCACCATGTTGCGGATGAGCGGCGTCATGGCAAAGGCAAGCGGATGCTTGACCGCGAAGCGCCGGCGCTCCCGCTGCGGCTTCTCGCCAAGATCCCCGGCGAGCGCGCGCGAAAACAGATCCGCGCGCTTGGGCATGCGCTTGATCTCGTCGCGCAGCACGCGCGTGGTGGGCTCGTCCACGCGCTTGATCTTCTCCATCTCGTACCGGCCGAGGTGCAGCGGGCGCTTGGCTTCTTCGGCTTCGGTCCAGCCGGGGCGCGTGCCCATCCTCCCCATGTAGGCGTCGATGCCCGGCCAGTCGAGCGAAGCGAGCGGCAGGTCGGGCTCAAACGCGTAGTCGGTGGTCACCACGCCGAGGCGAAAGCCCCGGCCGAGGAACGGCGCCTTCAGCACGCCGTTCACCGCCATCGCCACGCCCGCGCGCTGGGCAAGGCGCTCGATCGAGATCAGGCTGTCGCCTTCCACGTGGCCGCGCGCGCTCCAGCCCAGCGCGCGGATGTAGCCCGCCATCACCACCGCGACCTCGGCGCAGCGCAGGTCCGTGCGCGCGGTGTTCGTGCCGCGGATCCACTCGTCGCCCGCTTCGCCGCGCCCGGCTTCGCGTCCGAACTCGATCAGGAAGACGAAGGCGTGGGTGTGCGCTGGGTAGTCCTTCGCCACCCAATCCAGCGCGTCGATTCGGCAACAGCCGGCAAGCGTGACATCGAGAAAGTACGCCGAGGCCTTGAGGTTCTGCGCGCGCTTGACGGGATCCTCGGGCACCGGGGCGCGCGCCGGCGCGACCTCGCCGTCGAGGTACTGCCGGAAAAGCGCGCGGTATTCGGGGATCGCCGCGGCGATGGACTCAGTGTTCGCCGGCGAAGCGTCCTTCGGCTGGCGCGCATCGCGGATCGGCGCGACCGGGTCACGCGTCAACTGCTCGAGCGGCAGCGGGCCGAGGTCGAAGGGGCGGTCGCGGTTCGAGAATAGGCGTGCCATCGACATCGGGCCGGGACCCTCCCTTTCCACAAATGGTACCCGCGTTCTGTTAGCTTGCACCCCATGGCCGCGAAGACCGGGGGACGCGGGCTCTACCAGCTGATCTGGCCGCTGCTGGCGGCGATGGCCCTGCTCGCCCTGGTCGCCGTGCTGGGCATCTACGCGCTGTCCGGTGCGCGCCTACATCGGCGGCGAGGCCCACTGGTCGCGCGCGCAGAAGCAGGCCGTGCTGCACCTCATGCGCTACGCCGAAAGCGGCCTGCAAAGCGACCATGCCCGCTACCAGCAGGCGATCGCGGTGAACTTCGGCGACCGCGACGCGCGCCTCGCGCTGCTGGCCGACCCGCCCGACGCCGCCCGCGCGCGCCGCGGTCTGCTCGCCGGGGGCAACCACCGCGACGACATCGATCGCATGGTCGCCATGTTTCCCCTGTTCCGCCTGGATGCAGACGTGCGTCGCGCCTTCGACGCCTGGGAAAGCGCCGACGCGCTGCTGGACAAGCTGGACGCCGTGGCACGGGAACTGGCTGAGGAGGTGCACGACAACGGGCCCGGCACCTGGCGCTCGCGCACGCTGGCGCGCGCGGCGGCGGAGCTCGACGAGCGGATGACGCCGCTCGCCGAAACCTACTCCAGGTCGCTCAACCGGAGCGCGCGGCGCCTGTCCACGATCCTCTGGAGCGCGGGCGGGCTGCTGTCGGCCCTGATGCTCGGCTGGGCGATCTTCGCCACGCGGCGCAGCCTCGCACGCCTGCAGAGCGCGGAATCGCAGCAGCACGCGGCCGAGCAGCAGCTCGCCCAGCTCGCGCAGTACGACGCGCTCACCGGACTGCCCAACCGGGCCCTGTTCCACGACCGGCTCGGCCAGGCGATCGCGCGTGCGCACCGCAGCGAGCACCCGATCGCGGTGCTGTTCCTCGACCTGGACCGCTTCAAGGAGATCAACGACTCGCTGGGCCACGAGGCGGGCGACCGCGTGCTGATCGAGGCCGCGGAGCGCATGCGGCTGCACCTGCGCGAAGGCGACTCGGTGGCGCGCCTGGGAGGGGACGAGTTCACCGTGATCCTGGAGGACGTGGACGGCGCCGAGCAGGTGCGCAGCGTGGCGCAAAAACTGCTGCGCGCCTTCGCCGAGCCGTTTCGCGTCGACGGGCAGGACCTGTTCGCCACGCTGTCCATCGGCATCGCCCTGCATCCGCGCGACGGCGCCGATGCCGAGAACCTGCTGCGCCACGCCGACACCGCCATGTACCAGGCCAAGAGCGACGGCCGCGACGGCCTGAAGTTCTACACCCCCGTCATGAGCACGGCCGTGAGCGAGCGCCTGTCGCTGGAGGGGCGGCTGCGCCAGGCGCTCGAGCGCGGCGAGTTCGTGCTGTACTACCAGCCGATCGTGCGCCTCGAGGACGGTGCGATCTCGAGCGTGGAGGCGCTGCTGCGCTGGCGCCACCCTGAAGAAGGCTTGCTCCCGCCAGGCCGGTTCGTCGGCATCGCGGAACAGACCGGCCTGATCGTGCCGATCGGCGACTGGGTTCTGCGCGAGGCCTGCTCACATGCGGCGCAGTGGCAGGCCGCGGGCCTGCGGCCGCTGCGCGTGGCGGTCAACCTTTCGGCACGCCAGTTCAGGAAGGGCGGGATGGTGGCCGCGGTGCGCAGCGCGCTCGAGGCAGCCCGCCTCGACAGCCGCTGGCTGATGCTGGAGATCACCGAGAGCCTGCTGATGGAGAATCCCGAGGCGAGCGGCAAGGTGCTGCAGCAGTTGAAGGAGATGGGCGCGCACATGGCGCTTGACGATTTCGGCACCGGCTACTCGTCGCTCGCCTACCTCAAGCACTTTCCGATCGACGTGATCAAGATCGACCGCTCGTTCGTGCGCGACATCGTCGCCGACGTGGACGACGCCGCCATCGTCAAGGCGACCATCGGGCTCGCGACGAGCCTGGGGATGCAGACCACCGCGGAAGGCGTGGAGACCGGGGAACAGCTCGCGTTCCTGCGCACGCACGGTTGCCGTTTCGGGCAGGGGTACCTCTTCAGCCCGCCGGTGCCCGAAGCGGAATTCGCGGCGATGCTGCGCGAGGAGCGGCGGCTCGCGGCCGCCTGAGCCGCTAGAAGCCCTCGAGCACCAGCTTGCCGAGGGTGTGGCCCTGCTCGAGGCGCCGGTGTGCCGCCTTCAGGTTCTGCGCACAGATCCTGCCGAGATTCTCCTTGAAGGTGGTGACCAGCGTGCCGGCGTCGACATGGCGGCCGGTGGCTTCGAGCAGCTCGTGCTGCGCCTGCATGTCCTCGGTCTCGAAGGTGGAGCGCGTGAACATGCCCTCCCAGGCGAACGTCAGGCTCTTCTCCTGGAACGGCGCGAGGTCGACCGGCTTGAGCGTCCTCACGATCGAGCAGATGCGGCCCTGCGGCCTGGCGAGCTTCGGCAGCACCGGGAACAGCGGGTCGGTGCTGGTGCAGATGAAGATGTAGTCGGCTTCGCCGCCGAGCTGCTCGGGCAACGACCGGGTGTGATCGACCGTCGCGTCGGCGCCGAGCTTTCTCACCCAGGCGATCGACTCCGGGCGGGAGGCGCTGGCGGTCACGTGCAGGCGCGCCAGCTTCTTCGCGAGCTGGATCGCGATCGAGCCCACCCCGCCCGCGCCGCCGAGGACCAGCAGGTGTTTGCCGGCGTGGGCCCCGGTTTTCGAGATCCCCATGCGCTCGAACATCGCTTCCCAGGCGGTGATGGTGGTGAGCGGGAGCGCCGCCGCCTGGGCGAACGACAGCGAACTGGGCTTCGTGCCCACGATGCGCTCGTCCACCAGGTGCAGCTCGCTGTTGGTGCCTTGCCGCCGGATGCTGCCGGCGTAGTACACCTCGTCGCCGGGCTTGAACAGGCTTGCCTGCGGACCGGCCGCCTTGACCACGCCGGCGGCGTCGTAGCCGAGGATCTTGAGCTCGTCCGGTTTCGCGCCCGCGGCGCGGCGCTTGGTGTCGACCGGGTTCACGGACACCGCCCGCACCTCGACCAGCAGGTCGCGGCCTTCGGGCTTCGGTTCGGGGACGTCCACGTCGACGAGTGATTCGGGGTCGTCGATCGGCAGGGACTTGTAGTGGCCTACGGCTTTCATGCTCGCGCATGTTACCCGGTCGCTGCAGGCCAGTCCCGGTAGTATCCCTGCCATGCGCACTGCCCTGTCATTGCTCGTCGTACTTGCCTGCAGCGCATGCCAGGCGCCGGGCGGCCCCGACTACGACAAGCTTCCGGCAGTCGAAGTGCGCGGCAGCGGGCGCTACACCACGGTCCTTCTCAAGACCCGTCCCGGCGTGCGGCAGGCATTTTCGCTTTCCGTGCCGGAGCGGCCCGCCGCGGTGGTGCTGTACTTCCGGGGCGCCACCGGCATCGACCGCGGTACCCGCTGGATCGAGGATGGCCTGCAGCGACATGACATCGCCATCGCGATCATCGACCCGCCCAGCGACCTGCCGCAGGGCTTTGCCGCCGGGGAGCGCAGCCGCGCGAACCATGTGACGGACATCGACGCCGTGATCCGCCACCTGCACCACACCTTACGCGTGCCGGTATGGCTCGCGGGCATCTCAATGGGGTCGGTATCCGTGGCCAATGTCGGGGTGAACACTTCGGCCGGGGTGCAAGGCGTGGTGTTCCTTTCGTCGATTACCAGTACGCGTTTCGGCAGGAACTCGTACGGCGAGCGGCTGGCGAGCAGCTTCGCGCTTGGCGAACTGAAAGTTCCGGTGCTCGCCTTGGCCCATGCACTGGACGGCTGCCAGCTCACGCCGCCCTCCGGAGCCGCCGAGATCGTTCGGCGCGCAGCGCGCTCGCCCGCGCGGGAGGTGAAGGTTTTCGAGGGCGGCCATCAGTTCGGGCGCGACCCGTGCCTGGGGAGTACGTACCACGTTTTCTCCGGTATCCAACCCCAGGTGGTGGACCACATCGCCGCCTTCATCCGGAAGCACTCAAAGCTAGAATCCGGGGGGTGAACCAGCCCCAGCCGCCCTCCACGTCGAACTTCATCAAGCAGATCATCGAGGCGGACCTCGCCTCGGGCAAGCACAAGAGCATCGTCACCCGGTTTCCGCCGGAGCCCAACGGCTATCTGCATTTCGGGCACGCCAAGTCCATCGCCCTGAATTTCGGGCTGGCGCAGCAGTACGGCGGGAGATGCAACTTGCGCTTCGACGACACCAATCCGGAGAAGGAGGAGCAGGAATACGTCGATTCGATCCTCGAGATGGTGAAGTGGCTCGGCTACGACTACGGCACCGCGCTGTACGCCTCGGATCACTTCGACACCATGTACCGGGCGGCGGAGCTGCTGATCTCCGAGGGCCACGCCTACGTGGACAGCCAGACGGCGGAACAGGTCCAACTCAATCGCGGCACCTTCACTGAACCCGGCAAAGACAGTCCGTACCGTGGGCGTTCGCCCACGGAGAACCTTGCGCTGTTCCGCGAAATGCGCGACGGCAAGCACGCCGACGGCGCGCACGTGCTGCGGGCGAAGATCGACATGGCCTCGCCCAACATCAACCTGCGCGACCCGACCCTCTACCGGATCAAGCGCGCCAGGCACCACCGTACCGGGGACCAGTGGTGCATCTATCCGCTGTACACCTACGCGCACCCGATCGAAGATGCGATCGAGAGCATCACCCATTCGCTGTGCACCCTGGAGTTCGAGGACCAGCGGCCGTTCTACGACTGGCTATTGAACAGGCTCGCCGACGGCGGGCTGTTCAAGCGCCCCCTGCCCCAGCAGATCGAGTTCGCGCGCGTCAACCTGACCCACGTGCTGCTCTCCAAGCGAAAGCTCATCCAGCTCGTGGACGAGGGCCACGTCGACGGCTGGGACGATCCGCGCATGCCGACGCTGGCCGGCGCGCGGCGGCGCGGCTACACGCCGGAAGGCTTCAAGCTGTTCGCCGAACGGATCGGCGTGTCCAAGGCCAACCAGACCATCGAGTTTTCGGTGCTCGAGGATTGCATGCGCGAGCACCTGAACGAAGTCGCGCCGCGGCGCATGGCGGTTCTGGATCCGGTGAAGCTGGTGATCGAGAACTATCCGGACGGGCAGGAAGAGATGATGGAGATCGCGAACCATCCGCAGAAACCGGAGATGGGCTCGCGGCGCGTGCCGTTTTCGAAAGAGCTATGGATCGAACTGGAGGACTACCAGGAGGTGCCGGCGAAGGGGTACTTCAGGATGTTTCCGGGGAACACGGTGCGGTTGCGGCATGGGTACGTGGTCAAATGCGTGGGATACGACAAAGCGACGCAAACGGTGCGCTGTGAGTACTTTCCGGATTCGAAGTCAGGCACCGAAGGGGCAGCGAAGTACAAGGTGAAGGGGAACATCCACTGGGTGAGCGTGAAGCACGCTTTCGCGGCGGGGATACGGACGTACGACCGGTTGTTCAAGAGTGAGCATCCGCAGGGGCTGGAGGATTTGAATCCGGCGTCGAAGGTGACGTCGATGGCGCAGCTGGAGCCGAGCCTGCAGAGCCCGGAAGTGCCGACCTACCAGTTCGAGCGGCACGGGTACTACACGCTGGATAGCAGCGCGACGCGCACCTTTAATCGCACGGTTACCCTGCGGGACTCCTGGGCTGGAGGCAAACCAGGCTGAATTGGTTCGTCTCGGTCGGGCTGCTAAACCACACCTGACCTTCCTGCACCGTGCACTGCAATTGCATCGAGCGCTCGGCCAGCTTCTTTAATAATTCACTCGCGTCATCAGGCACGCGCCACACGGTCAGGTTCTTCGCGCGCGCCAGCCTCTCGGCGTTCGCCTTCCACCATACGTCTACTCCTCTACCGTAGGCATACACGGTCACCCGAGCTGCTTTCCCGCTCGCCCGGACAAGCCGTTTTTCTTCGGGTAGTCCGACATCGATCCAATGCACGATCTGCCCTGTCAGATCCTTCTGACAGAGGTGGGGCTCATCCACATCTGACAACCCCTTCCCGAATTCAAGATGCTCATGCGCGTTCAGCGCGAACGCCAGCACGCGCATCATCATGCGTTCATCAGTTTCCGAAGGGTGCCGGGCGAGCGTGAGCTGGTGTTCACCGTAGTAGTTCCGGTCGATGTCCGAGACCTGCAGGCTCGCCTTGAAGATAGTGGCCTTGAGCGCCATGCCGGCACTCTAGTCCGAATCGTCGGCCGCTCCGCCGGTGGAGGCGAGGTCTTCCTGCTTCACCTTCTCCGTATTGAACTTCTCCGCCCGCTGCGTCATGGTCTTCAGCACGTCCTCGAGCGCGGGCGGCTCGCCCTGGATGAAGCGCAGGGGATTGATGCGCGCCACCACGAACGCGCGCAGGTACGGGCTCACGAAGCCGCGATCCTTCAACTTCGTCACCACCTCCGCCACGCGCTCATCCAACTCCAGAAGCATCGC
>Ga0209705_10002342_pt1 | contig 10181 bp, 7 predicted proteins | sample PPLLaktember2015_5_FD_187262 | JGI IMG/M metagenome (GOLD analysis project Ga0209705, IMG submission 187262) | Freshwater sediment microbial communities from Prairie Pothole Lake near Jamestown, North Dakota, USA - PPLs Lake P8 Core (1) Depth... | ecosystem: Environmental > Aquatic > Freshwater... | reverse complement strand
GAAAGCTGATCATGTGCGGCATTGTCGGCGCGGTTGCGCAACGTAACGTCGTTCCCATCCTGCTCGAAGGGCTGCGGCGGCTGGAGTACCGCGGCTACGATTCGGCCGGGCTGGTCATCATCGACGGTGGCTTGAAACGGGTGCGCAGCGTCGGCCGCGTCGCTTCGCTGGCGGCCGATTGCGCTTCGCAACAGGTGCACGGCCATCTCGGCATTGCGCATACGCGCTGGGCCACCCACGGCGCACCGTCGGAAGCCAACGCGCACCCGCATGTCAGCGGCAGTCTCGCTGTGGTGCACAACGGCATTATCGAAAATCACGAAGCCCTGCGCAGCCGGCTCAAGGCGGCGGGCTACACGTTCACTTCGGAGACCGACACCGAAGTCATCGCCCACCTGATCGCGCTGTATTACCGCCAGTCGAAAGACCTGCTCGCCGCCACCCGCGCGGCGGTGGCCGGACTCGAGGGCGCCTATGCCATCGGCGTGGTGAGCGAAGACTCGCCCAATCAGCTGGTCTGCGCGCGCAAGGGCAGCCCGCTCTTGATCGGCCTCGGCATCGAGGAAAACTTCATCGCCTCCGACGTCTCGGCGCTGCTGCCGGTGACCCAGCGCGTGATCTATCTGGAAGAGGGCGACGTCGCCGACATCGGCCTGCTGTCGGTCAAGGTGTATGACGCCGCGGGCAACAAGACCGACCGCAGCGTGCATATTTCCGAACTGTCGGCCGACATGGCGGAACTCGGCAATTACCGCCACTTCATGCAGAAGGAAATCCATGAGCAGCCGCGCGCGCTGACCGACACGCTGCTGGTTGCCGTGGCGCAGGATCGCGTTCAGCCCGAATGGTTCGGCTTTGACGCCTTGGAAGTATTGAGCAAGGTGAACGCGGTGACCTTCCTCGCCTGCGGCACCAGCTACCATGCCGCGAAAGTCGCCACCTACTGGCTGGAAGCGATCGCGGGCATCCCGGCGCATGCGGAAATTGCCAGCGAATACCGCTACCGCACGTCGGTGCCCAATCCGGATGCGCTCATCGTCACCATCTCGCAGTCGGGCGAGACCGCCGACACGCTGGCCGCGCTCAACCACGCAAAGACCCTGGGCCAAGACAAGACGCTGACCATCTGCAACGTGCCGGAGTCGGCACTCACCCGCGCGTCGCGCCTGAAATTTCTGACCCGTGCCGGCCCGGAAATCGGTGTTGCCTCGACCAAGGCCTTCACCACCCAGCTGGCCGGCCTGTTTCTGCTGACGCTGGTGCTGGCCAAACTGCGCGGGCGACTGAGTGCGGCACAGGAAGCCGCGTACCTGGCCGAACTGCGAAGCCTGCCCGTCAAGACGCAGCAGGTGCTGGCGCTGGAGACGCAAGTCGAAGCCTGGTCGCAACACTTTGCCAACAAGCATCACGCGCTGTTTCTCGGGCGCGGTGTGCACTACCCGATTGCGCTCGAAGGCGCGCTGAAGCTGAAGGAAATTTCCTACATTCACGCCGAGGCCTACCCGGCGGGCGAGCTCAAGCACGGCCCGCTCGCGCTGGTGGACGAGGACATGCCCGTCATCACCATCGCCCCGAATGACCAGCTGATCGAAAAACTGAAATCGAACATGCAGGAAGTGCGTGCGCGTGGCGGCGAGCTGTACGTGTTCGCTGATGGCGATGTACACATCGAGGAATCGGCCTTCGTGCATGTGATCAAACTGCCTGGCGGCAGCAACGGCGCGCTGTCGCCGATCCTGCACACGATTCCGCTGCAGCTGCTGTCGTATCACGCCGCCTTGCAAAAGGGCACCGACGTGGACAAACCCCGAAATCTCGCCAAGTCGGTCACCGTTGAGTAATTACGAAGATTTCGGGGTTTGCGGCGAAGGCTAACGTGAGCACAGCGAGCGTTAAGCCGCGAAGCGGCGGCCGCAGCCACAAGCCGCATAACCTGGCGAAATCCGTCACCGTGGAATAAACAAGACGGCGAAAAAAACGCGGCATCGAGCCGCGTTTTTTATGGAGGAGGGCGGCTCAGTGCCGCTTGTGGTCTTCCTTCAGCGCCAGGGTGGCGACCTGGACGCGGTTTCTAAGGCCCAGCTTTTCCATGATGTTGCGCAGGTGGTTGCGCACGGTGTTTTCCGAAAGTGTCATTTGGTAGGCGATGGCCTTGTTGGACAGGCCTTCCTTCACATGATTGACGATTTCCATCTCACGCGCGGTCAGTGCCGACAGGGCGCTGTTGTTGAGTTCGCCACGCGCCATCTTCTGCATGATGTTGAGCGGGAAGCTGCTCTGGCCGTCGCACACACTGCGGATGGCCGCCAGCACCTGGTCGGGTTCGCTGGACTTGATGACATAACCATCGACACCGGACGAGATCGCCTCAGAGATTTCCTCGTCGGAATCGGCAATGGTGAGCATGATGACCTTGATGCCAAGATCGCGCAGGTCGGACACGAGATCCAGCCCATCCGCATCGGGCAGCGAGCGGTCGAGCAGCGCGGCATCGGCGCGGTTGCCCGCCGCCAGCCAGGCACGCAGTTCGGCGGCATTGGCCAGTTGCGCGATGAGGGTCAAATCCGGCTCCTGCTGGATGTAGCCCGCCACCCCCATGCGCAGCAGGGGGTGATCGTCGATCAGGATGATGTTCAGGGGATTTGACATGGGGACTCCACTAGCAATTTGATAACGCGCTTACGTTGGCAGGCTGCGAGGCTTGCGCGGCGCGTTCTTGAATATCGAATCATAAACCGGAATGGGCAGCCATTTCAGCACGCGCGCGACCCACGCCATCTGCCACGGTATGACCGTGTAGGCGCGGCGCCGTTCAATGCAGCGCGCCACTTTCGCGGCCGCGGTCCGGGCGCTCATCCGGAACGGCATGGCATACGGGTTGACCTGCGTCATGGGCGTGTCGATGTAGCCGGGCGCGACCGTGACGACGGCGATGTCGCGCGCTTTCAGTTCGAGCCGCAAGGCTTCGAGATAAACCGTGGCCGCGGCCTTCGATGCCGAATACGCACCGCCACCCGGAAGCCCGCGCACGCCGGCCACGCTGGAAATTGCACACAGCACGCCACCGCTCGCTTGCATGGGGGCGATGAAGGGCTGGAACGTGTGCACCAGCCCCAGCACATTGGCGTCCATGACCGCGCGAAAAATCACCGCATCGTCGGCCTCCTCGGTCAGGGTACCGACGCTGATGCCCGCCGCCGCAATGACGATGTCGGGCGGGCCGACGTCGTTCAAAAACGCCTCGGCCGCCGCCTGCATGGCAGCGGCGTCCCGCACGTCGGCCTGATACAGCTGCGCATCGAGCCCGGAAGCCGTGTCCTGCAGGCCGTCAAGCCGGCGCCCGGCCAGACCCAGTTGTGCGCCCAGCGCACCGTAGTGCTGGGCCAGCGCCGCGCCGAGGCCGGAACTTGCGCCCGTGATGAACACCCGCAGCGCTGGATTCAAATCCTTGAGAGGCGCGGAGGACAAGCGATTATTTGCCGCCAGCCTTGACGCTGCGTTCGGCACGCGCCTTGACGATCAACTGGTCGAGCACCTCGAACAGGCGTGCCGGACCGCCGGTCATCGAGGCCGAGGTGGCGTATTTGCCGTCGATGATGAAGGCCGGCACGCCGGTGATCGCGTAGGCGGTGGCCAGCTGTGCACCCTGGGTGGCCTTGGACTGGGTGGAGAAGGAATTGTAGATGCCCTCGAATTTCTTGCGGTCGACGCCCTGTTTGGCGATCCAGCCGCCCAGCACCGCGGGGTCGTTGAGGTTGATGTTTTCCACGTGGTAGGCATTGAACACCTTATCGTGCAGCTTGCCGAGCAGATTCATCTGTTCAAGGGTGTAGTAAAGCCTGGCACCCGGCAGCCAGTCATCGCGGAACACCGCCGGCAAACGGCGAACCTGTGCGTCTTTGGGCAGGGTTTTCAGCCAGGTATTGAGCGCAGGTTCGAGCTGAAAGCAATGCGGACAGCGATACCAGAAAAACTCCAGCACCTCGACCTTGTTGCCGGTGGCAACTGGCTGCGGATTGCTCACGCGGGTGTAATCGTGACCCTCGAAGGCTTCCGGGCCGGCGGCCGGGGAGGACAGGGAAAATACGGCGGCGGCCAAAAAAGCCAGTGCGCGGGTGAACATCAGGGCGTCTCCTGTGAGGTGGGAACTTCTCTGACCAGCGTAGCGGGGATATTGTTCTGCGCCAGCAGGCTGCGGGTACGATTCACTTCATCGATGGTGCTGAAGGGGCCGACGCGCACGCGATGGAACAGGCCCTTGTCGGCCACTTCGGTGGTCTGGATGACGGCTTCGACACCCAGCAAGGCCAGCTGTGCCTTCAGGTTGTCGGCATCGTTCGGGTTCTGGAATGCGCCCGCCTGCAGGTAATAGCGCGGCGTGGGCGCAGCCGGCGCAGCGGAGGGCGGCAGTTCGCCCGCGGCGTCGCCCGGCAACACCTTGTAGAAATCAAAGCTGGGGGCGGCTTCCGGCGTGTCGGGCGTCGCGTGGGTCGGCGCAGGCGAGGGCGTGATTAGCTTGAACGGGTTGCTGCCGGTGGCCCAAAGCGCCACGCCCACGGCCAGGATCGCGCCGATGATGAGGCCGATGAGAACGCCGCTAAAAACGGTACCTCCCTTGCGGGGATAAGCGCTGCCCGCGCGGTCGGTCCTTCGGGATTTTTGTTGTGCCATGATTACATTTTCTCCGGAGCGGATACGCCGAGCAAGGCCAGCCCGTTGACGATCGTGATGCGGGTGGCGTCGGCCAGCGCGAGCCGGGCGAGTTTCGTCGCCGCATCCTCGACCAGGAATTTTTCGGCGTTGTACCAGGCGTGGAAATCGCCCGCCAGCATTTGCAGGTAATGCACCAGCAGATGGGGCGCCAGATCGCGCGCGGCGCCGGCGACGGTTTCCGGGTATTCGGCCAGGCGCTGCATCAGGGTGAGTTCGTGCGGCGCAGTCAGCGGCGCGAGGTCAGCGGCGTCGAGCGCGGAGGCCTGCTCGCCCCATTCTTCAAAGACGCGACAGATGCGCGCGTGCGCGTACTGCACGTAGTACACCGGGTTGTCGGTGTTCTTGGCGACCGCGAGATCGACATCGAAGATGTACTCGGTGTCGGCCTTGCGCGAGAGCAGGAAGAAGCGCACCGCGTCCTTGCTGGTCCAGTCGATGAGGTCGCGCAGAGTGACGTAGCTGCCGGCGCGCTTGGAGATCTTCACCTCCTCGCCGCCGCGCATGACACGGATCATGGTGTGCAGCAGGTAGTCGGGATAGCCTTCGGGGATGCCGACGTCGGCGGCCTGCAGGCCGGCGCGAACGCGGGCGATGGTGCCGTGGTGGTCGGTGCCCTGGATGTTGATCGCGCGCTCATAGCCGCGTTCCCACTTGGCGATGTGATAGGCGACGTCGGGCACGAAATAGGTGTAGGTGCCGTCGGACTTCTTCATCACGCGGTCCTTGTCGTCGCCGTAGTCGGTGGTCCGTAGCCACAGCGCGCCGTCCTGCTCATAGGTCTTGCCGGCGTCGATGAGCTTCTGCACCGTCGCCGCGACGCGGCCGCTGGTGTACAGGCTCGACTCCAGATAATAGTGGTCGAAGCGCACCGCGAAGGCCTTGAGGTCGAGGTCCTGCTCGTGGCGCAGGTAGGCGACGGCGAACTGGCGGATCGAATCGAGATCGTCAATGTCGCCCGAGGCCGTGAATTCGCGGTCGTCCGACTTCACCGTCTTTTTTGCCAGAAAATCCGTCGCGATGTCGGCGATGTAGTCGCCGTTGTAGGCGGTTTCAGGCCACGCGGCGTCGCCCGGCTTGATGCCGCGTGCGCGCGCCTGCACGCTGTTGGCGAGCGTGGCGATCTGCACGCCGGCGTCGTTGTAGTAGAACTCGCGGAAGACCTCCCAACCCTGCGTCGCATAGAGGTTGCAGATGGCGTCGCCCAGCGCCGCCTGGCGGCCGTGGCCGACGTGCAGCGGACCAGTCGGGTTGGCGGAAACAAACTCGACCAGCATCTTGTGGCCACGGCCGGCGTCACCGCGGCCGAATTGCGCGCCGGCCGCGCGGATCTGCGGCACCACGCCATGCCAGGCCGCGGGTGTGAGGTGGAAATTGATGAAGCCGGCGCCGGCGATTTCGGCCTTGGCGATCAACGGCGATTTCGGCAGCTCGGTGAGAATCAGTTGCGCCAGTTCGCGCGGGTTCTGCTTCAGCGGGCGCGCCAGCTGCATCGCCGCGTTGCTGGAAAAGTCGCCGTGGTCGGGATTTTTCGGGCGTTCGATTTCAAGGCTGACCGGGGCGTCGGGCGCCACGGTTTCGAGGGCGATGCCAATCAGCAGGGCGATCTGTTCTTTGAGCGGATGGGTGTTCGACATGGTTACAAAGAGGACGGGGCAATGCGCGCATCCTCAGTGTTCGAATGGGTAGCCCGCGATTATAAGCGCCGTATGCAAGGCCTCAAAACACCAGCGGGTCGACGTCGAGCGACCAGCGCGCCACGCGCGGCCGGATGGTGTCGAGTTGCGGCCGCCAGTCTCGCACGAAACCCTGCAGGACCTGACGCTGCGACGACTGGATCAGCAGTTGTGCGCGTTCCAGATTGGCCACGCGCGCCATCGGTGCCGGGGTGGCACCGAACACGCTGACGACCGCCATGTCGGGCGCCAGCGCCGCGGCGCGCTGCAGAAAGGCGAGCGCTGCATCCATCGTGACCGCCTCGGCGCGCAGCAGCACCTGGCGGGTGAACGGCGGCAGGTCGAGCTGCTTGCGTTCGGCCAGCAGTTCGCGCGCGTAGCCGGAATAATCGTGGCGCTGCAGGTAGCGGAACAGCGGATGGTCGGGAAAGGCGGTCTGGATCAGCACACGTCCGGGCTTGTCGGCGCGCCCGGCGCGTCCGGCCACCTGCATCAGCTGGGCGAACAGGCGTTCGGTGGCGCGAAAGTCGGGGCTGTAGAGCGCGCCATCGGTGTCGAGGATCAGCGCCAGCGTCATGTTGGGGAAGTCGTGGCCCTTGGCCAGCATCTGGGTGCCGACCAGAATGTCGATTTCGCCGCCGTGCACCGCCTCGCCCAGTTCGACCCAGGCGCGTGGGCGCATGGTGTCGCGGTCGATGCGGCGGATGCGTGCGGCGGGCAAGAGGGCGGTGAGCGTTTCCTCCAGCCGCTGCGTGCCCTGGCCCAGCGCTTTCAAATCGGGGTTGCCGCAGCTTGGGCATTCGGGCGGGATGCGCGTCTCGAATCCGCAGTGGTGGCATTTCAGTCGATGTGAGGTGCGGTGCAGCACCAGCCGCGCCGAGCAGCGCGGACAGGGCGACACCCAGGCACAGCTCGGGCAGTACAGCGCCGGGGCATAGCCACGCCGGTTGAGAAACACCAGGCTCTGCTCGCCGCGCGCCAGCGTTTCGGTCAGCGCCTGCACGGCGGGCCGGGTAAGGCCGTTGTCGAGCGGAATGTGTTTCAGGTCAACGAGTTCGATCGTCGGCAGCTGCGCCTGGCTGATGGCGCGCTGCTTCAGTTCGATCAATTGGTAACGCCCGTTGAGGGCCTGCGCATAGCTTTCCAGCGAGGGGGTGGCGGAGCCGAGCACCACTGCTGCATTGGCTTGCTTGCCGCGCGCGATGGCGACGTCGCGCGCCGAATAGCGCAGGCCATCCTGCTGCTTGAACGAGGCATCGTGCTCCTCGTCCACCACGATCAGCCCCAGCCGCGGCAGCGGCGCAAACACCGACAGCCGGGTGCCGAGCAACACGTCGCAGTCGGGTGCGGCGAGCCAGTTTTCGGCGCGCTCCTTTTCGCCCAAGCCACTATGCAGGGTGACAAAGCGGCGCCCGGGAAAGCGGCGGCGGAAGTGCTGTTCCAACTGCGGGGTCAGCGCGATTTCGGGGATCAGCACCAGGGCCTGCTTGTTCGTTTCCAGCACCGCATCGATCAGGCGCAGATACAGCTCGGTCTTGCCGCTGCCGGTAACGCCGTGGATCAGGTGCACGCCGAATTGCCCGAGTGTGGGCAGCAGCGAGGCGAGCGCGGCCTGCTGCTCGGCGGTAGCCGGCGGCGACGTGGCCGTCTGGGGCGCGTCGGCCGACGGCGGGGGAACGCGCGACCAGGCAGCCCAGCCCGCCGCTACCAGAGCGGACGCGTGGCGGCCCTGTTTCTGCGCACGCAATGCCGCTCGCGACTGCGGCGCCGTCCGCAAGGCATCGAGCAGCGCGCGCTGCGCCTTGGCACGGGCGCCAGGTTCCGCCACCCGCCCGGATTCGGTGAGCACCAGCCAGGGTGTTCCCGCGACAAAGGGCGTGGCGTTCTTCAGGCGTGGCGGCAGCGTGGCGAGCAGGATCGCGCCCAGCGGGTAGTGGTAATAGTCGGCGCAAAACTGCGCCAGTCGAAGGATGTCGGCCGACAGCGCGGGGCGATCGTCCAGCACGTGGATGACGTCGCGCAGCTTGTCGGTCTGGATCGTGCTGTCGGCCGGCGGGCCCAGCGCCACGCCGATCTGGACGGTGCGTCCGAAGGGCACTTCGACCAGGCTGCCCGGCTGCACCGCGCCCGAGCCATCCGGCAGGCGATAGTCGAACAGCCGGTAGAGCGGCGTATCGAGCGCGACCTGAATGAGGGAGGGCATGTTAGCGGTGGATCTTGATCAAATGTCGGGGAAGGTTGGCTAAGTGGCTGTTGACCAAGGTTTATTCAATGTTGTCCACGCGGGCTGTGGATAAATGTGTGAGTGATTTGTGTTGACTGCCCCCAATCGCCCGTATTCCGGGGGGTGAGCCCAACGGGCTAAAAAGCAGGCAATCCAACAAATGTTTATTATTCAATGGGTTATATATAAGGCCTGACTGTCAAGGGCCTGAAACAGAAAAAGTTCCCGTGCGCCAGAAATGTGCATAAGTTAACGCTTCTATTACCGCATCGACGGCCTTTTACGCACCGTGTGGGTGCGCATGGCCTTGTTTTTGCTGGGCTTTATGCCTGCTGAATGCCGGCGATGACCCAGCCGCCCTGGCCGCTGGCCGGTCGGGTGAGGTGCCAGACTTCGTCGAGCGCCACGGCGTCCTGGTCGGCGGCCTCGCGCACCAGGCCGGTGAAGCGCACGCTGACGACATGACGGTTGCCTTCCTCGACCGCTTCCAGCACGTTGGCGTCGAGCGTCATGACGTCGGTAGTCTGGGCTTCACCGCCGCGCTCGGCCAGTTGCATGCGGATTTCGGCGAAGACTTCGGGTGTGGTGAAGGCACGCAGGTCGTCCAGGTTGCCGGCGTCGAAGGCGGCCTGCAGGCGGATGAAATTGAGCTTGGCCTCGCGCGCGAAGGCGTCGGCGTCGAAGCCGGGCGGGAAGGCGCCCGTGGCATGGCTGCCACCCAGCCCAGCGGGGGTCTGGTCAAACGCGGCAGGCGTGCGCGGCGGCATGCCTGCGTACTGCATTGCGGGTGCCGGCGCGTTGCGGCGCATGAAGAAGCGGAACAGCATGAAGGCGGCCATCGCCAGCAGCGCCAGCATCAGGAAATTGGCCATTTCCTCCCCCATCCCGAGGTGCGAGAACAATGCGGCCAAGCCCAGGCCAGCGGCCAGACCGGCGATCGGCCCCATCCACGAGCGCTTCTGCGGTGCGGCCGTCGGCGCGGTGCCGGTTTGCTGGGTGGGCGCAGCAGTCTGCTTGGCCGGGGCGGTACGCTGCATGCCAAAGGATTTGCTGCCGCCCATGCGCCGGGCTTCAGCGTCGTTCACGACGAAGCCGAAGCTGATGAAAAGGGCAAACAGGCTGATCAAAATACGTTTCATGGGGCGTCCCGGAAAATAAAAACAGAAATTGGGTTGTTGGGGTGCGCTAGGCAGAAGGCTGCGCGGCGCGCATGGCACGGCTGCGGCTGTGCACTGCTTCCACCAGCACGCCGACATTGTCCGGATTGGTGAATTGCGAAATGCCGTGGCCGAGATTGAACACGTGGCCGGGGTGGTTGCCGTAGCTGTCGATGATGCGGGCCGCTTCGGCGCGGATGCTGTCCGGCGTGCCGTGCAGGGCGCAGGGGTCGAGGTTGCCCTGCAGCGCAACCTGGCTTCCCACGCGGCGGCGCGCTTCGCCGATGTCGAGCGTCCAGTCCAGCCCCACCGCGTCGGCGCCGATGCCGGCCATGGCTTCCAGCCAGTTGCCGCCGCCCTTGGTGAAGATGATGCTGGGCACGCGGCGGCCTTCGCGCTCCTTGATCAGGCCGG
>Ga0209705_10002339_pt1 | contig 10183 bp, 7 predicted proteins | sample PPLLaktember2015_5_FD_187262 | JGI IMG/M metagenome (GOLD analysis project Ga0209705, IMG submission 187262) | Freshwater sediment microbial communities from Prairie Pothole Lake near Jamestown, North Dakota, USA - PPLs Lake P8 Core (1) Depth... | ecosystem: Environmental > Aquatic > Freshwater... | reverse complement strand
CTTGGCCGGGAGGTCGAGCTCGGAGGCGTCCCGGAGGGAGGCGGCGAAGCGCAGCATGATGAGCAGGATCGTCCGGCCCTCGGGCTTGAGCATGACCAGGTGCTCGCGGTCCCTGAGCACGAAGACCCCGATGGCCACCTTCTTCGAGACGGCCATGGCCTCCCGGAACAGGGCGTAGGCCTTGTCGGCCTTCTTCTGCGGCTCCAGGTAGTAGGGCTTCTCGATGAGCTTGGGATCGACGTCCTTCTCGTCCACGAAGACGTCGACCTCGATGGCCGAGGTCTTCTTGACGTCGGCCTTCCCGAAATCCTCGTCGTCCAGGACGACAAAATCGCCGTCCCGATACTCGTACCCCCGGACGATGTCCTTGAAGGGCACCTCTTCGCCGGTCAGGCGGCAGACCTTTTTGTAGGAGATGGGGCAGAGGTCGTTCTTGCGGAGATAATTCATCTCGTGGATCTCGGGCTTGACCGCGGTGTAGAGATTGACCGGCACGTTGACCAGTCCGAACGAGATCATGCCTCTCCAGGAGGGGCGGCCGCCCGCGGGCTTGTCCTCGTGGGGCGGATGGCCGTTGCCCTTGTCCTTCGGGCTGCTCTTCGGGGTTTTGTTGGGTTTGGGCATGGGTTCCTCCTCCGGCCCGGCCTTAGCGGGCGATCTTGTAGTTGAAATCCGCGGTCCCGAGCGCGGCCCAGATCTTGAGCCAGACCATGATCATCATCTCCAGTCCGCGGGCGGCGGTCAAGTCGCCGAGGTCGAGGACCGTCCTCCAGCCGAACTCGTCCCGGAGGAAACGGGCGACGCGATCGCGGGCCTCGGGGTCGTTGCCGGCCACAAAGAGGTCGTGGTCCCCTCCAGCCAAGCCGGCGGGGTTGACCATGACATGGGCGGTGACGGTATTGAGCGCCTTGACCACGAGCGTTGACGGATGGGCCCGCTGGATCCGCTCGGCCAGGGAATCCGTGTTGACGACGAACATCTCCATCTCGCCGGACTGCCACGGGCCGAGGGCGTTGGAGATGTCGATCAGGATCTTGGCCTTGAGATCGGCCGGCCGGACCGTGGCCAGGGCCTCGAGCGAGGCGTGTCCGGCGGTCGCGTTCATGAGCAGGTCGCCGTGGGCGGCCGCTTCGGCGAAGGAGCCGACCAGGACCTTCTTGTGTTTGGAGAGCCAGTCGCGGAAGCTGACCGAGTCGTCCCCGCCCGGCTTTTCCTCCATCTTTCGCCGGACCTCACGCGTGCCGAGCATGACTTCGTGGCCCCGTTGGGTCAAGGCGGATGACAGGGTTTTCCCGACATCGCCGGTACCGAAGATCCCGATCTTCATTTCAGCCTCCTTGCGCGCATGCAGGGGGCAGCCAGACTGCTCGGGCAACCCAATCCTACCCCCGCAATAATTAAGCAAGATTCGTGCCACAGAAGGGCATTACCGCATATCTTATTTATTATGTATAAGATACATAACATATTAGTAAATATATCGATATCAACAATTTAGGCCATATTGAGCAGCCACGGGATCGAAGGTGATTCGCGGAGACGCGCGAGCCGCCTTGTCGGCGCCGCTCCCGTTCAACGAGCCGCAACCGGCCCAGACGGCCCACAAGATTCACTTGGAGTACCTAGTTTATGAATGGCGGGGGAGACGACCTTGTAAATAAGAGCCGGAAGCTTGATGTGAAAGCATGAGCCGGGAGGGTTCTAAATTGATCGCAGGCGATCCATGGAGGGAGCGCGCGCAGGACTGGCTGCCGGAGCCAAGGGCGCTCGGGACAGCCAGAAGACAGGAAGGCCAGTGCGGCATCCGCCCGCAGATCAAAAAAGGTCCCGGGGAAGGGCCCCAGAATGCAGTATTCCGCAGAGTAATCGTCATAGAGCCGGATATACCGAACGCGAGGTCGTCCTCAGGGGAAACCGGTGAATGTAACATTTCCACAGCTGCACATAGGGAGGGCAACGGAATATCCACAGATTGAGGGTATTCCTAACGTGTTGAGAGCAAAAGGAATAAAAAGCCTCCCCGTCAGGAGTCGCATAACGTTTATTATGTAAACTAATATGGGGAGCTCGAAAATTGGCTCCCCAGGCAGGCGGTCTCGAGGGCTCCGGGCTACCCTTTGAGGGTCGGGGCTTCGTCTTTCTTCCGGATCTGCTCGATGATCTCCTGCAGGATGGAGATGATCTCCTGCTTGGAGATCGTCTGCTTTTTGAACTCGAGCCGCAGCCGGAACCGGTCGGTGTCGTCCGGAACGAAATTGAAGACGTAGTACTTGAGCTTCTTTGTTTTTCCCTTGAGGTATTTGGCCAGGTCTCGGGTGTCTTCACGGGTCAGCCTGCGATCGGCGATGCTCTGAGCGAGCTTGATCATGTCGTCTTCGGTCTTGAGCTTGGCGATCTCCACGAGCGTGGATTGGCTGAAGCCGCCGGCTTTGGCGATGATGTCGCGGGCCCTTTGAGGGATATCGGCGATCGACAGGATCTCGGTGATGGTCGACCGGGCTTTTCCGATCTTGGCCGAGATCTGCTCGTGATTGTAGCTGTGAATGTCCGCCAGGGCTTTGAGCCCGTCGGCTTCCTCGAAGATATCGAGGTCCTTGCGCTGGAGGTTCTCGATCAGGGCGATCTCCATGGCTTCGGCATCCTCGACGTCCATGTCGATACAGGGCAATTCCTTGAGGCCGATATTCTTGGCCGCCATATACCGGCGTTCGCCGGCGATGATCTCGAAGCGGTTACCCCTTGCCCGTACCAGTATGGGCTCCAAGATGCCTTTGGACCTGATCGAGTCCTGGAGCTCTTCGATATTCCCGAGCTCGCAGCGGGCCTGATGGGGGTTGGGGTCGATCTTGTCGACAGGGATCATCCGGATCCGGGGTCCGAGCGACCGCGAAGAGATGAGATCGACGAAATGGCCGTCGTGTTTCATGCCTACTGTCGGGGGCAGACCCGATTTTTTAGTTTTTTGCACGGCTCATCAGCTCCTCGGCGATTTTCCGGTATTGTTCGGCCCCTATGGAACTGGGCGCGTAGGTGAAGATGGATTCCCTGTAGGCCGGGCTCTCCTCGAGCTTGACGCTCTTCGAGATATAGGTCTTGAACACCTTCGTTCCGAAGACCCGGCGTATCCTTTGAACGACATCCCGGGCCAGGTTGGTCCTCTTGTCGAAGAGAGTGATGACGACGCCCATGATCTTGAGGTGAGGATTGGCGATCTTCTTGACCTTCTCGATCGTCTCCAGGAGATCGTCGGTCCCCTCGAGGCAGAGATATGAAGACTGGATCGGGATGAGGATGAAGTTGGCCGCGACAAGGGCGTTGAGCGTGATCAGTCCCAGGGTCGGCGGCGTGTCGATAAAGACATATTGATACCGGCCCCTGATCTGTTCGAGCGCGTCCTTGAGGCGATAATGTGCGTCGAATTCTCCGCTCAGCGAGGGTTCGAGCTTGGCCATGGAGATCTTGGTAATGGCGACGTCCAATCCGGGGATATTCGACTTGACGATGATGTCCTCGAACTTTTCGTTCTTGTTCATGAGGACGTCGTAAAGAGATTTCTCGTGCTTCTCCGGATTGGAGACGGTCGAGATCGTGCTGTGGGCTTGGGGGTCCATGTCGATGAGCAGGACCTTTTTGCCCATCAGCGCGATGGCGGCGGCGACATTGATGGACGTCGTCGTTTTTCCGACGCCGCCCTTCTGATTCGTTATAGCGATGATCACAGGCCTCTCTCCCTCCCGGCCACATCAACAACCTTATGATTCTTTATAGAACAGGGCCTGATAAAAAGCAACATAAAAACAAGAAAACATTTGTTGAGAATATAGCCTACGACGATGGATCCGGTTAGCCAATGTCGGCGTGCCGACAATTTCCGTAAATCACTATTTAATAATCATTTAGGCATCATACGCCTGTTGATTTGAAACTGGGAGCAAAGTTGGGTTGACCTGGTCACCTGAGCAATCAATGGCGGCCGCTTAGCCACGGTATGGGATGGGGACTATGCGATAATACGCGGGCCAACTCCCGTTCCAGAAATCGATGTTGCAGCGGATCGGATCGCATCGGGTCCACAGGAACGCCGCGGGTCTAGTCGAGCGACAACTCCGTCTCATCTCAGTGGCGATGCTAGAAAGATCATGGTTGGGTCGTGCGCGGCTTAGCATTTCAAGCGCTCATAAAGCGAATTCAAAGCAAGTCTCCAAGCGTCAGTATGGGACCACTCCCCTATTGGCCCCCGCGGATTAAGGTCCAATGGGTGATCAAGCCGGAAATGAAGCCCATGGCTGGAATTCAGACTCGGCGCACAGCAGCTTCTCGAGATGTTTGAGGAGAGCACCATAACCGATTATATATAATTGATAATAAAAGAGTTGCAGTAATATTGTAACATATTGATAACAAACAAAATAGGGCGTATAGTCCGACCATCGGGGTTTCTCTCGCGAGATCGCTGCTCCGAGAGTTGGACAAGAGGGCGATTTCACGTAGAATGGGTCGGAAAAAAAGCCATGCCGTCGGAAGCTCCTTCGGAACCCGGATTTCTCAGAAGGCTGGGCCTGCTCGACACGACCTTTCTCGTGATCGGGGCGGTCGTGGGCTCGGGCATCTTCATGACCCCGGGGATCATCGCCGACGGCCTCCCCTCCCCCGGCCTGCTCCTGGCCGTCTGGCTCGCCGGCGGCCTGATCACCCTCTGCGGGGCGCTCTCCTTCGCCGAGCTCGGGGCCATGTATCCCCAGGCCGGCGGGCAATACGTCTACCTTCGCGAAGCCTACGGCCCGGCGGCGGCCTTTCTTTTCGGCTGGGCCTTCTTCGGGTTCATCATGTGCGGCGGGCTGGCCGCCCTGGCGGTCGCCTTCGCCGAGTTCCTCGGCTCTTTTCTCCCGGTCCTGTCCACGGACCACGTCCTCCTGCGGCTCGACGTCTTCGGCCTCGCCTACAGCCTGTCGGCGGGCCAGATCGTGGCCGCCCTGTCGATCGCTCTGCTGACCCTGGTCAATTCCTTCGGCATCCGTTCCGGCGCGCTGGTCCAGAACCTCCTGACCTTGTTCCGTCTCGGCGCGGTCGCCGCCCTCGTGGGGTTGGGCATCCTCTTCGGCGCCAAGTCCGGCGGCGCGAACTTCCAGTCCCTGTTCCCGCCCGGGCCGGGCTTCATGGAAATCCTCGGACCGCTCGGGCTGGCCCTGGTCGCCGTGTTCTGGACGTATGACGGCTGGTACTCCGTCAATTGCACCGCCGGGGAGGTCCGCGACCCGGAGAGAACGATCCCGCGCGGCCTGACCATGGGCGTGCTCGCCGTGACGGCCATCTACGTCCTCGTGAACCTCGTCTATCTCCTGGCCCTGCCGCTCGACCGGATGCGGGGCGTCGTTCGGGTCGGCGAGCTGGCCGCGTCGGCCCTGTTCGGGAGCGGCGGCGCGGCGCTCTTTTCGGCCGTGGTCACGGTATCGATCTTCGGCTGTCTCGACGCCAACCTCCTCTTCGGTCCCCGGGTTTTCTATGCCATGGCCCGGGACGGCCATTTCTTCAAGCCCTTGGGCCGCCTCGGCCGCCGGAGCCGGGTGCCGATCGGGGCTCTCTGGGCCCAAGCAGCCTGGTCGGCCGTCCTCTGTCTCTCGGGAACCTACGAATCGCTCTACGAGTACATGGTCTTCGCCCTGCTGCTCTTCTTCGCCGCGACCGGTCTGGCCGTCTTCGTCCTGCGGCGGAAGGCGCCGGAGGCGGTCCGCCCGTATAAGGCCTGGGGCTATCCCGTCGTGCCCATCGTCTTCATCGTCATGTGTCTCGCCGTCTTCGCCGGCATCGTCGCCAGCCAGCCCCTCAAATCGCTGGCCGGAGCGGCTCTTCTCGCCGCCGGGGTCCCCGCCTTCCTTGTCTGGAGGCGCCGATGCCGGCGGTTGGAGGAGGCCGCGACAAAAAAGATTTCCCCGGAGAAGGATTTCGATTAAGATAAGCCCGGGGAATTCCCCGAGTAACCGATGAGCGAGACGACGTTCTCCGTCGAGATCCTGCCCGACAAGGTCAAGGTCCGGGCCCGGTCCGGCGAGGTCCTGGCCGACGTCGTCGTCCGGGCCGGCATCCCGCTGAGCCTCTATTGCCACCAGAGGGGCGTCTGCGGCAAATGCGCCGTCCGTATCCTCAACGGCCCCCTCCCCTTCCCCGCGGCCCGCGAAGCCGCCCTGCTCGAGGCCCGCGGCCTCGGTCCCGACCACCGGCTCGCCTGCCTCTACATCGTCCGCGGCGACGTCACCCTGGAGACACTGCCCGGGTCCCGCCTCGAAAAGATCGCCGTGCTGGACGCCGGCCCGGCCGCGACCGCCTACGTCGATCCCGCGGTCAAGAAGCTGTCCCTCGTCCTGGAGAAGCCCTCCCTCTTCGCCCCGGTCGCCGTCGCCGACGCGCTCCGGGCCCAGCTCAAGTCGCCGGGCCTCGTCCTGACGCTCGCCGCGCTCTCGAAGCTCGGCGGGACGACCCTCAGCCCTTCACGCCCCATCGCGGCCGTCCTCTACGACGACCGGGAGGTCCTCGACATCGAACCCGACGAGGCCGCGCGCGAGATGTTCGGCCTGGCCGTCGATCTCGGCACGACCACGCTCGCGGCCGAGCTCGTCGACCTGCGGACGGGCAAGGTCGTCGACCGGGCCACCGCCGTCAACGCTCAGAACTCGTACGGCGCCGACGTCGTCTCGAGGATCACCTTCGCCTTCGAGAACCCCGACAACCTGCGCCGCCTCCGGACCGCCGCCGTCCAGCTCATCAACGACCTGGTCGGCACGATGTGCCGGAGGAGCGGCGTTCCCCGGCACCGGATCTACGAAGCCGTGGTGGCGGGCAACGCGGCCATGAACCACATCCTCTGCGGCGTCGCCGTGGACTCGCTGGCTCTGGCCCCGTTCCACGCCGTCTTCTCGACCCTGCCTCCCCTGGCCGCATCCGAGCTGGGCTTCGCCCTCCACCCCCAGGCCCGCGTCTACATCTCGCCCAACATCAAGAGCTTCGTCGGCGGCGACATCACGGCCGGCGTCGTCGCTTCGGAATTCGCCGCGGAACCGGGCAACGCCCTGTTCATCGACCTCGGCACCAACGGCGAGATCGTCCTCAAGAAGAACTCCGAGTTCGTGACCACCTCGACGGCCGCGGGGCCTGCCTTCGAAGGCCTGAACATCAGCTGCGGCATGCTCGCTGTGCCCGGGGCCATCTACCGGGCCGAATGGGACAACGGCTTCAAGTGCCGGACGGTCGACGACCTGCCGCCCCAGGGCGTCTGCGGGACCGGGCTCATCGACATTCTCGCCGGGGCCGTGGCCAAGGGCCTGCTCGGCCGCGACGGCCGGATCCTCGGGCCGGAGAAGCGCATCCGGCTGACCGACCGGCTGGCCTTGACCCAGCAGGACGTCCGGGACATCCAGCTGGCCGTGGCCGCGATCCGGAGCGGGGTCCGGCTCATGCTCCGCGAGTTCCGGCTGACCGTGGCCGACCTCGACCGCGTGGTCGTCGCCGGGGCCTTCGGCAGCTCGCTCGATGTCGCCAACGCCGTGGCCTTGGGCCTTTTGCCGGACGTCCCGGCCGGGAAGATCGCCTTCATCGGCAACGCCTCCCTGGCCGGGGCCCGTCTCCTGCTCGTCTCCCGGCCGGCCCGGGCGGTCGCCGAAGCGCTGGCGGCCAAGATCTCCCACGTCTCGCTGGCCACCCGGCCCGATTTCCAGGACGAGTTCGTCAAGGCGCTCGGATTCGAGCGCTACCCGGGAGGAGAGAAATGACCCACCCCCTGCTCGAGCTCGCGAAGACCCGGACCGTGCTCTTCGACGGCGCCCTGGGCACCGAGCTCATGGCCCGCGGGCTCGGCCCGGGCGTGCCGCCGGAGCTTTGGAACGCCGACCGGCCGGACGCCGTCCGGGAAGTGCACGCCGCCTATTTCGAGGCCGGGGCCGACGTCGTCTCCACGAACAGCTTCGGCGCGACCCCGCTCAAGCTCGCGGCCCACGGGCTCGAAGCCCGGGCCTTCGAGCTCAATCGGGCCTCCGCCCGCCTGGCCCGTGAGGCCGCGCCGGCCGGCCGCTTCGTGGCCGGGAGCATGGGTCCGACCGGGAGGTTCCTCCAGCCGCAGGGTCCGGCGACCGTCGTGGAGCTCACCGCCGCCTACGCCGAGCAGGCCCGGGCCTTGGCCGACGGGGGCGTCGACATCCTGATCGTCGAGACCCAGTACGACCTGCGCGAGGCCTTGGCGGCCCTCCGCGGGGCCAAGAGCGTCACCAGCCTGCCCGTGTTCGTCACCTTGACGTTCAACTCGTTCCCGAGAGGGTGTTTCACCATCATGGGCGATCCCGCCGGCCGCGCGGCCGGGGAATTGGAGCAAGCCGGCGCCGACGCGGTCGGGGCCAATTGCACGCTGACGACCGACCGGATGGCCGGCTGCATCAGGTCCATGCGCGCGGCGACGGCCCTGCCCCTCATCGCCCAGGCCAATGCCGGCCAGCCGGAGGCCGGGGCCGACGGGAAGGTCGGATATGCCCAGACGGTCGAGGAGTACGTCCGGCCCGTGCCGGAGATCCTCGAGGCCGGGGCGGTTTTCGTCGGGGGCTGTTGCGGGACGAATCCGGACACCATTCGGGCCCTGGCCCGGATCATCCGCCGCTGAGGAGGGACCATGACCAAGAACGAGATCTACCCCAAGATGAGCGAGGCCATCGTCTCCGGCGACCGGGCCGCAGCCCGGGCGCTGGCCGAGGAGGCGGTGCGGTCGGGGCTCGACCTTCTCGAGGTCGTGGAGCAGGGCTATGTCCCGGGCATCCAGAAGGTCGGCGAGCTCTGGGAGCAGGGCGAATACTTCCTGCCCGAGCTCATCACCAGCGCGGAGGCCATGAAGGCGGCCATGGCCGTCCTCGATCCCGAGCTCAAGCTCAAGGCCCTCGGCTCCCGTCTGGGCGGCAAGGTCGTCATCGGCACGGTCGAGGGCGACATCCACGACATCGGCAAGAACCTCGTCGCGTCCATGCTGCAGGCCGGCGGCTTCGAGGTCTTCGACCTCGGGGCCGACGTCAAGCTCGAGCGCTTCATCGACAAGGCCGAGGATGTCGGGGCCGGCCTGATCTGCCTCTCGGCCCTGCTGACGACGACGATGATGAACCAGCGCAGGTTCATGGGGTTGCTTCACGAGAAGGGCCTGCGGGACAAGTATAAGGTCCTCGTCGGCGGCGCCCCGGCCAGCCGGAAATGGGCCGAGGAGATCGGCGCGGACGGCTACGCCGAGAACGCGGTCGCTGCGGTCAAGCTGGCCAAGTCGCTGGCCGGCCGGTGAAAGGGGCTCAACCATGATCGAAGCAAAAAGACCCAGGATCGAGCTCCTGTCGAAGCCGCTCGTCGAGAAGATCGTCGACGAGGGCCTGACCCTGCTCGAGAAGCACGGCGTCCTCGTCGAGAACAAGGAGGCGCTCGGCCTGCTGGCCGGCGCCGGGGCCGCCGTCGAGCCCGCAACGGGCCTGGTGCGGATGGGCCGCAAGCTCGTCGAGGCGTGCCTGGCCGCGACGCCGGAGGTCATCACGCTCTACGACCGGACGGGGACCAAGGCCTTCGCCGTGGGCGGGGACGAGGTCCATTTCGACCCGGGCTCGGCCGCCGTGACGATCCTCGATCACGCCACCCAGTCGGAGCGCAAGGCCACCACGGCCGACGTCGCCGCCCTTTACAAGCTCGTCGAGACCCTCGAGCACCTGCATTTCCAGAGCACGGGGCTCATCGCCTCCGATGTCCCATCACCGGTCGCCGACGCCTTCCGCCTCTACCTCGGGCTCCGGCTGTCGGAAAAGCCGTTCGTCACTGGGACCTTCCGCGTCGAGGGCTTCAAGCCGATGATGGACCTCCTGGCCGCCGTCCGGGGCGGGGAGAAGGAGCTGCGGGCCAAACCGCTGGCCATCTTCGATGCCTGCCCCTCCCCTCCCCTCAAGTGGAGCAATCTGACCACCCAGAGCCTCATCGATGCCGCCCGGGCCGGGATCCCCTCGGAGCTCATCTCGATGGGCATGACGGGAGCGACCTCGCTGACGACGATCGCCGGGACGCTCGTCCAGCACGTGGCCGAGAGCCTCTCGGGCGTCGTCATCTGCCAGCTCGCGGGCCGGGGCGCCCCGGTCATCTTCGGCGGCTCGCCCTCGAGCTTCGACATGCGGAAGGGGACGACCCC
>Ga0209705_10002331_pt1 | contig 10200 bp, 8 predicted proteins | sample PPLLaktember2015_5_FD_187262 | JGI IMG/M metagenome (GOLD analysis project Ga0209705, IMG submission 187262) | Freshwater sediment microbial communities from Prairie Pothole Lake near Jamestown, North Dakota, USA - PPLs Lake P8 Core (1) Depth... | ecosystem: Environmental > Aquatic > Freshwater... | reverse complement strand
TTGATCTCATAGAATTCTGCAAAGCACGATTCAACATCAACGACGAGTACTTCATCAAAGTCACAGGCTCATCGAAGACGCTAGCACTTGAGAAAATCAACAAACTTGCCGCCTACGGCGTCTACCAGATGGACATGGGCGCACAAACCTTCGATGATAAACTTAGAAAGACAATGTGTTTACCTGACTCAAATGCCAGCGTTGAAAAAGCTATACGCCACGCCAAGAAACTGGGCTTATGCGTATGCGTGGACCTCATGTACAATCTTCCAGGCCAAACCATGCAAAGTTGGATAGACACATTGAATAAAGCCGTCGAATTGGATGTTGAGATCGACGCTTATTCATTGCATGTTGATCCGGGCACACCGCTCGAGAAAATGATCGAGAAAGGAGTGTCTCCTCCGCAAGGAGATGCTGAATACGAGAAGCAGATGTACCTTGCAGCATATAATCTATTGACTGAAGCAGGATACAAGGCCGTGGGACACGACCGTTACAGTCGAGTAGAATGGCACATGAGAGAAAACTGCCTGAACGGTTGGCCATGGGGGGGAATACTCACCACCGGAGCAGGCTGCTTCATGGGATACCTACAAAGATTTTCGTATTCGAACTTAGAAGACATAAATCAGTATATGGAAACCGTCAAAGCTGGAAAATTACCCATTAATAGACTATCAGAATCCACAGACGACGAGATGATGCGACGGGAAATGAGTAGGCTGTACTTGCGGCTTCCAGTGAGCAAGCAGGAGTTTGTGGAGAAATTCGGGAAAATACCTGAGCAGGTTTTCCCGCAACAACTTCAAAAACTAAAAGAGAAAGGCCTTATAGAAATTGACGACAAAGAAGTCAGGATAACCAAACTTGGCGAAGTCTGGAAAGGCAATATTGCCTGGGAGTTTGCGGAAAAGAACACGAACTGACAAATGCTGAATTTCGCATTCTGCCACACTTTTCCATTCAAAAGGACAAAAACAATCAGATTCATGATCTAACTGGTTTCTAAAAGATTAGTCTTGATGTTCAATGAAGAGCAGAAGCTGCTGATTTCTAAAAAAAAACTAAAAAAAGGGTAAGGTGATTTTAGGAGTGTCCGCCGCCGAGTCCGTACCAAGTGAAGACTTTAGCAATGACAGGTATTAGAATTCCAAGAATTACTTGGGGGAGCATCGTCAAGAAGAACGAGTATGCTGGATCTGCAGTAGCCATGTTTCGGCTTACTTCAATTGCCAACGCAATGTTAACCATGAACATAATTAGCCCAGTGGCTATTGACGCGGTTAGACCTGCTCCTAGCATTCGCTTGAGCTTGGTAGACTTGTTGTTCAAAGCGCCACCAACGTAGCCCATCAATATTCCAGTCACTATGTACACGATCAAGCTTGCATCTGCATAGAAGTTTACTGTCATTCCATATTGAAGGTAGGTGACAGTAGAGTAGCCAGCCATGCCAAGGTAGTAGAGTGTTCCCATTATGAAACCGGCAGCACCGCCTGCCCATTTGTTCCAAATCAAGCCCAAAAGCAAAGGAACACCGAAAAGAATCATTTGCGCGAAGCCGAATGTGAGTATGTGGGGTATTGGCGACTCCATTGGCAAGTTAGTCACAAGGAAACCTCGAATTACCGTTGCAAAAGCGACGATCACTAGACCAATAATTATTGGGAGGACAGCACCGTAGAGTATGTCAGACATTTTGAATTTTTCTGTTTCCATCGATTTTCACCGTTTTCATATTACGCTTGCACATGTTAATAAATTTAATCCCCATATTCGAAAGCTTATTTCCAGTTACACAAAATAGCGCAGCACATTCAGCAAGCTTGATTGCAGGCTATTCGCTGAGAGACGCGAATATGCAGGAAAACGAATTCTCTGTGCTTTGGTTATGTCTCGAAATTTAGAGTGTCCAAATTCCTACTAAGCGAGCACCTCTGAAGCAAACCATTCTTGCAATTCAGTCGGAAGGCACATAATAATCGATACAAATAAATTTTTCACCACACTCAGAAATGTAGCTATCTCCAGAGGTGAACTCTATCTTAACTGTGCTAATGTCTTTTGCAGTTCTGGTCTTAGCCGTCGCAATAGATGTTGTTTTGGGTGATCCTTCTCCAAACTATCCTGAAAAACTCGGTTTCAAACTGCACCCGACCGTGCTAATGGGCAGATTCACCAAAGCCCTTGAGCCCCACTTGAAAAGCGCAAACCCTAAGACGGCAAAAATAAAAGGCGCAATTTTAGCCTTGACGGTGATACTTGTCTTCACGGTTCCCGTTTTTCTCGGTTTGTGGGCTCTCTATGTGTTCGCAGGCGCCTTCATTTATGCCTTGTTTGCCATCATCCTCTTGAAGTTTACCATATGCGTAAAGCTTGAAACTGACTGGGCGAAAGCTGCGGCTAAAGCCATTCAACAGAATGACCTGGCTGAAGCAAGAAAGTACGGGCACTTCAGCCGAAGGGACAGCAAAGACTTGACTGGCACGCAAATCAGTTCTGCAGTTATTGAATCCATGGCCGAAAACCTAATAGATTTCAAGCTAAGCCCCATTCTCAGTTACGCGTTTCTGGGGGTTTCGGGCGCGTTTGCTTTCAGAGCTATCAACACGCTCGATGGCATGGTTGGCTTCAAAGACAGGGAGCACATTAACACTGGTTGGTTTAGCGCAAACCTAGACCACATAGTTAACTTCGTGCCTTCCCGCTTAACAGGCATCTTGATTGTTGCTGCCGCAGCGGTTCTAGGTGAAGACTACAAGAATGCCTGGGCGATTGCCCGCCGTGACCATTCGAAAACCCAGAGTAGGAACCATGGTTGGCCTATGGCTGCTATGGCTGGAGCCTTACGTGTCCAGTTGGAAAAACCAGGGCGGTATGTTCTTGGAGACCAGGCTGATTCGCTTTCTCCTGACAAAATACTGCGCGCGCTAAGAATCCGAAACGGGGCGATAATTCTCTGCATACTGCTAAGCCTGCCCATAATCCTGCTCACGCGATTGTGCTTCTTCCCGTTCTAGACAAGGCACGCGCTGCTAACGCCATAAAAGAAGAGATTGCAAGAAGTATTATGAAGCTGCTTTCTCAGTTGATTTCGGTTTTCGCATTCTAGGTTTGCGGTACGAAACATTTAAGCCTCGAACGTTTGTGTATTTGTGGAAGAATTAACATAAGTGACGAAGAATGAAGCCGCATGTGACTCTTGTTAATCCCGCTGCTCCGAGCGGAGCTACAATGCACTTGCCTTTTGCGTTGCTGGGTTTGGGGTATCTGGCAGCGGTTTTGGAGAAGAATCAGTACAATGTTGATGTGATTGACTGTCAGGTTCTCAAACTTTCAATGGAAGAATTCCGAACCGAGATAGGCAAACGGCAACCCAATATAGTCGGACTTACTTCGACGACGCTCACCTACCAATCTGCGCTAAAGCTAACAAAGATAGCCAAAGAAGCGTGCCCAAATTGTGTGACAGCTTTGGGTGGACCTCATGTTACTTTCTGGGACGACAAAGCCTTAGATGAATGTCCAGAATTGGATATTGTCGTGAGGCGAGAGGGCGAAAACACGTTTTTGGAGTTAGTTCAGAGAATAGAAGCTGGAAAGAGCTATCATGATGTGGTAGGCACAACTTGCAGAAAAAATGGTAAGATTGTAAGGAACCCGGACAGACCATACATAGAGAATTTGGATGAGCTTCCGTTCCCTGCGCGGCACCTCTGGCCCTTGGAAAGGTTGAGAGAGTATGAGGATATTCTCTACTTGGCGATGAGCAGAGGCTGCGTCTTTTGGTGTGAATTCTGTGCGACAGTCAGAATGCATGGAAGAAAATACCGCATGAGAAGCGCAAAAAACGTGGCAGACGAGTTAGAGTACCTTCACAAGACGTTCAACGTAGACAAGTTTACGTTTTGCGACGACGCATTCACCATTGACCAAGCTAGAACTGAAGAATTATGCAGCGAGATCATGAAAAGGGGAATGAAGATTCAATGGAACTGCGGAACTCGAGTGGACATGATTACAAAGGAACTGCTTCTTACGATGAAGGAGGCAGGTTGCATCTCCGTTTGGTTTGGGGTCGAATCAGGAACCCAACAGGTTCTTGATTCCATGCACAAGGGAATTTCAACTGAACAAACGATCAGAAGCCTTGCGCTGGTTAGAGAGGCAGGGCTGAAACCGGTTCCGAACGTGATTCTCGGCTTCCCCGGGGAGACTAAGGAAACCGCTTGGAAAACCATCAAGTTTGTAGAGAAAATAAGCCCAGATGACGTGGGTTTCTATAATGTTGCAACGCCTTTCCCAGGGACACCACTGTACGATTTAGTCAAAGAGAAAGGGTGGCTGAAAGTAACTGACTTCGACAAATATGACACCACGACACCCATTTTTGAAACTCCTTGGCTCAGCATGAATGAACTTGGAAAACTACGAGAGGCAGCTTTTCACCATTTCTACCTGCGACCAGGCTATTTTGTCAACAATTTCCGAAAGCGCAGTTTCTGGACACTCGCAACAGCCCTCACGATTCTAACCCACCTAAAAGGTTCGTTACAACTAAAACTAAGACCTAACTAGCCACACAGCAGCTAGAAAAGACGCTTGGTTTTCTAAACGAAAGTTGACGACGAAAAGAGAGCACTTCTTTCAAAATAGTCTCTTTCAAAAATATGATCCTGACTTTAACTCAGCTTTGAAAACTGTTAGAACAGCCAAAACACTGCAAACAAACATCAATCTGCATCCGAGGGAAATACCTTTGAGTGTATGTTAAATGCAGATTAGCTTGAGAAAATCTTATAAAACCCCCCAGACTAGATTGAAACCAGATTAAATCGAGGAGAAAATGCAAAAAATGTCTAAACCAAAGGAATACGCTTCTATGACCAAAGACAAACTTATGACATACACTTTTGGCGCCCTCGTAGTACTCGCAGTAATTTCAGCTGTTATGTGGTCTCAAGCTACACCGATAGATTCATTGACAGGTCAACCACTCATGAACCTGGGACTCACCGTTGCGATTGTTTGCCTAATAGCTGTTGGAGTAGCAGTCGTTACAGATTTCTTCCTCTACAAAGTTGTATCCGACAGCCCTCTAAACACCATGTCTGCAGCGGTCTTCGGCTTGATTGTTGCTCTCTCATACAGCCTGGGCATTCCCATAATGACTCGTGTTGATGTTGATGCCTCTGCGTTAGGAGTTGCGGCCGCACCAGGAGCATTCATCTACGTTGCTCTGATATCTTTCATCGGTCTGGTACTTTTCAAGAAAGTATTTAGGGGACGCGTAAATCCCGCGGCAGCTGCAAAACTCATAGTCTTGCTGCCATTCATAAACAGTGCGTTCCTAGCCAAGGAACACTTCGCCACATTGGAAGGGGGAGGACTAAGCATGCCTCTTCTGGCGGGACCCATAGGCCGCGCAGTAATTGGAAACAACGGACTCATCTCGTTTGTTGAATACTTGCAGGGATGCTATGACCTTCCAAGCGCAACAACCTATGCTGACTTCAACTGGCTAATGATTGTTCAGAAGTTCCACGGATGGATTGGCGGCGCCTCAAGCATAGCTGTAATAATTGTCGGCATAGCCTTATTCGTACTTGCTCGCAGATTCATCAAATGGAGAATCACACTGACATACTTCGCATCTGTAGCTTTAATGGCATTGCTCATGGCAGTAGTTTACGGCGGAGATATAGACGTAAGACTCCTGTTCTCACTATTCGTAGGCAGTTCAATATTTCTAGGATTCTTCATGGCAACAGATCCTGCAACCTCGCCGCTAACGTATAAAGGACAGATCTTATTTGGCGTTGGAGTAGGCGTGTTAACAGTGCTGATTCAGACGTACATGAACTTCTTTGGCGGTTCTATTCTAGCATTGGTAATAATGAACCTGTTTTCACCGCTATTAGACAGAGTTGGAAAACTGAAGCCCAGAATAGAGAAGAAAGAGCCAAAACTGCCCAAGGCAAAAACGTTTACCACCGTCAAGACCTACGATTGTATAAAATGCGGCGCATGCCTGCGCGTTTGCTGCCACAATTTGAGCCCAATCTACATCAAGGAAGCATTTGACAAGATGAACGTAGAGAAAATGTCCAAACTCAATGCGGATTACTGTACAGGATGCGGACACTGCAGTTATGTATGCCCATCTAGAATCGACTTGAAGGGAAGCGTACTCAGAGCAAAATCAATGTTGCGTGGAAGCGCATAAGCGTTAGATTCCACCATTTCCCCATCTCTTCTTTTCTCTTCTTAAGAACTAGTTTCTCGTTTAAGCGCCGACTGGAAATTATGTGCACTAATCTGAGTTGTGCTACACGGTATTTTTCGAAAAGATGTTTCCGCCTACTATTGTCATTTCCACGCTGATATTCGAAATTTGGTTCGGAGAAGCAGTGAGCGGGTCATTTGATAGAACCGTCAAATCTGCCAGTTTGCCCGCTTCAATTGACCCATTGCTGTTTTCTTCATTGGTTGAATATGCCGCGTCGATCGTGTACATGCGCAAAGCCTGTTCAATACTTAGCCGCTCTTCACGAAAATACTTTCTCAACACAGCGTCTTGCATCCCCAGAAGGGGATTAAGAGGCTCCATTGGACAGTCGGAGCCGCCGATGACTCGTACGCCCTTCCCGATGAGGGTTTTCAGCGGATAAAGCCACCTAGCTCGCCTTGCACCTAGACTGTCTGTAGCAGACCATACCGAGAATTCTGAGAGCATAACACGAGGTTGAACTGACACGATTACCTGCTGCTTTTTCATCCTATCAATAAGGGATTCATTAAGAACCGCGCCATGCTCAATGCGAAAACGAACAGTGTTACCATGCGATTTTGTGTTTCGTTCAATAGCGGTCAAGGCAAGATCGATAGCCCTGTCACCTACAGCGTGTATTACGGGCTGAAGACCAGTTACGAGTATTCTATTTGTTGTGTTGATCAATTCATCTTGACTGCAAAGCAGTTTTCCGGTGTCGCCTGGTTTGTTCTGGTATGGTTGAAGCAGCGCTGCGGTTTTCGAGGCTAAATATTCATCTACTGAAAGCATTACGCCGCCAATTCGCAACCAAGGATTACCGATTATGTTAACCATTGGAGCCTCGTCCAGTAGATTGACCGGAATTATCACGTATACTCGCATGGGAAGATTTCTGCTGGCCTTCAGTTTCTTGACTATTGAAATCTCGTTCTCTGAAGAAAGCAGCCAATGTATGCTGGTAAGTCCGGCTTCGGCCATCTTGTTGAGGGCTAATATAGTGGCTTTCAACAGTTCATCTTGACTCGGTTCAGGCACTGCTTTCCAAGCTAAATCCGTCGCTGTGTCCCGCAGTATTCCTAAAGGTTTCCCCGTCTCGGGATCTTTGTCTATTATGCCACCTGCCGGCGCTACTGTCGACTCTGTTATTCCAGCTAACTCCAAACCCCTGCTGTTTACTGCACAGATCATGTCGCATTCATGATAGAGAACCACGGGGTTGCTCGGAGAAGCAGCGTCAATTTCCGAAAGATGGGGAAAACGCTTTTCTTTGAAGCATTTTTGGTTCCAACCGCGACCTAAGACCCACTGACCCGCTCGGGTTTTTTTGACGCGTTCGCTGAGGCGATGTTGCATTTCTGCAACTGATTGCGCACCCCGCAAGTCAAGCCACATGAGGAAACGACCAAAATCCACAACATGAACGTGCGCATCAATAAACCCTGGGAATACTGTCTTTCCCTGAAGTTTGACGATTCGAGTTCTTTTTCCAATGAACTGGCCAACTTCAGCGTTCGTGCCAACCCTGATGATTCTGTCCTTTTTTATGGCAATCGCTTCAGCAACGGGCTTAGAATAGTTCATGGTTCGAACGTTCGCTTCAACGAGAGCCAAATCCGCTAACAAGGCTACCAATTTTCCCAAATTCTCTATGCGACAAATCGCTATTAAGAATCTGACATAAAAAACCTTGTGTATTAGCTTAAGCAGCTGGAACGCGCACAGAATATTCTAGAAGTAAGCTCAATCCGGTTTTGGCAGGCATATTTCTAATCACAATGTTTGGACATTAATTCCAATTCATAAGTGATAAATCAAAAACGAGTCCACTTAACGACGATGAAAAATGGAATACGACGTCGAAATTCCATGCTCCACCTGCCAGCTTTGGGATCAAGAAAAGAAGAGTTTTTCCTGCGACCCAAACAGGTGCGAGAAACTTTCTCTTTGGTTGCTAAAGCATGCTCAAAACACGACGTTAAATTTGAACAAGACAATCCAATATGTAGTGTAGTGCCGACAAACGCTTTTCCAGGCGAATCCGTGTACTGTCCTAGTATGTCTTTTCTTGGGAGAAATATGTCGATATTGGAAATAACTGAAATTATATTCATAAACAGAAACTACTCGGTTGAAGAATTATGGAAGAACCGGGAAATGGGCAACCGTCAGTTAGTCGAGAGAGTTTTGTTGAAATAAAAGATGCTCTTAGGAAAACGCTTCATGTTATGATAGATCTTGATTTTGAAGATGGAAAACTGGATGGAGTAATAAACAGTTTTTTAGATGCTAAAAGATTCCAAATAAGCTTGACGTTTAACCTCAATCCGAACGACGTTATTTTTGTGAGAAACTTGACGAGAAACGAAGTTACAGAAGAAGTTCTGGAAAACATAAGAAGATTGAGAAATGGATTGAGCTAAAGTTTTCGCAATCTTCGTTTTGAAATAGAAAAAAGGTAGGCAACATTGCGCATGGACATTAATGAGACTTGGCAGCGGTACACTTTTGCTGGGTGAATCAGGCGAAGTTTTCCTCTGCTTTTGAAAAAGGGACATGTGGAGTTGTATCTCTCTGCTCCAGATTACACGTTTCATGTTCAGCTGGAGGAGAAATCCTGAGATTGTAATTATGGAACAACAACCGTTGCCTTGAAGTCATATCCTCCGTTTTGTGTTACTGTGTATATAGCTTGCGCGACACCAGCAGCATCAGTGGGTCCAGTTGCAAAATAAGTAAACTCGCCTTTGTCAAGTGAATAGTAGAAGTCAACATTAATGCCAGCTTTAACGGGAGCAGAGTTGTAAGTGACTGCAGCCTTTAATGTTATCGTACTGTCGGCAACTGAAGAAGTCAAAGCAGCTGCATATTGCATATCCACATGTACTATATTGCTTTGAGCATACAAAGCATAGGCAGTTAGGGTACTTCCAGCTAAGCAAAGAAATACAGCAACAATCAGCAATGATTTTCTAGTGTTCTTCAACAAGTTCTTTCACCTCCATCTAGCTGTAGGTCAAATCGCAACTCGGTCATGCGTGCCAGCGATGAACAGGTTGACTGTGATTTCTATGTGGTCCTATTGCAACACAGAAAACGACAAACGGGTAGTTGTACATACGAGTTATGATTCCCCTAAGGTTTTCCCTCTCATTCAGATTCGTTCACCTTGAAAACAGTCCTTGCTGGGAAGATAAGTGATTTATGAACCAAAAATAACTATTCAATATAATGGAACGGCATATCGCGTTCCAATTATGCAGGCTCACACTGCGAGCCTCCCGTTTACTTCTTGCTGAATCTGGGGGTTTTTTCCCACTTAGGCGTGGCTGTTAAGTTCTTGACCAAAGCTGATGTTACACAAGGAATCCAGTGGTAGGTATAAGCGGCCGCTATAAACACGAGAGGCACTATTTGCCACCTGGGATACTCTTTCCTTTCTTTCCATAAACCATATCCAAAAAGAGGGGCAAACGAGAATCCATTCGACATCGTGAAGGCAAAAGGAAAGAGATTTGCCACTTCAATTATTCCCAATAAGCTTAGTCCAGTCCAAGCCCAACATACAAAAACAAAAACTGGCAATATAACATGTATTAAATATATGGAGATGTCAAGTTTGGTTTTTAGACTTATTTTTGTCCGCCAGAAACTTGGCTTGAGAACAAAGCGGTTCAGAGTCTGAATTGTTCCCCAGGCCCAACGTTCTCTTTGACGAAACATAGTAAGCAAAGTCTCTGTACCCTCTTGTGAGACGTCAGTGTTGTCGATGTACACGTTTTTCCAATGATTGGTGAGCAAGCGGACGCCCAAATCCAAGTCTTCAGTTAAAGCTTCGTTGTTCCAATATTGTTTCTGATGCTCCACAGCAATAGTATCTAGAGCAGACGCTCTAACAAATTGACCGTTTCCTCCTAGTGCAACAG
>Ga0209705_10002327_pt1 | contig 10209 bp, 10 predicted proteins | sample PPLLaktember2015_5_FD_187262 | JGI IMG/M metagenome (GOLD analysis project Ga0209705, IMG submission 187262) | Freshwater sediment microbial communities from Prairie Pothole Lake near Jamestown, North Dakota, USA - PPLs Lake P8 Core (1) Depth... | ecosystem: Environmental > Aquatic > Freshwater... | reverse complement strand
ATAGAGCGGCACCCCGTCGGTCTTGGTGACGATGTGATCGACGACTTCCGCCGGCAGCGGCTTCATGCCGGCGATGCGGGCGACCAGCGCCTCTGCGTGCGGGCGTTCCAGACGGTTCAGCGTGATGTGCGCAACGCGCCCGGTGGCCGTGTAGAGGATGCTTCTGAATTCCATGGGAAAAACATAGGGAGAATAAGGCGGAAAAACAAGGAGCGCAACCCTGGTACCGCCGCCGCCGCAGCGGGCGGCAAGCGGTACCGGCTGGAAATCAAACGTCGTAGTAGAGCCCGAATTCGAACGGATGGGGACGCAAGGCCATCGGCTTCACTTCCTTGTCCAGCTTATACTCGATCCAGGCGTTGATCACATCCTCCGTGAACACGTCGCCCCGCATCAAGAAATCATGGTCCCGCTCGAGCGCGTGCAGAGCCTCATCCAGTGAACCCGGGGTCGTGGGCACATTCTTGAGTTCCTCCGGCTCCATGTCGTAGATGTCCTTGTCCAGCGGCTCACCGGGGTCGATTTTGTTCATCACGCCGTCCAGCCCCGCCATCGTCAAAGCGCTGAACGCGAGATAAGGATTGCAGCTGGGGTCCGGGCACCGGTACTCCACGCGCTTGGACTTCGGACTCTGCGAATACATGGGGATGCGCACAGACGCACTCCGGTTGCGTTGTGAATAGGCAAGATTCACCGGCGCTTCGAAACCCGGCACGAGCCGTTTGTAGGAATTCGTGGTGGGATTGGTGATCGCGCACAACGCAGGCGCATGCTTCAAGAGGCCCCCGATGAAATGGAGCGCCATGTCGCTGAGGTTTGCATAACGGTTGCCGAAAAACAGCGGTTTCCCGCCCTTCCAGAGAGAAATGTGTACGTGCATTCCTGATCCGTTGTCGCCGAAAATCGGTTTGGGCATGAACGTCACGGTCCGCCCGCGAAGCCGTGCTGTATTCTTCACAACGTACTTGAACAGCAGCAGCGCGTCGGCGCTATCAAGCAACGGGGCAAACCGGAGATCAATCTCCGACTGTCCTGCCGTCGCCACCTCGTGATGCTGCGCCTCCACCTGCAGACCCACTCCGTGAAGGTTTTTGGTCATCTCATTCCGCAGATCCTGCAATTGATCGGTGGGCGGAACCGGAAAGTAGCCCTCCTTGTAGCGCGGTTTGTAGCCCAGGTTCGGCATTTCTTCGCGACCCGAATTCCACCGCCCTTCGACCGAATCGACATAGTAGAAGCTGGCGTGTTCGTTGGTGTCGAAGCGCACGTCATCCAGGATGAAGAACTCCGCCTCGGCTCCGAAGTACGCGGCGTCGGCGATACCGGTGGAGGCAAGATATGCTTCCGCCTTCTGGGCGATATTGCGCGGGCACCGTTCGTATTTCTCTTTGGTGATCGGATCGAACACGTCGCAGATCAGACTGATCGTCTTTTCCTCGATGAAGCGGTCAATGAACGCCGTCCGTGCGTCGGGGACGATCAGCATGTCGCTCTCGTTGATGGCCTTCCACCCCCTGATGCTGGACCCGTCAAAGCCAAATCCTTCTTCGAAAGAAGACTCTTTGAGTTGAGCCACCGGGACGGAAAAGTGCTGCCACTGCCCAGGGAAATCCATGAATTTGAAGTCGACCATTGTCACGCCTTCATCTTTGATCAATTTGAAGACGCGTGCACGTGGTCCCGATGCCGCAGATTTGGCCATGTGTGTTACCCTCGAGTGGATGTTGATGGATGAAAGATCTTTATGCGCGAGGTCTCCTTCGCGCTGGACAGAACAAGATTCGTGTGTGTGTGCTGGACACCCGGCCACGCCTGGATTCGGGCGAGCAACCGTTCGAGCGAGGCGGTGTTGCAGGTGCGGGTTTTCAGCAGGTGAGTCCCTTCGCCTGTGATGGCATGGCATTCCATGATTTCGTCTATACTCTGCGCATGTTCGATGAACTGTCCGTAATGGCGCGATGAATCGACGGAGACGACGATGAATGCCGTGATATCATTGCCCAGGCGTTTGTAATCGAGTGTGGCATGGTATCCGGTGATCACTTTCGCCTCCTCGAGCTTGCGCAGACGCTCGCTCGCCGCGGGCAATGACAATCCCACCGCCTCGGCCAGATCATTCCTGCGGGTTCGCCCCGCTTTCTGCAGAATTTCGAGTATTTTCAAATCAATGTCGTCGAGTGAAGTGCCCATGTGAGCCAATGCCTTAGTTTCTAAAGTAGATGACATAACATACTTACAAAATATAAAGTTCCTAAGTGAAGAAATCAAGACTATTATCGTGACAATACTGAGCTGCAATCCCTCCGTGAGAAACGCGGAAAAAGAGCCGGTCGGTAAAGGTGAAAAACACGAAGGCCCGCCAGGGAGGCCGGAAGGCGGAAAGACGAAAATGTGAAACGTGAATACAGAAGGACGGAAGCGGACCTGTGAAGGGCGGAACGTCGGAAGCGGAAATGGGAAGGGCAAAAGGACCGACACGGACATGTCAAAGGCGGAACGTCGGAAGTGGAAATGTGAAGGGCAAAAGGACCGACCGGACATGTCAAAGGCGGAACATCGGAAGTGGAAATGTGAAGGGCAAAGACGGAGGAGCAGTCGCAGCAAAAACCCAGAATGGGACTTCTGGATCCTGCGGGGACGCGGCTGAGTCAGACCATCCGGGGGATGTCGCCTGTCTTGCGGCGCCGTTCCCCTTCCGCCGCGCGTTCCCGCAGCGTCTGCACGCCATCCTTCACCGACTGTGCAGAGAAGATATAGTTGCCGGCAACGAGCACGCCCGCTCCAGCATGCACCACGGAAATCGAAGTTCTGTCGTCAATCCCGCCATCAACCTCGATCAGTGCGTCTGACTTTGCGCGGTGGAGGAGATCGCGGATTGCGCGGATCTTTCCCAAGGTGTTCGGAATGAATTCTTGTGCTCCAAATCCGGGATTCACAGTCATCACGAGCACCAGATCGACATCGGAGAGTACTTCTTCGATCGCGGAGACCGGGGTCGCGGGATTCAGACTCACTCCAGCCCGCGCACCAAGTTCCTTGATTTGATGGAGCGTGCGGTGCAGGTGCCGGGTGGCTTCTGCATGCACGGTGATGATGTCGGCGCCGGCTCGGCGATAGATCTCCACCCAACGCCCCGGATCCTCAATCATAAGGTGAGTGTCCAGGGGAAGATGGGAGAATTTCTTGATTGCCGTGATCACCGGCGGGCCAATGGTGAGGTTCGGCACAAAATGCCCATCCATCACGTCCAGATGAATCCAGTCGGCACCACCGGCTTCGACCAAACCGACGGCTGCGGCAAGGTTGGCAAAATCGGCCGAGAGCAACGAAGGGGCAATGAGCGTCATGAGCGTGGGTTCTTGTTAATTCGGAGGAACTTCAAATTCTTCCACCGGCCTGTCGACCGAGATAACAAACAGGTCCACCGCGTGTCCGGGTAGCGCGGTTTCGCCTTGACGGGGAAACTGATCCACCACGGTGTTTGGCACGAGGTCGTAGCTCTGCTGGTACGTGATGTTCCCCACTTTCAACCCGGCGGCCGCCAGCAGCTTTTCAGCTTCGCTCAACGTTTTTCCGATTACCAGCGGCACCTGGGCACTGGTAATGACTCTGCCCTTGCTCACGACGATATTCACCACTGCGCCTTTCGCGATGCGTGTATCGGCAGCATGTGATTGGTAGATTATCGTGTTCTCGGGATACGTATCGGAGGTGTCGAACTGCACCGTGCCGACCTTGAGGCCGAACCGCTCGAGCGCGAACCGCGCATCGCGCAAGGAACGGCCCCGCAGCGAGGGGACGGGAACCTGTAGTTCCCCGCCGCTGAGGGTCAGGTAGACGCGCCGTCCTTCTTTCACCACCGCTTCTGCCGCGGGCAGCTGCTGTACCACCAAGCCCGGAGCATGCGTGGGATCCATCCTCGTCTCCCCGCGCACAACCCGTAAACCTGCCGCTTCCAGCCTCTTTTGGGCGTCATCGAACGTCATTCCCACGACGGCGGGAACCGTCGTGCGACTCCCGTGGTTAACATAAGCGGGAAGGAGTACGTAATTCAGAAGAAGGAACAATCCCAGAATACCGCCGATGGTAATCAGGAACTTCTGGTTGCCGAGAAACCGGAGCGGACGGGGCAATCGAGATGTTGAATCAAGAATCGACATGGGCGTACGACAATATACTCAACAGAATTCTCACCTACAAGAAGGGAATCCCTTGCACAGGACCGGTGAAGTTCAGATATTTGAGATGGAGGTCTAATCAATGGTGCGATATACTTTTCCTTTGCTACTTCTTTTGCTGCAGGTGTTTCTCTTCTACCGTTTCCGTCGCTGGCACCGGTCGTTGCATAAACTCCCCCAGCCTGTCTTCTACTCCGTGGTCGTGCTCTTCGTTGTGTTCAATGCGGCGCTGATCGGCGTGCCCTTTTTGCGGGTTTTCAGCTTCGCCTATACCGACTGGTTTCTCCAGTGGGTAGTCTATCCTTTTCTCTTCTGGCATTCTTCGACAGCCATCATTGCCATTGTTCTCCTGATCGGCACGATTGTGCGCCTTCCATTCTCGGCAGTCTGGAGCGCGTTACGCAAGCTTCCATTCACACGTGAGCGCACCGCTGCGATTGCGGTGAACCCGCGTGTCGTACAGTTCGATGCAACGCGTCGCCAGTTCCTTCGCCGCGGTGTGTATGGACTGACCGCAGTAAGCCTCGGCGGGACGGCATACGGCATGATCGTGGGGAAAAACGAGTGCGATGTCAGCGAACAAGAGATCAGGATTCCGGGGCTCCCCCCCTCGTTCAACGGATTCTCGATCGGTCTCGTTACCGACGTCCATTCAAGCATCTATATGACCAAGAAGGACATGGACGAATATGTTCGTCGCTTGAACGATCTCGGCACGGACATCATCGCAGTCGGAGGGGATATGGTCAACAGTTCGGTGGACGAGGCGTACCCGTTCGCCGAGGCTTTCAGTAAGCTGAATGCTCCGATGGGTATCTTCGGCGTTCTCGGAAACCATGACTTCTATTCGGGCAAGGTGGAAACAGTCGCCAGCATGGCAAATCAGGCCGGCGTACGAATGCTTCGCGATGAGGGGGTTCTCCTGCGGAGGAATGACGAGGCGCTTCATCTGGTCGGCATAGACGATGTCGCCACACCCGTGCTCGCCATGAAAAAGCTGCAACAAGCGGTTGCAGATGTACCCAAGAATATCAAACGAATCTTGCTCTGCCACCGACCCTATTTCTTCAAGTTCGCGGCAGCTCGAAACGTCGACCTGGTGCTGAGTGGGCATACGCACGGAGGCCAACTGGTGTTTGGAAAATTCGGCAAGACTTCATTTACTCCTGCGGCGCTGGCATCGATGTACGTTGCCGGACATTATAAGCAAGGAACGGCCCATATGTACGTGTCGAGGGGAATTGGCACAGTGGCCGTGCCCGTGCGCATCAATTGCCCGCCCGAACTCACGCGCATTGTGCTGCGACCTGCTTGATCTCCCCCCGCCTAATGCGTTGAATTTGCAACTGCTGAGGCTATTGGCTATATTCCAAAACCAACGCACATGTCCGACATTGCTCACCCCGACGGAGCCGAATGGATTACGCGGAATTAGCCTCACGGGCCGGCAAAGCAAAACGCAATTCTTATTCTCCATACTCACGGTTCCGTGTGGGTGCCGCGCTGCTAACGGCTGATGGCAGGGTATTCACTGGCTGCAACGTCGAAAACAGCTCTTACGGGCTTACTATCTGTGCCGAGCGGACGGCCCTTTTTAAGGCGGTCTCCGAAGGCGAACACTCGTTCAAGGCCATCGCAATTGCCTCTGACGAGGATTCTTTCACCCCCCCTTGTGGTGCCTGCAGGCAGGTAATTCTGGAGCTCGCCGGCAATGTTGACGTTGTCCTGACCAAGAAGAATGGCAGCAGCCGCGTGTTCAAAGTGCTCGAACTGCTGCCTCACCCCTTCGAAGGCAAAAACCTCAAGAAGGCCAGACGCAAGAAGCCATGACCATTCCTACCCAGCACGATTCCCCGACCAAGACCGGATGGATCGAGGTAATTGCCGGCTGCATGTTCAGCGGAAAGACCGAGGAACTCATCCGTCGTCTACGGCGCGCCCAAATCGCACGACAGGAAGTGGCGATATTCAAGCCCAGGATAGACACACGGTATAGCAACGATCACATCGTCTCTCATAGCGAACTGAAGATTCCTTCACTCGTGGTGCAAAAACCGGCGGAGATTCTGAGTGCTGCGGGCAGCGCTCAGGTGGTGGGAATCGACGAGGCCCAGTTTTTCGACATGACGCTTGTCGATGTGGCGGATCAACTCGCAAACGAAGGCAAACGAGTGATTATTGCCGGCCTGGATCAGGACTACCGCGGAAAGCCCTTCGAGCCAATTCCCCAATTGCTGGCCATAGCCGAGTATATCACAAAAACACTCGCGATTTGCGTGATCTGCGGAAACCCTGCCGACAGAACGCAACGCATCACGGAGGGGAGCGAACGGGTTTTGGTTGGAGCAATGGATTCCTACGAAGCCCGTTGCCGGAAGTGTTTCGACCCTCCCAAAGATTGACCGCCCAGCAGTAGAAAACACTTAGTCTGTATGGTAATAATACATTTATTTGTAATGTATTATACTGATCATCTTAAGTTGTTTATACCAATAAATCTAACAATGATTTCTATTGGAAATCTTTGAACCAGCCCTCCCCAAACTCACGAGAGCTTGACGCGTCCCTCGCCACAGCTATTCAAACCGTCAAATCCCATGCTCCGTTCGAGCCACAAATCGCGGTGATACTTGGCTCCGGTCTCGGCGGATTCACGAATTCACTCTCCTGCAAGGGGGCTATCCAGACCTCCTCTATTCCGGGCTACCCCCGCTCAAGTGTCGAAGGCCACGCAGGAAAGCTGGTATTTTGCTCGATTGGCAAACAAAACATCGTTGTGTTCCGAGGGAGAGTACATTTCTACGAAACAGGCAACGTTGACACCCTCCTCTTCCCTGTCCGGGTCGCCAGCGCCCTGGGAGTACGCACGCTTATCATCACCAATGCCGCCGGAGGAGTAAACCGTACGTTCGTGCCGGGAGACCTCATGCTCGTCACGGATCATATAAACCTAACCGGCGAATCATGTCCCGGACAACAGGCGTCCAGAAACGACAATCGTCCGTACGATCCACAACTTATCCGGATCACGGAAAGTGTCGCAAATCAGATTGGCGTCCGCGTTGTACGGGGTGTCTATACGGGACTCAAGGGGCCTTCGTACGAAACCGCGGCCGAAATAGAGATGATTCACCGCCTGGGCGGCGACGCGGTAGGAATGTCAACGGTTTTGGAGGTTGCACTCGCTCATTCTCTTGGCATGCGGGTCCTGGGTATTTCCTGTATCACCAACAAGGCCACAGGAACGAGCAGCGCGAAGCTGAGTCATGACGAGGTAAATGTTGTAGCCAACCAGGTACGGGAACAATTCTCCCTCCTTCTCATGCACGTGATCGAGGCGCTTCCCGGCATTTGATCACGAAATCCCGTTACCTGGGCAACATCCTGTCCAGCAGCATCAGCGCGAGGATGACAGAGAGGTAGAGCAGGGACGCAAGGAATGATTTTCGCGCGTTGGCATTCGTGATTTCCCGTGCGAACTTCATCCCGACTGTGAAGAACCAGCCTCCTGCCAGCAGCCCACCAATCAGGAATACCCATCCCATTAATCCCACGAGAACAAAGGAGAGCGTCACCGGGATAAGCGCTGCCGAATAGAGAAGGATCAGCCTGCCTGTCACGGTGCCGGTAGCATCGTATTCGGGCAAGAACCGGTACCCGCCCGCGGCATAGTCCCTCCGGTATATCCAGGCGAGCGAGAGGAAATGGGGCATTTGCCAGAGGAAGAGAAAGAGGAAAAGCAGGTATGCCTCGAGAGAGAATCCCCTTCCCGTTGCCACCCATCCAATCAAAGGCGGAAGGGCTCCGGGAATCCCTCCGACGGCGGTCGACAGGTGGGTAACACGCTTCAGCGGCGTATACAACGCGAGATACACGAAAAGGGTTATCGCAGCCAGAATAGCGGCAAACATCGTCGTGGTCAGCGCAAGGTACGCCACCCCGCCCACCCCGCACAACAGGCCAAGGACAAGTCCTTCCAGCGGACTGATCTTCCCGGAAGGGAGCGGCCTGCGTTCGGTACGCTTCATCAGCCCATCGGTGCGCCGCTCGATCCATTGGTTGAGAGCCCCCGCACCCGCACCAACCAGGAAAGTCCCTGCGACCAGATTCAGCAAGAGCAGAGGGGCCGGATGCCCCCCCGCCGCGAGGTATGCTCCGCCCGCAGCCGTGCAGACAGACATGGTGGTGAGACCGGGCTTCGTCAGCGCGAGATAGTCCGCCACTGTGGCACCCCGTGTCCCAGTGCGAACCGCCGGTGTCTTTCCTGTCTCCTCCCCGCTCATTGCTTCCCGTCCGTCAACTTTCCGAGAAGAAAAGTGGCAACGGAATCCGCCTCGGACGGCTTCAACCCCTGTGAAGGCATGTTTGGATAGGCCGGATCGATCTTCACGGGATTAAGCACAAAGGCAACCAGGGCCGATTTCTTCCCTGCATACTTCGGAATCACCGTCTGGTAAGGCGGTCCCACTTTCTTCTGGTCATACATATGGCATGCAGAGCACTTCGCATTGAAGATTTCCTCACCTGTCATTTGCTTCGCCATCACACCAAGCGAAGTGCGAAATTCCTCGGTCTGTTTGTCGTACACACCGGCAAGTTGTGCCGCGTGGTCCGCAGTTCCGATGTGCACGGCTATCCTGTTCTTCGTGACATTGAACCCGAGGGCGGCCACAATCGTTACCATGAGAAGTGCAACATACAAGCTCCTGCCGCTCTGCACAAACGCATAGAGAAAAAGCAGCCCCAGGGCAAGGGAGCCGATGGAGAGGGCGAGGAGAGCGTATACCCATCCGGCGAGTGATGTTGCGGGGATGAGGGCCGTACCCGCGAGCAACACAACCGGCATCGCCAGAATCCCGGCCGTTGTGAGCCGGACTGCCGTCGTGCAGATCACTGGGTCGTCTGGATCATGCGTCGCTCCCGCCGCATGCCACACATAGCGGTGAAAGAGCAGTCCTGCGCCGGTCATTCCCGCAGCAGCGGCCAGAAAGGCAAGCATCTCAATCCAGGTCCCACCGGTGAGCAGCAACGCGAACAACCCATCAGCCGCCTGCCACAGAGCAGGATTGAGGCCGATCGTCGATGCCCCAGCGAAAAGGAACGCCCCGGTTAGCAGAAGGACAACAGCCCAGTTCCCCGATCGCCGATGTGCTCTTCGTGTCGAATCCAGAAATCCGGAGACCATGACCGGTTGGCGTGCATCTTCCGCGGCACCGCTTCCTTTGCCGGCGAGCGAAATGATGTCATCGACCGTGAAGGTGAACCTGAATGCGAAGCCCGCGACCCCTCCGGCGATCAAAAACAGACTTCCCAGCGCAGCAATTCCGGGGGCGATGGCCTTGGTTTCCTGGAACATCTGCACATACAGAAAGACAACGACAAGAGAAGGAAGTACAGCCAGGAACACAAAAGTGCTGCGGTCCGGCAGCGCGATGCTGGCAAGCCGCCGTGCAAGTCTCCCGGCGCCACTGTCCCCGGCCTTTTCCGCACGGCGATCCATGATCACCGCCATCAGCAAGCTCCCCACGAGTAAAGCGACGTACGGGAGAAAGAAGAGCATGACCAGATTGTGCACCAGCAGGAGGAGGTGGAAATGCTCCGCCGACTGGGGAAGGGCAAATGTATTCAGAACATCCATAATCCGTCGGTGTTATTTCTGTGTTGCCGCGGCCTTAACTATCGGCTCAAAGGGTCTGTTGGCCTTCCGTGAGGCCTCCCTATACCATTTATCGAAGGCCGGGAGTTCCATCGCAACGACTTTCGTGTACATATAGGCGTGCCGGAGCCCGCAGTACTCCGCACAGGCGATGTCGTACGAGCGGGGTTCAGGCGTGCTGAACCACATGATGTTTTCTCTGTTGGGGATGACATCCTTCTTTATCCGGAATGCGGGGATGTACATCGAGTGGTTGACATCCAGGGAATGGAGTGTCAGCTTGATCGGCGTCTTCACAGGCACATAGAGCGTGTCGGTTGTAACACCGTTCGGGTACTCAAAACCCCATTGCCACATCCGTGCAGTCACACGAAT
>Ga0209705_10002326_pt1 | contig 10210 bp, 9 predicted proteins | sample PPLLaktember2015_5_FD_187262 | JGI IMG/M metagenome (GOLD analysis project Ga0209705, IMG submission 187262) | Freshwater sediment microbial communities from Prairie Pothole Lake near Jamestown, North Dakota, USA - PPLs Lake P8 Core (1) Depth... | ecosystem: Environmental > Aquatic > Freshwater... | reverse complement strand
CCGGGTGCTGGAGGCGGAGCGGGGGCGCCTGACGGAGGCATCGGTTTGAGCGTTCCGATGCGCCAGCTTCCTTTTTGGCTGTACAGGTATTTTTTTCCGCTCCGGGCCATCTCAAAGAAATCGACGCCGTTCAGTATCGTGTCGGCGCGGCGTTCCTTGAGGTCGAAACGATGAACGGAGGAAATCTGAGAAAAGAACGTCCCCGGAAGCGGCGCTTCGGCCGCTACGGCCAGGAGCGTCCCCGCCTCCCCGGTCTGGAGACCGTAATAGCGGCGCGCAGGCATGGGAACAGCCAGGATCCTCTGGAGGATGCCCTCGAGGTCGATCTTCACGACGACATCCTTTTTATCCGGTTTCTTCTCCTCATCTTTCTTGCCGGATTCAGCGGATGTCTTTTTCGAGTTGTCTTCCGGCTTCTCCTCATCGCTCTGGGGAACGAAGGGCGTCGGTTCCGTTCTGTCGAGCACGGCCAGATAAATGGTGCTGCTCACATCCCGGAAGATGCTGTGAATGTCCGGCTGAAGAGAGGCTCCAGAATCGGTGCTGGCCGTGAAAAAGAGATACTTTCCGCCGGGGTCGAACACGGGGAGGTTGGCATCGCTCATACCGTCGGTAACCTGCGTGCTTTGCCCGGATTCCAGGGAATAGAGGAAAACGGCGCCAAGATAGTTGGGCAGCCGCTTGACATAGGCCAGCCATTTGGAATCAGGCGACCAGCCGGGAACAAGGTTGCCTTGGAAGTGGTCCTTGTCCACCTTGACCGGCATTTTCTTTTCCAGGTCGACGTACCAGAGGTTCAGGTGGCAGTCCTCATAGGCGATCTTCTTGTTATCGGGAGACCAGCGGGGAGCAAAATAGAAGGACGGCTTTTTTTCGAGCTCGATGCGGACCACCTCGCCGATTCCTTTCTGGTCCCGGATATGGAGCTGGTATTCCCCCGATTCATCCGAGAAGTAAGCGATCTTCTGTCCATCGGGAGACCAGGACGGGTATCGCTCCATGGCTCCCGGCGTATTGGTGAGGTTGCGGGGATCGCCCTTTTCTTCGGGCACGGTGATGATCTCTCCCCGGGCCTCAAAAGCGGCTCGGGCCGCATTCGGAGATAGACTAGGTGAGGTGAGACTCTCGCCGACATTCACGTATTTATCCCGGACTTCGAGCATGTCGCCGGCGATAGAGACGGACAACGGGCTCGCTTTCCCGGAAGCCAGGTCATAGAGATTGAGGGAGCCGAACTGCTCGTAGACGATCGCCCCAGGGCCGGCGGAGGCCGACTTGAGGTCCAGACCGTTATTCTCGAGCGCCCGGCTCACTTCCTTTGTCCTGACGTCATAGGAGAAGAGGGTTACCGGCCCCTCGCGGTCGGAGAGGAAAAAGACCTTGTCCCCGACCCACATGGGCTCATAATCGTTGGAATCCGTCCGCGGGATTTTCTCGATTTTCGAATCGGACAGGTCGGCGATCCAGATCGGAGTGGCCGTGCCTCCCCGGTATCGCTTCCAGAAGTTGAACGCACGCCGCAAGGGGACGTAGGCAAGGCGCTTTCCGTCCGGAGAAAAAGTTCCCTCGTAGCCCATGGGCAAAGGGAGTCTCTCTGGAAAACCGCCCTCCACACTGACCGTGAAAAGTTCATTGAACCTGGAGTAAGCTGTGCGACCTGAGGTGAAGAGGACCTCCTTCCCGTCTGGTGTCCATCCCAGGGCGGTGTCTGGAGAGGTATGCCAGGTCAGACGCCGGGGTTCACCGCCTTCCGAAGACATGATAAAAACATCCACGTTGCCGTCGTATTCGCCGGTGAAGGCGATCATGGAGCCGTCCGGGGAGAAAACGGGGTTGGTCTCCACTCCCGGGCCGGAGGTCAGTCTCTGAGCCGCCCCTCCATCTCGGGGGACTCTCCAGAGGTCACCGGCGTAAGTAAAAACAACCTGCGTTCGGCTGAGGGCTGGCTTCTGGGCCAGGATCGGCTTGGCCTCTGCTGCCGCGCTCAGGATGATGAAGATCGCGCCGATCAGGGTTATCAAGAAGATCTTTTTCATTTGGTTCCTCCTTTGACCTTAGGCAGAAAAGATGCCTCGTCCTCGGATAAGGGATTATAGATTAGGGCATGGGCGGATATCAAATCATCCGTTACCTGGAAGGGACATCCCTCTCCACGAATATCCTTTTAATTAACCAGTACCCAAACAGGCCGAAGCCCAATGCGCCGGCAGCAAATAACACCCAGTCCGAGGCGAACAGAGAGTTGGTCATGATCACGAGCCCCAGACAGAAGGCGATACCAAGGAGACAGTTGACCGCGAGCCGGCCGATGGGCGGCTCACTTTTTTCAGAAGGAGCGGCCTTTCGCCGGATCGTTCTCCATATCCCTGGCGGCCGACAGCGCTCATAGAAGCGCACCAGAGTTTCATCAGACTCGGGTCTTGTCAGCAGTGAAACTGCGATCAGGAGAGTGACACTCAAGATAAAGAGAAAACCGGTGCTCTGCCAAAAAGGCCGATGCTCGAAGCCGAGGATGAACCAGAAAAGGATAGAGAGAGGGAGCCCCAGGATGATCGCGGCCAGCTCACCCCAGACGTTGAACCGCCACCAGAAGAACCGCAGCCAGGAGAGAGGAAGGATGAAGATGACCATGACGGAGTTGATGAACAGGAACCAGCTCACCATCCCCTTGACATAGAAGATCGCGACAAACGCGGCCAGCAGAAAAAGGAGAAGTGTTGCCAGGCGGCTGACCACGACCTGAGCTTTCGGCGAAGCGTCGGGCCGGAGCGGCCGGTAAAAGTCATTGATGACGAAGCTCGAACCCCAGTTGATCAAGGCGCTCAGCGTGGACATGAAGGCGGCGGCTTCCGCAGCCACGAGGACACCCTTGAAACCGACGGGAAGCCGCGAAATCCTGACGAGTTCCCCCCAGGCGTAGGCCGGGTCCTGGAGAAGCCGGAAACCCGGAGGCGCGCTTCCGACCTGGCCGATCAGGTCTTTGGTCCAGAAAAGAGAAAGAGCCACCAGCCCGAGCCCGATGAGGGGGATGGTCCTTAGGGAGAGTGCCAAAAAAGAGTTGAAGAGCTGGCCGCCTATGGCGTGGCGCTCATTCCTGGCGCCCATGAATCGCTGGGCCGTCATGCCTTCTCCGGCCGTGGGCGACCCGGCGAAGAAAAAGCCTTGGAGAACGAGCATCGCGACTGTGAGGGCGGGGATCAGGCTGGTCGGAGGGAACTGCTGGAGGGCCTCCGGCCGCTGGAGCTGCGCCCTGGCCGTGATCTCCTGCCAGCCGCCGTGCTGGGGAATGGCGAGAAGAAGAAAAACGAAATTGCCGAGGAAGAGGATAAAGAACTGGATGACATCCGTGAAGACGACTCCGATCAGTCCGCCAAAAACGGTATAAACCGCGGTAACCCCGCCGAAAATGAGCAGGATTTGCGCCTCGCTGATGGGGATCAGGGGCGCGACCGTCTTGGCGAAGAATCCCGTGATGTAGCTGATGATGATGACGGCATAGCAGAGACCGAGAAGGGCATAGACCCTGCGCGCCAGGAGGGCCGGCCGGCCTCCGTAGCGGAGGGTGATGAGCTCGGCTGTGGTCACAATCCTCATCCGGCGCCACATCGCCGCCCAGACGATGGCCACAAGGGGCATCCAAATGACCCAGGAGGCCCACCACATCCAGTTCCCGGCGAGTCCGAAAACCAGGACGAGCATGACAAAGGCGCCGTTCCCTGATTGGTAGGTGGCCGTGTTGGACAGTCCGATCGCCCACCAGGGAAGATCGCGGTTGCCCGTGAAGTATCCGCTGGCCCCCTCTCTGCCGGCCCGCCTGGTAAAGACCAGGCCCACGGCCAGGGAGACAAGACAAAGGAGAACGACGACCAGCCAGTCGGCCACGGTCATGAGGATGCCTCTTGGAGGGGAAGAAATTATCAATTCCTGGCCCGCTTGTCAAAACACCGGCGGCCTAAAACTTTGATTCCGGTTGACTTCAGGGGGGATTTTCGCTATGATTTGTAATCATTTTACAGGTAGTGGTGACCAATGCTTAGCATGCGATTGATGCGTTTCGGCGCGGCCAAGAAGCCCTTTTATCGGATCGTCGTGATGGAATCACGGAGCTCCCGGCAGAGCCGGGCTAAAGACTTCATAGGCAACTACAACCCCTTGAGTGACCCGGTCGAGTTCCAGATCGACCTCGAAAAGGCCAAGTCCTGGCTGGCGAAGGGCGCCCGGCCGTCGCCAACCGTTCAATCTCTCCTGGATAGAGCTTCCCGGCGGAAAGAAGTTTCCGATTAAACATTCTTTGCCTTAAGGAGGTCACGGTGAAGGAACTCGTTGAATTGATCGCCAAAGCGCTCGTCGACAACCCGGAGAAAGTTCAGGTTTCCCAGCTGGAAGGTGAACAGACCACCATTCTGGAGCTCAAAGTGGCTCCGGAGGACCTGGGGAAGGTCATCGGAAAACAGGGACGGACAGCCCGGGCCATTCGGATCATCCTGGGTGCCGCAGGGATGAAACTGAAGAGGAGATTCAACCTCGAGATCATCGAAAAGCCATAGTTGATAACCGTTGCCCGGATACTGAGAAGCCAAGGCCAAGAAGGACAGCTCAGAGTCAGGTTCTTCCATATAACGCCGGCAGATTGCACCGACCTTAGCCGCGTTTTCATAGGGAAAGAGGGGGATATCAAGGAATATGCAGTTGAGTCCTTGGTTTCCAGGGGAAAGGATTTCGACCTCAAGATCACGGGGGTGGAGACGCTTTCTGCGGCCGACCGTTTGGCCGGGCTGGACGTTTTGATCCCCGAGGAGTGCCTCAAGGAACCGGATAAGGATGAGTTCTTCCTTTTCCAGCTCATCGGCTGCTCGGTCCTGGACAGACAGGGAAGAATCGCCGGCCGGGTCATGGATGTGCTCTCCGCGGGCCCGGGCGACCTGCTCGTGCTCGAGCGGGAGGGGAAAGAGATCCTCATCCCGTTCCACGAGTCGATCTGCGTCGAAGTGGATGTGGCCGCGAAGAGGATCCTCATCGACCCGCCCGAGGGGTTGCTGGACTTGAATGAGATTTGACGTTATCACCATCTTTCCCGAGATGTTCGCCGGCTTTTTCTCCGGGGGGGTGGCCAAGAAGGCGCTGGAAAAAGGGCCTCTCCAGGTCTTCGTCCACGACCTTAGGGATTACACCCACGATAAACACAGGCAGGTGGACGACCGGCCCTTTGGCGGCGGGGAGGGAATGGTCCTCAAGCCCGAGCCCGTCTTCGAGGCCGTGGAGGCTGTCCGCAAAAACAAGCGGAGCCGCGTCTTCCTCCTATCTCCGCAGGGAACGCGTCTCGATTCCTCGCTTGCCCGAAAGCTATCGCGAATCCCGCAGGTCATCCTGATCTGCGGCCGCTATGAGGGCGTCGATGAACGGGTCGGTCGTTACCTGGTGGACGGCGAGATATCCATCGGCGACTATGTTCTCACCGGCGGTGAGCCGGCCGCCTGGGTGGTCATGGATGCCGTTTCCCGCTTCATCCCCGGAGTCGTGGGCAAAAAGGAATCGGTCCTTCAGGACTCCTTTGCCCATGGCCTTCTCGATTTTCCGCACTACACCCGGCCCCGGGATTTTCGGGGAATGAAGGTGCCCCAGGTGCTTTTCTCGGGAAATCATGCTAGAATTGGCGACTGGCGTCGTCGGGAGGCCCTGGAAAAAACCAGGGGAGCTCGGCCTGACCTCCTGGCCAAGAAGAAGCGCGCTCCAGTCAACCGAAAGGGTTTGGAGTCGGCGCTCAGGAAAGGAAAAGACCATGAGCCTGATTGATTTGACTGAAAAGAAAGAACTGAAGACCGACCTCGAGCCGTTCGATGTAGGAGATACTGTCAAGGTCCACGTGATCATTAAAGAGGGAGATAAAGAGCGTATCCAGGTCTTCAGGGGAGACGTGATCTCTAAAAGAGGAAGCGGACTCGGGGCCTCATTCACGGTGCGGAAGGTCTCCTTCGGCATTGGAGTGGAAAGGATCTTTCCTCTCCATGCCAGGAGCGTCAGGAAGGTCGAGATCGTCAAAAAGGGGAGGGTGAGGAGGGCTAAACTCTATTACCTGCGCGATCTCAAGGGAAAGGCCGCCAAGCTCAGGGAAGTCAGATAGCGGGATATCGGGGCGGGCCATTCCTCGCGTTGCCGAGAAGAAATGGCGGATTTCAAGATCGAGAAAAAGATCCTGAGCCCGGATATTCAGACAATAGCGGGCGTCGATGAAGCCGGCCGGGGAGCGCTCTTCGGACCGGTGGTGGCTGCGGCCGTGGTTTTCCCTTCCTCCTGGATCTCCAGGCCGGTCAGGGGATGGCTAAAAGGGGTCAATGATTCCAAGCTCATCGCGCCTCCGAAGAGAAGAATGCTGGCGCGCTCGATCCTGACTGAGGCGGAGGCGGTCGCCGTAGGCCTGGCGACCAACCGGGAAATCGATGAGAAGAACATCTACTGGGCCTCGCTCGAGGCCATGAGACGGGCGGTCGCCGGTCTTGCCCTGAGGCCGGACTTCCTCCTTGTCGACGGATACAAGAGCCGGGAGTGCGGATTCAGTTGTCCGCAGCTCGGGATCCCCGGGGGTGACGGCAAGAGCCTGTCTGTCGCCGCCGCCTCGATCGTGGCCAAGGTGGTCCGCGATGAGATCATGCGTCGGCTGGAGGATTTCTTCACGGGTTACCATCTTGCCAGGAACAAGGGCTATGGGACGAGAGAACATTACCGGGCTCTCCGGGAGAAAGGACCGACGCCGCTCCATCGGCTCACTTTTGACCTCGAAGGGAAAGCCGGCTGGGCATGAAAGATAAGTTCGACAAGGCACGAATCCTTGAGCTGGCCGAGCGTCAGGTCAAGGCGGGGCGGACCGAAGAGGCCATCGCCGAATACAAGAAGCTCCTTTCCGGCGATGCGCCCGACTTGAGCATCAACAATATCATTGGCGACCTCTACCTCCAGCTGGGCCGGACGGGGGAGGCGGTCAAGGCTTTCCATGCCGTCGCCGGATACTACGAATCCAAGAGCTACTATTCGCAGGCGCTGGCGATCTACAAGAAGATCACCAAGATCGATCCCGAGAATATGATCATGGTCGTCCGGCTGGGCGATCTGCTCAACTCCCAGGGATTTGTCGAGGAGGCCCGGCAGGAGTACCTGAAGGCGGAGCATACCTTGCGCCTTGAAAAGCGGGTCAAGGAACTCATGTTCCTCTACAACAAGCTGATCAGGCTGGAAAAGGACAATATCCCCTACAAGCTCAGCCTGGCCGAGCTGCTCCGTCAAGAGGGGTTTATCGACGAAGCCGTCGTCCAGTTCAATGACGCCGCCGAGATCCACCTGAGGCAGAATGATCCTGACAAGGCCGAGAAGGTCATCGAGCAGGCCCGCCAATTGAAGGCAGACGACCAGCGGACGATGACGAACCTGGTCGAGATCCTCAAGAGACGCAACCGCCGCAAGCAAGCCCTCGAATTAGTCGGGGAGATCCTCAGGAAAGATGAGGACAACGTGCATTTCCAGACGCTTCTGGGGACTCTTTATCTCGAGGAGCGGGACCTCGGCAAGGCCGAAGCCATTTTTTCCCGGATCGTCGCCGTGCATCCCAATGAGACCCGGGCGCGGATCAAGTTCGGCAAGGTCTATGTCCTTCAGGGCAGGACGGATAAGGCCTACGAGCTCTATGACCCTCTCATTGCAGGCATGCTCAAAAAGCAGAAAGAAGACACGGCCATCGGGCTTCTCGGCATCGTCCTCAGCGGCGAGCATCTTTACGTTCCGGCTCTGGAAAAGCTGGCGGCGATCTATAAAGCCAAGAATCATAAGAGTCACCTTGAGGTCGTGAACAGGGTCATCCTGGAGGAGGCCCGGGCCAAGGGCTTGACCGAAAAGGTCTTTGTCGCCTTGGCCGAGCTTCTGGAGCTTCGCCCCAGGGACAAAGATCTCAATCGCGAGTACCGGGAACTCAGGAAAGAGTTGGGTTTCGTCGATGAAAAGACAGGAGAGGCGGACACGCTTTCGGCCATCGAAGCGGAGGAAGAGGATATCGACCTTCTCCTGTCCCGGGTGGATCTCTACGTCAACCAGGGGCTGGTCCGCAATGCCCGCCGCATCCTGGAGAACCTGGACCTCCGTTTCCCTCACTCGCCCAAGATCGAGGAGAAGATTGCGGCCCTTGAAGCGGTCAAAGCCCGGATCAGGACCGAAGAGATCGCCGGCGCCGTGGGCAAGATCCAGGATATCGAAGCCGAGATCGAGGCGAAGCCTGACCTGTCCCGGACGACTCTCTCGGCGATCGAGGATGAAGCGAGCGCGGGGAAACGGATCACCTCGGCGGACTTGTTCGCCGGTACCGAGATCCGCCCCCTCCCGGCTGAGGAGGTCGAGGCGACCAAGTTCTACGACCTCAGTCAGAAGATCGAGGATGAGCAGGACATGCTCCAGGGCGTCTTTGCCCAGCAGCTCCGCGGGGATATCTCTATCCTGGAGAAAGAGTTGAGCGAAATCGTCAGCACGTTCCAGGAGCAGGTCCGCAAGAAGATCGATACCAAGGATTACGAGACGCGCTTCAACCTCGGTTTGGCCTACTTGGAGCAAGGCCTCGTCGACGAGGCCATCGAGGAATTCCTGCTGGCCTCGGAAGATCCGGGGAGGGCGCTTGAGTGCGCCAGCATTATCAGCAAGGCGTACAAGCAGAACAACAACTATATGGAGGCCCTGAACTGGCTGGAAAAGAGCCTGGCGCTGGTGCCGGCGGGCTCAAGTGAGCACTTCGCCGTTCTCTATGAATTGGCCTCTGTTCATGAGGATAACGGCGACCGGCGAAAGGCCCTGGAACTCTATCTTCGGATCAAGGACTGGAACCCTGCCTACCGCGAAGTGCAGAAGAAAGTCGACAAGCTGACTTAACTGAGGCTCGGGGTAGTGGCATCGAAACCGCGCCCGTTTTCTCCCACTTTTTACCTGACGATCTTCCCGGTGATGATGAGGATAAGACCTTTATCGCCGCCGTCGAGCTTGGAAACGCCGACCACGGTCTTCTCGCCCGATTTCATGGTGAAGTTGCTGCTGAGCAGCGTGAGCGAGCTGTAGGGACTTCGTGTCTCCGTGGCTCCTGGCGCATAGGCGACGGGGACGATCTTGTACAACCGGGTTTCTACCTGGATGAGTTCCTCTTTTTCCTCCCGGACATACTTCGGTCGAAGCTGAAGCATAAGCTCGGCCTTGTCGCCCATGGTGACTTCGGAGGCCTCCCGGTCGATCGCGCGGATAAAAGAGCTGTCCAGCGGATAGAAGAATTTGAAATTAAGGAGGCTCCTCAGTTCCTTGATCAGGGGATCATCCTTGCCGAGCTCGTCGGGCCTTCCGGGATCGCCTTCAGTCGATGCCAGGACGAGCTGGATGGTGAACTGGATATCGGCCGGCTTGACGTCGAGTTCGCGGATGACCGCCAGGATCTTTTCTACGTTCTCGGGAATATCGCTAATCGTCAAGAGGCCCGATCTCTCGGTGGGGGATATCCGGCCATAGGGACTAAGAAATGTGCTCAGGACAACGCGAATCTCTTCCCTGTCAATGTACTTGAGTTTGACGATCTCCTGCCGCAGCCTCTTCGTCGGCGGCTCTTGGCTGAAGGCAGCCGAGGACAGGACTACGGCCAAGGCCAGTAACATGGTGATCCAGACGTTCTTTTTCATTTTTTCTTTTCCTCCCAATCGAAATCTCTATTGAATGTCCAATGCACCTTGAGACCGGTCTCTTGAGATACCAGGGTCATGGACATCATATCCTGGGCCGCTTTATCCGGAGCGGGTCCGGCCGCAAGCAGGACGCGATCGGGGCCCTCCCGGCGTTCGTATACTCTGAATGGAAGATCTCGAGGATGGCCAGCCGAAGTTGCCTCATCCGTCCTTAGTGCGCGGAGTGGCTGGGCCGGAGTGGGCATCATGATCTCTGTGAGAAGGGGGATTGGGGGCGGAGAGGGAACGATCTTCCGGATCAGGACCGCTGCGACCAAGATCAGGACCAGGGCGAGCCCATAGGCCCAGGATTTTCGGGGAAATGCCTGCAGGGCAGACTTGGGACGAGGCCCGGGCCGTTCTGACTTAATCCGGGCCATCAAGACCATCCATTCCGCCTCCGGCCAATCGAGAGTCCCTTGATCGGCGACAGTTTGGACCCCGGCCAGAGCGGCCCTGATCTCTTCGATCTCCTTCTT
>Ga0209705_10002324_pt1 | contig 10213 bp, 3 predicted proteins | sample PPLLaktember2015_5_FD_187262 | JGI IMG/M metagenome (GOLD analysis project Ga0209705, IMG submission 187262) | Freshwater sediment microbial communities from Prairie Pothole Lake near Jamestown, North Dakota, USA - PPLs Lake P8 Core (1) Depth... | ecosystem: Environmental > Aquatic > Freshwater... | reverse complement strand
AGATCCGCGACCATGTGCAAAAGGTGGACGAGCTGCTGTCGCTGCCCGACTGGGTGGTGCCGGTGGCGGGGCTGGCGTTGGGCTATGCGACGGTGAAGGAGCCGTTGAGCGCACGGCTGTCGTTCTCCGCCACCGTGCACACCGACCGCTACGACGTGGACGCCGTGGAGCGCGAGCTCGAGGCCTACGACGCGCGGCGAAAGCGCGACTGGAGCGGCGACAAGGTGAAGCAGTACTCGAAGGTGATGCGCGCCGGATTTGGCGCGCACGTGGCGAAGAAGCGCTTCCGCCTCGCCTAGGTTCGGGCAAAAAAAGGGAGGCCGCGCGTACGCGGCCTCCCGCCGAGCCATGCTATGTAGGGGATGAAGGATGGCTCTGGGGACAATCATGGCGGACGCCCGGGGCCTTGTCTGTGGCTTAGTCGCGCTTTTTCCCGTAGACGGATGGCTACAACCGGAACTGCTGCACAGTCCCGCTACTTCGTCGCGGGCGGCGCGTCCGGCTGCTGCGGGAACTGCTTCGTTCCCGGGTCGATCGCGTCCCAGCTGCGCGCGCTGCGCATCCAGATGTGCGCCGTGATCTTCAGATTGTCCGGCGGGCTGTCCAGGGACCCGATCCTCAGCACCATCGTCTCCGGCGCGGTCTGGCGCTGGCTGTAGAGCGGCGAGCCGCAGTCGCCGCAGAAAAAGCGGTACAGCGTGCGTCCGCTCTCGGCCTTCGCGTCGTAGCGCTTCGGCGTGCCTTGCGTGAACTTGACCTGCGCGCTGGGCAGCACCGCATTGACGCTGCCGCCCGTGCCCGAGGCCTTCTGGCAGTGCGTGCAGTGGCAGGCGCGCAGCTCCTTGATGTCCGCGTCGATGGAGTAGCGGATGGCGCCGCAGAGGCAGCCGCCGTTGAGGGTGGGCATCGCGTGGTTCCTCCTTCTCGGTGCCAAGGTCGAGAGTGCCATAATGCCCTACCGCCGGGTCGAAATCCGCTCCCTTCCCGCCGAAGCCTTCCGCATCCGCCGCAATGCGGGAGCCGAGCGCTTCATCCCGCGCCAACGCGGGGCACCAAAGGCCAGCTTGAAGTCCGCAATTCTCCGCGCCCTCGGGCGCGCCTCGCCGTCAATCCCGTGGAATAGCGAAGAGTCCATCCGCGAGGAGCTGTTCAGCGCCGAGCGCCTCGAGGAGCACGCCGAGAGCCTCGCCGCGGCGCAAGCGATTGCCGCCAAGCCGGTCGCCGGCCGGTCGCTCACCGCCCGGCTGAAGGAGAACGAGACGGCGCTGCTCGGCGCGTATCGCGCCGTGGCTGCCGCGGTCGGCGAGGGCCGGGCCGTGACGCCGGCCGCCGAATGGCTGCTCGACAACTATCACGTCGTCGAGGAGCAGATCCGCGAGATCCGCGACGACCTGCCGCCCGGCTACTACCGCCAGCTGCCGAAGCTCGCCGGCGGGCCCTTCGACGGCTATCCGCGCGTGTTCGGCGTGGCCTGGGCCTTCGTCGCGCACACCGACAGCCGCTTCGATCCCGCGCTGCTGCGCCGCTTCGTGCGCGCCTACCAGCGCGTCCAGCCGCTCACGGTCGGCGAGTTGTGGGCGGTCGCGATCACGCTGCGCGTGGTGCTGGTGGAGAACCTGCGCCGCGCGGCACGGCGCATCGTGGCGAGCCGCGCCGCGCGCCAGGAAGCCGATGCCTTGGCCGACCGGCTCCTCGCCCCGGAGCCGCCCGCGGCCGGGGAGATCGCCGCGCTCCTCGCGCGCCACGCCGCGGCGCCCCTTTCGGAATCGTTCGCCGTCCAGCTCGCGCAGCGGCTGCGCGACCTCGATCCGAAGGCGACGCCGGCGCTGGCATGGCTCGAGGAGCGCCTGGCGGCCGAGGCGAAGAGCGTGGAGCGGATCGTGCACGACGAGCACCAGCGCCAGGGCGCCACCAACGTGACGGTGCGCAACATCATCACCAGCATGCGCCTGATCTCCGACGTGGACTGGCCGGAGCTGGTGGAAAGCGTCAGCCTCATCGACGATGCGCTGCGCGCCGGCAGCGGCTTCGCGCAGATGGATTTCGCCACGCGCAACCTGTACCGCGGCGCGATCGAGGAGCTGGCGCGGGGCGCGAAGCGCCCGGAACTGGAGATCGCGCAGGCGGCGCTCGCCGCCGCCACCGGGACCGGGCGCGAGCGGGATCCGGGCTACCCCCTCATCGCCGGCGGCCGCCGCGCCTTCGAGGCGGCGATCGGCTATCGCGTTCCCCTGCGCCGCTGGCCCGGCCGCCTGAGCGGCGCGCTCGGCATCGGCGGCTATATCGGCGCCGTCGCCGCCGCCGCCGTGATCGTCCTCGGCTGCGCGCTTTACGCCCTGGCGGGAGAGGGGGTCGGCGGCGTGTGGCTCGGCGTGCTCGCGGCGCTCGGCCTCGTCCCGGCGTTCGACGCGGGCGTGGCGCTCGTCAATCGCGCGGTCACGCGCGGCTTCGGCGCGACGCTCCTCCCCGGGCTCGAGCTGCGCGACGGCATCCCGGCGCATCTGCGCACGCTCGTTGCGGTGCCGATCCTGCTCACCACGCGGGATGCGCTGGACGAGCAGATCGAGCGCCTGGAGATCCACCACCTCGCCAGCCCGGAGAGCGAGCTGCACTTCGCGCTGCTCTCGGACTGGACCGACGCGCCTGCAGAGACCGCGGCGCAGGACCAGGCGCTGCTCGACGCGGCGACCGCGGGCATTGCGCGCCTGAATAAGCAATACGGCCCGGCCGCCGGGGGCGATCGGTTCCTGCTGTTCCATCGCCGGCGGGTGTGGAGCCAGACGCAGCAGTGCTGGATGGGCTGGGAGCGAAAGCGCGGCAAGCTGCACGAGCTGAACCGCCTGCTGCGCGGCGCAACCGATACGACATTCCTGAATGGGCCGCATCTCAGCCCACTTTTCGCGCCGCCGGCCGGCGTGCGCTACGTCATCACGCTCGACGCCGATACGCGCATGCCGCGCGAAGCGGCGCGGCGCCTGGTCGGCAAGATGGCGCACCCGCTCAACCAGCCGCGCTTCGACGCCGCCACGCGGCGCGTCGTAGAGGGCTACGGCGTGCTGCAGCCGCGCGTGACGCCTTCGCTGCCGATCGGCCGCGAGGGGTCGCTCTACCAGCGCATCTTCTCCAGCGCGGGCGGCATCGATCCCTACGAGTCCGCGGTGTCCGACGTGTACCAGGACCTCTTCGGCGAGGGCTCCTACACCGGCAAGGGCATCTACGACGTGGACGCCTTCGAAGCGGCGCTCGCGGACCGCGTGAGCGAGGACACGCTGCTCAGCCACGATCTGTTCGAAGGCACCTTCGTGCGCGCGGGCCTCGCCTCCGATATCGAGGTGGTCGAGGAGTTTCCGTCGCGCTACGACGTGGCCGCCGCGCGCCAGCATCGCTGGGTACGAGGCGACTGGCAATTGCTGCCGTGGATTGCGGGGCACGCGGGCCTGCTGCCGCCGATCGGCCGCTGGAAGATGCTCGACAACCTGCGCCGCTCGCTCTCGGCGCCGGCGTGCGTGCTGGCCCTCGCCGCCGGCTGGGCGCTGCCGCTGCGCGCGGCCCTCCTCTGGACCGGGTTCGTCCTCGCGACGATCGCGGTGGCGACGCTGGTGCCCGTGCTCTCGGCGATTGTGCCGCACCGCGCGCGCACCACGGCGCGCAGCCACCTGCGCGCCCTCGGCGCGGACGTGCGGCTCGCGCTTTCGCTGACCGCGCTGCTCGTCGTGTTCCTCGCCCACCAGGCCTGGCTGATGGCGGACGCGATCGGCAGGACGCTGCATCGCCTGCTCGTGAGCCGCCGGCGCCTGCTCGATTGGGTCAGCGCGGACCAGGTGAAGGTGGGTCCGCGGCTCGATCTGTCCGGGTTCTACCGGCTGATGGGCGGCGGCGTCGCCCTCGGCGGCGCAGCCGCGCTCGTCGCCGGGTGGACCGGAAGCGGCGCCTGGCCCGTGGCGCTGCCGTTCGCGCTGGCGTGGATCGCCGCGCCCGCCATCGCGCGCTGGACGAGCCTCCCGCCGCCCGTCGCCGGCCGCGTGCCGGTCTCGCCCGAGGACGCGCGCGCGCTGCGGCTCATCGCGCGCCGCACCTGGCGCTACTTCGAAACCTTCGTCACCGCGGCGGAGCACTGGCTGCCGCCGGATAATTTCCAGGAAGTCCCCAGGCCCGTCGTCGCGCACCGCACTTCGCCCACCAACATCGGCGTGTACCTGCTCTCCGCGGTCAGCGCGCGCGACTTCGGCTGGATGGGCACCGCCGAAACCGTGGAGCGGCTGGAAGCGACGCTCGCCACGATGCGGGGCCTGGCGCGCTTTCGCGGGCACTTCTACAACTGGTACGACACGCGCGACCTGCGCCCGCTCGAGCCGCAGTACGTCTCGTCGGTGGATAGCGGCAACCTCGCCGGGCACCTGATCGCGCTGGCGAACGCCTGCCGGGAGTGGATCCGCTCTCCCGCGGCGGGCGCGAATGCCATCGCGGGCATCGAAGACGCCCTGGAGCTCACGCGCGAGGCCGTGCGAGCCTGTCCCGAGGACCGCCGCACGCAGACCATCACGCCGCAGCAGCTGAGCGAAGCGCTCGACGCGCTGGGCGCCGCGCTCGGCCGGGGCTTCGTCGACATCGGGCCGCAGGCGGCGACCCTGCTCGACATCGCGCGCGCGCTGGCGAGCGAGCGCGGCGACGAGGCCGGCGCCGAGATGCTCACCTGGGTCGAGGCCACGCACCGCTCGATCGCGAGCCATTTGCGCGACCTCGGGCGCCGCGGCGATGAGGCACGCTCGCTCGAGCAGCGCCTCGCGGCGCTGGAGCAAACGGCGCGCAACCTCGCCGAGGCGATGCAGTTCGGCTTCCTGCTCGATCCGGAGAGGAAGCTGCTCGCCATCGGCTACCGGGTCGCCGAGGGCGAGCGCGACCCGAGCTGCTACGACCTGCTCGCCTCCGAAGCCCGCCTGGCGAGCTTCGTGGCGATCGCCAAGGGCGATGTCGCCTCGCGCCACTGGTTCCGGCTCGGGCGCGCGGTGACGCCGGCCGGCGGCGGCGCGGCGCTCATCTCCTGGTCGGGATCGATGTTCGAGTACCTGATGCCGGCGCTCGTCATGCGCGCGCCCGCCGGCAGCCTGCTGGAGCAGACCAACCGCCTCGTCGTGCGCCGGCAGATCGCCTACGGCGCCGGGCTCGGCGTGCCCTGGGGCGTTTCGGAGTCCGCCTACAACGTGCGCGACCTCGAGCTCACCTACCAATACTCGAACTTCGGCGTCCCGGGCCTGGGCCTCAAGCGCGGCCTCGGCGAGAACGCCGTCGTCGCGCCGTACGCCACGGCGCTCGCCGCGATGGTCGATCTGCGCGCCGCGGTGCGCAACTTCGCGCGGCTCGCCGCGCTCGGCGCGCGCGGCCGCTACGGCTTCTACGAGGCGCTGGACTACACGCCCACGCGCCTGCCCGAAGGCCAGGACGTGGCGATGGTGCGCGCCTACATGGCGCACCACCAGGGCATGACGGTGGTCGCCCTCGCCAATAGTCTGCTCGGCGGGGCGATGCGCGCGCGCTTCCACGCCGAGCCGAGCGTGCGCGCGACCGAGCTCCTGCTGCAGGAGCGCACGCCGCGCGACGTCGCGCTCGCACATCCGCGGGCGGAGGAGGTCGGTACCACGGCCACGGTGCGCGACCTGGAGCTGCCGGCGGTGCGGCGGCTGCGCACGCCGCACGGCGCGACGCCCGAGGCGCTCCTGCTGTCGAACGGCCGCTACGCGGTGATGCTGACCGCCGCCGGCTCCGGGTACAGCCGCTGGGGCGACCTGGCGATCACGCGCTGGCGCGAAGACGCCACGCGCGACGACTGGGGCGCGTATGTCTTCCTGCGTGACGTGGCGAGCGGCGCGGTGTGGTCCGCGGGTCACCAGCCGACCGGCGCCGAGGCGGAGCGCTACGAGGCGACCTTCACCGAGGATCGCGCCGTGTTCGCGCGGCGCGACGGCACCCTCACCACCACGCTCGAAGTCGTGGTCTCGCCGGAGGACGACGCCGAAGTGCGCCGCGTGTCCGTGGCGAACTCGGGCAGCACCGTGCGCGAGATCGACCTCACCTCCTACGCCGAGCTCGCGCTCGCGCCGGCCGCCGCCGACGCGGCGCACCCGGTGTTCTCCAAGCTCTTCGTGCACACCGAGTACCTCGACAAGCCCGGCGTCATCCTGGCGACGCGGCGCCGCCGCTCGGCCGGCGAGCCGGAAGTCTGGGCGGCGCACCTCGCCGTGGTCGAAGGCGAGGCCGTGGGCGAGCCGGAGATCGAAACCGATCGCGCGCGCTTCCTCGGCCGCGGGCGCGAGGTGCGCACGCCCATGGCGGTGGTGGACGGGTTGCCGCTGTCCAACACGGTGGGCGCGGTCCTCGACCCGGTGTTCGCGCTGCGCCGGCGCCTGCGCGTGGCGCCGGGACGGTCGGCGCACGTCGCCTTCTGGACGGTCGCCGCGGCCTCGCGCGCCGAGGTGCTGGCGCTCGCCGACAAGCATGGCGACCCCACGGCCTTCGAGCGCGCGGCGACGCTCGCGTGGACCCATGCGCAGGTGCAGTCCGGCTATCTGGGCATCTCGCCGGAGGAGGCGAGCCTGTTTCAGCGGCTCGCGGGCCGCGTGCTCTACGCCGATCCGTCGCTGCGCCCTTCGCCGGACACTTTGCGCCGCGGCGGCGGCGCGCCGCCGGCGCTCTGGGCGCTGGGCATCTCCGGCGACCTGCCGATCGTGCTGGTGCGCGCCGACAGCCTCGAGGGCATGCCGCTCGTGCGCCAGCTGCTGCGCGCGCACGAGTACTGGCGCATGAAGCAGCTCGCGGTGGACCTGGTGATCCTGAACGAGCGCGGCAGCTCGTACATCCAGGACCTGCAGGCCGCGCTGGAGATGCAGGTGCGCACGAGCCGCTCGCGCCCGCCGGGCGCCGCGCCGGCGGCGCGCGGCGCCGTGTTCGTGGTGCGCGCCGACCTCATCCCGGCGCAGACGCGCTCGCTGCTGCTCACCGCGGCGCGCGCCGCGCTCGCCGGGCGCCGCGGCACGCTGCAGGAGCAGCTGAACGAGGTCCCGGATGCGCCAGCCGTAGCGCCGCCGCCGCGGCGCAAGCCCCCCGCAAAGGCGCCGCAGGCCGCCGCGGCGCCGCCCGCGCTCGAGTTCTTCAACGGCTTCGGCGGCTTCGGCGCCGAGGGGCGCGAGTACGTGACCGTGCTGGATGCCGGGCGCTGGCTGCCGGCGCCGTGGATCAACGTCGTCGCCAACCCTGCCTTCGGCTTCCAGGCCGCGGTCGAGGGCAGCGGCTACACCTGGTCGCTCGGCAGCCGCGAGAACCAGCTCACCCCCTGGTCGAACGACCCCGTCACCGACCGGCCGGGCGAGGTGCTGTACGTGCGCGACGAGGAGTCGGGCGAACTGTGGGGGCCCACGGCGCTGCCGATCCGCGACGAGGCGGCGCCCTATGTGGCGCGGCACGGCCAGGGCTACAGCCGCTTCGAGCACGCCTCGCACGGCATCGCGCTCGAGCTCCTGCAGTACGTGCCGCTCGAGGATCCGGTGAAGATCTCGCGGCTGACGCTGCGCAACGCCTCGGGCCGCAAGCGCAAGCTCTCGGTCACGGCGTACGCGGAGTGGGTGCTCGGCCCGTCGCGCAGCGCGTCGGCGTTCTCCCTGGTGACCGAATCCGACGCGCAGACGGGCGCCCTGTTCGCGCGCAATCCCTGGAACGCGGTGTTCGGCGCGCGCGTCGCCTTCGCCGACCTGGGCGGACGGCAAAGCGCCTGGACCTGCGACCGGCGCGAGTTCCTGGGCCGCAACGGCACGCTCGACAGCCCGGCCGCGCTCGCGGGGAAGGCGCCGCTGTCCAAGCGCGCCGGCGCCGGCCTCGACGCTTGCGCGGCGCTGCAGGCCCCGGTCGAGCTCGCGCCGGGCGAAAGCGCGGAGGTCGTATTCCTCCTCGGCCAGGCGGCGAGCGAGCGCGACGCGCGCTTGCTGCTCGCGCGCTACCGGACGACCGACCTGGATGCGGTCCTGCGCAAAGTCGCCGCGCACTGGGACGAGCTGCTCGGCACGGTGCAGGTGAAGACGCCCGAGCGCTCGATGGACGTGATGCTGAACCGCTGGCTCCTCTACCAGACGCTCGCCTGCCGCTTGTGGGCGCGCTCGGCCTTCTACCAGGCGAGCGGCGCGTACGGCTTTCGCGACCAGCTGCAGGACGCCATGGCGCTCGCGCTGGCGCGGCCGGCGCTCACGCGCGAGCATCTGCTGCGCGCCGCCGCGCGCCAGTTCGTCGAGGGCGACGTCCAGCACTGGTGGCTGCCGCCGACCGGCCAGGGCGTGCGCACGCGCATGACCGACGACCGGGTCTGGCTCGCCTACGCCGCGGCGCACTACGTGCAGGCCACGGGCGATGCCGCGGTGCTGGAGGAGAGCGTTCCGTTCCTCGAAGGCCGGGCGCTCGCAGAAGGCGAGCACGACGCCTACTTCCAGCCGAACGTGTCGCACGAGCGCGCCTCGCTCTTCGAGCACTGCGCGCGCGGGCTCGAGGGGAGCCTCGCCGTGGGCGCGCACGGCCTGCCGCTCATCGGCACGGGCGACTGGAACGACGGCATGAACCGCGTGGGCGAGAAAGGCCGGGGCGAGAGCGTGTGGCTGGGGTGGTTCCTGCACGCGGCGCTCGAAGCGTTCGCGCCGCTGGCGAAGGCGCGGGGCGAGGCGGCGCGCGCCGGGAAGTGGCTGGCGCACGCCGCCGCGCTGCGCGCCGCGCTCGAGCTCGGGGGCTGGGACGGCGAGTGGTACCGGCGCGGCTACTACGACGACGGCACCCCGCTCGGCTCCGCCACGAGCGAAGAATGCCGCATCGATTCGATCGCGCAGTCCTGGAGCGTGATCTCGGGGGCGGCGCAGCCGGAGCGCGCGCGGCGCGCGATGGCCGCCGTGGAGGCGCAGCTCATCCGCCGCGAGGACAAGCTGGCGCTGCTATTCACGCCGCCCTTCGATCGCACCGCGCTGGATCCCGGCTACATCAAGGGCTATCCGCCCGGCATCCGCGAGAACGGCGGCCAGTACACCCATGCCGCCGCGTGGTCGGTGATGGCCTTCGCGGCGCTGGGCGAGGGGGACAAGGCGGCGGCGCTATTTTCGATGCTCAATCCGATCCACCACGCGAGCACGCGCGCCGACGTGCAGCGCTACAAGGTCGAGCCCTACGCGGTGGCCGCCGACATCTACTCGGTCGCGCCGCACGTGGGGCGCGGCGGCTGGACCTGGTACACCGGCTCGTCCGGGTGGCTGTATCGCGCGGGGCTGGAGTCGATACTGGGCTTTCGCGTGCAGGGAGATTCTCTGATCCTGGATCCCTGCATCCCCAAGGCGTGGCCGGGGTTCGAGATCGTCTACCAGCACCGCTCCGCGCGCTACGAGATCGCGGTGGAGAATCCCAAGGGCGTGAGCCGGGGCGTGGCTTCAGCTTCGCTCGATGGGAAGGCGCTGGCGGCGGGTTCGGCGCGGGTGCCGCTCGCCGATGACGGGGCGGTGCACAAGGTGAGGGTGGTGCTGGGGTAGCGTCAGGCGCTGATGCCGGCGCGCCGCAGGCGCGCGCGCAGCCGGTCGATCTCTTCCAGCATGTCCGCCGCCAGCGCGGCGAGCTCGGGCACGGCGTCGTAAGTGCGCTCGATATCGCGCATGCGGCGCACGCGCGCGAGGGTGGCGGTGGTGAAGCGCCATTCCGCACCGCCGGCCTCGGTCGCCGGGATCAGGCCTTCGCGCACGCGCAGCACGAGCCAGTCGCGCTCCAGCGCGCAGGCCGAGCACAGTTCTTCCAGCGTCAGGACGTCGTCGTCGCTCATGAGCCTGGCTCCTTGCGCGGGTCGAACGGCATCTCCCGCGCCATGGTTTCGTAGAGTTCCTTCGCCCTGGGGGTCGTCGCGGGCGGCGCGACGATGCGCAGGTCGAGCAGCAGGTCGCCGGGCGGATCGGCCGGCAGGCCCTTGCCGCGCACGCGCAGTTGCCGGCCGGTCTGCGCGCCGGCGGGAATGCGCACGTCGAGCGCGCCGCCGGGCGCCGCCACGCGCACCACCGCGCCCAGCGCCGCCTCCCACGGGGCGACGGGCAGCGTGAGCAGCAGGTCGCGGCCGTCGGTGCGAAAGCGCGCGTGCGGCTTGAACTGCACTTCGAGCAGCAGGTCGCCGGGCTTGCCGCCGCCGAGGCCCGGTGCGCCCTGGCCCGCGAGG
>Ga0209705_10002323_pt1 | contig 10213 bp, 10 predicted proteins | sample PPLLaktember2015_5_FD_187262 | JGI IMG/M metagenome (GOLD analysis project Ga0209705, IMG submission 187262) | Freshwater sediment microbial communities from Prairie Pothole Lake near Jamestown, North Dakota, USA - PPLs Lake P8 Core (1) Depth... | ecosystem: Environmental > Aquatic > Freshwater... | reverse complement strand
TGTTCATGTTTTAAAGCTCCTTGGTGAATGTGGGAAAGCCCGGTTCGGATTATTGTTGAAGAAACCACTTGCTGGCAATGCCCTAATTTCAGTGCCTTCAGGGCATGTGCCCGATTTGTCGATGCCGGGACGTCACACCTTACCCTAATCTTGCCCGCGGCGGATGCGTAACGATTCATCTCTCGTCAGGGTGGTCACCGTGCAGCAATCCGGAACGCTCGTTGAATCAATGGCTTATCGATTTCATCCCGGACGCCAGCCCCCTGTGGCCCGAAGGCCATGCGGCATCGGATGCCGCGGCCTTGCTGGTGTTGTTCCTTTCCGACAGGTTGTCTGATCCCCCGTCGCGATGAATGCGGGCAGGTACCCGCAACCCGAATTCCCGCTCCGGAAGCAACCAGCGCCGCCCGAAAACCCGACCGCCGCATGCGTTAAACTTGGTCCCATCACAGGGGGAGAGCCCGGCATGAAATCTGATCTCCAGGCCACACACCACACACCGCCGCCGGATGGATCGCGCACGCGCATCCTGTTCCGCATCCCCGGATTGACGGACCGTCATTGATATTCTGAAAAACCACACGAGCGCATTCAAGGTATGACCGCACCCACCGAAAAACCCTGCCCCTTTTGTCATCTCGACCCCAACCGCATCATGGCCGAGGACGAACTCACCGTCGTCTACCGGGACGGCTTTCCCGTTTCGCTCGGCCACTGCGTCATCATCCCGCGCCGCCACTTCGACACCCTGTTTGAGGCCACTGAAGCCGAGCAGGCCGCGCTGCTGAAGGCGCTGGCACACGCCAGGGACATCATCGAGAAGTACCACCAGCCGGACGGCTACAACATCGGCATCAACCACGGTCAAGCCGGCGGGCAGAGCGTGCCGCACCTGCATATTCACTTGATCCCGCGCTATCGCGGCGACAAGGAAGATCCGCGCGGCGGAGTGCGCTGGGTGCTGCCGGACAAGGCGAAGTACTGGGCGTGATCACAGGCCCCGGCTTTCGCTTGGCGGCAGGGAAAAACACAGGCGCGCCGGATCAATGGCGCGCCTGTTTTTCCTGGGTCGGAGAGGATGGCTGCAGCAGAACTGCTGCAGGAAACCGGGCTTTCGGCTGCCGTGTTTGGCAGTGAAATGACGCGGCTTGAATTGAACAGAAAAAAATGATGGTCGGGGCGAGAGGATTCGAACCTCCGACTCCTGCGTCCCGAACGCAGTACTCTACCAGGCTGAGCTACGCCCCGAGGCAGATGGCGGGTTCAGTGATGTGCCGAACCCCATTTGAAGAACTAACGGGAAACTTCTGAAACAGCGCGGTCAAAAACTTCGGTCAACCGCGAAAGCCGCTAATTGTAACAAAGCTGATTTGGAATTTGAATCAGCTAAGCAAGAAATTGCTGCATTGGCAGTCTGGACTTCGCGCTGCGCGACTTCGCGGGTGTAGTGCAGGGCGCGCGTGTCCTTGATCGCGGCGAGCACGCTCTGGAATTCGGTGAGGCCGCCATGTTCGATGGCCTGACGGATGCTGGCGGACTGTTCGGCCGTGCCGTGCTTCATCGCATACAGTAGCGGCAGGGTGGGCTTGCCTTCTGCAAGGTCGTCGCCGATGTTCTTGCCGGTCTTGAGGAAGTCGCCGGAGTAATCGAGCACGTCGTCGATCAGCTGGAACGCAGTGCCGAGGTGCATGCCGTATTGCGCCAGTGCGTCTTTTTCTTCCTCGCTGCCGCCGCCGATGACGGCGCCGAGCCGGCCCGCGGCTTCAAACAGCTTGGCGGTCTTGTAGCGGATGACGCGCAGGTAGTTTTCCTCGTCGATGTCAGGGTCGTGGCAGTTGAGCAGTTGCAGCACTTCGCCTTCGGCGATGGTGTTGGTGGCGTCGGACAGGATGCGCATGACTTCCATGTTGTCGACCGCGACCATCATCTGGAAGGCGCGCGAATAGAGGAAGTCGCCGACCAGCACGCTGGCGGCGTTGCCGAACAGGGCGTTGGCGGTTTTGCGGCCGCGCCGCAGTTCGGATTCGTCGACCACGTCGTCGTGCAGCAGGGTGGCGGTGTGGATGAATTCCACCACGGCGGCGAGCTCGTGATGCGCCTTTCCCTGATAATTGAAGCAGCCGGCCGACAGCAGCACCAGGGCTGGGCGCAGCCGCTTGCCGCCGCTGTTGATGATGTATTCGGAGACCTGACGGATCAGCACCACGTCGGAATACAGGCTTTGGCGGATGACATGATCGACGGCGCGCATGTCGTCGGCCAGGTAGGATTGCAGGCTCTCCAGGGACACGATTCAGGCTGGTTATTGGATAAGCCCGCAATGGTAGCAGCCCGGCCGGGCTTTTTCACTGCCGTGTGTGCTTTGAAATAGTCTGTCGAATGGTTTGACTTGTTTTGGTAAGCCCGATAGAATCTCGCGCTTTCCTGGGTTCGTAATGGTTGGAGACCCCCCATGTACGCAGTCATCAAAACCGGCGGCAAGCAATATCGCGTGAGCGCCGGTGACAAACTTAAAATTGAAAAGCTCGAAGCCGAGATCGGCAGCGAGATCACCTTTGATCAGGTGCTGATGGTGGGCGATGGCGCCGACATCAAAATGGGCGCGCCCATGCTGCGCGGCGCCACGGTGACGGCCACGGTGCTGAACCAGGCACGCGGCGACAAGATCAAGATTTTCAAGATGCGCCGCCGCAAGCACTATCGCAAGAGCCAAGGGCATCGCCAGTACTTCACCGAAGTGCAAATCGGCGGCATCACCGCATAAGGAGCACATACCATGGCACACAAGAAAGCAGGCGGCAGTTCGCGTAACGGTCGCGATTCGGAGTCGAAACGTCTGGGCGTGAAGCGCTACGGCGGCGAACTGGTTCTGGCTGGCAACATCATCGTGCGTCAGCGCGGTACCCAGTTCCATCCCGGCGACAACGTCGGCATCGGCAAGGACCACACCCTGTTCGCCAAGGCGCACGGCACGGTCAAGTTCGAGATCAAGGGCGCAGCCCGCCGCCGTGTGGTTCGAATCGAGCCGGTCGCGGTCTGAGTTGACTTGAGCTGAGACCGACTCAGTCAGCTAAAAAGCCCTGTCCGCCGGATGGGGCTTTTTTGTTTGTGCGAAATTAATCAGGTCCACTCCATATGAAATTCATTGACGAAGCCAAAATTCAGGTCATCGCCGGCAATGGCGGAGACGGCAGCGCTTCGTTCCGCCGCGAGAAAAACATTCCCCATGGTGGCCCCGATGGCGGCGATGGCGGTCGCGGCGGCAGCGTGATCGCGGTGGCCGACCGCAACATCAATACCCTGGTCGAGTTTCGCTTCAAGCGCATCTTCAAGGCGCAAAAGGGCGAAAACGGACGCGGCGCACAATGCTACGGCAAGGGCGGCGAAGACCTCATCGTCCGCGTGCCGGTGGGCACCGTGTTCACCGACAGCAACAGCGGCGAAGTGGTGGCCGATCTGGCCGCGGACGGGCAGACGATTTGCCTGGCCAAGGGCGGCCGGGGCGGGCTGGGCAACCTGCATTTCAAGTCCAGCACCAACCGCGCACCGCGCCAGCACACGCTGGGCGAACCGGGCGAGGAATGGGAACTGGAGATGGAACTGAAGGTGCTGGCCGACGTCGGGCTGCTGGGCATGCCCAATGCGGGAAAGTCGACCTTCATTCGCGCAGTGTCGGCGGCGCGCCCCAAGGTGGCGGATTATCCCTTCACCACGCTGGCGCCGAATCTGGGCGTGGTGCGGGTCGACAGCGAACGCAGCTTCGTCATCGCCGACATTCCGGGACTGATCGAGGGCGCGGCAGAAGGCGCGGGGCTGGGCCACCAGTTTCTGCGCCATCTGCAGCGCACGCGGGTGCTGCTGCATCTGGTCGACATTTCGCCGCGCTGGGAAGGCGGCGACCCGGTGCACGAGGCGCGCGCCATCGTCGAGGAACTGCGCAAGTACGACCAGAAACTCTATGAAAAGACGCGCTGGCTGGTGCTGAACAAGATCGACATGGTGGACGAGGCCGAGCGTGAGGCCGTGGTGGCGAAGTTCGTGGCGGACTACGAATGGACGGGGCCGGTGTTCGCGATTTCGGCGCTCGACGGCACCGGCTGCACTGCGCTGACCTATGCGGTCATGGACTATCTGGGCACCCAGGCGGCCGTGGTTCTAGAGGATGAACCTGCGGCGGACTTGCCTGTCGCGGCGCCGCCCGCCACCGACTAAGCTGCCTGAGATTCGGCTGGCGGCGCGTCGCCGCTGACCCGCTTCCAGTCGTTTTCGTGCAGCGCTACCTGGTACTTGGCCCAGCGGGCGAATTCCGCCGGGCTGCAATGGCCCTTCTTGCGGCGGCAGGTGCCGGCTATCCCCCTGAAGTGAACCACCCTCTCGCCGGTTTCGGCGTCGGTTGCGATTTCTGCCAACTGGCGCACACCCCAGGTGCGCCCATAGGCGCCGTTGCTGTAGAAAAATCCTGCTTTGAGTTCGTCCTGAATCATGTCGTGATGCGTCGGTAAATATCGGTGACTTTCACCGGCAATTGTCGCACGTCATCCAGAATGATGTAACGCGCCGAGCCATACATGTGCGGCAGGTAGTCGCGCGCATCGCGGTCGAGCGTGACGCAGAAGGGGTGGATGCCGGTACGCGCCGCCTCGAGCAGCGCCATGCGCGTGTCCTCGATGCCGTACTGGCCCCGGTAGACATCGAAATAATCGTCCGGGCGGCCGTCCGACAGCGTGACCAGCACGCGGGTCTTGGCCTCGACCTGGTTCAGCAGCTTGGTCATGTGGCGCAGCGAAAAGCCCATGCGGGTGTATTCCTGCGGGCGGATGCCGGAGATGCGCGCCTTCACCTCGTCGCCGTAGCGTTCGTCGAAGGTCTTGATGCGGAACAGTTCGCAGCGCTTGCGCGTGGTGCCGGAAAAGCCGTAGATCGCATAGCGGTCGCCCAGCAATTCCAGCGCCTCGCACAGCAGGACCAGCGCCTCGCGCTCGGCCTCGTTGATCCAGCCCTTGGTCGATCCGCTCATGTCGACCAGGAAGGCCACCGCGATGTTGCGCTCGGCGCGGTGCAGGCGCACGAACAGGCGGTCGCTCATTTCGCTGCCGTCTTTCGCGTCGGCGAGCGCCTCGATCAGCGCATCGAGGTCGATTTCGTCGCCCTGGGTCTGGCGCTTGTCGAGGCGGTTCTCGTCGCGCAGCGCCTCGAATTTCCGGCGCAGCTGCTTGACCACGCCGGCATATTTGTCGAGCGTGTCGCGATAAAAGCTGTCGTGGACCGGGGTGACGGCTTTTTCCCGCATCACGCACCAGTTCTTGCGGTAATGCTGGCGGCCGTGGTCCCACTCGGGATACAGCTCGGCGCCTTTCTCGTGATAGGTGCCATGCCATACGGCATCGGGATCCTCGGGCTGGTCGAACACGCGATTCGCGTCGTATTCGCCGTCGCCCGCTGGGGTCAGATAGTCCGGGGGAATCTCGCCGAAATCGAGGTAGACCGAGGTCAGCAGCTGCTTGACGCCTTCGGGCGGAGCGATCGGGGCGTCGTCGAGGGTAATGTCGAAGTCGAGCAGGCCATTTTCATCGCGCGGCGTCACGTCCAGTTCGGGCGGCGTTTCAGGTGCAGCCTGCGGATCAGGCTGCGCGACTTGATGCTCCTCCAGCAGTTCTGCCAGCTTGATGCGCAGCCGCGCCTTTTCCTTGTCCAGCCGGACAGCGCGGGCAGCGGCGATCGCATCCGGACGCAGGCAGCCCTGGTCGCTCCATTGCGGGCAGTCGGCCTCGTCGTAGGCCGCGCCGAGCATGGCCAGGCTGTCGTCCTGCGTGGCCTGGTCCGATGCCAGCGCCGCCTCGAACCGCTGCCAGCCCGACGGCAGCGCGGGATCAATCTCGGCGCGCAGGCGCTGCATCTGGCGGTGCAGGCCGGGCAGTTCGCGTGCGATGCACGCAGTCAAGCGCAGCGTTTCCAGTGCGTGCAGGCGGGCGAGGGCGCGCTCGGGGTCGGCGTAGCCAGAAGCAACGGCCGCATGGTCGATGCGCAGGCTGCCGTAGCGGGTCTGCGCCCACAAGAGTGCAACGGTGGCCTTGGCAAGCTGAAAGTTATCGTCCAGATTCGGCAAGGCAGCGATCAGCGGCGGCAGCACGATGCGTTCGCCGTCGGTCCAGGCGGCGTCGCCTTCCTCGAGTTTTAAGCGGCGACCGGAGAGACCGCAGACGAAATTGCCCAGCACCGGCGCGATGTCCTCGAACAGCGCGCCGGCCGCGTCGTTCAGGTGCTGCGCGTCATCAAAGCTGTCGACTTCCTCCATCACCCTGAGCGCGGTCTGCAGGCCGGTGCGGTCGAATACGTCGCAGGTGTGCACCGCCCATGCTTCGAGCAGGCGGCGCTCCATGCGCGGCAGCAGCGCCGGCGCGCGGCGGCCGAACTGCCAGGCGAGCGTGATGTGGGTGGAGGCGATGCGGCGGATCCAGCCGAGGATGAAGTCCTGCTCCTCGCGCGCCAGCGGCGCGAGCTCGGCGGCAAGCTGCTCGACCTTGAAATAGGTGAATTCGGTTTCCAGCCAGACATGGAGGCTGGTCTCCATCTCGGCAGCGGTCAGCGGTTTGGCCATCAGAAGATGGAGGAGGAGAGCTCCTGGATTGCCTTGAGCATGTCGGCGTCGTCGGTGACCGCTTGGGCGACGGCGGCTTTGCAGGCGGTGACCGGGCTCACGCCGTCGGCGATCAGCTTGCCGGCATGGACCAGCAGCCGCGTGGAGGCGCCCTCCTCCAGCCCGCTGCCCTTGAGGTTACGCGTCATCTGCGCGAAGCGCACCAGGTTGTCGGCGACGGCATCGGAGACGCCCGATTCGGTGGCGACGATGCGGCGTTCGAGCGCGGCCGACGGATAGTCGAATTCCAGCGCAACGAAGCGTTGCCGGGTCGATTGCTTCAGATCCTTGAGCACGCTCTGGTAGCCGGGATTGTAGGAAATTGCGAGGCAGAATTCAGGCGGCGCTTCGACTTCCTGACCGAGCTTCTCCATCGGCAGGGTGCGGCGGTCGTCGGCCAGCGGGTGGATCACCACCATGGTGTCCTTTCGCGCCTCGACGATTTCATCCAGATAGCAGATGCCGCCGCAGCGCACCGCACGGGTGAGCGGGCCGTCGACCCACACGGTTTCACCGCCCTTCACCAGATAGCGGCCGACCAGGTCGGAGGCGGTGAGGTCGTCGTGACACGATACTGTAATCAGAGGCCGCTTCAGTCGCCACGCCATGTGTTCCATGAAGCGGGTCTTGCCGCAACCGGTGGGGCCCTTCAATAACACCGGAATCTGTTGCCGGTACGCGGCTTCGAACAGCTGGATTTCGTCGCCGACGGCTTCGTAATACGGCTCTTTTTCGATCAGGTGATGGGCAGGGTCGAGGGTACGCGCGTTCATGGTGGGGATGGTTTATCAAAAGCAGCCGGATTGCTGTTTTTTGCGTTCGAGTTCTTTGACTTCCTCGTTCCAGGTGTTCATCTGTTCCTGTGTGGCGCCAACGCGGCGGGCTGAATCCATTTTGTCGAACACGCGCCCCAGTTGCTCGGTCAACGCGTCGCACTGGCTTGCTGAAAGGCGTGCAGCGGGCTTGACAGTGCTTGGCTGAGCTTCAATGTATTTGGGAGCGGGCTCGATGGTGATGACTGGCGCCTTAGGGGCGGCAGGCGTGACATGCACCCTGGGTGTGAGAGGCATGGCTGGAGCCGGTAGGACAACAGGTGCGGATGGCGCAGGCGGAGCAGCAGCAGGTGTAGGTGCCACTGGCGTGGCGGCTGGCGCGGCTGGCGCAGGCGGCGGGGGTTGCATCTGAACAGCTTGCGGGCGCACCACCGGTTTTGGGGGAGGCGTGGGGTCGATTTCCACCTTTCGTACTTCCTGCGCGTTGCGGCAGGGCAGGTTGGAATAGGTGACCTTGCCTCCAGCGTCGATGCACTTGTTGAGGGTTGCCTGCGCCGATACCAAGGAAGGGAGCAGGGCGGACAACGCGAGCAGGGAAAGTGCAAGCAAACGCATGGGGTTTAGTGTTCGCCTGAATACTTGTCGTCTTCAAGTTCCATCTTTTTCTGGAACCCGGCTTCCTTATCCTGCTCGGCCAGGGCGCGCTTGCGCGCCAGACGTTTTTCATACGCCCCCGGGTGCTGCTCGACAAAATCTTCGCCGAACAGCGCGTGTCGCAGGAAGTTCATGCCGAAGTCGAGCAGGGCCTCGTCATCAGCGATCAAGGTCGCCATGACTTCGACCGGAACGTTGTAGGTTTCGTTGAAACTCGGGCTCATGACAAACGCACGGAAACGGTCGACGTCGTAGCTCGCCATGAAAAACAGCTGGTTGGAAATGGGCGTGGGCGTGCCGATGGCGGGGCCGGCCGACTTGCGCTTGACCACCAGCTGGCGCCAGGCATGGGCTTTCTTGTCGTACTCTTCAACGCCCTGTTCGCGACGGTACTCCTCGATGGTCTGGGTCTTGTCCTCGAAGTGGCCGAGGCAATGTGGCTCTTTCACCATGGCATAGGCACTGCGGTCGACGTATTCGTCGGAGCGGCGCATGGTCAAGAGGGCGACCGGATAATAACGGCAGGCGGTCGGGCGGTCTTCGTAGACGCCGCAGCCTTCGGGGGTCATGAACTGGCAGGCGGTGCCGCCCTCGACCGGCTTCAACTTCACCCCGGGCATGCCGTCCTTGTCCATCTCGAACGGCACCGAATACTGATTGAGAAATTCGCCGGACGACAGGTCCAGGCGTTTTTTCAGGCGCAGGATGTCGTAGGGGGTCAGTGGAATGTCGATGTTGCTGCAGCAGGCGTTCCAGCACTTAACGTTGCGATGGCAACGAAACTGCAGCGTCGCGTCTTCAGTCAGCATGATGGGCTTGACCGGACTGCCCGCAAACGGGGAGTCGTCGATCATGTCTTTAAATTCGGCTTCGTTCATGGTTCAACCTCATGGGGCTCGGCCCCTCACTTCAAAAATCGATAACACACAGTCGGGAGTGCGTAGGGTACGCGCTTTCAACTGGATGCTAAACCTTGCTGGCCTTGCAGTTTTGTCCGTTTGAAAAAAACCGGGCGCCAGATGGCGCCCGGAGTTTACTGCCTGGCTAATTCTCGCGAATTAGTGGGCGGCGGGCTTGAACAGCTTGGACTTGTCGACCAGATCCACGTGGGCGCGCTTGAAGCAGTTCCACTGTTTGGAGTTCTTGTCGTAGACCGAGTTCACGAAGCAGTGCCAGTTTTCTTCATCGACAAAGTTCTTGTCCATGCGGTAGTAGAAGCCGGGGTAACGGCTTTCCTGACGGAACTGGATGTGCTTCATGTGGGCTTCGGCCGTCAGGATGCGGTGGTAGTTTTCCCACGCGCGCAGCAGCTCGTGCAGGTCTTTCGCACGCATCTTTTCGGCGTCTTCCTTCAGCATGTTCAGCTTTTCTTCCGCCACGCCCAGCATGTTGGCGTTGGTGGTGTAGTAAGTCGCGACACCGGCAACATACTCGTCCATGATCTTCTGCAGACGGAACTGCAGCATCTTGGGCGTGATGTAGTTGGGGTTGACGTCGATCGCCGTGGTGTAGTCCTTGTGCTCAAGGTAAGTGCGCACCGGCTTGTAGATGTCTTCCACCAGCTGCTCGACAGAGGTGTCGAGCTCGGGTTTCCAATCCTTGTTGTCGATGCAGTACTTGACCATGGACTTGGCGCACATACGGCCTTCGGCGTGCGAGCCGGAGGAGAACTTGTGGCCGGATGCGCCAACGCCGTCGCCGGCGGTGAACAGACCCTTGACCGTGGTCATCGAGCGGTAACCCCAGCTCCAGCCCTTGGGCAGGTGTGCCGGAATCTTGTCCTTGTCGGCGTGCATTTCGTCGGTCGGTGCGCCCAGATCGGTCGGACCCGACACCCAGATGCCGCAGCAGCCGGAGTGGGAGCCGAGCAGGTAGGGCTCGGTCGGCATCAGTTCGGAGTTTTTCTTCTCCGGCTCGATGTTCTCGCCCACCCAGATGCCGCACTGGCCGACGCACATGTCGAGGAAGTCTTCCCAGGCTTCAGCTTCGAGGTGCTTCACTTCGCGCGGGGTCAGGGTCTCGCGCAGTTTGGCGAGGGCGGTCACGGTGTCCATGTAGATGGGGCCGCGGCCTTCCTTCATTTCCTTCAGCATCAGGTGGTTACGCAGACACGATGCGGGAACGGCTGCCTGCCCGTAGGGGGGGTAGT
>Ga0209705_10002321_pt1 | contig 10221 bp, 8 predicted proteins | sample PPLLaktember2015_5_FD_187262 | JGI IMG/M metagenome (GOLD analysis project Ga0209705, IMG submission 187262) | Freshwater sediment microbial communities from Prairie Pothole Lake near Jamestown, North Dakota, USA - PPLs Lake P8 Core (1) Depth... | ecosystem: Environmental > Aquatic > Freshwater... | reverse complement strand
GGCGATGCTGTCGGGCTGCGGCACGCTAGGCTTCGGCGACAAGAAGGCGACCGTCGCCGAGGACAAGGTGATCTACCACGTGAACGACACGGACGCGCAGGCCAACGATGCCCTGCGCAACATCGGCAATCACCTGGAGGTGAATCCCAAGGCGAAGATCGTGGTCGTCTCGCACGCGAAAGGCGTCCGCTTCCTGATGAAAGAGTCCCGCGACAAGAACGGCAACCCGTACAACGTGCCGGTCGAGAGGCTCAAAGAGCGCGGCGTGCAGTTCGACGTGTGCGAGATCACCCTGAAGAACAGCAAGATGCAGAAGAGCCAATTCATCCCCGAGGCAACCTTCGTGCCCTCCGGCGTGGCGGAAATCACCCGCCTGCAGCAGCGCGAGGGCTACGCCTACCTCAGGCCCTAGCCGCCCGGCGCCGCCGCACCACCCAGGGCACGATCACCAATAGCGCGGTCACGGCGAGGAACGTCGCCGAGATCGGCTGCGTCACGAACACGCTTGCGTCGCCCTGGCTGATCGAGAGCGCGCGGCGGAACTGCGTTTCCGCGAGCGGCCCGAGGATCAGGCCGATGACCGCCGGCGCCACCGGGATGTCCCAGCGCTTCATGGCGAAGCCGAGCAGCCCGAACACGTAGAGGATCACGAGGTCGACCCAGGACTGGTGCAGGCTGTAGGCGCCCAGCGTGGCGAACACCAGGATCCCGCCGTAGAGCATCGGCCGCGGGATCGCCAGCACCTTCACCCACATGCCCACCAGCGGCAGGTTGAGGATCAGCAGCAGCACGTTGCCGACGTACAGGCTCGCGATCAGCCCCCACACCAGGTCGGTCTGGCTCTCGAACAGCAGCGGCCCGGGCTGGATGCCGTAGTTCTGGAAGGCGCCGAGCAGGATCGCGGCGGTCGCCGAGGTGGGAATGCCCAACGTGAGCAGGGGCACGAGCACGCCGGTGGCCGAGGCGTTGTTCGCGGCTTCCGGCCCGGCGACGCCCTCGATTGCGCCGTTGCCGAAGTCCTCGGGGTGTTTCGAGAGCTTTTTTTCCACCGAGTAGGAAAGGAAGGTGGGAATCTCGGCGCCGCCCGCGGGAATGGTGCCGAAGGGAAAACCGATGAAGGTGGCGCGCAGCCACGCGGGCCACGACCGCTTCCAGTCTTCCCGCGACATCATCAGCGAGCCCGAGAGCTTCTCCATCGTCTCCGGCAGGCGGCTGGTGTACGCGGCCATGTACAGCGCCTCGCCGACCGCGAACAGGCCCACCGCCATCACCACCACGTCGATGCCATCGAGCAGTTCCGGCACGCCGAAGGTGAAGCGCGCGGCGCCGGTCTGCCCGTCGATGCCCACCAGCCCGAACAGGAGGCCCAGGAACAGGCTCGCCAGGCCGCGCGTGGTGGAGCTGCCGAGCACCGACGCCACCGTGGTGAATGCGAACACCATCAGCGCGAAGTACTCCGCGGGCCCGAACTTCAGCGCGAGCGCCACCACCAGCGGCGCGAGCAGCGTGAGCAGGACGGTGGCGATCGTCCCCGCCACGAAGGAGCCGATCGCCGCCGTGGCCAGCGCCGGGCCGGCGCGGCCGCGCTTGGCCATGCGGTTGCCCTCCAGCGCGGTGGCGATGGAGGCGGATTCGCCCGGCGTGTTGAGCAGGATGGTGGAGGTCGAGCCGCCGAACATCGCGCCGTAGTAGATGCCGGCGAACATGATGAGCGCGCCGGTGGGGTCGAGGTGCGCGGTGAGCGGCAGCAGCATCGCCACCGTGAGCGCCGGCCCGACGCCAGGCAGCACGCCCACCGCGGTGCCCACCGTAACGCCGATGAAGCCCCACAGGAGGTTCATCGGCTGGAGCGCCACGGCAAAGCCGCTGGCGAGGGCGCCGAAGGTTTCCAGCACCTAGATGCCCGCCGCGCCGAGCAGGGGCTTCAACCACCCCGCCGGCAGGTTCACGTTCAGCAGCTTGACGAAGAAGGCGAAGATGGCGAGCGACAGCGCGAGGCCGATCGCCGCGTCGCGCACCGGGCGCCGGCTGTCGAAGCCGCGCGCCACGCAAGTGAACAGCACCGCGCCCGCGAGCACGAATCCCGCCCAGCCGATGAGCGCCATGTGCGCGAACAGCCCCGCGCTGATCCAGCCGAACGCGGCGGCATTGAAGGCGTGCTCCGTACCTTGCTCCGGCTGGCCGCGGTTGCGCCAGCCGCCGGAGAGCGCCTCCCACAGCAGCCAGGCGCCGGACGCGACGAGCCCACCGGACACGACGGCGGGAATGAAGTTCGGCCCGATGCCGGCGTAGCCGCCCTCGCCGGGCAGGCGTGCCGTGACCCAGGCCGCGCCCGCCCCCAGCGCGAGCACGCCGAGCGAGAGCGCGATCTCGGCGCGCGAGGCGCGCACGCGCGCCCTGCTATTTCCGGATGCCGAGCGAGTCGATGATGCCGGCGATGCGCTTCGTGTCTTCCTCGAGGAAGGACTTGAACGCGTCGCCGCCGAGGAACTCGCCCGACCAACCCATCTTCTCCAGCGTGCCCTTCCAAGCGGGCGTGTTCGTCGCGTCCTGCACCAGCTTCACCAGCGCGTCGCGCTGCGCGGCGCTGATGCCCGGCGCGGCGAAGATGCCGCGCCAGTTGCCCAGCTCCACGTTGATGCCCTGCTCCTTGAGGCTCGGAATGCCGTCGACCTTCGACGGCCCGGACTGCGCGAGCGCGCGCATCTTGCCGCTCTTCACGTGCTCGGCGAACTCGCCGATGCCCGAGACGCCGGCCGTCACGTGGCCGCCGATGATCGCCGCCACCGCCTCCCCGCCGCCCTTGAACGGCACGTAGTTGACGCGCTTGGCCTCCACGCCCGCCGCCTGCGCGATGAGGCCCGCCAGGATGTGGTCGGTGCCGCCCGCCGAACCGCCGCCCCAGGACACCTTGCCGGGGTCGGCCTTGAACGCCTTCACCAGGTCCGCCATCGTCTTGTGCGGCGAGGAGGCCGGAACCACGATCACCTCCCATTCGCTGGTCAGGCGCGCGATCGGCGTCACCTGGGCGAGGGTCACCGGGGATCTCTGCAGGTAGGTGCCGCCCACCATCACCATCCCGCCGATCATCACCGCGTTGGGGTCGCCCTTGGCGTTGACGAACTGGGCGAGGCCGATGGCCCCCGCCGCGCCGCCCTTGTTCTCGAATTGCACGCCCGACACCAGCTTGGCGCTTTGCATGGCCGCGGCGAGGTGGCGACCGGTCTGGTCCCAGCCGCCGCCGGGGTTGGCGGGAATCATCATCTTCAGGCTGGGCTGGGCCGCCGCAACGCCTGCAAACAGCGACAGCACAAGGAACTTTGCGAGCTTGAGCATGGTCTGCCTCCGGAGTGGCTCGAACGGATTCTAGTCCACGTCCGATTCTTTGCGATAATGCGCCCCCTTTGAAGCTGGCGTGCATCGATGATCCGCATTGAAAACCTGGTGAAGACCTTCGGCGCCAAGCGCGCCGTGGACGGCGTGTCGTTCGCCGTCGAGCGCGGCGAGGTGCTGGGCTTTCTCGGCCCCAACGGCGCCGGCAAGTCCACCACCATGCGCATGATCACCGGGTTTTTTCCGCCCAGCGCCGGCCGCATTTCGGTGGGCGGCCACGACGTGGTCGACTCGCCGCTCGAGGCCAAGCGCCTGATCGGCTACCTGCCGGAGGCGGCGCCTTCGTATCCCGACATGACGGTGGCAGGTTTCCTGGGCTTTGCCGCCGACATGCGCGGCCTGGACGGTGCCGCGCGCAAGCAGGCCCTCCAGCGCGTGGTCGACCTGTGCTTCCTGTCTTCGGTCCTGTACCAGTCGATCGACACGCTGTCCAAGGGCTACAAGCATCGCACCTGCCTGGCGCAGGCGCTGATCCACGACCCCGAGGTGCTGGTCCTCGATGAACCCACCGACGGCCTCGACCCGAACCAGAAGCACGAAGTGCGAAACCTCATCCGCGAGCTCGGCCGCACCAAGGCGGTGGTGTTCTCCACCCACATCCTCGAGGAAGTCGACGCGGCTTGCACGCGCGCCATCATCATCGATCGCGGCCGCATCGTCGCCAACGGCACGCCGGCGGAACTGCGCGCGCTGTCGGCGCACGCCGGCGCGGTCACCTTGCATGCGGCAGGCGCCAGCGCCGAGAAGCTCGCCGCGCTGGGTCACGTGGAGCCGGTGAACGGCGCGTTCCGCGTGACGCCGAAGGACAAGGGGGCCGCCGGGCAGCTGGCGCTCGCAGTCGTCGAGCTTGCCCGGCGCGAAGGCTGGAAGCTCGACGCGCTGCACACCGAGGAAGGCCAGCTGGACGAGGTCTTTCGCAGCCTCACGCTACCCGACACGGTGAAGAAATGACTGCCTGGCATGCCATCCGCACCATCGCGAAGCGCGAGCTGGTCGCGTACTTCACCTCGCCCGTGGCTTACGTGTTCCTGGTGATATTCCTGTTGCTCACGGGATTCCTCACCTTCACCGCGGGCGCCTTCTTCGAGCGCGGTGAAGCGGGCCTGGGCGCCTTTTTCGGCTGGCACCCGTGGGTCTACCTGGTGTTGGTGCCGGCGATCGGCATGCGGCTGTGGGCCGAAGAGCGCCGCGCGGGAACGCTGGAGCTGCTGCTCACGCTGCCGGTGGCCGCGTGGCAGGCGATCCTCGGCAAGTTCCTCGCCTCCTGGGCGTTCCTCGGCATCGCCCTCGCGCTCACCTTCCCGGTGGTGATCACGGTGAACGTGCTCGGCGCGCCCGACAACGGCCAGATCTTGGCCGGCTACCTCGGCAGCCTGTTCCTCGCGGGCGCGTACCTGGCGATCACCTGCATGACCTCGGCGATGACGCGCAACCAGGTCATCGCCTTCATCCTCTCGGTGGTGATGTGCCTGTTCCTGATCCTCGCCGGCTTCAGTCCGGTGACCGACCTGATGGCGCGCTGGGCCAGCCCGGCGCTGGTCGACACGGTGGCGGCCTTCTCGGTGGTCACGCACTTCGACGGCTTCCAGAAGGGGGTCATCGACTCGCGCGACCTGTTCTATTTCCTCTCGGTGATCGGCTTCTCGCTGTTCGCCACCAGCGTGGTGCTGCGCAACCGATGAAGCGACTCACGACAAAGCACGAAGGCCTGGTCTATTCCGCGGTGGGCCTGGCGGCGCTGTTCCTGATCCTGGTGGCGTTCAACTACCTCGCCGCGGGTGCCTCCCTGCGCGCCGACCTTACCGAGGGCAAGCTCTATACGCTATCCGAGGGCACGAAGAAGGTGCTGCGCGGCCTCGAAGCCCCGGTGAAGGTGAAGCTCTATGTCTCCTCGGGCGAGGCGATGCCGGTGCCGCTGCGCGGCTTCGCGCAGCGCGCGGCGAACCTGGTGCAGGAGTTCAAGTCGGTGGCCGGCCCGAACCTGGTGATCGAGCGCTACGACCCGCGGCCCGACAGCGAGGAAGAGGACGCCGCGCAGCTCGACGGCATCGAGCCGCAGCAGCTTGCTTCCGGCGAGCAGTTCTACCTGGGCCTCGCCGTGAGCCAGCTCGAGCGCAAGCAGGCGATCCCGGTGCTCGCGCCGGCGCGCGAAACGCTCCTCGAGTACGACCTGGTGCGCGCCATCGCGCGCGCGGCGAGCGCCGAGCGCGCGAAGATCGGCCTGATGAGCGGGCTGCCGGTGCTCGGCCAGCAGTACAACCCGTTCACGCGCCAGAGCGCCGAGCCCTGGGTGCTGGCGAACGAGCTGCGGCGCGACTTCGACGTACGCCAGGTCAACATGACGGCCCCCGAGATCGACAAGGACATCAACGTCCTGCTCCTCATCCATCCGCGGGACATCGCGGAGGCGACCGAGTATGCGCTCGACCAGTTCGTGCTGCGCGGCGGAAAACTCATCGCCTTCGTCGATCCCTACGCCTACTTCGACCAGCAGCCCACGCCCATGCCCGGGATGCCGCCGCAGGTCACGAGCTCCACGCTGCCGCGCCTGTTCAAGGCCTGGGGCGTGCAGATGAATCCCGGCAGGGTGATCGCCGACGTGGTCTTCGCCTCGGGCCAGGGACAGCGTTATACGCCCACGGTGCTCACCCTCAACCGCACCGCCTTCGATCGCGACGACGTGGTGACGAGCCAGATCCAGACGCTGCTCTACGCCTTCGGCGGCGCCTTCGAGGGACAACCCGCCGAGGGCCTGACGGCCCAGGCCTTGGTGAGAAGCTCGCCCAACAACATGCTGGTCGACGGCAGCAAGGCCACCGCCGCCGGCGACGAGGCCACCCGCGACTTCACGCCGAGCGGCGCCCCGAAGCCGCTCGCGATGCGCCTGTCCGGCAGGTTCCGCACCGCCTTCCCCGAAGGACGCCCGGCGGACAAGGCGGCCGCGCCCAAGCCAGCGGCGGCCTTGGCGCCGCACCTGGCCGAGACCGTGCGCGACAACTCGGTGGTGCTGGTCGCCGACGTCGACATGCTGCAGGACGGTGCGGCGGTCGACGTGCAGGAAGTGTTCGGGCGGCGCATCGTGGTGCCCTCGAACGGCAACCTCGCCTTCGCGCAGGGGCTGGTGGAGCAACTCGCCGCCGACGAAAGCCTGCTCACGCTGAAGAGCCGCGCCGCCGCCTTCCGCCCGCTCACCGTGGTGCGGGAGATGGAGGCCGAAGCGCAGCTGCAGTATTTCGGCAAGATCCAGGAGCTCGAAAGCGAGCTGCAAAAGACCAACGACGCCCTGCAGAAACTGCAGGGCGCCGCGCCGGCGGGGGCGGCCAAGAGCGCGCAGATCCTCTCGCCCGAGCAGCAGGCGGAACTGGATCGCTTCCGCAGGAAAGTGACTGAAACGCGCGCGGCGCTCAAGGACCTGCGCAAGAACCTGCGCCACGACTCGGAGCGCCTGGTGTTCCTCACCAAGGTGGCGAACATTGCGCTGATGCCGATCCTCGTGGCGCTCGCGGGATTACTGGTGGCGTTCGTGCGCCGGCGCAAGCAGGCGCGGCTCGCCGGGGCATGAACGCGCGCGTCACCGCGGTGCTGGTGGTGTTGCTCGCCGTGCTGGGCGGCGGCGCGATCCTGGTCTACCAGCAGCAGGGCGCGCGGCCGCCGGCAGGGACGCAGCAGCTCGGCCAGCCGGTGCTGCCGGGGCTGCAGGCCGCGGACATCGCGAGCATCGTCATCCGCGAGGGCCAGGCCCTGCTCACCCTGCAGCGCCGCGATGGCGCGTGGGCGATCGCGGAGCGCGCCGGATTCCCCGCCGACGTGGCCAAGGTGCGCGAGCTGGTGCTCGCCGTGCTTGCGCTGAAGGTCGGCCAGGCCGAGCCGCTCGGCGACAAGGACCGCGCGCGCCTCGCGCTCGACGCCAAGGGCACGCACCTGGAGTTTCGCGACACCGACGGCAAGGCGCTCGCGGCACTCGTCGTGGGCCGGAAGTATTTCAAGCGCGAGCCGCAGAATCCGGAACGCGCAAGCGCCGACGGACGCTTCGTCCTGCTGCCCGATGCGCCCCGCACGGTGTTCGTGGTCGCCGACCCCCTGGCCCTCGCCACGACGGCAAGCCATCAGTGGATCTCCCGCACCGGGTTCGGCGCCGAGAAGGTGCGCACCCTGGAAGTCACCTATCCGGGCGGCGGCAAATGGCGCATCGAGCGCGCGAGCGACGCCGCCGACTGGAAGCTGACGCCGCTTTATGCCGGCGAGAAGCTCGACGTGATCCGCGCCAACTCGGCGTCCTACTCGCTCAACCGCGTCGCGCTCGCCGATGTCGCCGCGCCCGGGCTGCGCCCGGAGGAAACGGGCCTGGACCGGCCGGTCACCGTGGTCGCGTCCACCTTCGACGCGCTCACTTACACGCTCAAGCTGGGCAAGCTGCGCGGCGAGGACTACTTCGCGATGCTGTGGATTTCCGGCGCAGCGAAGGCCACGGGTCCCGACGCCGCCGAGCGTGGCAAGCAGCTCGACGAGCGCCTGCCGCGCGAGCGGGCGCTGGCCGGCAATGTGCTGCTCATCCCCCGCGCGACGTTCGAGGACATCCTGAAGAGCCGCGCCGACCTGCTGGAAAAAAAGGCCCCGGCAAAGAAGTAGCCCGCGCCCGCCCTCCCGAAGTAGCATAGGCGCCGGAGGTGGGGGCCTGGGCAAGCACATCATCAAGCACCTGAGGACGATCGCGCTCGTCGGCCAGGCGGGCAGCGGCAAGACCTCGCTGGCCGAGGCGCTGCTCGCGCGCGCTGGCGCGATTCCGGCCCCAGGCAGCCTCGAGCGCGGCAGCACGGTTTGCGACTACACGCCGCAGGAAAAGCAGTTGCAGCATTCGCTCAAGCTCGCCGTCGCGAGCTTCGAAGTCAACGGGGGCGAGACCCCGACCTGCGTCCATCTCCTCGATACCCCCGGCTATCCCGACTTCCTCGGCCATGCGCTGCCCGCGCTCGCCGCCGTGGAAACCGCGGCGATCGTCATCAACGCGCAGAACGGCATCGAGATGATGACCGGGCGCTTCATGCAGTGGGCGGCGCGGCGCGGCGTGGACCGGCTGGTGATCGTCAACAAGATCGACGCCGACGGCGTGGACCTCGAAGCGCTCCTTGGCGAGATCCAGGAAACCTTCGGCAAGGAGTGCCTGCCGCTCAACCTGCCCGCGGACCGGGCGACGAAGGTCTCCGACTGCTTCTTCACGCCTTCGGGCGAAGCAGATTTCTCGTCGGTCGAGCAAGCGCACCGCAATCTGGTCGACCAAGTGGTCGAGGTTGACGAGAAACTGATGGCCGAGTACCTGGAGAAGGGCGATATCGAGCCCGATGCACTGCACGAGCCGCTGGAGGCCGCGATGCGCGAGGGCCACCTGATCCCGGTGGTGTTCTGCTCGGCAAAGACCGGCGTGGGCGTCCAGGAGCTGCTCGACGTGATCGTGAAGCTCCTGCCCAATCCGGCGGAAGGCAACCCGCCCGCGTATCTCAATGTGCCGACGGACGGCGGCAAGCCGAGCGAGCTCCAGGCGGTGCCCGATCCGTCGCAGCACGTGCTCGCCCACGTGTTCAAGGTGGAGATCGACCCGTACATCGGGCGGCTCGCGGTGTTCCGCGTGCACCAGGGCCGGCTCACCCCCGGCATGCAGCTCTACGTCGGCGCGGGCAGGAAGCCAATCAAGCCCGGGCACCTGTACCTCTTGCGCGGCAGGACCCAGACCGAGGTGAGCGAGGCGGTGCCGGGCGACATCTGCGCCATCGCCAAGGTCGACGAGATCCAGTTCGACCACATCCTGCACGACTCGCCCGCGGACGCGCACATCCGCGCCAAGCCACTCGAGCTGCCGACCTCCGTGTTCGGGCTCGCGCTCCTGCCGCGAAAGCGCGGCGACGAGCAGAAGGTCTCCGACGTGCTGCACAAGCTGGTCGCCGAGGATCCCTGCCTGAAGATCGAGCACAACGCGCAGGCCAACGAGACCGTGATGCGCGGCCTGGGCGAGATGCACCTCAGGACCACGCTGGAGAAGATCGCCACGCAGTACAAGCTGGAGCTGGATACGCGCCCGCCCTCCATCCCGTACCGCGAGACCATCGCCGCGCGCGCCGAAGGCCACAGCCGGCACAAGAAGCAGACCGGCGGCGCGGGGCAGTTCGGCGAAGTGTTCCTCAAGGTCGAACCGCTGCCGCGCGGCGCGGGCTTCGAGTTCGTCGACAGCGTCAAGGGCGGCGCGATCCCCAACCAGTTCATCCCCTCGGTGGAAAAAGGCGTGCGCGGCGTGCTCGACACGGGCTTCGTCGCCGGCTATCCGATCCAGGATGTGCGCGTGATCGTCTACGACGGCAAGAGCCATCCGGTGGACTCCAAGGACGTGGCGTTCATGTCGGCGGGCCGCAAGGCGTTCCTCGACGCCCTGGGCAAGGCGCGCCCGCTCGTGCTCGAGCCGATCGTCAACGTGCAGATCGTCGCGCCCGAGCAGAAGATGGGCGACATCGCGGGCGAGCTCTCCGGGCACCGCGGCCAGATCAAGGGCTCGGACGCGCCGCGCCCGGGCACCGTGCAGATCATGGCGCAGGCGCCGCTGTCGGAGATGGAGCAGTTTCCGGCGCGCCTGAAATCCATCACCGCGGGCCACGGCTCCTACACCCTGGAATTCAGCCACTACGAACCCGCGCCGCCGCAACTGCAGCAGCGGCTCGTCGCGGCGCACAAGCCCGCCGCGCACGCGGACGATTAAATGGGGACAGTCCCCATTTAAATGTTCATCGGTCACGCCGCCCTCGCCGTGGCCGCGAGCGCGCTCGCGCTCTGGCCTTTGCCTTG
>Ga0209705_10002315_pt1 | contig 10235 bp, 9 predicted proteins | sample PPLLaktember2015_5_FD_187262 | JGI IMG/M metagenome (GOLD analysis project Ga0209705, IMG submission 187262) | Freshwater sediment microbial communities from Prairie Pothole Lake near Jamestown, North Dakota, USA - PPLs Lake P8 Core (1) Depth... | ecosystem: Environmental > Aquatic > Freshwater... | reverse complement strand
GCGCGCTCGGAGCCGCGCCCATCACGAGCATCCCCGGTCGACCCAGGCACAGCTCGCCGGCCTGCGCGGCGCCGTCGCCACACACGGGATCGCCGGTGCCCGAGGTGCCCTCGCTCGCGTCCGACGTGGACCCGATCGACGTGTCGCCCGCCTCGGGATTGCAGATGCCGCCCTCGCACACGAGCCCTTCGACGCAGGTGCCGCCCGGCCCGCACGGGCAGCCGAGCACCGGCGTCGGACAGTCGGGGCCCGTGTCGGCGACGTCGCTCGTCGAGGTGTCGGTGCCGATGCCGGTGGTGGTGGTGGTGCCCGTGCTCGTGGTGTCGTCGCCACCGCCGTCGCCGCGGCACGAGCCGAGCGCGAGCGTGGCGGCGAGCGAGCGGAGCAGGAGGACGGAGCGCGGAGCCATGGCGAAGGGAACCGCCCACGAGTGTGCAACAGTGCGCTCGCGCGGGCAAAGGCGTGCTACCGTCACGTGGAGTCCGTCTGATGTGTCGGATCTTCGGATTCCGTTCCGTCATCCAGAGCCAGGTCCATCGCAGCCTGGTCAGTGCCGACAACGCCCTGCTGTTGCAGAGCGACCGGCATCCCGACGGCTGGGGCGTCGCGTACTACAACGCCGGCGCACCGCACGTGATCAAGAGCGTCGCCACCGCGCTCGACGATGCGCTGTTCCGCCGCGTCTCCGGCATCGTGAGCTCCGAAACCGTGCTCGCGCACCTGCGCAAGGCGACCCACGGCACCTTGTCGATCGTGAACACCCATCCGTTCCAGTACGGCCAGTGGGTGTTCGTGCACAACGGCAACATCGCCGGCTTCGATCGCATCCGTGACGACCTGCTCGCCCGCATCCCGCCGGTGCTGCGCCGATTCATCCTCGGCGACACCGACAGCGAGGTGTTGTTCTACCTGCTGCTCGGCAACATGGCGCGCCGCTGCGAGCTGCAGCGGCCCGGCTATCCCATCGGCGAGCTCGTCGCGGCCGTGCGCGAGACGGTGGCCGACGTCGTCGAGCTCGCCGGTCCCATGCACGAGGTCGACGACGGACCGGCGGCCGAGAACTATCTCACCTTCGTCGTCACCAACGGCACGACCATGGTCGCGCACCAGGGCGGCAAGGCACTGCACTTCACCACGTGGAAGCGGCGTTGCCCCGAGCGCGACGAGTGCCCGAGCTTCGGACCCGAGTGCGAGCGGCCGACCGAACACGGGTTCGTGAAGCACCTGGTCGTCTCGAGCGAGCCGCTGCAGGGCGAGAACGTGTGGACCCCGCTAGCCGTGGGCGAGATCGTCGGCGTCGACTGGCGGATGCAGCTCGCCCGCGTGCGTCCCGAGCCGCGCGATGGTACTCCGGCCTAGTCCCCTGGACTCGCCAGCGATGACCGAGCCGCGTCTGCCCCGATTCACACTCGCGTTCGCGTGTCTGCTCGTCGCGGCGCTCTGCGGCTGGGCCGCGACAGTGCTGCCGTGGCGCGCGTGGACGACCTTCGCGATCGTCACGACCGTGCTCGGCCTGACGCACTTCGTCACGGCCGTGCTCGCGCTCGTCGGCAGTGCGCGACGCGGCGCCGCATGGCGCGTGCAGTCGGTCGTCGCGCTCACGTGGCTCGGCTGGCTGACGTGGAACCTCGTGACATCTGCGAGCTACATCGCGGCGCTGTACGGTGGGCTCGGCAAGGGCGTCGCCGTCGCGCTCGGGCTGTGCTGGACGATCGCGGCGTTCTTCACGGTGCCGCTGTCGCTGTGGGGCCTCGCCAGCACCGGTGGGATCCGCCGCGATCGCAAGAGCAGCGGTGCGGCGGTCATCGCCGTCGCGCTGCTCGTGGGTGGTGCGCTGTGGAGCCGTGCGGCCGGAGCCGCCCGCCCGAGCCTCGGCCGGCACGAGCGCGAACCGCAGACGATCGCGGCCGCGGTCGCGCATGCGGTGCCGGTCGCACGACCGCAGCGACCGGCGGACAGCCCTGCCCTCGCGACCGCACCCGCAGCGCACTGCGAGCAGCCGCCCGAGCGGGTCGCCGCCACGGTGCTCGCGATCTACCTGCGCAGCGAGGGCGCGAGCACGATGGTCGAGCACGCGTGCGTGCAGGCGGACAGCCTGGCGTCGGCGATCGATGTGCTGGCGATGCGACTGCACGAGGAAGCGCTGGGCGGCCCGATCGCGATCGACGTGATCACGGCGACGCACCGGCTCGAGCACCTCGCCCCGGTCGCGGACGGGCTCTTGCTGCGACCCGGGCTCGACGGCGTCTGCGAGGACACCCACTGCCTGGCCCCGTGGCAGCTGCTGGCCCGCGATGCGTTCACCGTGCACACGCCGATCCCCGTCGTGCCCGACCTGCGGTTCGGGTTCGAGCCGACGATGGTGCGCCGCGCCCTCGAGGTCGAGCCGTCGGGCGACGTCGACGGGCTCGTGCGGATCGAGACGGCGAGCTTCGTCGTCGACGACGACGGCGGCCTGCATGCGCTGCGACGGCTGCGCGAGGCCGCACCGCCGCTCGACGGTCCGTCGCTGCAGAAGGCCAGGCGCGCGGCCGAGGACTACATCGCCGCCGCGATCGGCGAGGACGGGCGATTCGAGTACAAGCGCGATCCATTCACCGGCGTCGCGTCGTACCGCGGCTTCTCGCTCGCGCGCCAAGCCGGCACGACGCTGGTCGTCTGCGAGGTCGCCGAAGATCGCGAGCGGGCGCGCATCGTCGCCACTGCGGCGCTCGACATGCTGGTCTCGACCGCCCGCGTGCACGGGCGCCTCGCCGCGCTGGCGTACCCCGCCGACAAGAAGGTGCGATACATCGGCCTCGGCGACACGGCCCTCGCGACGATCGCGTTGCTGGCGTGCCGCGATCTCGTGGGACCGCGGTTCGACGGCGACATCGATCGCATGACGCGATTCTTGCTCGCGATGCAGCGGCCCGACGGCGGCTTCCATCCGAAGTTCGACCTGATGGCGGGCGCGCCGGTGCCGGGCCCCGATCCGCTGTATGCCGTCGGCCAGGCCGTGTTCGCGCTGACCCTGCTCGAGGCGCTCGTCGCCGAGGATCGGGCCGACGTCGAGGTCGGCTTCTCCGCCCACGACGAGGTGCGTGAGGCGGTCGATCGCGCGATGACGTACACCGCCGAGGACTACTGGCAGGGCTTCGCGCGCGACTTCTTCTGGATGGAGGAGAACTGGCACTGCCTGGCCGCCCGTGCGTCGCTGGGCCATCACCGCCACGACGGCTACGAGCGTTTCTGCCTCGACTACGTGCAGTACAAGAAGCGGCTCATCCTGTCCGAGGACGACGAGGTCGGTCCCGATCTCGTCGGGGGCTACGGCTTCGGCAACGTGCTGCTGCCCCACAACACCGGCTCCGCCGGCTTCGGCGAGGCGATGTCGGCCGCCATCGCGGTCGCGCGTGCCCGCGATCTCGACACGACCGACGACGAGCGCGTGCTCGCGCGCGCGCTGCGATTCCTGCTGCTGCACCAGTGGAACGAGGTGAACTCGTTCGCGTGCGCCGGGCCGCGTCCGGTCGCCGGGGCGTTCAGCGAGCACATGGGCTCGCCCGTGATCCGCATCGACTTCGTCCAGCACGCGCTGGCGGGCATGGGGCACGGCGGGCGCGTGCTGGGACTCCTGCCATGACGCCCGCCGAGCGGCGCGAGCGTTGGTTCGCGATCGCGTTCGGGCTCGGACTGCTTTCGCTGCTGTTCGTCCCGCTGATCCGGCGCGCGGACGGATTCCCGCTGTCGAACTACCCGATGTTCTCGCGCAACCGATCGACGCAGGCCGACGTGTTCCACGTGGTCGCGCACTCGCGTGTCGGCGAGCACCGGCCCGTGCCTCCGACCCTGCTCGGCACCGTCGAGATCATGCAGGCCAGCCAGACCGCGAAGGTGGCCGCGAAGAACGGCCCCGAGGCCGCGAGCGAGCTCTGCATCCGCGTGGCGTCAGCGGTCGCGGATGCCGGCGACGACTGGGCCGACGTCGACGCGCTCGAGCTGCGCAAGGATCGCTACGACGCGGTGCGCTACTGGCAGGGCGAGCGATCCCCGTCGAGCACGAAGGTGTTCGCACGCTGTACCGTGCCGCGCGACGAGGGCGATTCGCGATGACGGCGATGGACGCGGTGCTCGGGCTGCGTCCGGCGACCGCACGGCAGCTGGCGGCGCTGCGCATCGTGCTCGGCGGCAGCGCGCTCGTGTACACGATCGTGCGGGCGAGCCACCTCGCCTCGGTCGCGCACTTCGGCGCGTGGCAGTTCGAGCCGGTCGGACCGGTCGTGCTGTTCGCGGCTCCGCTGCCGGCGGCGCTCGTCGTGGCACTCGTCGGGCTGACGATCGCGCTCGGAGCCGCGTTCACGGCCGGGTGGCGGTTCCGGATCACCGGCCCGGCGTTCGCCGCCGCGCTGTTGTGGGTCACGAGCTACCGCAACTCGTGGAGCATGGTGTTCCACACCGAGAACCTCATGGTGCTGCACGTGCTCGTGCTCGGGGTGTCGCGCGCGGCCGATGCGTGGTCGCTCGATGTTCGTGGGCGCACCGAACCGACCGAGCCGCACTGGCGCTGGGGCTGGCCGATCGAGCTGATGTGTCGCGTCACAGTCGCGACCTATCTCATCGCCGGCATCAGCAAGCTGCAAAATGCCGGGTTCGCGTGGGTGACGAGCGACACGCAATTACGTCGCATACGACAACGTGCGCAAGGCCGAGCTCGGCGATCTCCACTCGGTCATCGGCGCGTTCATGGTCCGCTACGACGCCCTGTTCCCGCCGCTGGCCGCCCTCTCACTCGTGGTCGAGCTCGGCGCACCGCTGGCCCTGCTGCATCGCCGGCTCGCCCTCGTGTGGTGCGCGCTCGCGTGGTCGTTCCACGTCGGCGTGCTCGCGGTGATGTGGATCGTCTTCCACTACCCGCTGCTCGGCCTCGCGTATGCGCCGTTCCTGCCCGTCGATCGAGGGATCGAGCGGCTGCTCGCCCGCGTCAGAGCGCGGTCGTCCGCCCCAGCGGCGGCATCGTGAGATTCGGCATCGGCAGCGCACGCGGCCGCTCGACGTGGGCGATGGGCGGCTCGACGAACGCCGCCACGGTGCCTGGAACGGCGCCGGGGCTCCGGAACCCGCTGCGATAGAACCGCTCGCTCGTCGCATCGCGCTGCGCACCGACCACCGCGAGGATCTCGAGCCAGCGCTCGGTGTCCTCGCGCGTGGCGATCTGGTCGTCCGGCGAGCCCGCCTCGATCGCGGGCGGCAGCTCCGATTGCCGGCGCAGCTCGGACGCGAGCCGCATCGCCATCGCCATGCGCCACGCCATCAGCGCGGGGATCAGCGCGAGCACGTGCGCCCACGTCGACAGCTGCCCTGCGATCTGCAGCGCGGCGAGGCCGAGTGCCACGGTCCCCGCCGCGCAACCGGCGACGCCCCATTGCACGTAGCGCCGCTCGGGCCGCGCGAGCGCGGTGTCGCACTCGCGCGACGCCGATGCGACGACCCGGATCTCCGTGGCGCGCGCCCCGTCGCAGCCGGGGCGTTCGAATCGCTGCACGCTCACGAGGGCGCGAAACGCTCCGCGCGCGACGTGCGTCGAGCTGCCCTCGATGGCGCCGGACATGCGGCGATGCGAGACCTGGTAGCCGGCTTCCTCGGGAAATCGCGCCGCACAGGCCTCGCGGCACAACCGCCCGAGGTCCGCCAACACGCGGTTGCTCTCGGCCTCGTTGCCGCCCTCGTCACGGACGCTCCACGTCAATCGAAGGCGATCGTCACGCACGATAGATCAGGGTAGCTGCCCCGACCAGGATCGTCCACGGTCGCCGTCAACGCAGGTCGCGCCCGAACGGCATGAGCGCGAGCGGGATCAGCTTGATGTGCTGGGCCGCGAACGGGAGGCCGACGATGGTCACCGCGAGCACACAGGCCCACACGATGTGGCTCAGCGCGAGCTCCCAGCCCGCGAGCACGATCCACAGCACGTTGAAGACGACGCGACCGGGGCTGTTCGCATCGGGCAGCTCGACGATGCGCTTGCCGAACGGAGCGAGCGTCGCGATGCCGATCTTGAACGTCTGCACGCCGAACGGGATACCGATGATGGTCAGGCAGAGCAGCACGCCGATGGCCATGTAGGCCAGGCCCGCGATGAGGCCGCCGAAGACGAGCCAGACGATGTTGCCGAGGAAGCTCATGGGATCTGGGTGCACGACAAGTCGATCGCGCGCGCGGTTATTCCAGCACGAGCGGTCGCCGGACGCCCGCGAGAAACCCGTTCCGGGCGCGTTGGGGCGGTTCTGACCGTTCCATGACAGATCGAGCGCGAGGCTCGCCCGTTTCCCAGAGCCAAGAGCGTTCGCTCTGGCACAATCGAAGCCTCCCACGGACCCGCCATGCGCAAGAGAATCCTCGCCTCGTTCGCCCTCCTCGCCCTGCTCTCGAGCGGCTGCGCCTCGCACGACAGCGCCCTCGGCACCAAGCCGGAGGCCGAGGTCAAGACCCAGCTGCGCGCCACGATCGCATCGGTGCAGATGATCCAGGACTGTCCCGATCCGCGCAGCGAGCCGTCGAGCCCGGCCGTGGGTGCGAGCGCGGCGAAGGACGAGGCGGCGATGCAGCCTCCCGCCTCGGAGTCCGAGCCTGCACCGGGCTCGGCCTCACGCATCGCCGGTGATTCGCTGCACGGCGGCGGCTTCCAGCAGCCGTGCACGCAGTCGACGATGCAGCTCTCGCTCGCGCACGACGCCGCCGATGCCCAGCGCATCGAAGTGGTCGCCGTTCGGTTGATGCGCGGCACCGACGTGCTCGGCAAGATCGCGGCGCGCAAGCCGTCGAAGTGGAACGAGAGCGGCATGTACGACGCGTGGGACGAGCGCGTGCCGGTGGGTAGCGAGATCAAGGTCAGCTATCGCATCGGCGAGCCCGACTGGTCGAAGGTGCAGGAGCAGCTCGGCGCGGGCGTGGATGTCTACTCCCAGCGCTACGTGCTCGAGGTCGACCTGAAGATGGGTGGCACCACGCTCACCGTCCGCTCGCCGGAGTTCTCGCGCGAATACCCGCACGTCGTCGTGACCTGAACGAGCCGGCGTGTCCCGCGTCGCGAAGCTCGCGTTCGTCGTGCTCGCCGCGAGCGGCTGCGAGCCGCGCTGTGCCGCACCGACGGGCGAGCAGCCGCCCGTCGCGGCCGATCCCGTCGCCGACACTCGACAGCGCTACTTCGACGACGCCGCGTACCGGCGCGCTGTGCTCGCGGCGGCGCTCACGAACCACGACAACACGTACTCGCGCGACCGACTCGCCCGCTACGGTCAGGACACGGGCGGGTGGGAAGCGCTGCCGGTGTGGAATCCGCGAGCGGTCCGTCTGACGGATTCGCACGTCGCGGCGCTGCGTCGCGATGAGCCGCTCGCGCTCGGCGATCCGGACACGCTGTGGAACGGCGAGTCGCCCACGACGGACGCCGACTGGGCGGAGCTCGGACGTCGCGTGTTCTTCGAGTGGCCGCTGCGCGCCGACGAGTTCATCGAGCGTGCGCTCCTCGACGACGCGTTCGCGCGCTCGAACGGCTTGCGGCCGGCGAAGGATGGTACGTGGCCGGGGCTCGTCGCGTTCCGCGACGTCGACGGCCGCGAGCGCGTGGGGTTCACATGCGCGCTCTGCCACTCGCGCATCGTGGCCGGCACCCTGCTCACCGGCTATGCGCGTCGCGACCTCGACTATGGGGCGATCCGGCTCGCCTACTACGATGCGACCGGTGCCCCGCTGGCGCGCGATCTGGCCGAACGCATGCAGCGCTGGGGCGCGGGCCGGGCCGACATCACCGGTGACGACGACGAGGATCCGGTCGCGATTCCGGATCTGTGGCAGCTGCACCGGCTCGAGAACCTCACCCAGGCCGGCACGCTGCAGCTCGATCCGCTGGATGCTCCGGCGCGCGCCAGCGGTCGCAGCGATCTCGTCGTGCTCGCGATCCGGCAAGAGACGCAGATCATCCAGGCGAATCGCGAGCGGATCCGTCCGCCGCGCGAGCTCGCGTGGGCACTCGCCGTGTACGTCGCGGATCTGCAGCCGATCCCGCGCATCGGGTCGGAGACGGACCCACGGACAGCGCGTGGTCGCGAGCTGTTCGCCGCGCACTGCATCGGCTGCCACTCGGGGCAGACCGGCAGCGGGCCGCTCGTCGCGGCCGAGCGCGTCCGCACCGATCGCGCCCTCGCGGACAGCGAGGCGCGTGGCACCGGCATGTTCCGCCCGGCACCGCTCGTGGCGGTCGCCGCGGCTGCGCCGTACTTCCACGACGGCTCGGTGCCGACGCTCGACGACGTGCTGGATCCGGCCCGGCTGCGCGACGACTACACGCGCAGCGTGCGTGGCCCCGGCCCGATCCGCGGCCATGCGTTCGGCACCCAGCTGCCCGCGGACGATCGCGCGGCCCTCGTGGCATTCCTCGCGAGCTGGTGAGGCTACTGGATCAAGTACGCCGTCTCCGCGATGGTCTGGACGCCGGCGTCGGCGAGGCCCCGCGGTGGCTGGACGGTGCGCGTCTGCAGCACGCTCGCGCTTCCGTACAGGGCCTCGATCTCGTCGCGATCGATGCTCCACGGCGGTCCGGGTGCGCGGCTCTGATCGTAGGCCAGCGAGATCAGGAACGTGGGCGCGCTCGGCTTCGCCAGCGCGCGGCATGACTCGACGTAGCGCACGCGATCGGAGGGATCGATCGCGATGAGCGCGGCGCGATCGTAGATCGCATCGAACGTGCCGATCGCCGCCGGCGTGATCGCGAAGAAGTCCTCGCACAGCATCGTCACGCCGTGGGCGGTGAACGCCGCGAACGGACCGAGCCGCTGTTCGTGGTCGCGCAACGCGAGCCCTCGTTCGGCGAAGAAGGCCTCGACGGCGGCCATCACGAACTCGACACCGACCACGTCGTGCCCGCGCGCGGCGAGCCACCACAGATCCTCGGCCTTGCCCGCGAGCGGCACGAGGATCCGCTGCTTGCCGCGGCCCTGCTCGAGCGCGTCGATGTGGGCGACGAGCAGCTCGTTCGCCTTGCCCTCGTGGAAGGCGATCCGCTGCTGCCCCCAGCGCTCCGCCCAGAACGGCCGTCCGCCCGACGTCATCGAGCGAACCATAGCCGGATTGACGGGCGTCCCGACTGTTCGATATGATAGGAATATGCGATTTGCACTGCTTGCCGCTGGGGTCCTGTTGCTTGCCGCGACCCCGGAGCGTGCCGAGGCGTGCGGCGGGACGTTCTGCGACGGCGGCGGGATGAACTCGTCGGCGGTCGACCAGGCCTACGAGACGGTGCTGTTCGTCCAGGACGGACCCTACGTCGAGGCGCACGTGCAGATCGCGATCGATCCGAGCACCGACGCGCAGAAGTTCGCGTGGGTGATCCCGGTGCTCGGCGTGCCGGAGTTCTCGGTGGGATCGCAGCCGCTGTTCGACGCGCTCTTGCGTGACACGGCGCCGCGCTACGACTCGGCGGGGGACTCGTGCTGGGGCGGCGTCGGCTTCATCCAAGATCCGGATGGCGGTTCATTGGGCGGGGGGCCCGACGTCATCATGTCGGACGTCGTCGGCGCGTTCGAGGTGACGGTGCTGCAAGGCGGCACCGTCGACGGTGTGATGACGTGGCTCGGCGACAACGGCTACACGCAGGATCCCGCGGCCGGACCGATCCTCGGCGAGTACATCGACGCGGGCAACGTGCTCGTCGCGTTCAAGCTCGCGCCGTCGGCCACCGTGGCCGAGGTGCATCCGGTGGTGCTGCGCTATCTCGGCGACGAGCCGTGCGTGCCGCTGAAGCTCACCGCGATCGCGGCGAACGACGACATGGGCGTGCGCGCGTTCCTGTTCGGCGAATCGCGCTGGGCCCCGGCCAACTGGCGCCATGTCGTGCCGAACCTGCTGCGCATCCCGTGGAACGGCGACAGCAACGGCTACGAAGAGGCGATCGCGCGCGCGGTCGACGAAGCACCGAACGGCCACGCGTTCGTCACCGAGTACGCGGGCGCGCCGGACCTCGTCGCGACGGATGCGATCCACAGCCCGGGCTGGGACGCCTCCGTCTTCGTCGACGCCGAGCCCACCAGCGTGATCGACTTGCTCAACGCGCAGCAGCTCGCCAACTGCTCGCCGGATTTCGGCCCGTGCATGGTGCCGCATCAGCTCGTGGTCGCGATGCTGCGCAAGTATCTGCCGGTGCCCGAAGGCCAGAACGAGAACGACTTCTATCTGTGCCTGTCGTGCTACGCGGACAT
>Ga0209705_10002312_pt1 | contig 10237 bp, 9 predicted proteins | sample PPLLaktember2015_5_FD_187262 | JGI IMG/M metagenome (GOLD analysis project Ga0209705, IMG submission 187262) | Freshwater sediment microbial communities from Prairie Pothole Lake near Jamestown, North Dakota, USA - PPLs Lake P8 Core (1) Depth... | ecosystem: Environmental > Aquatic > Freshwater... | reverse complement strand
GTTTGCCGTTGAGGATATTATCCACGGGGTCTCCCGGAATTTCGATTCGGATGGCATAGTATTCAGGTTTGATGTGGGCCCGTGGGAGATCTACGCGGATCCCCAGATTACCCGGGCCTTTGCAAATATCCTCGAGAACTCCCGGATCCATGGAAAGACCGCAACGGAAATTTTTGTAGGATGCGCACCAGGAGAGCGGGAACTTTCCATACACATCGAGGATAACGGGGTGGGCATTCCCGGAGAGATGAAAAAAGAAATTTTTGAACCCGGTATGGTCCGCAACCGCGGGTTCGGCCTCTTCCTGGCACGGGAAATCCTTTCCATTACCGGCATGACTCTCGAGGAAAACGGCGTGGCAGGAAAAGGAGCCCGGTTTGAGATCCGGGTCCCGTTGGGGAGCTTCAGGATGCCTCAGGTGAATACCGATAAGACCAGACCCCTGACGGAGGTCACCCCATGATACCCATCCTTCTCGTTGATGATGATCCGGACATGCTCGACCTGATGCAGCTCGCATTCAGGGATGCCGGGAATTTTGATGTGACCGCCTGCCTTGACGCCCGCGATGCCGTTGAGGTCCTGAAACAACGTCCCATCGCCGTCGTGATCTCAGATTACCGGATGCCGGTCATGAATGGGGGGGTCTTTGTCCGGGCTGCGAGAAATACCGGGTATGACGGGCTCTTTATCATCTATTCCGGCAGAGGGAAAGACCCCCTGATCGACCAGGCCCGTCGCGATGGTGCAGATGTGTACATACCGAGATCCGGTGATTTCAGAAAAGAGATGGCATCCATAAAATCGATCATCTACAATGGCATGCCTGATGTGTCGACCGTCTGAAAACCGCTGAACGAATCACACTCTCCCTTCTCTCGCTCTTCCCTGCACCGCAGGGCACCTGGCGATTTCTGCAGCGATCCGGGTTCCTTGGTATCCATGGCGGACCTGATTTTCCTGCATTTCCCGGCTTGGTGTTCCCTGCATTGCGTACCCTGCCGGTCATCCGTATGTCCCGGTACAGGAACAGGATCGTGAAAAGGGAGGGTACCGAACCTTCCCCGGATTCCGGGATCTCATCAGGGCCCGGAATGTTCGCGAAGTCATCGGTCGTTTTCAGGAGAATGCTGAGTGCTGCCTGAAATATGAATGCGTCTCTCAGGTTCCGTTTTATGCACCCTTCAAGAGGATGTTTACCTTTTACGATACCGGATTCATTTTTCTGAAAAATTTCTCATATATCGTATCCGGCATATACCACCTGATCCATGACGAGGACCGTTCATACCAGATACGGATGAGGATCGCAACCAGTAAGAACAGCACACCGATGATCAACACTTCAGTATTTGCAAGGTAAAAAAAATCCCTCGCATAATATTCCTCGTTTATTACCCCGGGAAGTATCCCGAAACCCAGTATTTTTGATGAGAACGGCCAGAGAAACATGTAACCTGGATCGTACACCAGGGCATCTTCAAACAGGTGTGCCCCAAATCCTGTGACGGAAAAAAATAATGCATCAATGAATTTTATGCCGGGCCGCCGGAGTAAAAATGCCGCAACTATCCCAAAAATTATCATGAATCCGATAGTATGGAATGCTCCATGGTGGAGGGTGATATAATCCAAATCCGGAGCCAGTGAGCAGGGTATGATTATCCATGAAGGGTCCCTTCCGGTATAGTTATAAAAAACCATGCCGGCCAGGATTGCGAGTGCAGCGGAGTAAAAAATATGCTCGATGATCATGATGGAGTGTACCAGATTCGTTTTCAAGTTTTTATGTATGTGGGCGGGCTGTATGATACCGGAGTGCCTTCCCCTGCCACAGGCACCTTCCATGCAGGTCATCATTTTCAGGACAACACGAAGGTGGTATGGACAGATGAATACATCTTTTATAGTATTTTTGGACTCCTGGAGAACCTTAAGTATGCAACAAATGGGGAGTCACCGGTTATCGGAGGGGACAGTGCCTGTCCCCCCGAACCGCCCCTTCGCTTTGCGATGATGTCGCATTACCTTTTCTCTGGAGTTATCGCTCCAGGGGGGTGCCACAGTGGCGGGGGCGGAGGCATCACGTGCCGTAGACCGAAAAGAGCGTTGAGAAAAATAGTGTGAGGATTTCCCATGAAAACAAACACGATGCCAGCGGCCACAGGCACACAGAATGGAAATACCGGGGACATTTCCATATTAAATGGAATTAAACAGAGGTGCGAAGTGGAATGTTTATCGCACCTAGTTATTTGCGATGAACCCCGCCGCCCCCGACGAGGCGCCCGCGCGGCGGATTAGTGCCGGTAAGTATATTTGCAAACACCGCCCGGCCCCGCCGTGCCTCGGAGAGGCCCTGAGGCGGGGGACCCTCCTGAAATTGCATGGTTAATGATTTTCATGGTTCGGGTGTGAACTCCCGTTCATGCCCGTTTCAACAGAGCCTGTTTTTGCTTTCAGCAGAAGTATTTTTATGGTTCCGGTTTTGTTTTTCTGAAAAATTTCTCATATATCGTATCCGGCATGTACCACCTTATCCACGATGAGGACCGTTCATACCATGTTCGGATGAGTATCGCAACCAGCAGCAGAAGCAACCCGATGACTAATACTTCAGAGTTCGCGATGTTAAAAAAATCAGTACTATAACGTTCTCCATTAACTATCCTTGGAAGCAACCCGAATCCCACTTCCTGAGATGAAAGTGGCCAGAGCACATTCCACCCCGGATCGTACACCAGGGCATCTTCAAACAGGTGAGCACCGAATCCAAGCAGGGAAAACAACAGTGAATCAAGGAACCTCACGCCGAACGGGTGGAGTAAGAATGCCACGGCGACACCAAAAATCACCATGAAGGCGATATTGTGAAATGTACCGTGCTGGATCTGGTTTCCGTCCAGAAGCAGCCTGATTCCAAGACTGCGAAGGACGGGATTTGCCAGCTCATCCAGATCCGGGGCGAGGGCACTGAGAATTATGATCCATGAAGGGTCCCTCCCGGCATAGTGGTAAAAAACCATGCCGGCAAGGACAGCAAGTGCAGCGGAGTAGATGAAATGTTCAATAATCATGATGTGCAGGAAATTTCAGGTATTAAAATTCGTTTTTAAGGTTTTTATGCATATGGATAGAGTATCTTCCTCGGCGGCAGGCAGATGCGATAAAATTTTGGCATCGGAGAAACCCTAAGTTTTCAACAAATTGCAAAGTGCCGATTTACGGAGGGGACCGTGCCTGTCCCGAACCGTACCTGCGCTTTGCGATGATGTCGCATTACCTTCTCTGGAGTAATCGCTATATGGGAGTGCCACAGCAGCGGGGGCGGAGACATTACATGCCGTTGCCATAAAAGAGCGTTAAGAAAAATATTTCAAGGATTTCTTCCTCAGTAAAAAAATTAGTGTTCCCGGGTTCTCTGGATAAGCAGCACGGCTCCCAGGAATCCAATGATCATGGTTGCCGGCAGGGCAAGTGACGGGAATTCCGGGATGCCGGGAATTGATTCACATGCATCACCGGCACCGTTCCCATCGGAATCCAGCTGGTCGGGGTTAGGGACATTAGGGCAGTTGTCCTGAACGTCAGGAATCCCATCGGCGTCTGTATCTGTTGGAATCGGTTCGCCAAGAGCAGGGAGAGTAATACTTTTAGTGACAGTTTTTTCAGAAATATCTGTCGCAATGGCTGAGACGGTATAGGTCAGGGTAGTTTCAGTTGCCTGATCTGCCGCCAGAACCTGCCAGTTCACCGAACCGATCTCATCGGGATCCAGTGTTCCGATAACCTGTGTTGCAGAACCACTGGCAAGTGTCAGTCCGGATGGCAGGGTAATGGTCGTTGATACCCCGTTAATGGTGACCTCCTTCATATTCTGCACAAATGCCGTCACGGTGAACGGATTGGGAGAGTACTGGTAGTTTACAACGTCGAGATAGAGAGGCGCCGAGACGGATAAACTCATGTCCTCCTCGATATCCTGGGTGAGGCTGCTCAGCCCGTAGTACGTAACATATTCAACTTCATCATCGGGATCAAGCGTTTCCGGGTACCAGTAAAGCCCGACTGCACTATCACCCGTGACCGCTCTCAAGGGGTCGATGGTATAATCCCAAGTTGCAGATCTAATACCTTCCCAGTCTGCGAATACAATCCTGTCAGGAGGTGTTGCATCCCCGCCACGGAGTGTCCCCTGGCTTAACACGGTCGGATCTGAAAGGCTGTCGAATGCAATCCAGTAATCCGGTACAGATGCGCCTGAGAACTCAGTTTCAGTCGTGACCGCACCTGTTCCCGGCACCTGGAACGGTGCTCCGTCATTGGCACCGAGCATCGTATCGAGTTCTTCCCTCAGGCCAACTGATTTGCTTGTCTGACCGGTGTTCTTTATAATGTACCTGATTTCCAGTATATCGTCCCGTCCTGTCTGGGGATTCTGAACAAACGTGAGCTTCTGGATAACCTGAACGGTGTCGTATAAACAGGTAGATCTGATGTAATCCGGGCCTGTTGTTGGAATTTCCGAATAAACACATCCATCAACTCCATAGATGGAATCTACCCCTTCAATACGCACGGTTGTAAAGGAAGACCAGGGATCATCATAGCCATAAAGCAATAGTTGGTTGTCATCGTTTGGATTATCCGGGGCCCCACCAGTCGTCCTCAATGAAAACCGGGAAGCATGATCAACATTATTTTCATCATTTACCGTGAGTTTCAGGTATATATTTTCGACAGATCCTACACCAGAGGGAAAGGCCATTATGTTAAATGAACCACTCCCTTTCCCACGCATTACCGGACCTGCACTGACCGTAACAACCGCAATCACCATCATCACAAGCAGTACAAGGGCGGCTGAACGCCACCTGAAAAATGATTGTTGGGATTTTAGCGTCATGATTCCATTCTCCTTTGAAATATCCCCGAGGGGATGCGTTCATCCTGTCACTGAGGACAATACCGGGCTTTCCACAGTATTGTACTGAAAGAAAACATTGATGAAACAATTTTTATAATAATGGTTCACTTTAAATTCAAAGTTAAAAAAACTATCCCAAGGCACTGGTTCACGGCATGTGCATTATTGCCAGGAAAGTATGTTTAGGTATAGACTGATCCCGTTAAGAAGTATCCACAATCTGACCCATCCAGCCAGTTGAGATGAACCGGTATTTCCATTCACGTTTTCTCCCTGAGTTATAAACCAGGTTATTTTGTGCGGGCGGGTCTTGTGCCTGTCTTCCAGGTGTTTGATGTCAGCATGTAAGATGTAAACATCATTCAGGAAAATGAAGATAATCAGACAGTTTACGGGATTATTTTCCCGTTACTGTTTTTTTAATGGGTTATATTTACACTACACCTGTCAGAAATTGTTTTAAAAAAAGTTATTATTCCCGGGTACTTTTTATATAAAATACCGTACCAAGTATCCCCATGAGCATCCCTACCGGAAGCGCCACGCTCGGGAATTCCGGGATGGGGACCAAATCCTTTGAGGTAACAATCACATTGTCCAGGGCCACCCCGCATGCAGATGAGGGGGTTGTAACGTCCTCAAAGATCAACTCGGAAACCCCGTCTGTTCCGGGAAGGTCGGTCAGCGTGACCTTCTGCCACCCGCCGGGTCCGACAGACGGATATCCCGCGGGAATGAAGGAATACGGCCCGTATGCAGGTTGGCTGCCCCAGTGCACCATCAGCAGTTTTTCCGTCAGACCACATTCCGGGTTCCCCGCCATGTCAAACGAGAGGGTATAGGACCCGCTGATGGTTGTTGGAATGAGCTGGCTGATCGAACCCGTCCCGTGCCGCGAGAGGTCAAGGGACTGGCTCCCTTCGGAGGGAGCCCAGTAGGTCCGTATCTGATCAATACCATCGCCCCCGACGGCCCAGTCAGGGAGCACGCCATCCGGGCATTCGACAAATCCTGTGCTCTCACCAAGCCGGGGTTCTTCAAAACCCCCGTTTTTGACCAGGTTTGCTGCTGACGCAACCCCGATGCCTGCGAGCACCAGAAGAATAATGCCTGCAAATATCAGTTTTCTCATACGCCTCAATCTCCTTTTCATTGGATAACGGACCGGCAAATCCCGTCGTCCAATGCAGATAACGAACTTGATGAGCTTTATACAATATAAACTTTCTTATTTTAATCAGGAAGTTATATAAGGTTTTTTTAGAGAATCGTTGGGAATTCAATTTAATTTACCGTTTTTCGAGAGGGAGAGGAAAGGAGGTATATGGAGCTGTTACTCTGGAAGAAACACTACCGATAACGGCGGTCAGGAAAACGGGATACCGGACGATAATGCCCTGATTTTTTTAACGGGCTCTAATGTGAACGGGGGGATCGAAGCCGGACAGCAAGGGAGATTTTCCTGAAAAGGAATTATCGGATCAGGGCATTACCGCGCCTTGTACTATGGTGGATCGGGTCGGACCATGAACCGGTCGTCAAAACCATCGGGCAAAGTTCCCGGGCTGATGTAAAGAGTAAAAAATTGCTCAGTAAAAATCCTCAAACTAGTTATCTTAAGGCACCTTTGGGGCTACGGCATGTAATGCCTCCGCCCCCGCCGCTGTGGCATCCCTCCTGAAGCGATTACTCAAGAGAAGGTACTACAACACAATCGCAAAGCGCAGGTACGGTTCGGGGGGACAGGCACGGTCCCCTCCGTAAACAGGTGCTTTACCATTTGTTGAAAACTCAGGTTTTCCTATGAGAATAGAATTAAACAGAAGTACGTGGCGGAATGTGTATACCTCCATTTATTTGCGATGAACCCCGCCGCCCCCCGACGGGGCGCCCCCGCGGCGGATCGATGTCTGTAGGTATATTCGCAAAACACCGCACTGCCCCGCTGTGCCCCGGAGAGGCTCTGAGGCGGGGGATCCTCCTGAAATTGCATGATTTTCATGGATTGGGTGCGAACACTCGGTTCATGCCTGTTTCTACAAAGCCTGAAAAACCTGATTTTTTCGATAGTTACGATATGAAAAGAACTGCTCCTGAGAAAAAATGATCGCCGGGCACACGGCTGCTTTACGGATCTTTTTTGCGTAACAATGGATTTCTTTATGTAGAATTCGTTCCAAGAATAATTCAGAAGAGAGCAAATAATAGCGGGTGATTCCTTGGATATCGTAAACAGTATTCTTTTTTTCCTGCGGGCTGTTCTGGGACTGATATTAATTTTTTTTATTCCCGGGTTCACGTTCACGTGGGCAATTTACTCCAGAAAGACAGATCTGAGTTTAATTGTCAGGATTGCCCTCTCGTGCGTTCTGAGTGTTGCAATTGTTATGTTATCATCCCTGTTTCTTGATTTCGTGCTGGGTATCGAGACCACGGGCCTGAATGTCGCAGCAATGCTTATGATTTTATCGTTACTTTTTACCCTTCTCTACGCCGTCCGGATTACTCTTGATTATTACGAAACGAAAAATAAAGGCGGGGATGCATGATACCATTACCCGAGTGCTGAAAATCCGGCCAACAGTCAGTACCCGTTAACATATCGATATGCCCAGCGATCAAAAAAATCCGGAAGAACGTAGGGAAAATGCAGTTTCTCACCACGTGTACGACAAATTATCTGGTGATCCGGTATTAAGCACCCGTCAGCGTAATAATGTGGACACGCTGGTCCGGCTCTCCGATACATTTCACCGCGATGCGAATCTTCCGCCCGCTCGAAAAATTCCGGCATCTGAACAACTGCTTGTCCTCGAATCCGGTCATCAGCCAAATTTTTTACCGTACCCGGGGGTATGGAAAAAGGTTTTCCTCCTCCAGCGGATCAAGGAATATCTTATCAGTCAAGGCCGGGAGGCAATTGCAGTTTTCGGATTTGCCGACCAGAATTTATCAACAGCAAGATTATTGTATGAGAACCGGGTCCCCGCAGTGAACAGGCAGGGAAGTAAAAAGTTTGGATTCAAAATTCCGGGTGATCAAAAATGGAAATGCTTCAATACAATACTTAAACCTGGACAGGTGGACTGGGACCGCGAATTATCCGATCTCAGGGATTATTATCTCCGGTACCTGCCAAAGAATGACCCGGATTCACCGTATATACTCGACAATATCGAAAACCTGTCTGAAATAATGGAAAGGTGCTATCGCAGATCTTCAACCATGGCAGATTTAAATGCCTTTATTTTTGCCGGGATCTGCCGGGAATTTTTTGATCTGGATGTACATTTCTTCCGCTATTCTGATGTGCAACGGAACCATCTTTTCATCGATGAATGGGAAAAAATTTTTGATTCGCTCCCTGTATTCACAACCGTCTACACTACTACGGTCCATGAAAAAGAACTGGATCTTCCGGGTATCTCCCCCGGTTTTTTTCCCTTCTGGTTTCACTGTGCCTGCGGCAGAAAAGTGGCATTATCGGCAGGTTCCGGGCCGGGCTTTAGCGGGACCTGTCCCGAATGTAAAACCGTTTTTTCGTTCATGCCAGGTTCAGATGACCTGGCAGAGTGCATGAAAAATATGGGCTTATCGGCTGTTGCACGCAATGTTATTTTTTCAGAAGGCCTGGGAACCCGGCTTTTTATTTCAGGATCCGGAGGTGGACTGCGGTACGGTCGGGTGGCGAATGAAATATCCAGAAAATTATCCATGAACATCCCCGTAACCCTCTCGTGGCAGTCCCGTGATTTCTATATCGGGGTTATTCACCGGGCTGCGCTGAAAGATACCCTGCGGCTCTTCAACCTGAAGTATACAGACCTTATTTCGGATGGACTCAATGAAAAGATCGCCGGTTTCCGGACATCCCTTCAGAAAAAGATCGAAACCGTAAAACGGGATTCTCAGCAAAAAAAAGAACTCGATAAATACACGGGTTTATGGCGAAGTTCAGCGACGCAGCTGGCCATCACCGGAAAAACGTTTTCCACGATCCCCTCGATTATTGATGTGCTGGTAAATTTCGATGCACCATCCATTGTACATCACTGGAACACCGCAATAACCAACGCCGAAATAAAAGATGATGGCGAAATCCTTTTCATGAAACAGGATATTACCTACGGCCGGAATTCCCCAACGGAATTCGCCTTACCCGATATTCCCAGAATTTATCATTCATTAGAAGTAATAGATGAATTATAATGGACGATCTCATGGCAAAAAAGATTCTTGTCATCAGTCCGCATACCGATGACGGGGAACTCGGTTGCGGGGGGTCAATCGCGCGATTCATTGAAGAAGGCAATACCGTCGAGTATGTCGCCCTCTCATGCTGTGAAAAATCCATACCCCCGGAATATCCACGGGATATCCTCTCCCGTGAAGTAAAAGCGGCTACCCGGATTTTAGGGATCCCCGATCCGGTATTATTCAGTTACGATGTGCGTGAATTCCCGAAATTCCGGCAGGAGATCCTTGATACCCTGATCCGCCTGAGAAACAAGATCAGGCCTGATGTCGTATTCACACCGTCCCGCTCCGATACGCACCAGGACCATAAGACCACCGTTGAAGAAACCATGCGGGCGTTCAAGAAATGCACTATTCTCGGGTATGAACAACCGTGGAATAACATCACCTTCAATACCCATGCATTCGTCGCGTTAAAGGAAATCCATATCCGGAAAAAGATCGACGCCCTGGCATGCTATGAGACCCAGAAGGACCGGGCATACCTTAACCCGGACTTCATCCGGGGACTTGCCCTGACCCGGGGGACCCAGATCGAAGAAACCTATGCAGAAGCATTTGAAGTAATAAAATGGGTTATTTAACACAGGAGAACAGAGCTTGAGAATCCTCATCGATATCGGGCATCCAGCTCATGTGCATTTCTTCAGGTACCTGATACGGGCCCTTGAAAAAGACGGGCATGTTGTAAAAATTACCGCACGGGACAAGGAGGTGACGCACGCTCTCCTGAAAGCATATGGATTTGACTATGTCAGCAGGGGGGAGCTGAAAAGGAGCATGCTGGAAAAGGCATTCGGGCTTTTGTCGGTTGACTATACCGTGTATAAAATCGCAAAAGACTTTAAGGCCGATCTCCTGCTGGGAGTACATAACCCCTATGTCGCCCATGCCGGCACCCTGTTAAGAAAGCCATCCATCATATTTACCGATACGGAAAATGTCGGTATCGCGAGTTACCTGACATTTCCTTTCGCTGATGTTATCCTGACCCCGTCCTGTTTCATGGAAAAGATCGACCCGGGAAAACAGGTTAAAATGAACGGCTTCAAG
>Ga0209705_10002310_pt1 | contig 10240 bp, 8 predicted proteins | sample PPLLaktember2015_5_FD_187262 | JGI IMG/M metagenome (GOLD analysis project Ga0209705, IMG submission 187262) | Freshwater sediment microbial communities from Prairie Pothole Lake near Jamestown, North Dakota, USA - PPLs Lake P8 Core (1) Depth... | ecosystem: Environmental > Aquatic > Freshwater... | reverse complement strand
AGCCATGATGCGCATCAGGCCCTGATGGCGTATCTGCGGGTCAGGCCGCCCTGCCGGTCCCGGAGCATCTTCCTGGTTCAGCGCTACTGCAGGGTCTCGAACCTGTAAGTGCAGCGAGATTACTTCAACGCAATGCAGGTGATCATGAGACAACGGCTCGCCAGTTCGGATAGCACTTGATGAACAGGAAAAATGATGCCAAGGTAAGCAGGACCTAACAAACCAGAATCTATAAGAAAAACAGATTATGGTACGTACAGCTTCCTGTACTCATTAGTCATCAATGTATCATTTACATGCTGGATTTCTCCTTGAAATCATGTATTATCACCGTCATGTAAATTGAAGATCAAATTCCATAAACCCCTTTACCGTCGCGCGTGGGTGAAATGGTATGATAACTGGAACCCCGTTTCTCGAATGAGTACGGGGTTTTTATCATGGGGGGAGAACAAGTGGCTGATGCGCCACGAAGCATCGAGCAAGGAGTTTACCTGGCGCTACAAGATCGAGCGGAAGTAGCAACCGCTCCCTGACGGAAGCGGTTCGGCAGAGCGAACAGCGAACGTAGGTAATGAACCACCCAGCAGCAAGCTACGGGAAATTAACCCCAAACAAGATTAATTGAAGGAGGGTACAGATGCTGAGGAGAATTATTATCACAACGGCATTGGCAGTCTGTTTTAATTTCGGACTGTCCGCGGCTTTTGCGGCCGACCTGACCGGAGTATGGAACAGCGACAGCGGAGGGAAGTACTATATCCGACAGCTGCAGAACGAAATCTGGTGGTATGGCGAGGCGCAATCCGAGGCCCCCGCATGGAGCAACGTAGCCTACGGCACGATAAGCGGCAACAAGCTGAAATTGAAATGGGCCGATGTGCCCAAGGGGTACATCACAAGCAATGGGATATTGCACCTGGAACTCAGGCCCGACGGCAAACTGGTCGGCACGAACAAGACAGGCGGTTTCGCGGACTCGGAGTGGACGCGGCAAGCCCAGTAATGGGCGGTCATAATTCATAGCATGGAGGCGTAGCATATTCGCAAGAACAGTCCGAGTGTCAGATTTATCCTGCTGGTGGTGGTTCTGGCCGGGCTCATATATAGAATGATTTTACGCAATGAGTGTTATGGGAGGCTAGAGACCTTGGCTTACCTTAAATCTCGCAACATCAGTATCCCGAGCATGAAATTCCATAACGATACTCTACACCATACTTAAACTATCAAGGGGGCAGTCAGAATGAAAAAAATCATTTTATCCTGTTTTTTATTGGTATTCGTCTCGATTTTCATCTCTCTCGCCGAGGCGGGGGAGTACATCAACAATTGCCCGGTTCCCGATAACTTAAAGATCATCGAGCCGGATGGAAATGTAGTGCCCCCGAAACTGGCACTTCTTTCTGGCATCTGGGAAGGTAGCTGGGCGTCGTCCGCTATCTTTATCGTAGAGCAAATCAAAGAAAACGAAGCCGTCGTTGTTCTTGCTTGGGCCGCCGTAACGGCAAGATCACAGGCAGGGACATCATTTGCACCCGGCTTTGTCAGACTAAAATGCCCATTCGAGCAGGGCGAGGATGGAAACTATCGAATTATTTGTACCGCCAAAACGGGGACAAATAGATTGATCCAAACGAATGATCCAAGACAAATAAGAGTTGTGCGAGAGGGATTTGGAACAATGTCCCCACAATACAGGGATTCGATATTTAGGAAAAAGGAAATGAAATAAAAGACTTTAGCGTTAGCCACCTCTTAGCCAAAGCAAAGCGGGTTGCGGCCAAAAGCCACAACCCCTCGATTTTACTGGAGCGCCATTTAGGGCTCGAAATCATATTTCCGCTAGTAATCGTTAATCCTAGATTTAGCCCATGGTGATCAGTAGGTAGGTGAAGTCCGCAGTCAGGACTTTATTTGACATCATCTTTAAAGTCATGTGTTGTCCGGGACATATTAAGCAACTGACAAAAGAAGAAAAGGATCGGGAAGGCAATTTCCCGATCCTTTTTTATGCTTTGCAGATCTTTCTTTGCCCGTTAGTTCTTTTGCCTGTACCCTTTCTTCTAGAGGGTCCGTTCGGCGATGAAGTCGGCCATGGCAAGCAGGGACGACTTGGCTTCGCCGTTCGCGAAGGTGGCGAGCAGGGCCTTGCCTTCCGCGATGATGATCCTTGCCCGGCCCAGGGCGTACTGGATGCCGTCGTACTTCCCGATGAGGCCAAAGACCGTCCGGATGTCCTCCTCGGTTGCCTGTTTTCTTTCCACGATGCCCCGGATGATCTCCTTCTCTTCGGCGCTGCAATGGGCCAGCGTCCGGATCAGCGGCAGGGTGATTTTTCCCTCCTTGATGTCCATCCCGATGGCCTTCCCGAATTCCTTCTCGGCGGCCACGTAGTCGAGGGTGTCATCGGTGAGCTGGAAAGCGAGCCCCATGGCATGACCGAACCCCCGCAGGGCCTCGACCCGGTCCCTCGATGCGCCGGCCATCAGTGCGCCCACGGCGCAGGCGGCAGCGATGAGGACAGCCGTCTTCTTTTCGATGAGCGTGAAATATTCCTCCTCCGTGATCCCGACGTCGCCGCGTTTCAGGAGCTGGTAGACCTCGCCCTCGGCCATGGTGTTTGTTGTCTCGGAGATGAGCTTGATGATGTTGAGGTCCCCGTCGTGGGTCATGAGGGTGAAGGAGCGCGAATAGAGGAAGTCCCCCACGAGCACCGTCGCCGCGTTGCCCCATACGTTGTTTGCCGAGGGCTTGCCCCGTCTTGTCTCCGCACCGTCGATCACGTCGTCGTGCAGGAGGGTGGCCGTGTGGATGAACTCGATCACCGCCGACAGGGGGTAGCGTCGCTCCCCGCGGTAGCCGCACAGATCCGCAGAAGCCAGTAGCATGAGGGGACGGAACCGCTTTCCGCCGCTCGTGATGAGGTGGTTGATGACGGTGGGGATGAACGGGATCGCCGAGTGGAGATACTTCCCGAGGTGCTCTTCCACCTGCTTGAGGTCGGGCTCGTAGCGCTTGATGACATCGGTCATGTTCATGGCTTGCCTTCCCGGTCTGTGACGGATTATTTGAAACAATAACGTGCTCTTATCGGAGATGCCCCGAAATGTCAAGCTGACGGCCCTGAAAAGACGGAAGCGAAGAAGCGAAGAAAATCGGAAGATCGGAAAACCCGCCACCTCATCCTCGCGGCGACGTCCCCCGAGGGTGTGCCGGCAAAAAAGGCTTTACAGGACATGTGTTTTGCATAATAAGGAGGGCTAGACGAGAGGAGCCATGTTGATCAAGCGCACCGTTTTCTTTATCTCCGACCGCACGGCGATCACGGCCGAAACCTTCGGCCACAGCCTTCTCATCCAGTTCGACGACGTGGAGTTCCAGAAGGTCACCCTTCCCTTCATCGACACCATGTGGAAGGCGCAGGATGCCCTCGAGCATATCAACGACGCGAAGGAACAGACGGGTCAGCGCCCGATCATCTTCAGCACCATCGTTAATTCCCAGATTCGCAAGATGATCCTGTCCAGTGAAGCTGCCGCGGTCGATCTCTTTGAGACCTTCATCGGGCCCCTGGAAGAGGAACTCCGGGTTCAACCTTCCCTCGGCGGCAGTTCCCACCACACCTCGGCGGGGGATGAACTCGACATCCGGATCAATGCCGTGAACTACGCTCTCACGAACGACGACGGCATCACGACCAAGAACTACGACATGGCCGACGTGATCCTCGTGGGCGTCTCGCGCACCGGCAAGACGCCCACCTGCCTCTACCTGGGGCTGCAGTACGGCATCTTTGCCGCAAACTACCCGCTCACCGAGGAGGACCTACTCATCGAGTACCGGAAGATCCCCGGGGTCCTGAAGCCATTCAGGAACAAGCTCTACGGTCTTACGGTCAACCCGGACCGGCTCCAGAAGATACGCATCGCCCGGCGGCCCACAGGCCGGTACTCGTCGCTCGAGCAGTGCCAGAAGGAGATCACGCTTGCCGAGTTCCTCTACGTTTCCAAGAACATCCCCTACCTCAACATCACCACCATGTCGATCGAGGAGATCGCCGCGACGGTGATGCATAAGAGCAAGCTGCAGCGACGCATCTTTTGACAGGCAGGTGACCGGGGGCGCTTTCCGCTGAATGCCTTACATTCGTCTTCAGGCATCAAGGCTGCGAAGATCGGAAGAGCAGAAGTGAGGAAGATCGGATAAGAAAAAAGAATCTTCCATCCACTCCGATCTTCCGCTCTTCTTGACTTCCTCACTTCAGGTCTTCTCGTTCGGCTCCGTGCCGGCGATCGTTTCTCGGGCCGTAATTCGGATCTCGTCCATGGCCTCCGGCAGCTCCCGGCTCGTCGAGACCCCCAGGTCCCGGAACCGGCGGAAGGAGGGCATGAGCCTCGTCTCGATGGAGCGCACCGCGTCGTTGTGGGCCTCGACAGCCTTCGTCAGGTTCGCCCCGGCCCTTGCGAAGTGCTCCGCCACGACAGAGAACCGTTCGTAGAGCTCCCTGCCGAGTCGGTTGATCTCTCTTGCGCCGCTGGCCACCTGCTCCTGCTGCCACCCGTAGGCCACGGCCTTGAGCAGCGCAATGAGCGTTGTGGGGGTGGCGAGGATCACCTTCTTGAGGCTGCCGTCCTCGATGAGGTTCGGGTCGTTCTCGAGGGCTGCGCTGAAGAAGGTCTCGCCGGGGAGGTACATGACGACGAGCTCCGGCGAATCCTCGAACTGGTCCCAGTAGGCCTTCGAACCCAGCCCGTTCATGTGGCCGCGCACGGCGGTGACGTAGCCTGCGAAGGCTTTTTTGCGCTCCTCCTCGGAGGGGGCCTGAAGGGCGCTGAGGAAGGCATCTACGGGCGCCTTGGCGTCGATGACGATGCTCCGCCCGTTGGGCAGGCGGACAACCATGTCGGGGCGGAGCTTTCCGGACTCCGTGTCGACGCTGACCTGCTCGTAGAAATCGCACCAGGGCGCCATGCCCGAGAGCTCCGCCGCCCGCCTCAGAGACATCTGTCCCCAGGAGCCGCTCACCTGGGGCTTGCGCAGGGCCGTGGAGAGGCTCGAGGTCTCCCGCTGCAGGGCCTCGTTCATCTCGGAGAGCTCCTTGATCTGGCGGGAGAGGTTCCAGGACTGTTCGGCCCGCGCCTTTTCCATCTCGCGGAGCTGCTCCTCGTAGCGCTTCAGCGTCTCCTGAAGGGGACGGATCGTTCCTTCCATGCCTGCCTGGTGCTCGCCCAGTTTTCCCTTCGTCTGCTCGAGGATTTTGCCGAGATTCTCCGAGGCAAGTTCCAGGAAGCTGCGGTTGCTGCTTTCGAGTGCCGTCGCGGCCTGGGACCGGAACGTGTCGGTCATCTCCGTCTTCATGACCTCGATGATCTCCCTCTGCCGCTCGAAGCTTCGGGCGGTCTCGGCAAGCCGTGCCTGGGACTCCACGGCCTGGACGCGCTCGTCGTCGAGGGCCTTGCGCAGCCCCGTGATTTCGCTTTCCGCCTGCTTGAGCTGCTGCCTGAGTTGATCCATCTGCCCTTCGGCGTAGCGGGCCCGACCCTCCAGCTCGGATATCCGGACGGAGTGACTGAGCTTGATCTCTTCGGTCAGCCTGAGGATTTCCTTCTGGGCGGCAAGCCGTACGATGATCCACAGCAGGATCCCGCCCGCTGCGAAGCCGGCCAGGAACACGATGACAATATCGATGGTCATGATGCCTCCATAAGTCAGACGCGAGGCAATGAGCCATAGGAACAGAGAAGTTGAAAATGATTCATTTCTTTTCCTGAAGCCTGATGCCAGAAGCCTGATGCCAGTCTTTTACCATCATCCCCGGTCGATGGCAAAGGATTCGACAGGCGGCCCTCTGTCCGGCGGGTGCGACCGCTCCGTCGGAAAACCGGCAAGGTGTGTCAAGGCACCAGGGTTCCCGCCGTCTTTCCTGTCCTGCATCCGGGGTCGCTGTATAGCCGGAAAGCGGCGTCACGACTGGCGACGCCCCGAAAGGCCCGCCGGCAGTGGAATTGAGGGGATGGGGCCGGAAAAGATCGACAGGATTGGCTTTGCGGGTTCAAAAACCCCGAAAGGGGCATGTATCTTGCATTTCAGCAAACGATTTTATCCGTTAATTTGTCGTGGAAATTCATGCTCCGGCGAGGGAAAATTTACTGAAATGTTAAAAAAGCTAGACTACGAGCGAATCTTAGGCTATACTTCCACCGATTTCGAATCCGGTGGTTGATTTCTTTCGAAAGGGGGAAGGTCGTCAAAACATCGCACGAAGGAAACAAACGCGAGGGATTCAAATTAACCCAAATAAATCCAATCAAGGAGGAGATTTTTAATGAACAAGGGACAACTCGTTGAAGTGGTAGCCAAGGCACTTGGCTCCAAGAGCGCGGCGGAGAAAGCCATCAACTCAACCCTGAAGGCGATCACGGATGCCCTGAAGAAGGGTGACAAGGTTACGCTGGTTGGCTTCGGGACCTTTGCTGTCGCCAAGCGCGCTGCCCGCACAGGCCGCAACCCCCAGACCGGCAAAGAGATCAAGATCCGGGCGAAGAAAGTACCCAAGTTCACCGCCGGCAAGGCTCTCAAGGACACCATCAAGTAAACACAGTTGCCCTGACCCCCGGTGCTCCCCACACCGGGGGTTTTTTTATTCCATCCACCGTGTCTTCCCTCTCCCTGAAACATATCGTTTGAGCTTCTCCGTTGAATCGAGTAAAAAAGTGGATCATGCCCGGTCTGAAACTCTTCACCAGCAACCGCCTCGAGGCCCTCGCCGGGGAGCTTTCGGAGATCCTGCGACAGCCGCTGGCCTCGCCCATGGTCCCGGAGATCATCCTGGTCCAGAGCCGCGGCATGGAGCGGTGGCTCTCCCTGGAGATGGCCCGACGCCTCGGGATCTGCGCCAACATCCGATTCCCCTTCCCCAACCACTTCGTCGAGGAGCTTTTCAGCGCCGTCCTGCCCGATCGGGCCGGCTCTCGGGCCTTCGACGCGGAAGTGCTCACCTGGCGGATCATGGGCCTGCTGCCCGGCTGTCTGGACGGGGAAGGCTTCGAGCCCCTGAAGGAATACCTCGCCGATGACGGCCGGGGCATCAAAGGCTATCAACTCTCCCGGAACATCGCACGCCTCTTCGACCAGTATCTCGTCTACCGGCCGGGCATGGTGCTCGGTTGGGAAGCGGGCAGGGAGCGCCACTGGCAGGCAACCCTCTGGCGGCAGCTCGCGGCGGGGAGCACCGCCGCTCACCGGGCGGCCCGCTGGAAGGAAGCCCTCGCCCGGCTGCAGGGGTCCCTGCCCGAAGGGGTGAGCCTCCCCGGGCGGATCTGTGTCTTCGGCATCTCGGCCCTGCCGCCCTACCACCTCCAGTTGCTCGACGCCGTCTCCCGCACGATCGACGTGAACCTCTTCGTCCTGAACCCCTGCCGGGAGTACTGGTACCTCATCTACTCCGACCGCGAGATGCGAAGGCTTGTCGATCGGCTCGGGACGGTCCGCTCCGATGAAACCCTCCACCTGGAGAGGGGCAACAGCCTGCTCGCCTCCATGGGGTCCCTGGGCCGTGACTTCCTCCGGATGGTGTATGACACGGGCTGCGAGGAAGCGGACTTTTCGGCCCAGCCCGGAGAGGGCGGCCTCCTTGCCTGTATCCAGGCGGATATCCTCAACCTGCGCGACCGGGGCGCAGACGGCATCCGGACGGCCGTAGCCGTTGACGACGACTCGATCCAGGTCCACTCCTGCCACAGTCCCATGCGGGAGGTGGAGGTCCTTCAGGACAGGATCCTCGACCTGCTCGAGCGCGACCCGTCGCTCACCCCGGCCGACATCCTCGTCATGACGCCCGAGATCGAGACCTATGCCCCCTTCGTCGAGGCCGTTTTTTCGCTTCCCCGCGGCGACCGGCGCAGGATCCCCTTCAGTGTTGCCGACCGCGGCGTACGCAGGGAGAGCATCCTCGTGGACACCTTCCTGCGGCTTCTCGATCTCGAGGGGAGCCGGATGGGCGCCACAGAAATCGCCGCCTTTCTCGACACGGATGCCCTGCGAAGGCGTTTCGCCCTGGGGGCGAACGATCTGGCCCTCATCCACCGGTGGATCCGCGACACCGGCATCCGGTGGGGGATCGACGGGCCGAGCCGCTGTCGCGAAGGGCTTCCCGGCTTCGCGGAGAATACCTGGCAGGCGGGTCTCGACCGGCTGCTGCTCGGGTACGCCCTGGCGGGCCGAAGCGAAGAGCTCTTCATGGGCATCCTCCCCCACGAGGACGTTGCCGAAGGGGAGGCGTCCATCCTCGGGTCCTTCCTGGACTTTGTGGAGAAGCTCTTTCCCTTCGCAGCATCCCTGGAGGAGAAGCGGGACCTCGCGGGCTGGGCATCCCACCTCGGAGCCGCCCTCGACACCTTCTTCCTCGCCGACGGGGAAGAGGAAGAGGATCTGCAGGCCCTGCGCCGGGCGCTGACCGACATGGCCTTTATGCAATCGCAGTCCGGGTTTGATGAACGGCTCGGCGCCGGGGTCCTGAGAGCCCATCTCGAAGAGGCGCTTCGGGAGGTGGGGCTCGGTTTCGGCTTCATCACGGGCGGCATCACCTTCTGCGCCATGCTCCCCATGCGGAGCATCCCCTTCCGCGTGATCTGCCTCATCGGCCTCGACGACGGCGCCTACCCGCGGCAGACCCGGGTGCCGGGATTCGATCTGATGAAGGAGCGCCCCCGGCCCGGCGATCGATCGCGCAGGCTCGACGACCGGTACCTCTTCCTCGAGGCGCTGCTCTCCGCCCGACAGACGTTCTACATCAGCTACGCGGGGCAGAGCATCCAGGACAACAGCGTGCGGCCGCCCTCGGTTCTGGTGAGCGAGCTGCTCGACGCAATCGAGCAGGGCTTCGAGACGCCCGGGAAGGACATCCGCGACGCCATCGTGACCCAGCATCGCCTGCAGGCCTTCAGCCCCGGGTACTTCCGCGGGGAGAGGCTTTTCAGCTACTCCACCGAGAATGCCGAGGCGGCCCTGTCGGCCGTTGCCGGCCGCAGGGAAAAACCGCGCTTCATCCCCGCAAGCCTCCCCGAGCCGCCGCCTGTGTGGCGAAGCGTCGACGTCCAGGCCCTCGCCCGGTTCTACGCCAACCCCGCGCGCTGGCTGCTGACCCGCAGGCTGGGCATCCGCCTCGAAGAGGCCGGGGCATTTCTCGACGACGTGGAGCCCATGAGCCTCGAGGGCCTCGAGAGCTATGAACTGGGCGAGCGGCTCGCGGCACGATGCCTCGAAGGGCTCGAGGCGAGGGATCTGCTGCCTGCCGCAAAGGCTCTGGGAAGCCTTCCGCCGGGGACCCCGGGGGAGTGCGGGTTTCAGGAGATCTGCGAGGGCGTCGAGGCCTTCGCGGCCCGTCTGAGGCCTCATCTGAAGGGAGAGCCCCTCGGGGCGGTCGACCTCGATTGCGCACTCGGGCCCTTCAGGCTCACGGGCAGGCTTAAGCTCGGATTGCCCTCGGCCCTTGTCCATTACCGGTATGCGTCCATCAAGGCGAAGGATCTGCTTCGCTCGTGGATCCATCACCTGGCGCTCAGCGCCGGGGGCTCCGGCCGTTATCCCGGCCGCTGCGTGATCATCGGTCAGGACAGGGGCTACGTCTTCGGGCCTGTCGCGGATGCGGGAAGCATCCTCCTGGATCTGCTCGAGATCTACTGGAGAGGGCTCATGAGGCCCCTGCATTTCTTCCCCGATACCGCGCGGGGTTACATGGAGAGTCTTCTCAAGGGAAAGACCGGAGAGGAAGCCCTGAAAACCGCGGGCCGGACGTGGATGTCGGATCGTGGATATTCCGAGGGGGATGACCCCTATTACCGGCTGTGTTTTGACGGACAGGATCCCCTCGACGGCGAGTTCGTGGAGCTTGCAACCGCGATCCTGAAGCCGCTCCTGGAGCGGGCAGTGGAGGAGGGCTGACATGCCGGAAGCCTGGCCCCGGTTCGATCTGCTGGCAAGCCCGCTCGACGGGACAAACCTCATAGAGGCGAGCGCCGGCACGGGGAAGACCTACGCGATCGCGGGCCTCTTCCTGCGCCTGCTTCTCGAGAAGCACCTGGCGCCCGCCGAGATCCTCGTCGTGACCTACACCGTGGCGGCCACGGAGGAGCTGCGCGACCGGATCCGGGGGAAAATCCGGGCCGCCCTCGATGCCCTCTCCGGCGCAGCCGCGACGGAGACCTTTCTCGAGGATCTCATCGGCGGGATTCACGAC
>Ga0209705_10002308_pt1 | contig 10244 bp, 8 predicted proteins | sample PPLLaktember2015_5_FD_187262 | JGI IMG/M metagenome (GOLD analysis project Ga0209705, IMG submission 187262) | Freshwater sediment microbial communities from Prairie Pothole Lake near Jamestown, North Dakota, USA - PPLs Lake P8 Core (1) Depth... | ecosystem: Environmental > Aquatic > Freshwater... | reverse complement strand
GACAAGGTGGCGGCGGTGATCGAGCACACGCTGACGCATGATCCGCAGACCGCGCAGCGGCTGATCCGCGATACCGGCCGCAGCGACTACGCCCATCGACTGGGTTGAATGGAGGTTGTGAGGGCGAAAAAAAAGCCAGCCGCGAGGCTGGCTTTTTAGTTGCGCGCCCGAAGGCGCGCAAGGTGCAGCGATCAGGCTGCACGGGTGTCGATGTCGCCCGCCAGATTCGGATAGCGCACATGGTCGACCAGCTGCTGGATCTCGATGCTGGGTGCACGCGATAGCATCGAGCCGATGATGACCCCGATGAAACCGGCCGGCATGCCGAACACACCGGCGGCGATCGGCTTGATGGCGAACCATTCGTTGGCTGCGACACCACCGAAGAAGTCGTAGGTGATGTACATGTAGTACATGCACACGATCAGACCCGCGAGCATACCGATGACCGCGCCGAGGTGGTTGGCGCGCTTCCAGAACACGCCGAGCACCAGCGCCGGGAAGAACGCCGAAGCAGCCAGCGAGAACGCGGCGCCGACCAGGAACAGGATGTCGCCCGGCTTCAGCGAAGCTGTGTACGCGGCCAGCAGGGCCACCACCAGCAGCAGGCCCTTGGAAATGGCCAGACGGCGCACGGTGGAGGCTTTCGGATCGATCATCTTGTAATAGACGTCGTGCGACAGCGCGTTGGCGATGGTCAGCAGCAGGCCGTCGGCGGTCGACAGCGCCGCGGCCAGACCACCCGCCGCCACCAGGCCCGAGATCACGTAGGGCAGACCGGCGATCTCCGGCGTCGCCAGCACGATGAGGTCGCCGCCGATGGTCATTTCGGCAAGCTGCACCAGACCATCCTTGTTGAGGTCGGCGATCTTCATCAGGGTCGGGTCCACGGCCGCCCAGTTGGCCACCCAAGCGGGCAATGACGCGAACGACGAACCGACCACGTTGTTGTAGACCACGTACTTGACCAGCACCGCCAGCGCGGGCGCGGTGAAGTACAGCAGGAAGATGAAGAACAGCGACCAGAACACCGACTTGCGCGCATCACGCACCGACGGCGTGGTGTAGTAGCGCATCAGGATGTGCGGCAGCGAGGCGGTGCCGACCATCAGGCACAGCACCAGCGCGATGAAGTTGCGGCGCTTGTCGTTGGAGACTTTTTCGTCTTCGGCTTTCGCTGCGGCGATTTCCGCTTCGGTCGCGCTGGGGTTGTCCTTCAAGAGCTTCTTCTCGGCGCCCTTGCCGGCGAACGCCGTGGCATGCGCCGCAACCGGACCAGCCTTGGCCTTGGCGCCGTCTGCAGCTTTCTTCAGACCGGCCATCAGGGCGTCGGGACCGGTCAATTCTGCGATTTCCTTGGTCTTTGCCTCGATCTTCTTGGCGTCAGGTTCCGGCGCGGCCTTCAGTTCGACCAGTTCGGCATCGAGCTTGGCACGCGCCTCACCGACGATCGTGTCGGCGGTGCCGGCGGCCATCGCAGCTTCCAGTGCCTTGATCTTGTCTTCCGCAGCGAGCTGCTTTTCCTTGTGGATTGCGCGGACCGACGCTTCGGCGGCGCCGAGCGTGGTGGTCGGATCGTTCAGCTCTTTTTCCTTGGCGGTGACTTGCTGCAGCACCTGGCCATAGACGACCTGCGGGATCGGGTTGCCGGTGATGTTCACCGACAGCCACACCACCGGAATCATGTAGGCAAGGATCAGGATGATGTACTGGGCGACCTGGGTCCAGGTCACCGCGCGCATGCCGCCGAGGAAGGAACACACCAGAATCCCGGCCAGACCGGCGAACACGCCGACCTGGAATTCCAGGCCGGTGAGGCGGGCGGTAATCAGGCCCACACCATAAATCTGCGCGACCACGTAGACGAACGAGCAGATGATGGCCGCAACGACGCCGATGGTGCGTGGCAGGTTGCCGCCGAAACGCGCCCCGAGAAAGTCGGGAATGGTGAACTGGCCGAACTTGCGCAGGTAGGGCGCGAGCAGCAGCGCCACCAGCACATAGCCGCCGGTCCAGCCCAGGATGAAGGCCAGGCCGTCAAAGCCGGAGAGATACAGGGTGCCGGCCATACCGATGAAGGATGCGGCCGACATCCAGTCGGCCCCGGTCGCCATGCCGTTGAACAGCGCAGGGACGCGCCGTCCGGCGACATAGTATTCCGACACGTCGGCGGTCTTCGACATGATGCCGATGCCCGCATACAGCGAGATGGTGGCGGCGAGGAAGATGTAGCCGATGTATTTCGGCGCCAGCCCCATCTGCTCCAGGATGGCGAGCACGATGACGAAGGCGATGAAGCCGCCGGTGTAGAAGGTGTAGTACTTCTTGAGCTGCTGGAAGAACTGGCTTTGGGTTTGGGTGCTCATTCTTCTTCTCCCTCATGGACGCCGAATTCCTGGTCCAGCTGGTTCATGCGATGGGCATAAAACCAGATGACTAGGACGTAGATGATGAGTGAACCCTGGGCCGCCATGTAGAAGGCGAAGGGGAAACCCATGATGACGATATCGTTAAGCTGGGGCGCAAAATAGATCATGACGAACGTCACTACGAACCAGATGGCGAGCAACACTGCGGTGAGCCGCAGATTCTTGCGCCAGTACTCCTGATGTCTCTCCGACAACTGCATGGCAATTCCTCCGTGAGCGTGAGTGGGGACGCGCTTTATTAATATGAATCGCGCGTGCGCGGAGTTTATGTATTTGTGACGCAGCCTACAAACGAATTAGTAGGCGCTAATTTGCTGATAGCCATCGGCGGGCGCGCAACAGCTTGTGTAGCTGATGTGCGGTGGCGAGGTTCTCGCGTTGCGCGGCCTGCAGCAGCACCAGCCAGAGCTCGGCGGTGGCATAGGCGTCGGCCAGCGCGCCATGGCGCGCGTACACGGCAATGCCGAAGTGTGCCAGCCAGTCGTCGAGGTGGCGGCAGTGCGGGGCGGCGTCGGGGAACAGCAGCGGCGCGACGACCGCCGCGTCGAACCACGGTGCCGTGATGGTCAGGCCCAGCTGCTCGCGTTCGGCGCGCTGCAACACCGTCTGGTCGAATGCGGCGTGAAAGGCGACGCGCGGCGCGCCCCGGGCAAACTCGAGCCAATCAAGCACGGCCTTGTGCGGTGCGAGGCCGGCGCGCTGTTCGGTGCCGCTGATGCCGTGAATCAGGATATTGGCGGCAACGGTCGATTGCGCCTGCGCGAGCCCGACCTCCAGGCTGGCATCGAGCGCGATGCGCCCATGTTCGATCGCCACCGCGCCGATCGCCAGCAGCGGATCGCGCTGCGCGTCGAGCCCGCCGGTTTCGGTGTCGACCACGCACCAGCGCAGGTCGGCCAGCGGCTGTTTGAGGTCGACCTTCTGCTGGCGCAGCGCGTCGCGCCGCGCGCGGCTGGGGTCATCGAGGACGGGCGGCGCGCGTTTTGTGAACGGCCAGATCACAGGCCGTAATCCATTGCCAGCCGCGCCTGCACCTTGCGCGCCTGGCGCAGCGCCTCCTTCAGGATGCGGCGGTCGAGCGGATTCAGCGTGTCGGGGTTGATGTGGTTGTCCGGCGTCTGGCCGGCGCGCTGCTGCCCATGCTGGTGGCGCAGTCGCAGCAGTTGCAGGAAGTGGAACGCACGATTCCAGTCGGCCAGTTCGGTATCGGGAATGCGCAGCGCGTGCGCGGCCTCGCGCAGCCGCTTAGCGGTGTTGGTCTGCGGGCTGCCGGCCGCCAGCGCAAAAATGCGCGCCGCGTCGACGAACGGCGTGGCGCCATTGAGCTTGAGGTCTAGGGTATGCGGGTGCGCCGCATCGTCGGACAGCACGAAGTCGCGCACCACGCCCAGCGGCGGACGGTTGCGCAGGGCGTTGCCCGCCATCTGGTGCAGGAAGCGCGGATTTTTCTGCGCGGCGCGGTTGAGCCAGCCGCGCAGGTCGAGCGCCAGCGAAGCATCGCCGCTCAGCGGGCGGAAGTCGAAAAAGATGCTGGCGTGCAGCAGCGATTCGGGGGTGCCATGGTCGATCCATTGCGTGAACTGCTGCTGCCAGTCGGTCAGCGACAGGCACCATTTCGGGTTGCTCGCCATGATGCCGCCGCGGCACAGCGGAAACCCGCAGGCGTCGAGACGATGGTTCACCCGCAGCGCCATGGCCCGCAGCGCATCGCGCTGGATATCGTCCGCGGCGACAAAGATCAGCGCATTGTCCTGGTCGGTGGCAAGGGTCTGTTCCATGCGCCCTTCCGACCCCAGCGCCAGCCAGCACCAGCGCAGCCCGGCCAGGGCATGATCGGTTTCGCATTCCAGCGTGATGAGGCGTTCGGTGAGGCGGTCGTTGAGGCTGGAAATGATCGCGGTCAGGTTTTCCGCATCCATCCCCTGCGCCAGCAGGCTGTGCGCCAGATCGCCGATGTCGTTTGCCAGCGTAATCAGCCGCGCGGGTTCGTCGGTGCGTGCAATGGCCGAGGTGATGCCTTCCACCGACAGGCGCCGCAGCGCGAAGATGTCCTTTTCCGACACCACGCCGACCAGTTTGCCGGCGCTCACCAGCGGCAGGTGGTGGATGCCTTGGCGCGCCATCAGCACCAGGGCGTCGGCCACCGGCGCGTCATCCGGCAGCGTCGCCGGGTTTGCGGTCATCACCGCCGAAATCGGCGTGACCAGCGGCACGCCGGCCAGGGTCACCCGCGCAAGCACATCCTTCAGGGTCAGAATCCCGACCGGCTGCCCAACTGCGTCGACGACCACCACCGACCCCACCCGGGCGGCCTCCATTGCCGCCAGGGCTTCGGACAGCGGCGTATCGGACAGTACGCTCAGCGGTGCGCGACGCACCAGGCTGGCGAGCGGGCGCGCGAAGCGGTGCTCGTCGTCGAGCGCCAGCGCATATTCCGATTGCACCGCGCGCTGCGATTCCTCCAGCAGGCTGGCGATGCGGCGCGTGCAGAAATCATTGAACTCCGTGCTCGAGGCCAGCAGCGTGTGGAAATCGGCAGCGGCGAGCAGGTAGCAGAAGGTGTCCGTCGCAGCGACATAGCGGTTGGCGGCGCCACGGCCCGCCAGCAAGGCACCGAGCGGAAACATTTCGCCCGTGGCCAGTTGCAGAACCGTCTGGCCGTCGGCGGTGTCGCCGCTGACGGTGCCCTGCTTGATGATGAACAGCGAGTCGGGCGGGACGTCGGCGGGCTCCAGCAGCACGGCGTCGCGCGCAAAGTAGGCCACCGACAGGCGCTGCACCAGCCACAGCATCTCGTCCTCGGGCATCGCCGAAAATGGCGCCTGCCGTCGCAATGCATCGAGGGTGGCACGGTGCAGGCTGTTGGCAAGGGGGATGGCGGGATGCATGCGGCAACGTTAATGATTCGCCATTCATTTGGCAACCGAACCAACAGAGCGATGCCCTTCGCAATGCCGGTCGGGACGGGCGCCCGACCCGTAGGCGGCCGCCCTGGGGCGCTTGCAATTGTGATGGCCTGTCTATACTGGGGTTTCCCCTTCCCGCCGTCCGTTCCTGTCAGCCTGATAGGCGCCATGCAGCGAAACCCATGGTCTGCCAGTAGTTCAACAAGGCCGGTGCCGCTCAAGCACCCGAAATCCTCAAATCGGCAGATGCCAGCAGGCCCTGTCTTTTCACGAATTTTGCAGGGACGCCCGGGAAGATCGTGAGCGCTCGCAGCGCTTTCAAATCAATCTGGCAGGAGGTCAGCCATGAAAATGTTCAAGCCCTTACTATTTACGACGCTTACCGCGCTTTCCCTGGGCGCCCTCCCCGTCCACGCGCAAAACGCGGCCCCGGCCGAAACCAGGCCGGCCGTGACCGATGCGGAGGCCGACCGGTTTTATGGCGCGATGCAGGAGCGCTATCGGTTGATGCAGGAACAGATGCAGAAGATTCGCCAGATCAAAGACCCCGAGGAACGCCAAAGGCTGTGGAACGAGCATTGGATGACCTTTCATGAAGGGGTCGGGGCAATGGGCGGCTATGGCATGGGGCCGGGAATGATGGGAGGCTATGGGATGGGCCCCGGCATGATGGGCGGCTACGGCATGGGCCCCGGCATGATGGGGGGTTATGGGATGGGCCCCGGCATGATGGGCGGCTATGGCATGGGGCCGCGGGGCTTGTCCGACCTGAGTGCGGAACAGCGGACCCAAATCACCAAAATCCGGGATGAAACCCGCAAAAAAAACTGGGAATTGATGGGCCGGATAATTGAAGAACAGAACAGGCTGGGTGATCTCTATGACGCGCCCAAGCGGGATTCGACAGCAATCAGCAACGCCCACAAGAAAATCAGTGAACTGCAGCGGCGGATGTATGAGACGTCTGCGGACGCCCACAAACGCATGGAATCCGTTCTGACCAAAGAACAGCAAGAAAAGTCTTGGCGTTTCTGGCGCAACTGGTAATCCAACGGCCAGCGCGATGCCATTCCGTTGACCCCTTGCGGCTGCGGCGATCGGCGCTGGCCGGCTAAGTCGTGCCTCACCCATCGAGCCACGCGGAAGCCGGCTGGACCTCCCCGGATTACTTGCGCTTGAAAGTATTGCCTACCAGAGGGTTCACATTGGCCTGCGGCGTATGACACTGGGTGCAGTTGTAGCGCCCCATGTTCAGCGCATTCTTCTTGACGTCGGTGTAGTGCGTGGCCGGCAGGGCGGTCGGTTGGCCTTTCACCTTTTTCTTGCCGACCTGATCGGGCTGCTGGTGGCAGCTCACGCAGGTGTTGGAGTCGCGTGTGATGGGGATGAGGCCGTCCAGGTTGTGCGGGACCTGCGGCGGGGCGCCGCTGAAGGCGCGCGGCAATACGCCACTGGTGGAGGGATCGGCCTGGCGGTATTCGAATGTGGCTGGATCCGGGTCGACGTTCACGGAGGTTCTGGACAGACCCATCTGCTCCTCGGTCAGCCCCTTGTCCGCAGCCCCGGCCTGCAGGCTCAGTGTCAGCAGTACGCATGTCAAAACCAGTGTTTTCATCTCATCCTCCTAGGTGTTTCGGTTTTCGATGGCGGCTTCCCGGGCCCCGGATGCGGGGTGGTGCCGGTGGATCAGCGGGCGCAGGTCGAAATTCAGGCTGTCTTCAGGACACAAGGCCGTGCAGCGTCCGCAGTTGCTGCATTCGCCGGCCACGACATAGCCTGTTTGTTCGAGTTTTTTCAGATTCAACACCTGCGGTTCCGGGCAGACCTTGGCGCATTCGCCGCAATGGGTGCAGGAATCCTTGTCGAAGCGCACCCGGATCAGAGCGGTCTTGCCAACCAGCGACCAGAAGGCGCCCAGCGGACAGAGGTGGCCGCACCAGCCATTCTTCAGGATCAAGAGGTCGAACAGGAAGATGGCAATCAGCGCGAGAAACCCCAGGCCCATCCCGAAAATGATCCCGCGGTGCATCATGCCGACCGGGCTCACCCACTCGAAGGCGGCCACCCCGGTGATGACGGACAGGATCAGCGCGGTGGCCAGCACGAAGTAGCGGATGTTGCGATTCAGCGCAAACAGCGTGGGGATGGGCAGGCGCTGGCGCAGCCAGCCGGCCAGGTCGGTCACCGCGTTCACCGGGCAGACCCAGCCGCAAAATACCCGGCCGCCCACCAGCGCGTAAAAGCCCAGCACCAAGGCTGCGCCGATGATGGACTCTTTCTGCAGCACATGTCCGGTGAGGAAGATCTGCAGCACCGCGAAAGGATCGGCCATGGGGATCAGGCCGAGGAATTTGGAACCGGACAGGTTGCCGGTCAACAGGGGCACGTCCTTGGCGGCCTCCCAGCCCCAGTGCGCGGTGCCGAAGAAGAGCAGCAGGATGCCGAACTGGGTCATGCGGCGCAGGACGACATAGCGCCAGGAGACGATGCGTGCCATCCCTGTGCGCGCATGCAGCTTTTCGATGGAGGTCAGCGCGGCCGATCTGGGGTGCTGGGGAGCGGTGCTCATGGCGCCCCCTCGTTCAGATAATCCATGCCCGGCGCCTTTTTGCCCGGCTTGGCGGGCGCTTCCGGCGCGGCGGGCTTGAACTCCTGGGTGATTTCGTTTTTCTCGATCCAGCCCAGGCGATAGTGCTCGCCGATTTTTCCCTGCACCAGCTTGTGCGGCAGGATGCGGATGGCGGCTTCGGTGGTGGGGCAGGCCTTTTCGCAGATGCCGCAGCCGGTGCAGGCATCGGAATGCACGATGGGGAAGAACATCGCGTGCTTGGAAATGCCGCGCGGGTGGGTTTCCAGCACGATGGCGCGACCCTGCAAGGGGCATTCTCGATAACAGATTTCGCAGCGCAGCCCTTTCCAGGACAGGCAGTTCTCCAGGTCGATCACCGCCAGCCCCATGCGGGAATCGTTGACGTCCTTCAGTTGCGGCGACAGCGCACCGGTGGGACAGGCCTTCATGCAGGGGATGTCCGGGCACAGGTAGCAGGGCACTTCCCGTGGCGTGAAGTAGGGCGTGCCGATCGGCATATCGCCGCCGGCGCCGGCGAGCTTCAGGGTGTCATACGGACAGGCATTCACGCATTGCCCGCATTTGATGCAGGCGGCATGGAAATCGGCCTCGGCAAGCGCGCCCGGCGGTCGCAGGGCGTACGGATGCGCGCGCACTTCCTGGCGCAGCAGATAATCCCACAGCAAGCCGCCGCAGGCCGCCACCGCCGTGCCTTGGGCGACCTTGGCCAGAAAATCGCGGCGAGCAATATTTTTGACAGACATGGTTGATCCGGGCGGATTCGCAGCGGGCCGTCTTCGGTCGCCAAGACGGGAAAATTACCGTCCGGCGACCGGGTACCGCAGACGGGCTCAGGCCTTGTAGATTTTCACCGCGCACTTCTTGAAGTCGGTCTGTTTCGAGAGCGGACACGTGGTGTCGAGGGTGACCCGGTTGATCAGCACGCCTTCATCGAACCAGGGCACGTAGACCATGCCGCGCGGCATGCGGTTGCGGCCGCCGGTTTCCAGGCGCACCTTGACCTTGCCGCGGCGCGACTCGACCCACACCAGGTCGTTGCGCTTGAGCCCCTTGGCGTCGGCGTCCTTCTGGTTGATCCAGCAGACCGCGGACGGCACCGCGCGGTGCAGTTCGGGCACGCGCCGGGTCATGGTGCCGGAGTGCCAGTGTTCGAGTACGCGGCCGGTACACAGCCACAGGTCGTAGTTGGCATCGGGCTTCTCGACCGGCGAGGCATAGGGACGGAAGTAGATCTTGGCCTTGTGGGAGATGTCCACCTTGTTGGCGGGATCGCCCGGCTTGTCCAGATCGCCCATCACCAGGGCGTTGCCGTTGTTGCCGTAGAAGTCGATGCCCATGCCCTTCGTCACATAGGGGTCGTACTGTTCGTTGTTGCGCCAGGGGGTTTCCACCCACTTGCCGTCCTTCTCGACCACCGGCCATTTCAGGCCGCGCACCTTGTCGTGGTGGTAGACGTCGAAGGGGGCCAGGTCGTGCGCGTGGCCCGTGCCGAACTGGCGGTATTCCTCGAACATGGCCTTCTCGGGGAACCAGCCGTCCTTCAGCAGATCGGCCACATGGTTGCCGTGCCCCTTGGCGATGGGGTCGGGCCACTTGACCTTCTTGTTCTCTGGGGTGGCAAACAGCACTTCGTAGAGCGTCGATTCGGGGGTGTAGCCCATCGCCACCGCGCCGGGCAGCACGTCGGGCAGGCCGCCTTCGAGGCCGGGCAGCTTCTGCGCGCCCCAGACGTCCTTCAGCTTGAAGCGCTTGGACAGCTCCAGCATCATCCAGATATCGCCACGCGCCTGCCCCGGGGGCAGCACCTGCTGGCGCCAGACCTGGGTGCGGCGCTCGGCATTGCCGTAGGCGCCCCACTTCTCGTTGATCATGGCGGCGGGCAGGATGAGGTCGGCCACTTTGGCGGACACGCCGGGGTAGGCATCGGCGACGACGATGAAGTTGTTCATGTCGCGCGCGGCCTTGATCCAGTGGTTGACGTTGGCGGTGTTCTGCCAGGGATTGTTCACCTGGGTCCAGTTGAACAGGATCTGGCCGTCTTCCAGGTCGCGCATGATCTTGACGAAATGGCTGCCCATCTGCGGGTTGATGGTGCCGGCGGGCAGTTTCCAGATTTTCTCGGCGACGGCCCGGTGCTTCGGGTTCATCACCACCATGTCGGCAGGCAGGCGGTGGGCGAAGGTGCCGACCTCGCGCGCGGTGCCGCAGGCGGACGGCTGGCCGGTCAGCGAGAAGGCGCCGTCCCCCGGCTTGCACTGGCGGCCGGTCAAGAGGTGGGTCATGTAGGCCTGCTCGTTGACCCAGGAGCCGCGCTGGTGC
>Ga0209705_10002306_pt1 | contig 10245 bp, 12 predicted proteins | sample PPLLaktember2015_5_FD_187262 | JGI IMG/M metagenome (GOLD analysis project Ga0209705, IMG submission 187262) | Freshwater sediment microbial communities from Prairie Pothole Lake near Jamestown, North Dakota, USA - PPLs Lake P8 Core (1) Depth... | ecosystem: Environmental > Aquatic > Freshwater... | reverse complement strand
GGCCAAGCGTTGCGAGCAGTGCGGTAATCAGTAGCGTACGGTTCATGGTGCATCCTTTGAAAGTGAGAAATTCTGGTACGGATGGCGTCAAGCCCTCCGCAAGCAAACCGGTTCGACCTTGAATGTCATGCCCGGGATATTTGCAGAATAGGCGAATTTCGTCCGCAGTTCCGTGCGCTAGCGAACATTGCCGGCAATCCGCAGCGGGATCAATGATCCTGCTATGTACGTTGCAGAACAGACATGCCGCCGACGTTGCACCATATTGGCCATCCGGGTGTGTCCAGTGCCAGATCGAATCCCGGCGGATCGACATGGGCTGCGGTTGACATCCCTTATATGAGACCCATCACCACAGGAGCTTCAACATGAAACGTTTACTAATTGCAGCCGCACTGGCTGTCACCGCCCTTCCGGCACTCGCAACCGACGTCGGGGTGTCCATCAGCATCGGCCAACCCGGCTTCTACGGCCAGATCGACATCGGCGGTTATCCGCCTCCGCAAATGATCTACAGTGCGCCGCGCGTGATGTATCGGTCAGCCATGTACCGCCCGCCGATCTACATGAACGTACCCCCGGGCCATGCCAGAAACTGGCGCAAACACTGCCGCCATTACAACGCCTGCGGCGAACGGGTCTACTTCGTGCAGAACAACTGGTACGAGCGCGAGTACGTATCGTATTACCAGGAACGACATGGCGATCGCCGGGATAACCACCGGGACGAACATCGCGGCAAGCAGAACGGCAACCACGGCAACGATCAAGGCAAGGGCCGTGGTCACTAAGGCGACGTCATCACCCTAATTCCAACCTACCCCTCGACTCTGACGCGAGGGGATTGGTGCGCTGAAAAGCAACAGTCCGGATTGATTGAAAAATGCATTCCCCTTTTGCTTGTTTGCATGTTCACAGGCCGTTTGTGCCAAACCAAGTGCATCTCGCCTGGCGCGCGCCCCGGTGACCCGATAGCTATGTGCGCCATCGCACAGACTGCATCTTTCCTTATGTCTATTCTGCGATTGAGGTTTTGGCGCGGTATTCAGGCAAGGTTCGTTGGACTAAACTATACGGGTCTGTCGACAAGAAGCCGGGATCAAAAAGCCCACGTTCAACTTACATTTGGAGTCAACCATGAACAAATTCAGCAAAGCACTTTCCGCAGCACTTCTTGCCGTTACGCTGGTGTCCGCCGTCGGATGCGCCTCGACCTCCACGAAGGAGGGCACCGGCGAGTATGTCGATGACTCCGTCATCACAACCAAGGTGAAGGCCGCGATTTTCAACGAACCGACCCTGAAATCGGCCGAGATCAATGTCGAGACCTTCAAGGGCGTGGTTCAGCTGAGCGGCTTCGTCAATTCCCAGGCCGACATCAACAAGGCGGTCGAAGTGACGCGCAGCGTCAAGGGCGTGACCTCCGTCAAGAACAACATGCGTCTCAAGTGATCGATCACTGATCACAAGCCCCAGCCGGATGCTGCATCCGACTGGGGCTGTTCCGTTCTGGGCACGCCAGGAAGCAGATGGCATGGCCGCGCAGCATTTCCACCCCATTCCTGTTCACCCCCCAGGCTGACCGGCTTGATCAAGCCAATCACTCAGTCGGGCAATTTGCAATGGGATCAGGAGTGACTAGATTGAAGAGTGACGGTTGGCGTCATTTGAACGAGCAATTCTCTGTAACGAAAGGAAAAATATCCATGAACACTAATTTATCGGCCGAATCCAATCCGGCAGACGTCACGAAAGAGCAGTTGATCAACGATTTCAAGGTGGTGGTTGCCGATGCAGAAGCCCTGCTGAAAGCCACGGCTGGCCAAGGCGGCGAGGCGATGGCGTCAACGCGCGCCAAAGTGCTTGAGTCGCTGGCGGCTGCAAAAGCCAAAATGGCCGATGCCGAGGCAGCATTGCTGGCCAGAACCCGGGCTGCCGCCAAGGCGACGGATGAATATGTCCACGGCCATCCGTGGCAGGCCATCGGTATCGCTGCAAGCGTCGGCGTGGTGATCGGCCTGCTGATCGGGCGTCGTTAAACCCGGCGATGGCTGAGAAATCGCAAGCTGCGACGGGGGGGTTGTTCGAATCCCTGAGAACGCTTTCAGCCAGCTTGGTCGGTATTGTCCACACCCGTCTTGAGTTGTTGTCCACGGACATTGCCGAAGAGCGTGAGCACCTGATCACACTTCTGTTGCTGGTGCAGCTTGCGCTGTTTTTCCTGGGCGTGGGCATTCTGCTCCTGGCGCTGTTGATCGTGGTTGCCTTCTGGGAGTCGCACCGGCTCCTGGCGCTGGGGGGGTTGACCGGGCTTTTTCTGCTGGCCAGCGCCGGTTCGGCATGGTTCGCCGTGCACAAAACCCGGACCCGGCCACGTCTGTTTGCAGCCAGCCTGGCTGAATTGTCCAAGGACCGGCAGCACCTCACCTCCGGATCATGAACGGAAAACTGACCCACCTGGCCGAACGTCGCCGCCTGCTGATTGCGCAGGCTGCGGCCCAGCGAACCGCGCTGGCAACCGACATGACGCCGTGGCGTTCGCGCCTGGCACTGGCCGACAAGGGAGTCGCGGTGGTTCGCTACGTCAGGAGCCACCCGGCCTTGATTTTAGGCGTTGCGCTGCTGGTAGCTGCCTTGCGTCCGCGGCGCGCCGGCACATGGCTGCAGCGTGGTTTGCTGGCATGGCAGATCGGGCGCAGGCTGCGCAGTCGCTGAGCGGCCCGTTCAGGCCGCATACCCAAGCACGGCAAAGTAATGGCAGGCAGTGCCCGCCATGACGAACAGATGCCAGATGAAATGGCCGTATCGCAGGCGCGAATCGAGCGCAAAGAAAAACACACCCAGCGTATACGCCAAGCCGCCGGCGACCAGCCATAGCAGCCCGGATGCGGGTACGCGTTCAGTCAAAGGCCCGGCGGCGATCACAATGAGCCAGCCCATGAGCAGATACAGGCTGGTGGTGAGGATGGGATGGGTCAGCCGGTTCAAGGCCTTCAGCACCACCCCGGTCACGGCAATGCCCCAGACCAGCCCGAGCAGCGTCCATCCCCAGGTTCCACGCAGCACCCCCAGCGTGAAGGGCGTGTACGTTCCCGCGATGAGCAGAAAGATCGCGGAGTGCTCGATCACCCGAAACACGCCCTTGGCGCGGCCGACCGGCAGCGCGTGATACAGCGTGGACGCCAGATAGAGCATCACCATGGTCGCGGCGAAAATACTCGCGCCGACCATGAACCCCGCGTCGCCCTGCCGCACCGCATGCTCGATCAGGAACGGCGTTGCCACGAGTGCCGCGATCAGCCCGAATCCGTGGCTGAGGCTGTTCGCGATTTCTTCCCCACGCGACTGCACCCGTTTGCTTCTTGCTGCCAGCGACAGGATCACGACATGTGCTCCGACAGGCCATGTGGACCAAGCCGGGTTTCACCTGCTGACCGATTCAAGCATACCGGCCAATAGCTGGCCTTCAGCGAAGATGAAACCCGGTCCGTTTGCTGTTATTTCCGCTGCTGGCCCTGGCCCTGGCCTTGACCCTTACCTTGGCCGCGATCCTGGTCCCGCGGCTGATAGCGCTCCTGATACTGTTTCTGCACGACGGGGTCACGTGGCTGGTAGCGGTAGCGCTCCTGATTAAGCTCACGCTGCTGCTCCATCTGCCGGGGATACTGATCCCTTGAATAATTTCGCTGGTAGCTGGGCAACGGGGCCGGGGCCGGGGACGCGCGACGGTCCCATTTGTCCCACCCGCTTTGATGCTGTTCCCACTCCTGGCCCCAGTGATTGCCCCAGCGTGGCGGCGCATCTGGGCGCCACCCGCGGAAATACGAAGGCGGGCTGCGGTAGTAGCGCACGGGAACACGCAGGACGTACACCGGGACGGCATACGGCTCGACAAACCACCAGGGCCCGTTGTACCAGGAACTCGCGTACCAGTTATCCCCATGGAATACCCAGTACAGGCCGTCGTAAAAGAAGTAGTTCGCGTTGATCTGCGGCGCATAGTAGACCGGGTAACCTGGCACGGGGACCAGCCGCGGGTAGACCGGAAGGTTGATCCCGATGCTGACGTGGGGTGTCCCGATTCCGATGCTGACCTGTGCGACAGCAGGCGCCATCGGCGACATCAGCACCCCCACCAGAATGAGTGCGTTGCGAATTTTAAGCATGTTGACCTCCAGATTGACAAGCAAAGTCGCAGTCGGGATTGACTGCTTTAACCGGGCGGAGGCGAACTCGACCGCCTGTCCAGCGGCGGTCCGAGATCAGGCAAAGCCGCTCAGCGACGAATGAATCGAAGCAGGATCACCACGATTGCGATGACCAGAAGGATGTGAATGAAACCACCCATGGTGTATGAAGTCACCAAACCCAGCAACCACAGGATGATCAGGATGACGGCAATCGTCTCAAGCATGTTTACGCTCCCTAAAGTTGTTTAACAACTGCTCCAAAACCACGATCAACCCGCCAGAAGCCCACTCCCGATTCAGGATGGCGGGAGCGGCTGGCGAGGAATGATCAAGGTCACTTGAGACGCATGTTGTTCTTGACGGAGGTCACGCCCTTGACGCTGCGCGCCACTTCGACCGCCTTGTTGATGTCGGCCTGGGAATTGACGAAGCCGCTCAGCTGAACCACGCCCTTGAAGGTCTCGACATTGATCTCGGCCGACTTCAGGGTCGGTTCGTTGAAGATCGCGGCCTTCACCTTGGTGGTGATGACGGAGTCATCGACATACTCGCCGGTGCCCTCCTTCGTGGAGGTCGAGGCGCATCCGACGGCGGACACCAGCGTAACGGCAAGAAATGCTGCGGAAAGTGCTTTGCTAAATTTGTTCATGGTGACACTCCATAAATTAGGTTTGAATAGCTGCTGCATCAATCGAAGGGGCAACTGGAAAAACATGTGGGAGTAGGCTTTGTCCACTACCGCACATTTTGAAATTAGTACAAAAAAGTGATCACGCCAGCATCGGGGCTTGCCTGCACACCTTCCGCAGCGGAGACCCTCGCCTTCAGTGCCGGCGCCATGGCGGAAGGCTTGTCTATAAACCTACGCAGGAAACGCATTAGATAAGAACGCGGTATTCCCTGTTGATCCGGGTGCCGTGGTGAACCGCGCAACGGACCCTTCCGCCCATTCGAATCAGCACTGCGCCGCGCTGTCTGGGCTGGCAACCGTTACAGCCAGTATTCGGCGATCCGGGCCGCCCCCTCTTTCAATCGCAATATCAGCGACCGCTGCTCCCAGCGTTCGAGATCGATGGCATCGGACTCCGCCAGATCCCGGGCAAACATGGCATCCATTTGCCTGGAAAAATCGCGCCCCAGGATAGATGCATTGATCTCGTCGTTGTGCAGGAAGCTGCGCCAATCCAGATTGGTTGAGCCGATGGTCGACCAGACGCCGTCGATGGAAGCCGTCTTGGAATGCATCACCGCGCCGCGCCGCTCGTAGATCTTGACGCCTGCGCGCAACAGTTCGGAATAATGCGAGCGTCCGGCGTGAAATACCACCCAGGAATCGGTCTGGCTCGGCAAAACCAGCTTCACCTCGACCCCGCGCTGTGCTGCGTCGGTCAAGGCCTTGAGCAATTGCGGATCGGGAACGAAATAGGCGTTGGTGAGGTATACCCGCTGCTCCGCACTGCCAATCGCCGACAGCAGCGTGAGGTAGATCAGGCTGTAGGGATCGGCCGAGGCGCTGCCGATGGCGCGCACGATGTCGTTGCCCTGTTTCTCGAGTGCGGGAAAGTAGTTTTTCCCGGCGAGCGGCGGACCCTTCTGCTTGTTCCAGGTGTCCAGGAACAGCTTCTGGAATTCGGCCACCACCGGTCCTTCGATCTGCAGGTGGGTGTCCCGCCAACCCAAGGGCTTCGCCCCACTTTTTTGGGCTGACTGGACTGATCGGGCGGATGGGCCGCTGGAATAGGTTTCGCTGATATTGATGCCGCCGATGAAAGCGACGCTGCCATCGACCACCAGCAACTTGCGGTGGTCGCGGTTATTCAGCAGCCATTCCTTTTTATTGCCCGCCAGGGGGTTGACCGGATTGAACTCGAGCACCTGAATGCCGCCTGCGCGCAGGCGCTCAAAAAATTCCTTGGGCGTATTCAGGCAGCCGACGCTGTCGTAAATCAGGTTGACCTGGACGCCGGCGGCCTGTCTTTCCAGCAGCACGTCTGCGAACTGCTTGCCGATGTCGTCGTCTTCGAAGATGTAGGTTTCCAGATGGATGTGGTCCTTGGCCGCGCGCATGGCCGCGAACATGGCCTGGTAGGTGACCGGGCCGTCCTGCAACAGGACCAGTTTGTTGCCGAGAACCAGCGGGCTGTCGGCGTTGATCGCCTGCTCCATGGCCAAGTGCTTCTGCAGGACGTCGAGTTCGCCCGAAGCACCCTCCAGTTTATTGATGATGGCAGCGCTCCGCCTTTCGGAGACAGGGCCGCGCGCGCCCTCGAACTCCACCACCTGGGTATGGGGCGCTTCCATCTCGTGCTCAGCATCGGGGAGGCTTGCGCATCCGGCGCCGGTGAGCAGCGCGAATGCGACCACCCCCATGTATCGGAACTTGGCTGATACGGGTCCCAAACACGCCGTCACGTCTGTTCCCACGGCAGGTCGTCATGCCGCCAGCCATTTTTCGTGCTGCGGTGGCGCGTTTCGTTCATATCGCCCTCGAATCCATGCAGCACGTTGTACACCTCGGGAAAGCCGTATTTCTCCAGGTAACGTCCGGCATCCATCGAGCGCCGCCCCGAGCGGCAGATCAGCACCACCGGCCGGTTGGCCGACGCGGCTTTTCGGGCGTGGCCCAGAAAATCCGGGTTGACGTCCCAGTCAGGGCCGTCCTGCCAGGCAATGTGAATAGTGCCCACCGGGTGGCCGACGAACAGGTATTCGATTTCCGAGCGGCAGTCGATGAACACCGCCTCGGGATGCTTTTGCAAGTAGTCATGGGCTTCCTTCGGTGTCAGCTGCTTCATTGCGTCCTCCGCAGTTCATGTCCTAGCCACCTTAGCAGATCGCGTTCTGCCCTTCCAAGAAAAAGGCCCCGACTGGCGGGGCCTTTCAATCTTTGCAGAAAAAAGTTACGCGGCGAAGCGAAGCGGACGCCGGGCATTGATGCGCGACAGGCCAAACAGGCCGGCGCCCAGCAGCAACAAGGTACCCGGTTCGGGTACTTCATCTTTCGTTTCGCGACATCCCACTGCTTCGGGAGTCTTCGTACAGTCGCAACCCGCCAAGGCAAGAATCTTGAAATAATCATTCCCGTCTTTGGAGTCTTTAGCGCCCAGTTGTGCGTTGAGTGCGCCGATCAGCCAGTAGCTGGAGAAAATGTCGTTATCAAAATTCCGGGTTCCTTCGGATTTGCCACCGTCGTAATGCCCTGCATCGCCACTCCCGTTGCCATACCCGGGGGTACCCGCGCCCACCAGCTTCCAGCCATTGGCCAGCAAATCGGCGTAGGTTTCACCCGCCATGACGGGCAATCCGGTACCCACATACGCCATCACGGTGAAGTCGGAATCGTCATAGTAAGAATTGTTGACATTGTTGCCGACCCAACCGACCTGCATGGAATCGAGGTTCACCGCTTCGTCGAATCTGAAAAGAATCGAGTCCACGCTTCCATTGTTATCGACAGCATGTTGGGGCGAATTCACATCCACCCCACTGCTGTTGGTTACCCCCATGCCGTAACTGCCATATCCGCCGATATAGGCGCTTTGCAGGGCACCCGCACTGCCGGTGTTCGACCAAGCGGTTGCAGTCGCATCAATTGCACTGGGGGTCGAATCCTTTGTTGCGCTGGTCCACAATTCCTTCTCGGGGGTTCCGTAGACATTGCTGGTGCCATTGAATTTCCAGGCGTAGCAATCCGGATTGCTCGTGCCCCCATTGCCGCAATCGTGTGAAACCGTAGCCAAAGCCGCACTCGATGCGGACAGGCCTAACGCAACCCATCCCGCAAACGCAATTTTTTTCAGGTTGTTGTTCATTTGTAATCCTTGGATGGATTTATTGTCTTGGCCTTACACTAAGCAAACGCCATACCAGTCAACTAATAGTTATTCAAATTCATATAGTTGTGAAAACAATCGCAAGGCTGAGGCCTTTCAAACCCGACTGGGTGTAAAAAAACCGGCCGTCGAACAGGATTTCGACACTGCGATATGCTGAATTCGCAGATTCATTGTCCCTTGAGGTTCCCCTTGCGTTTGAGGGCTTCGGCCAAATGCACCCGGATTTCGGGATGGCTGGGGGAGCGCACCTGCGCTTCGCGCAGATAGCGCAGCCCCTTGTCGATCTGCCCGCTCTCGACCAGCGCCCAGCCATAGGTATCGGCGACGTTCGCGTTGTCCGGCGCCAGGTTGTAGGCTTTTTCCGCCAGCGCCAGTGCACCGGGTTTACCTTGCCTCAACAAAAGGTAGGCCAGGTCGTTCAGCAGGCTTGCGTCATTCGGCAATTGCCTGACCAGGTACTCGTATTGCGCCTGGGCCTTGGCAAGCTGTCCCGCATTGGTATGGCCCACCGCCAATACACGCCGCGCGGCCAGATCGGCTGGGTGGGCGGCGACCCAGGTCTGCATGAACGACAAGGCTTTGTTCGCGTCGCCTGAACGGCCATAGGCGTTGTACAGATCGATCGCGTGCACGGTCGACTTCTTGAGATTGTAGGCCTGGGTGTATGCGGCGACGGCATCGGCCGGGCGCTGCCGCCGCAATGCGATTTCACCCGACAACTGGTACACGGAGGCTTCCCGCGGATGCTGGGCAACCAATGCGCGTGCCTGCGCTTCGGCTGCATCGAGGTTGCCTGCGACGAGTTCCAGCCGCGCCCGGAGCAGCAAGGCGGGAAGATATCCCGGTTTGCTCAACAGCGCTTTGTCCAGCGCGTAGCGTGCGCCCTCATGGTCGCCCGCGCGGATCAGATTGACCGCCGCCTGCTGCTGCCAGTCCGCATTGAAGCCCGCGAGCTGGCTAAGCCGCCGGAAATTTTCCCTCGCCAGTCCGCGATTACCGATTGCCAGATAGGCACGCCCCAAACTCGCCAGAGCTTGCAGGTTTTCCGGGTTTCTGGACTGCGTATCCTTGGCGATATCCAGTGCTTTCTGATTGTCGCCCAAGTCGAGGTACACATCCACCAGCATCAGACTCGGGGCCAGACTGCGGGGATTCAGCGAACGGGCTTTCTCGAGCAGGCGAACGGCTTCCTGCGGGCGTTTCACACTTAATTCGAGTTGAGCGAGCTCGTACAGCGCGTCGAGGTTTTTCGGTTGCGCCTTTAATACCGCAAGCAGACGACGGCGCGCGTCTTCTGGTTTATTTTCGGCGCGATCCAGTCGCGCCAAGTTGAGGCTTGCCGGTGTGAATCGGCTGTCCATTGCCAGAACCTGCTCGTAGGTTTTGCGGGCACCCGCCAGATCATTGGCCTGCGTCTTGGCAACCGCCAGGAGATTCAGTACCGAAAGGTTGCGCGGTTCGTTCTTGAGAATCGCCTGCAGAATCTGGATGGCCGGCTTGGCCTGATTCTTCTTGAGATAGAGCATGGCCAACGGCATGCCAGAACGCGAACGCCCCGGCTCTTTGGCATAAGCCTTTTGCAACTGTATTAAAGCCGAATCCTCCTGACCTGTGCCGATCAGGCTCAGTCCATAATTGATTGTAATGTCCGGCGATTTGCCACCGCTCAGCTCGGAAGCCTGCTGCAGCAGGGAAACCGCCCGGGTATGCTGGCCCAGCGCCATATAGGCGCTCGCGAGCATGGACAGGGCCTGAGCGTCGTCGGGTCGCGCACGCGCGGGGCCTTCCAGGAAAGCAATCGCGTTCGCATAATCCTTCTCGGCCAGCAATATGGCCGTGTAAATCTTGCGGGCGCCCATGTGCTGCGGGGATTTCTTCAGGAAGTAATTCAGGTAGGTCTTGGCCTTTTGATACTGACCCAGGCTGTAATGCGAGACGCCTCCCAGCAGCGCGAGCTGGGGCTTTGCCAGAACGGCATCGACTGGCAAATCATCCAGGGCGCTCGTCGCTGCCACCAGCGCAGTCCGCACTTCGGCATCTTTCCCTTTTCTGCCCGCCAGGAGGGCTTTCAGGTAAGCGCTTCTGGGATCCGACGGAAATTTCTGATTCAAAACTGCCACGTCTTTGGCCGCTTCTGCATCGCGGCCCAAATCGATGAGCAAGGAAGCACGCGCTATCAGGACATCCAGATAGTCCGGCTTCAGGCCCAGCGCCCTGGC
>Ga0209705_10002303_pt1 | contig 10256 bp, 8 predicted proteins | sample PPLLaktember2015_5_FD_187262 | JGI IMG/M metagenome (GOLD analysis project Ga0209705, IMG submission 187262) | Freshwater sediment microbial communities from Prairie Pothole Lake near Jamestown, North Dakota, USA - PPLs Lake P8 Core (1) Depth... | ecosystem: Environmental > Aquatic > Freshwater... | reverse complement strand
TGGCGGTCAGCAGCCGCAGTCGGAACTCTACCGGATCGGCCTTGGCCGCCGCCGCGAGCTCGTCGATGAAGCTCTCGGAGGCAAAGGTCACCTGCGGGCCGTCCGGGTCACGCAGGTTCCCGGTCCGGAGCGGCGTTTCCCACACGAGCGGCAGCGGGACCACGCGGCCGGCCATGCGACGGTTCGGGATGGCGTACATGTCGGAGGGATACGACGCGCGGCCGCGCGCGGGCTCGGCCTTGCGCTGGCCGGTGAGCTGCGCAATCAGCACCGTGTCGAACTCGTTGTAGCCCAGGTGGTTGTGATCCGCCGCGCACGCGTCGTACTCGATCGCCACCAGGTTCCCCTGCGCATCCAGCGCCCCGCGCATCTTCACCGCGTAGGCCGGGCCCTTGGTGTCCCAGGCGGTCTCCTCCTGCCGCATCCACTGCACGCGCACCGGCCGCCCGAGCTCCTTCGCCAGGAACGCCGCCTCGAACCCCGCATCGTCCGCCGCCGTCCGGCCGTAGGCCTGCGGCCCCTCCATCCACACCACGCGCACGCGGTCGCGCGGCATGTTCAGGAATCGCGCCACGCCGTTCCTGAGGCCGTACGACTTCATGTCGTTCGAGTAGATCGTGAGCTGGTCGTTGGTCGGATCCGCGGTGGCATGCGCGGGGCCGAGGGCCGTGTGCCCCTGGAAAGGCACGTCGTAGTCGGCCTCGACCACGCGCGCGGCCGCGGCGCGCGCCGCGTCGGGATCGCCCACCAGCACGGGCGTCGCGCTCGACGTCGGCGTGGCGCCTCGCATGTACGTGAACAGGCCGTCCGAGGCCGGGAACGGCGCGGTCGCGGGCTTCCGCCAGTCCACCTTCAGCTGGCGCGCCGCGCGAATGGCCTGCTCCTCGCGCTCGCACACGACGGCCACGTAGTTGCCCTTGCTGACGACCTTGACGAAGCCGGGGATGCCGCGCACGGACGATTCGTCGATGCCCACCAGCGTCGCGCCCGCCAGCGGCGGCTTCACGTTGCGCGCGTGCAGCATGCCGGGGAGCTTCACGTCCACCGCCCACTTCGCCGTGCCGTCCACCTTGGGCGGGATGTCATAGCGCTGCGGCGACTGCCCGACGTTCTTCAGCTGCTGAACGGTCTTGATGGGTGCGACGCCCGTGGTGGCGTCCACGTTCCTGCCCGTCAGCGTGATGTTGAACCGCTTCCCGCCAATCAGCTCGCCGTAGGTCACCCGCTTCGACGGATCCGCCGCCACCGAAACCACGCCCTCGGCGACCACCAGGCCCGCGACGGGCACGCCCAGGCGAGACGAAGCCATCTCGAGCAGCACGCGCCGCGCCTCTGCCGCCACGCGTCGCATGGGCCAGCCGTCGGTCTGCAGCGCGTCGGATCCACCGGACCCGCCCTGATCGACCGTGATGTCGGTGCTGCCCATCACGCAGCTCGTCTTGTCGTAGGCAATGTCCAGCTCGTCGGCCATGATCTGCCGGAAGGCGGTGCCCGTGCCCTGGCCCAGGTCGGTCTTGCCGACGTAGAAGGTCGCGGTGTTGTCGGCCCGCACGACGATCCAGGAATCCAGCTGCCGGAAGTCCACGTCGGGATACGGGCCCGCGCTCTGCGCTGCCCCGGTGCCCTGCACGGCGGCGAACGTCGGGCCGTCGGCGCCGGTCACCGATGCAGCGCCGATGCCGACGACGAGCATGCCCGACGTCTTGAGGAAGTCCCTTCGGGAGGGCGCGCTCATCGGCGCACCTCCTCGTTGCCCGACCGCGTGGACTGCAGGGCCGTGGCCGCGCGCTTGATGGCGGCCTGGATACGGTAGTAGGTCATGCAGCGGCAGAGCGTCCGCGACATGCTCTCGCGGATCTCCGCATCGGTGGGAGTGGGATTCCGGTCGAGCAGCGCCTTCGCGGTGAGAATCTGCCCGTTCTGGCAGAACCCGCACTGCGGCACCTGCTCGTCGATCCAGGCCTGCTGCAACGGGTGCAGCACGCCGTCTCGCGCCAGGCCCTCGAGCGTGGTGATCTCGGCGCCCTGCACCGTGGACACGGCTCTCACGCACGAGCGCACCGCTTCACCCTTGATGAGGACCGTGCACGCCCCGCACTGCCCCAGGCCGCACCCGAACCGCGGGCCCCGCAGATCGAGATCGTTTCTGAGGACGTAGAGGAGGGGCGTCGAGGGTTCCACCTCGACGGTCCGCGCTTCGCCGTTGACGGTCAGCTTGATCGTGCTCATCGGGGTGCAGTCTCGCACCCCCGTGACTCGAACTCAAGGGTCCAATGACCCGTGCCGACGGCCGTGGCGTCAGCCTCCGCCGGCGAGGCGAGGGACACGAAGAGTACGCCCGAGGTTTTCCCTGCAGGACGCGCCCTTCGTGTCCTTAGTCCTTCGTGTTCGCGTGGACACCCGCGCTACTGCGCGATACGCACGACCTGGCCGAGGCCGGCCGACGAGGTGTTGACCGTGACGTAGAGGGTGTTGTCGGCGCCGATCGCCATCTTGCCCGGGTGCGGGAGGAGCCCCGCCGCGAGCTCGGTGCGCGACCCGAACAGGCCAATCTTCGTGAGCCGCCCGGCATCGCCCGGCGTCAGGATGCTGTTGGCGTCGTACTCGAGCACGTACGACGAGCCGTCCGGCCCGATCGCGATGTCGATGATGTTGGTGAAGCCTTCGGCGACCACCTCCGGCGCGCCGCCGGCGGCCGGCACACGGTAGACCCGCGCGCCACCAACCGGGAACGGGAATCCGGTGAGTTCACCCACGTACAGGCTGCCGTCCGGTCCTTCCGCGATGGACGTGGGAACGCTCTGCATCGGGATGTCGCCGCCGCCCGGGCCCGGCACCAGGCGCGTCGGGAACGTCGCAAGCGTGGTGACGTTCAGCGACTGGTCGATCTGCAGCAGGGTGTTGGCGCCCGCGTCGGTCACCACGCCGCGGGTCGAAAGGACCTCGAGGGCGAAGAGGTTCGAGTCGACAAGTTCGCCATCGGGATTCTCGGCCGTCTCGTGCGCCGCGACGTCGACCATCGGCGTGACCACGCCCTGGAGGCTGACGTGATACAGCGTGCCCAGGTGGATGCCGGCCTGCTCGAACGGAGCGAGCGTGGCCGGGTCGCCTCCGGATCCCACCGAGATGAAGGCGCTGCCGAAGCCGAAGGCGATGTCCTGCGGGCCAGAGGCTTCGGCGCCGCCCGCGGGCGCCAGCGACGGCAATCCCGAGAGCACTCGCTGCTGCACGCCCGTGGTCGTCACGCGCGTGACGCCTCCGCTGGGGCCGTAGCACCGTTCTCCCGGACCGGCGGGAAGGGGCAGGCACAGGGTGCTGGTGCCACCTCTACCCGCTTCGACGACATACAAGGCGCCATCGGGCCCGAACGCCAGGCCGCGCGGGTTGTCGAGCCCGGTGGCGATCACCACGGGCGTGCCCTGCGCACTCACGGTGGAGAGCGGCGTCGGGAGCAGCCCGGCCAGGACGACCAGCAGCAGGGTCAGGAACGAAGCGCGAATGAATACAACCATCGGTTTCCCCCTTCACTCGTTGGAAGCTAGACACCTCGCGGTCGTCAATCGCGTGTCCTCAGTAGATCGAATGGTCAGCATACACCCTGCAGGCCGGCGCGCCGCTCCGCCTCATCCGTCTCAGGACGTCGCCTTGCCCACGTCAGTGTGTGTGCCCGTCACCTCCACCACGCGCTCGCTCGTGCTGCCGGCATACGTGGCCTTCAGCGTGTAAGAGCCGGGCGGCACGTTGACGATGGCGAAGTTGCCGAAGCCGTCGCCGACGGCGACGTACGGGCTGCTGACCACGACAATGGTCGCCTGCATGCCGGGGTGGATGTCGCACGACACCTCGTACTGCCCGGCCTGCTCGAAGGTGTGCGTGTGGCTCTGCCCCGGATCGGTGCCCACGTTCAACACCTCCGATCCCGTGGACCGGCGCGTGACGTAGACGTTGTGCACGATCGACTCGCCGTTGCGGAACTCGACCGGCTGTCCCGTCCGCGCCACGAGCAGGGAGGGAATGAATTGCTGCCCGCGCTGGTCCATCACCGCCGGGCCGCCGGGCGGCGGCAGCTCCTGCGCGGTGGTCGGCTCGAGCACGACGACCGCGCCGCTCGACGCAGTTCCCGTGACCGACGTCAGCCCCGCGGCCGACACCGGCACCGACGCGGGCGCACGAGCCGGCGCGGCCGATTGTTCCGGAGCGGGGCTGGAACAGCCCGCCACCACAGTGGCCGCGATCGTGATCACCAACATCCGCGTCAGCCCACGAGCGCTGCTCCCCCTGACCCCAATGTTCGTCACGTGGTTCCCCCGATCTTTCATTACTCACCTTCTCACTTCTCACTTCGCGCTAGCGCTGTTCCAGTTCGCGCTGGATGGCCGAGAAGAACGTCTCCGCGATCCTGCGATACCCCGCCTCGTTCGGGTGCCGCCCGTCATCGCTGTTGTACATGTTGGGATTGCCGGCAAACGACTCGTAGACGTCCACCAAGACCGCGTTCTCGCCACGCGCCACGTCGCGCAGCTTCGCGTTGAAGCGCGTGATGGTCGTGTTCGACAACCCGCGGTTCACGCCCACCGGCGGCGGGGTCAGCGTGCCGATGAACACGCGCGCGCCACGGAACCTGGCGTCCTTTGCAATGGTCGTGATGGCGGCAATGGCGGGGTCGATGCCGGTGTCACCCAGCCCGAGGTCGTTGTAGCCGTCCAGGATGAGCACCGCCTCGGGCCGGTTCGCGTTGATGACGCTTTGTGCCCGGCCCACACCGTCCACCACCTTCTCGCCGCCCTTTCCCTCGTTCATCACGGTGATTGCCTGCGATGTGTAGCGCGCCGCCAGCAGCTGCTGGAGCACGCGGGGATACGCGGCGTCCGGGACCTCGCGCAACAGGTACGGCGGAGATCCGGCCGGGTTCACCGTGGCGACAACGCCTACGGTGACGCTGTCGCCGAAGGCGAGGAACCTGGTCTTCGCAAGGGTCGGGATGCGCGATACGTTCACCGCGAACGTGCAGGCCGCCGTGCGGCCGCCGCCGTCGGCGGCGGTGCAGCGCACCTCGGTCGTGCCCAGCGGGAACGACTGGCCCGACGCGGGCGTGCACGTCACCGCCACCGGCGCCTCGCCGCCCTGCGCCGTGGGCGCCTCCCAGGTCACGGCCGCGCCGGTGGCGCTCGTCATCGTCGAGATGGGGGCCGGGCAGGTCAGCGTCGGCGCGGCCACCGGCGGCGGGGCAGGCGCGGTCGGGCTCGTGGGCGAGGACGAGCCGCTGCAGGCCGTCGCGAGCACCAGCAGGCCCAACACACCCGCGCGCGCCATGGTCAGCTTGCCCCCCATCAGCGGGCCATGAACGTCCGGACGCCGCTCATGAACATCTGCACGGCGATCATCACGAGCAGCATGCCCATCAGGCGTTCCAGCGCCATCAAGCCGCGCTCGCGCAGCACGCGGTAGAAGAACGTGGCCGACAGCAGGATGGCGCCGGAAAGCGCCCAGGCCACCGTCACGGCCAGCAGCAGCGGCCCCGTCTGCCCGGGCGACGTGCGCTGCAACAGGAGCAGCGCCGCCAGCGTGGAGGGCCCCACGAACAACGGGATGGCCAGCGGGACGATGAAGGGCTCGCCCTCCGGGGCGTCGGTCGTGGGCCCGCCGCCGGCCGGGAAGATCATCCGGACCGCGATGAGGAACAGCACGATGCCGCCGGCCACGCTGATGGTCGCTTCGTCGAGACCCAGGAACCGGAGGAGGTAGCCGCCGAGGAACACGAACGCGAGCAGCACCACGTAGGCGATGGCGATTTCACGCACGAGCACGCGCCGCCGGCGCCGGGAGTCGACAGGCTTCAGCACCGAGAGAAAGAGCGGGATGTTCCCGATCGGGTCCATGATCAGGAACAAGGTGACGACGGCGGCCGGGACGTCCACCCGTCGATCTTATCGCGACCCCATCAGCGGGAACCGCGCGGCTTTCCCAGTTCGTCCAGGGCCGCTCGCACGCCACGGGCGAGCGTGGCCGCGGGACCGGTCCCGTAGTAGTGCAGGAAGGTGACCGCGGGCGCCACCCCGGTCATGTGGTGATGGATGGCCACGACGCTGAGCCCTTTCGCGCGCAGGGCCTTCAGCACGGGCGTCACCTCGTGGTCGAGCATCGCGACATCGCCGGCGACCACGGCGTCGGCGTCCGTGCCGGCAAATGCCGCCCAGGTGTTCAGGCCCATGCGAGCGTTGATGGTGGCGCCGTGCTCCCGGACGGCAATGTCGGGACGGCCGATCGTGATCTTGTAGACGGGGCCCGTCTGCTCGCCCGCGTAGCCGATGATCGCGGCAAGCGCCGCGGAGTCGATGGTCGGCGCCTTCCCGGCGGCGGCAGGCGCACCGGCCGGTGCGGCCGCGGCCGTACCGCGGCGCACCGCGGCATCGATGAGATCCACGGCCGGCTTCAGCCGTCTCGCAAGGTCCGCCGCCGCGCCCGTGCCGTGCACGTGCATGTAGAAGACCCGGGGCTGCTCCCAGAAGAAGTGGTTGTGCAGCGCGGTGACCTCCAGTCCGTTGTCGAGAATCGCCGACATCACCGGGTTCACTTCGTCTTCGGTCAGCACCAGGTCGCCCATCATCACGTCGTGACCGGCGTCACCGCGCGTGAGCGCGACCCATCCACCGAAGCCGAGCGGCGTCGGCGCCGACCGGCCCGCGACGGTCACCCGAAGATCGGTGCGCGGGATGTTGACTTTCAAAACGCCCTCCCGGAAATCACCGGTCTTCGCCAACGCCTCGAGCACCCCCTCGTACTCACCCGGCATCGTCTGGGCGAAGGCCGGCCACGGGCGAAGCAGCAGCACCGCGCATGCCAGCAAGGACCAACGACGTGTGGTTCGAATCATCTCGGCCTCCCGCGTGTTCACGACGACTCCGGGTGACGGGTCGCCATCAGCTTACCCCTCGCCATCCGCGCCAGCACCGGCCTGATGACGATGACGGGCCGTCGATGCGGCACGCACGGCCATCGGTCACTGCTCCGCGCCGCGGCGCCGGCCTCTCAGTCACCAGCGCACGCGCGGGCCCGCTCCAGCAGCAGCTCGCGCTCGCGCGCGTTCTTGGTCAGCGCGGCGGCGCGCTCGAATTCCACGCGGGCTTCCGCCCGCCGGTCCAGTTTCTCGAGCAGGTCGCCCCGGGCGGCCGGCAGGTAGTGATACGCCTCGAGCGACGGCTCCGACGCCAGTGCATCGACGATCGCCAGGCCGGCCTCCGGCCCCTCCGCCATGGCCACCGCGACGGCGTGGTTCAACCGGACAATGGGCGACCCGGTGATCCGCGCCAGCTCGACGTAGAGCCGGGCGATCTCCCTCCAGTCCGTCTCCTCTCCCGTCGCCGCGCGTGCGTGGCACGCGGCAATGGCCGCCTGCAGCGCATAGGGCCCACGGCCCGCGCCGCGGGCGTCTGAGCGCCCGAGCGCCGCCATCCCGCGCCGGATCAGCACGCGATCCCACCGCGCCCGGTTCTGATCCATCAGCCGCACCGCCTCGCCGCGCGGGCCGACGCGCGCCCGCAGTCGCGACGCCTGCAGTTCCATCAGGGCCACGAGGCCGTGCACCTCCGCCTGTTCCGGCATCAGCTCCGCCAGCACGCGCCCCAGCCGCAGCGCCTCGTCGCAGAGAGCCGGGCGCGCCCAGTCGTCGCCGGAGGTGGCCGAGTAGCCCTCGTTGAACACGAGATAGAGCACGTCGAGGACCGACGACAGCCGCGCATCGCGGTCGGGACCGCGCGGCACCTCGAAAGGGACCTGCGCCTTCGCCAGCGCCCGCTTCGCCCGGACGATGCGCTGGGCGATGGTGGGCTCGGGGACGACGAACGCGCGGGCAATCTCCTCGGTGGTGAGCCCGCCCAGCAACCGGAGCGTGAGGGCCACCCGCGCCTCGGTGGCGAGCACCGGGTGGCACGCGGTGAACATCAGCCGCAGCAGATCGTCGCCGATGTCATCGTCCATGGCGGCGTCGAGATCCGGAGGGGCGGTCGCGCCCGTGGCGTCCAGTTCGTACGCAAGCGTTTCGTGCTTGCGATCGGCGAGGGATCGCCGTCGCAGCTGGTCGATGCCACGGCGCCGGGCGGCGGTCATCAGCCACGCGCCCGGGTTGGTGGGAATGCCCGACGCGGGCCACTGCTCCAGGGCCGCCACCAGCGCGTCGTGGGCGAGGTCCTCGGCGGCACTGATGTCGCGCACCAGGCGCGTCAGGCCGGCGATGAGGCGTGGGGACTCGATGCGCCACACGGCCTCGATCGCGCGGTGTGTGTCGGAGGGTGTCACGGCCTCCGATCACACCACTCCGCCACGATCGTCGCAAGGGGACGGCCGCGCGGCGCCGCGGGCGCGCCCGTGAGGTGCGCCCGCCTTAGCCCTTCCGCTGCTCGACCTCGGCGCGCAGCCGCTCCTCCTGCTCCCGGAGCTCGGGCGTGAGGGCGTCGCCGAAGTCCTCGGCCTCGAACACCTGGCGGATCTCGATCTCCGATTCGCCGGGCATGGGGTTCGGGCAGCGCCGCACCCACTCGATGACCTCGTCCTTCGAGCGTGCCTGCATCAGCCAGAAGCCGGCAATCAGCTCCTTGGTCTCGGTGAACGGGCCGTCGACGACCGTGCGGTCCTTGCCCTTGAAGCGCACGCGCGCGCCCTTCGAGCTGGGGTGCAGCCCCTCGCCCGCCAGCAGCACGCCGGCCTTCACCAGCTCTTCGTTGTACTTCCCCATCTCGGCCAGCATCTGCTCGCTGGGCATGACGCCCGCCTCGGACTCCTTCGTCGCCTTGACCATCACCATGAATCGCATCTCGTCTCTCCTTTTTCCGGCCTTCTGTCTACACGTCGAACGAGACCCGCCAGGATCGACAGCTCATCCGAAGAACTCAATCCCGGACCAAATCAATCTACAATCGGCGCAATTTCCGGAGGTGGGCATGCCGCGAGCCATGGTGTTGTTGCTGTTCCTCTTGTCCGGCCCGGGACTGGCCCTGGCCCAGCCGTCGCCCGCCTCGAGCCTGGCCGAGCGCACCGGCGGCCTGCAGCGGGCGGACGGGTTCATCCCTTTCTACTGGGACGAGGCGCGCGGCCGCGTGCTGATGGAGGTCCCCGCGTTCGACCAGGATGTCCTCTACTACGTCTCGGCCGCCAGCGGCGGCGGGTCGGTGGAGATGTCGTTCGACCGGGGCATCATGAACTCGAGCGTCGTGCACTTCCATCGCTCCGGCCCACGGGTGCTGGTCGTCCAGCAGAACCTCCGCTACCGGGCCGTGGGCGGGCATGCCGCGCTCGTCGAGAACGTGCGGGACTCGTTCCCGACGTCCGTGCTGGCGTCGCTCCCCGTCGAAGCCGTGGAGGGCAGCCGCGTGCTGGTCGATGCCACGCCCTTCTTCATGCGCGATGCGGCCGACGTGGTGGGCGAGCTCCGGCGCACCAACCAGGGCGCCTTCCGCTTCGACGCGGCCCGGAGCGGCTTCTACCCCGCGCGCATGAAGGCGTTCCCCGACAACGCGGAGATCGAGACCATCCTCACCTTCGCGTCCGACACACCGGGCCGGCTCGTCACCAACGTCACGCCGGATCCGCAGTCGTTCACCCTCCGCATCCACCACTCGTTCCTGCGGGCACCCACCGGGTACACGCCGCGGCGGGCCGACCCGCGCATCGGCGTCAGCGCCATCGGGTTCCGCGACTATGCGCGGCCGTTCAACCAGAACACCGACGTGGAATGGGTGACGCGCTGGCGCCTCGAGAAGCAGAATCCCGGCGCCGCGATGAGCGAGCCGAAGAAGCCCATCGTCTTCTACCTGGACCTGGCCATTCCCGAGCCCATCCGGAGCGCGATGCGCGAGGGCGCGCTCGCGTGGAACAAGGCCTTCGAGGCGGCCGGCTTCCGGAACGTGGTCCAGGTGCGGGACCCGACCCCCGACATGGATCCCATGGACATCCGCTACGCCTGGATCCTGTGGATCAACCGCGATGAGCGCGGGTTCTCGAGCGGCGGCACCTATCGCGACCCGCGGACCGGCGAGATCCTCGGCTCCAAGACGCGCATGGACTCGCACCGCATCCGCACCATCGGCAACTACTTCGAGAGCTACACGCCGACCACCGGCGGGGCGGGCGCCGACGCGGGCGCCGACAGCTGCGGCATGGTGCTGCCGGTGCCCGACGAGGTGCTCGTCCTCGCCTCGCAGCCCGGCGCGTCCATGCCCGAGGCGCAGCGCGAGATGGCGCTCAGGCGCCAGTCGCTGCTG
>Ga0209705_10002295_pt1 | contig 10268 bp, 6 predicted proteins | sample PPLLaktember2015_5_FD_187262 | JGI IMG/M metagenome (GOLD analysis project Ga0209705, IMG submission 187262) | Freshwater sediment microbial communities from Prairie Pothole Lake near Jamestown, North Dakota, USA - PPLs Lake P8 Core (1) Depth... | ecosystem: Environmental > Aquatic > Freshwater... | reverse complement strand
AGGATGGCGTCGCCCTTGCGGATGGCGGTGGCGGCATCCAGGTCCGCACGCGCTTCCTGGGCGCGCCCCGAATCGATCAGCATGCCGGCGGCGTTGGTGCGGGCCCACATGGCCAGCGCCGTAAATTGCTGGATATGCGCCAACTGCTCCGCTTTCAGGAATAGCTTGCGGGCCTCGGTGAGTTTCCCCTGCGCCTTGTAAATATTGGCCATGGCGACCGCGATATGGAAAAACTCCGGTTCGGAACCGAGCGGCGGCAGGCGCTTGAGGGCGCTGTCGATGTCGCCCAGGCCCAGGTCGGACTCGACCAGGACGGCGATGACTTCATGATCGTCGGAGAAGAGCTTGTGCGCCATCTCGCCCCAGCGCCGCGCTTCGGCGAATCGATGGCGATAGGCGTTCATGACCAACAGGCCCTTGTAGGCGTCGAAATTGGGGTAGATCTTCAAGGAATCGTTCAGGCTTTTTTCGGCCAGCTTCAGCCACTTTGGATCCAGGGCCTCGCGCGCCTTGTCCAGATAAGCCGCGGCAAGTTGCGTGTGCACCACGAATAAGCGCGGGTGTTGTTCGAGTTTCTTGGTGTAAAACGCGATGCGTTGATCGATGGTGGGTTCGGGTACGGCGGGTGCTTGGGCTGGCGCGTTCTGACTGATCAGCGTCATGCTCAGCAGGATGGCGCAACATGCGCTCGCGAATTGTTTGGAACCAGAAAATGTCATGGTCGAGAACCTTCATATGCGAACAAGATGAAAAAACCGGCGCATGGTGTTAGCCATGCGCCGGTTGCTGTTGCTACTACAAGCCAACCTTAAAAGAATTAAGGCTGCGGCAGCCCCAGGTAGGGGAAAGCCGTGTCGTGCGGTACGTCGTTCACCGTGGGCGAAACGGGGATTTCGCTGCGGCGCACGGATTCAACGCGCGGGTCGTAGGTGGCGATGGTGTCGATCTGGTCGTTCGTCAATTCGCGTCCGTTCGGGAAGTTTTGCGTTTTGGTGGTGTCGAAAATGATAACGTCCGGCGCTTTCAGCATACGCTGATCGTCAGCGCAAACCGTGAGCAGCGTTTGCGGAGGCGTGAGGTTTCCGCCCACGGGGAAGGGCTGGAACGGCGTTTGGCAAGGCATATTCACTGGACCTAAGGCAGCAACATGCTGGCTTGGGTGCAGGTTGTTGAGGACGCCATTCTCCGGTGCGAACATGGTGGCGAAGGAGCGGCCGGCCACGTCGGAAGAAGCGCCGGTCACGGTGTCAAAGCCGGAAGCACCCCAGGACAGCAAGGTTTTCTGGCGGCCATGCGTGAACAAGCTTTGCGGCAATTCCACGGCCATCACGGCGATGTTCTTGCCGGTCTGGGCGGTGCGGATGAAAGGATCGTCGCGCAGGCCGGAGAAGGTCTGCACCGGCAAGCCGATATCCGCCAGGGCCAGCACATTGCCGGCCTTGATGGCGTCAGTGACGGCGGTGTTGCTGACGATGTTTTTCAGGTTCTTGATCGCGTCCGGGTTGAAGCCTTTGAACTTGTTGATCTTCAGTGCCGAGGCGCTGGTCACTTTGGCCTTGCTCTCGTTGTCTTCATCTTCGTTTTCGGTCGTGACGGTGATGGCGCCGGTCTTGCCGCCGAAGGGGGCAATGAAAACCAGCACGTTGTCGCTCAACACGCGCGAGAACGGCGCGCGACGACCTTTGACGCGTACTTTGGTTTCGTCAGCATTAAAGCCGGAACCCAATACATACACCAAGTCGCCTTGGTTGACTTCGGTCGGGTAGAAGCCGCTGATGCCGAGTTCGGTATCCGGGCTGCTCATGATGGTGGTGAGTTGGTTGCTGTTATCGAAACTGAAGGAGAAGACAAAGTTTTCCTTGATGGCGCTGGGGTTGACAACGGTGCCGCCCAGAACTTGATTACGGAAAGCGTCATCGAAACTCACATCGCTGTGGTTGTCCACGTAAGCCTTGAAGGTGACATCTGTCGGGAAAACGTAACTGGATTGATTGGGTGGGCCGATGGTCGGGTTGGTGTCGATAATCAAGGCCAGCTTGTCGCCGCGGTTCAGCGCGAAATAGTCGGAGATACGTGCATCGTTGCGAGCAACGCCGTTGAACAGCGCGGTATCGCCATGGTCGGTCGCAAAAGCGGTGTTGCTAGCCAGTATGCCGCCAAAAGCGGCGCACAAGGCGGTGATCAGGATGGGTTTCTTAAAGCATGTGTTCATATTTTCCCTTTCAATTGCTTGCCATAATTTGTGAGTACATCGTTATTTTGATATCAAAATATTGCTTGAGCGGATGAAAAACCAGCCACCGATGCTTATAAGCATAATTTGTTCCAAGTTTCATATCTAACCATGTAACGCTATGAATATATGATTATTTGTTGTTTTATATAAATTCTGGCAAATGGCTATGCGCATACATGTGTAAATTTAATCGACAAATACAAAGATTTTGTTCTATACGCCCATAAAATAAATTTATTAATTATTGTAAAATTGATTATTTCTTGCAGAAAGAACGATGCAGTACTCGTGCATGGATATGTCTTATCTTACTAAAATTTAAAATATATTTAAGTACCAAGCTCCAGCGTTGTCGAAAAACTTTACATATTTTATGGGAGATATAGGCAGCTTAGTCTTATCTATTGAATATAATATAAATTTATACAAAATAGGATGATCTGGTAGCTAAGTACTAAGTCATGCGGTATTTAGTTCCCGTTTGATTTTTATATTTTTTTTATGGAACTAAATCTTGGTTAGGTGATTTTTTTTGTCAAAAAGTGTCGAAATATTTTACGAAGCAAGTGGAACTATTTGGCTAATATTTAATAACTCTTTGATTAATAAATAAACTATTTAATGGCATGTCCTTTGCTTAGAGAGCCAGCGAGAAATGTTTTCTCACTTTCAAGTAAAAAGGGGACTACACAATGTCATTTATTCCAAAAATGCGATTAAAGGCAGTGCTAACAGTGGTTGCGGTGGCCTTAGGCACCCAAACTGTTGCAGAAGCCGCACCTACACCAAGAGGTATATCGCTTACTGAGCATCTTAAGACTCTGAATTTAGAGCCGTCAAATCTTGGCGACTTTGTTAAAGATAAGCAGGCCGCTATTGCCTTGGGTAAGGCCTTGTTCTGGGACATGTCCGTCGGTAGCGATGGCGTCCAAGCCTGTGCCAGCTGCCACTTCAGCGGCGGTGCCGATAATCGCGCCAAAAACCAACTCAGCCCAGGTCTGAACCGCAAGCATCAGGATGCGTCTTCAGACAAGGACACCAGCTTCTCGCCGCATGGCCCGAACTACACCCTGCAAGCAGATGACTTTCCCTTGCATAAGCTGTCCGATCCGCTGAATCGCTATTCGACAGTGGAACGTTCCAGCAACGACATCGTGTCGTCGCAAGGCGTGGCCAGCCGCGAGTTCAAGAATGTCATTCCCGGCTTCCCGCTTGACTTGACCAAGTACTTGGCCGATCCGGATGGCTTCCAAGTGAACGGCGCCAACACCCGTCGCGTCGAACCACGCAATACGCCCAGCGTGATCAACGCTGTGCTGAACTTCCGCAACTTCTGGGATGGCCGTGCGCAGAACGACTTCAACGGCGTAAACCCGTTTGGTGCGCGCGATCCGGATGCGTATGTGTATAAGAAGGATGCGAGCGGCAAGCTGGTGAAGACCAAGATCAGCCTGAGCAACTCCTCCCTGGCCTCGCAAGCGGTTGGCCCCGCGCTGAGCTTCGAAGAGATGTCGGCCAAGGGTCGTCCGTTTGCCAAGGTTGGTGTCAAGTTGTTGCCGATGCAGCCGCTGGCGCGCCAGTTGGTGGCGGGTGACGACAGCGTTCTGGGCCCGATGAGCCGTGCACCTTTTAAAGGCCTGAAAGTCGGCAGCTATAAGAACATGGTCAAGGCGGCTTTCACCCCGGACTGGTACGCTTCTTCGGAATACGTGCGGGTGAACAAGGATGGCAGCATCGACATCCTGAGCGCCAAGCAAGGCATCAAGAGCAAGGCCAAGGGTGAAAACACCTATACCCAAGCCGAGTACAACTTCTCGCTGTTCTTCGGCCTGGCGGTGCAGATGTATGAGGCGACCCTGATCTCCGATCAAACGCCCTTCGACCGCTATCTGGATGGTTACGATACGCTGACCGAGCAGCAAGCGTATGGTTTCGAACTGTTCGGTAACAACACCATCAACGAAGAAGGCCCGGCACGTTGCTCCAATTGCCATGGCGGCCCGGAAACCACCGATGCTTCCGTCTTCAAGGTGTCGCAAGCAGCCAACGCGACCATCGTCAAAGGTGGCGTAGGCCCGCTGCGTCGTCGCGGTAATAGCACCTTCACTCCGGCGATCAACAACATCATTGACTTGGGCTTCAACAACATCGGTGTTAGCGCAACCCTGGAAGATCTGGGTGTGGGCGGCAACGACCCGTTCGGCAATCCTTTGTCCGTGGCGCGCCAGGAAGCACTGTTGCTGGCGCAAGGTTCCGAGTTTCCGAAGGTGCGTAACGCTGATGGTACTCCGTTCATCAAGTCGTCTGACATCAACGGTGTCGATGGAGCGTTCAAGATCCCGATGCTGCGCAACGTGGAACTGACTGCGCCGTACTTCCACAACGGTAGCGCCAAGAACTTGGATGAAGTGCTTGAGCTCTACATGCGTGGCGGCAACTTCCAGGCTGGCGCGTTGGGTGCAAAAGCACCGGGCAGTACGAATGTGCCTGAGTTCGGAGCCAATGCTGCGATGAATACGGGTGCTTATGTCGGCTTTGACGCCACGCGGCAGAATCAGGTCAATATTGCGCCGCTTGGTACCTTGGCCGGCGCCAACTTCGACAACGTCCCGGCCCAGAACATCGGTGCGAACGGGTTCTACCATGGCGGTGCGCTGAACGAAGAAGACAAGCAAGCCATCATCGCCTTGTTGAAGGCCATGACCGACGACCGCGTGAAGCATCGCAAGGCGCCGTTCGATCATCCGGAGCTGTATGTGCCGAATGGTCATATCGGTAACGAGAACTTCGTGTTCAACGTCTTCGGTACCGCGCTGGATTCCTTCAAAAAGATCCCTGCCGTCGGCAAGGATGGCGGCGATCCCTTGCCCAAGTTCCTGGGCTTGGACTAAGGTTTGTAATCAGCGGTAACGCAGTACCAATACTAATAAAGATCTTCGGTAGTGTTTAGGAGGCGGGGTGAGTTTCTCACCCCGCCTTTTTGTTTTTTTGGCCTTGGTTCGACAGTGCGGATTGCGTGGTGTACTCTACGACGCCCATTCGCGATCTGGTTTTATGCCCTGGAAAGATGCATTCGAGCAGGAGTATTCGATGTTGAAAAATCTGGTTTATCTGCTTTTCCCCCTATTCGTTTTCGCGGCCGGCGATGCCGCCGCCGCGCTCGTGAAGGATATCGGCCTGCGCGGCGGCGCGCCGGGCGGCGGCAGCCCGGTCAATGGCCTGAATGAATTTGAATTGGCCTTGTTCAAGGAAGGCAGGGCGCGCGTGGTCGAGTTGGAAACCACCTGCGCGACTTGCGCGGCGGTGCCTTCCGGGTCGCCAACGAACGAAGACCCTTTGCTCGCCACCCGCACCAGCGCCACCGGCCTCTACCCGCGCTTCAATGCCGATCAGTGCAGCGCTTGCCACAGCCAGCCGACGATCGGCGGCTCCGGCGGATTCCTGGTGCCCAACCCCAGGGACGACGTGCGGCGCGTGCCGGAGAATCCGCTGTTCGATCTGGTCCCGCACCGTTTCGGCCAGACCAATAAAGTGCCCTCGTTCATTCAGCAATACGGCCCGATCCGCGTGCCGCGCTTCGTTAAAAATGCCGACGGCACGCCGGACGGCCATATCTATCCCTTGTATACGATCGTCGGGCGCAGCGACGATCCGACCATTCCCGCCTGTAATGCGCAGGTCTTGCCGCAGCCCAATTTCGAAGCTGAATGGAAGAAGGGTAATATCGCCTTTCGCATTCCCTTGCAGTTGTTCGGCATGGGCTTGATCGAGGCCATTCCCGATGCGGAAATCCTGGCGCGGCATCGCGCCACGGCCGCCTACCGCGCGCAAAACGGCATCGTCGGCGTGCCCAACGGCAGCGTCCGCAACCGTTTCGGCTGGAAGGCGCAGCACAAGTCGCTGGAGCAATTCACCGACCCCAATAACGAGTTCGCGCCGTCGATGCGCAAAATCGATCCGAAGTGCATCGGCCCGGATACCGAGGAAAGGCCGCCATTGTTGGGCAGCAGCGAATTCGAGGCACCCAGTGCGGATTTGATCAATCCCGTGGTGTTGCTGGCAAGCTCGTTCATGCGTTATCTCGATGCGCCGCGCCCGGCGCCGATGAACGCGCTGGCGCAGCGCGGCAAAACCCTGTTCGGCACCGGCCCGGAGCAGCCCGGCATCGGTTGCGTGGCATGCCATACCGCGCAAATGACGACCTCCGACAAGGCGCAAGCCGTCGCATTGCAAAAGCGTCCGGTCGCGCTGTATTCCGACCTGTTATTGCACCGCATGGGGCCGGCACTGGCGGACAATATCACGCAGGGCCAGGCCAAGGGCGACATGTTCCGCACGCCGCCGCTGTGGGGCGTGGGGCAGCGCCGCTTCTTCCTGCACGATGGACGCACCGACGATTTGCTGCAAGCGATCGAGGCGCACGCCTCGCCGGCGGGGAACGGCTATCCGGCATCCGAGGCCAATGCCGTGATCGCGCGCTTCAAATTGCTGCCGCCGGCCGACCAGCAGGCGATTTTGAGTTTTCTGCGGGCTTTATAGTTTAGACGTCCTGTAGCGCCGGCATCTTGCCGGCAACAACCTCTGTATGCTGGGACAAGATTGTGGGCCAAGCGGTGTTGTATTTCCATTGCGGTTCATTGTCTTTTTACGGGTTAAAATAGCCCTTTCAATCCAACGATCCCCAACATGAGCATTCTGGTCAATCGCGACACCAAGGTCTTGTGCCAAGGCTTCACCGGCAAGCAGGGTACTTTCCATTCCGAGCAGGCGCTGGCCTATGGCACGCAAATGGTGGGCGGCGTCACGCCCGGCAAGGGCGGGCAAACCCATCTCAATCTGCCGGTGTTCAACACCATGCGCGATGCGGTGCGCGCAACCGCCGCCAATGCCAGCGTGATCTATGTGCCTTCGCCTTATGCCGCCGATTCCATCATGGAAGCAGCCGATGCCGGCATCGAGGTGATCGTGTGCATCACCGAGGGCATCCCGGTGCTGGACATGCTCAAGGTTAAAGCGGCTTTAAAAGCCAACGGCGCGAAGCTGATCGGCCCGAATTGTCCCGGCATCATCACCGCCGGCGAATGCAAAATCGGCATCATGCCCGGCTTCATTCACCAACCCGGCAAGGTCGGCATCGTGTCGCGTTCCGGCACGCTGACTTATGAAGCGGTGCACCAGACCACGCGCCTCAATCTCGGCCAGACCACTTGCGTCGGCATCGGCGGCGACCCGATCAAAGGCCTGGATTTCATCGATTGCCTGGAAATGTTTCAGAACGATCCGGCCACCGAGGCCATCGTGATGGTGGGCGAGATCGGCGGCACGCGCGAAGAAGAAGCGGCCGAGTTCATACAATCCCACGTCACCAAACCGGTGGCCGCCTACATCGCCGGCCAGACCGCGCCCAAGGGCAAGCGCATGGGACATGCCGGCGCGATCATCAGCGGCGGCAAAGGCCAGGCCGAAGACAAGATCCGCGCGCTGGAACAGGCCGGCGTGGTGGTGGCGCGCTCGCCGGCGGAAATCGGCGAGGCCTTGAAGATGGCGATCAACCGCTAAGGTGAAACCACGAATGAACACGAATGAACACGAATGTTAAAACCCAATACAACAGATAAAAGTCGCCACTACTCGAAGATTTTTGAATTTGGTTTTATTCGTGTTAATTCGTGTTCATTCGTGGTTCCAAACCTAATATGAAAATCGCAATCGCACAAATCAATTACACCGTCGGCGACCTGAGCGGCAATGCCGCGAAGATCGTCGACTACGCCAATCGCGCCCAGGAGCAGGGCGCAACGCTGATGCTGACATCCGAGCTGGCGCTGAGCGGCTATCCGCCCGAGGACTTGCTGTTGCGCTCCGGGTTTTTGAGCAACTGCCTAGAAGCCTTGTATGCGCTGGCGGCGCAAATCCACGGCATCACGGTGGTGGTCGGCCATCCCGATGAATTCCAGGGCCGGCGCTACAACGCCGCCTCGGTGCTGCGCGACGGCCGGGTGCTCACGACTTACCACAAGCACATTTTGCCCAATCACACCGTGTTCGACGAGGTGCGCTATTTTTCCGCCGGCACGGAGGCGTGCGTGTTCGAGCATGAGGGCGTGCGCTTCGGCATCAATATCTGCGCCGATATTTGGGAACCGGAGCCGGCGCAACGCGCCAAGCAGGCCGGGGCGCAGGTGCTGCTGGCCTTGAACGCCTCGCCCTATCACATGGAAAAGCAGCCGACACGGCACGGCGCGATTGCCGAGCGCATTCGCGAGACCGGCATGCCGATGCTGTATGCAAACCTGGTCGGCGGCCAGGATGAATTGGTATTCGACGGCATGTCCTTCGCCATGAAATGCGACGGCCAGTTGGCACTGCAACTGCCCGCGTTCGAGGAAGCCATCGGCGTGGTCGAACTGGAAGCGCAGGATTGGCTGCCGGGCGATATTGCGCCGGAGCTGGGCCTGGAAGCGGCGGTGTACCGCGCGCTGGCGCTGGGCGTGAAGGATTATACGGAAAAGAACGGCTTCAAGAGCGTGGAACTCGGCCTGTCGGGCGGCATCGATTCGGCGCTGACCTTGGCGGTTGCGGTGGATGCGCTGGGCCATGATCGGGTGCGGGCAGTGATGATGCCGTCGGAGTTTACCGCCACCATCAGCCTGGAGGATGCGCGCAAGATGGCGCGCGACTTGCGGGTCAGCTATTCGGAAATCACCATCAAGCCGATCTATGATGCGTTCCTGAGCAGCCTGGCGGATGAGTTCAATAATCTGCCGTTCGATGCCACCGAGGAAAATATCCAGGCGCGGATTCGCGGCACGCTCTTGATGGCGCTCTCCAACAAGTACGGCACGTTGGTGCTGACCACCGGCAACAAGAGCGAAATGGCCGTGGGCTATGCCACGCTATATGGCGACATGGCGGGCGGCTTCGGCGTGTTGAAGGATATTCCGAAGACGCTGGTGTACCGGCTGGTGAAGTATCGCAACAGCCTGAGCCCGGTGATTCCGGAGCGCGTGATCACGCGCGCGCCCAGCGCCGAGTTGCGCGCCAATCAAACCGACCAGGATTCCTTGCCGCCGTATGAAATCCTGGACGCGATCATGGAAGCCTATATCCAGCATGATCTTTGCCCGAATGAGATCATGGCCCTGGGTTTTCAGGAAAAAGACGTGCGGCGTGTGGTGACCTTGATCGACCGCAACGAATACAAGCGGCGCCAGGCGCCGATCGGCGTGCGCGTCACGCAGCGCGGATTTGGCAAGGACAGGCGCTATCCGATAACATCCAGGTATCAGCCTAAATTTTGAACGGAAAGGGAGTGCGGAAATGAAAAAAATCGAGGCCATTATCAAGCCGTTCAAGCTGGATGAAGTGCGCGAGGCATTGGCGGAAGTCGGCGTCACCGGCCTGACGGTGACCGAGGTCAAGGGTTTCGGGCGGCAGAAAGGCCACACCGAGCTGTATCGCGGCGCGGAATACGTGGTGGACTTCCTGCCCAAGGTCAAGGTTGAAGTGGTGGTGGCCAGCGGTCAGGAAGACGCGGCGATCGAGGCCATTGTCAAGGCCGCGCGCACCGGCAAGATCGGCGACGGCAAGATCTTCGTCAGCAATGTCGAGCGCGTGGTGCGGATTCGCACCGGCGAGACCGACGACGCGGCGATTTAAGGTCGGTTTCGGTTTACCAGATCTGATACCACGGCTTGCCCAGGCCGATCGGCGCGCCTTTCAGGTAAGCGCTATTCGGGAAGGTCTTTTCCAGCACGCGCTGGGCATCCTTGGATAAATCGGGCAGCCCCATCTTGTCATAACCGCGCACCAATACCGCCAAGGCCGCTTCCGTGGCCGGCGTTTCCGGATACGTCTTGAGCAGGCTTTGGGCGCGGTTCACGGCCGCCACATAGGCGCCGCGCCGGTAATAGTATTGCGCCACCTGCGACTCGTGCGAGGCCAGGGCGTTGACCAGATAACTCATGCGCTTCAGCGCGTCCGGCGTGTACTTGCTTTCCGGAAATTTGGTGGTGAGTTCCTTGAAGGATTG
>Ga0209705_10002293_pt1 | contig 10276 bp, 8 predicted proteins | sample PPLLaktember2015_5_FD_187262 | JGI IMG/M metagenome (GOLD analysis project Ga0209705, IMG submission 187262) | Freshwater sediment microbial communities from Prairie Pothole Lake near Jamestown, North Dakota, USA - PPLs Lake P8 Core (1) Depth... | ecosystem: Environmental > Aquatic > Freshwater... | reverse complement strand
CCCTCTCTTCTAACTCTCTCCCACAAGTGGGAGAGAGGGATTTGGGCTCGCTGCGCATGTCTGAGGTTGCCCTCTCTCCTAACTCTCTCCCACAAGTGGGAGAGAGGGATTTGGGCTCGCTGCGCGAGTTTTATAGATCGGCGCCCTTGAGCGCCGGATGGCCGCCGCGCGGCATGTCGAGGTGATAGCCCTGCACCAGGTCGACGCCGAAACGCCGCAGCATTTCGAGGGTCTCGGCATCCTCGACGAATTCCGCCACGGTGATCTTGCGCATGCCGCGCGCCACGTCGACGATGGATTTCACGAACACCTGGTTGTCGTGGTCGTTGGGCAGGTCGCGGATGAACAGGCCGTCGATCTTGAGAATATCCGCCTTAAGGTGCTTGAGATAGGCGAACGAGGAGAAGCCGGTGCCGAAATCGTCGAGGCAGATGCGGCAGCCGGTCTGGCGCAAGGCCTCGATGAAGCGCTGCGCGTCGTGCAGGTCGGACACCGCCGAGGTCTCGGTCAACTCCACCAGCAAGCGATACGGGTCCACGTCCTGCCGCCGCAGCTCATCGGCGATGTATTGCGGCAGTAAGGGGTCGTCGAAGGAACGGCCGGAGATGTTGACCGCCAGCGCCGGCAAGTCCCGCGACTTGGCCAGGATGCGCACGCTGGCGGCGATCACCCAGCGATCGATGTCGAGCACCTTGCCGGTCTTCTCCGCATGCGCGATGAAATGCCCCGGCATGATCAGGCGTTCCGGATCCTTTTCGTCCACCATGCGCACCAGCACTTCCAGATGCGACAGCGCGCCGCCGATGGCGCCGTAGACGCCCTGGAAATGCAGCCGCAGCAAGTCGTGTTCGAGCGCATTGCCGATGCGGTCGTTCCACGACAGGCGCGACAGCATTTCGCGCGAGGCGTCGAGGTCGGAGCGGTAGCTGCGCCAGGCGTTCTTGCCGGCTTCCTTGGCCTGGTACATGGCGGTGTCGGCATGCGCGATCAGCTCTTCGGCATTGGCGGCATGCGCCGGATAGAGCGCGATGCCGAGGCTGGTGGTGAGGCGGATATTCTGGCCTTCGAAGCGGAACGGGATCTGCGAAATCGCGCGCACCACGCGCTCGGCCAACATGGACGCTTCGCGTTCGCCGGCCTCCGGCACCAGCAGCGCGAATTCGTCGCCGCCCAGTCGGCTCAGGATTTCATTGCGCCGGATCAGCGTGCCGACCTCGCCCGCCACGCGGATCAGCATGGCATCGCCGGCGCGGTGGCCGAAGGTGTCGTTGACGTACTTGAATTCGTCCAAGTCGAAAAACAGCAGGGCGCCCTGCGCGCCGCGCCGGTCGGCATCCACCAGCATGCGCCCCAATTCCTCTTGAAAACGGTGCCGGTTGTACAGGCCGGTGAGCGAATCGCGTTCGGCCAGGTACAGCAGTTGTTCCGCGGTCTGGCGCTCGCGCGTCACGTCCTCGTAAATCCACAGGCGACCGATGAAGCGGCCTTCGCTATCGCGCACCGGATACGATAACTGCGTCACCACCCGGCCGTCGGCCATGACGATCTCGAAGGTCTCGGAGACCTCGTGCGTGTCCAGCACATGCAAGATGTGCCTGGAAAAATGATCCGGCCGCGCCAACACATTGGCCGAGAACGACAGCACTTCGGTGGTAGAGCGCCCGGTCAATTCGATCTGGTCGCGGATCAGCCAAATACGCCGAAACGCCGGATTGACGTAGAGCACGCGGCTTTCGGCGTTCTCGAACAGGATGCCGATGCTCATCGCCGACAGCAGCGAGCTCATGCGCGCCTGCTCCTGTTGCGCCTGTTGCAGCAGCCGGCGCTGGATGTCTTCCGACTGCCGCAGTTCCTCGACCGCTTCCTGCAGCACGAACTCGGTCTGCTTCAGGTCGGTGATGTCGCGCACGCTGCTGCGGTGGCCGAGGAAGCGACCCCCTACCACTCCGGGTTCCATGGACCCATAGATCGGCTGGTAGGAAACGGACGCCCAAAACACCGCGCCGTCCTTGTGCAGGACGCGATATTCGAAGCCCTCGCAGCTGCCGCCGCGCAAGGCCTTGTCGAATTCCTTGGCGACCGCCGCCCGATCCTCGGGCAGGATCAGCGGCAGGGGAAAGTTTTCCATTGCCATGCATTCGGCCACGCTGTAGCCAGTCTGCCGTTCCACGGACGGGTTAACCCACAGCAGCCTGCCCTCGGGATCGACCCAGTTTTCCCAGTCATACGAGTAATCGGCAATGGCGTGAAACTTGGCCTCGTTTTGCGCCAAGGCTTCCACCCGCTGCCGCACCGCTTGCGACATCTGGTTCATGGCCTGGGTCAACACGCCGACTTCATCGTTGCTCTGGACCGCAAGCTGGACATCGAAATTGCCTTGGGCGATGCGTTGGCTGGCTTGCGTCAGCAAGGCCAGGTTGCGCGTCAGCCAAATGCCCAGGCCGGTCAGCAGGAGCAAGGTCAGGACCACCTCCGCCGCGGCGATCAGGATGCTTTGGCGCGCCAGGCTTTGCTTGGACTTGAGCAGGCTTTGCAGCGAAATGCCGTAGCGCAGTTCGCCGTGTTTCTGGCCGACGAAGGCGATCGCGGTGCTGGTGTTGAAGGTCGTGCCGGCGGCCATATCCACGGCCCCAAGATCCGGATCCAGGGGCGGCAGCGGCCGGCTCCGGTCCCACCCGGCGGACGCCACGATCTTGTCCTGCTTATCCAGCAGCACCAGATAGGTCACCCCTTGCTCGGTTCGAATTTCCTGCAGAATTTCACCCAGGGTGGCGAAGTCGCGCTGCACCATGGGGCCGACCAGGGCGGCGTTGAACAAGGGCTTGAGATCGTCGTTTTTCAGCTTGGCCTGATCCAGCAAGCCATTGTCGATCAGGCGCACGCTATTCCCCACCAGCAGGGTGAGCATGACCACTTCCACCAACACGCTGGCGACAATCAGCTTGGCGCGCAAGGATTGAAAAGAATTAAATTTGAACAAGGCAGGTCCGAGGCTGAATCGTTAATCGATTTTCTAAATATGCGGTGTTACACAATCGTCCCAGGCGCATGCTAGCACGGCCTGTGTGCGCAGGCTATTTGCCCGATCGGCAGCGGCGCCCGACTGGAACTGTTTTCCGCCCCCAGCAGGCGTTTCACTTGGTCGGCATAATCCTCCATCGACCTTAACTCGCCGGCGCTGATCGGCTTGAAGCCGCCATAACCATACTGCGTCATGAATTTTTGCCCTGCCGTCGTGGTCGTGGCAAAGGCCTGCAAATGCATTTGCAATGCGCGCTGGCGCGCCGGCGGGAGGCGGCCATGCGCCAGATAAACGGCATTCGGCACGGCGCCGACCTCGCGCAATACGCGCAGCCGCGACCGCGTTTCCTCGGCCATGATGCGATACGGGCCGGAGCCGATGATCGCGGCGTCGAGCTCGCCCTGCGCCACCGCCACGGCCGCGGCATTGTGCGGCGCAATCGTTTGCACGAAAAACTCCTGGCCCGGGCGCAGGCCTTGCTCCTGCAGCACCCGCAGCCCGCGCAGGCTGACGATGGCCAAGGGGTCGACGATGCCGAGCCGCTTGTTGCGCAGGCCGGCGACGTTTTGGATCGGACTGTCCAGGGCCACGACCAGCAAGCCGTTCAGTTGCTCGACGTAAGTCAGCAGCGGCGTGTAGCCAGCCTCGCGGTGCGCCAGCCAGGCAAAATGCGGCGGGGTGACCACCAGATCGAAGTCGCCCTGTTGGGTGCGCGCATAAAATGCCTTGAAATTCGGCGCGGTGGACAAGCGCACCGGCTGCCGCAACTGCAACTCGAGATAGGCACGCATCGGCTCGAACGCCGTCAACAGCATGCGCGTCGTCAGGTTCGGCACCAGACCGATTTCCAGTGGCTGGATTTGCTGCGCGCCAGCCGGCGCGGCTGCGCTCAGCGCCAGCAGCAGCGTCAGCAGGCGCTGGCGCAGCATCAGGGCGCGACCATCCGCGTGGACTCCAGGGCGGCCTTAAGCTGCGCGCCATACGGCGCAAGCGGCTTGAGGTCTTCGGCGCTGGCGGGCGTCAGTCCACCGTAGCCGAGATTTTTCATTAGCGCTTGCCCCTCCTGGGTATCGCGCACGAATTGCAGGATGGCCTGCTGCAAGCGCTCCACCCGCGCGCGCGGCACTTGCGGGCCGGCCAGATACATCACGCCCGGCGCCGCGCCCGCATCCCAGGTCTGCAGCACGCGCACCGCTTGGCGCGTCATCTTGGGCATTTGCAGCAGGGCGCGATCGGACACGATGGCGGCAAGCGCTTCGCCGCTGATGACGTGATTGACGGCGGCGGCATGGTTCGCGGTGTGCTTGATGCTGAGGTCGCGCTCCGGATGGAGCCCGGCCTCGCGCAACATTTGCACGCCTTGCATGGCGACGACCGCCAGCGGATCGGGCAGGGCGAGCGTGGCGCCGCGCATGTCCTTGAGGCTTTTCAGGTCGCTCTGCGCCGCGACCACCAACACCGGCCGGGTGAGAATGGTCGGCCGCAGCATCGGCACATATCCATGCTCGACATGCGCCAGATAGGCCGAATTCGCCACGGTGATCACGAACGGATATTCGCGCTGGCGTATGCGCTCGTTATAGGTCTTGTAATCCGGCGCGGTGACCAGCGTCACCGGCTCCTGCAGGTGCGCTTCGAGATAGGCGCGCATCGGCTGGTAATTCTGCATCATGGTGCGCACCGGCAGGAACGGCGTGATGGCCAGTTCATATTGCACCTTGCTTGCTTGCGCCCGGGCGCAGGGCGCGAGCAACAGCGCAGCGCAGAAAGCGAACAGGATTTTCCTCATAGCTTTTTCTCGAACACCTTGGACTTGCGCTGATAGTTGTAGAGCGCCTGCTTTTGTTTTGGCAAGGCATCCACGCCTGCCTCGGCAAAGCCGCGCTCGACGAACCAATGCGCGGTCTGCGTCGTCAACACGAACAGGCGCTTGAGTTTTTTCTGCCGCGCCACGTCTTCCATATGCGCCAGCAAGGTCGCGCCGCGGCCGGCGTCGCGATAATCGGGATGCACCGCGAGACAGGCCAGTTCGCCGGTTTTTTCTTGCGCGAACGGATACAGCGCGGCGCAGCCGATGGTGATGCCGTCGTGCTCCAGGATGAAGAAACAGCCGATTTCCATTTCCAGCAATTCGCGCGAACGCCGCACCAGCACGCCTTGTTCCTCCAGCGGCTCGATCAGGGACAGAATGCCGCCCACGTCTTCGATGGTCGCCTGGCGCATGGCCTCGACCGGCTCCGGCGCGATCATGGTGCCGATGCCGCTCATGGTGAACAATTCCTGCAGGATCGCGCCATCGACATGGCGCGAGATCAGGTGCGCGCGCGTCACGCCGTTCTGGCAGGCGCGCAGTGCGCAGGGCAGAAAGAACGCCACATCGTCCGTCAGGCCGCGCCCCACCTTGATCAGCTTGGCCGCTTGCTGCGTGGTCATGTCCTTGATCAGCTTGCCCTTGGCGTCGGTCACGCCCGGTGCATCCATGAGGAAGATCAGCTTTTCCGCCTTGAGCGCGATCGCGGCATGCGTCGCCACGTCTTCCACGGTGAGGTTGAACACTTCGCCGGTGGGCGAATAGCCGATCGGCGACAGCAGCACGATCTCGTTCTGCTCGAGCCGGCGCTGGATCGCCACCGCATCGATCTTGCGCACCGCGCCGGTGTGTTGCAGATCGACGCCATTGCGCACGCCGAGCGGCTTGGCGGTGACGAAATTGCCGGAGGCCACGCGGATGTCGGCGCCCTCCATCGGCGAAGTGGGCAGGCCCATGGACAGCAACGCCTCGATCTCGACCCGCACCGAGCCGGCGGCCTCTTTCACGCACGCCAAGGCATCGGCGTCGGTGACGCGCAGGCCGTCCACATATTGCGTGCTCGCGCCGCGCTCTTGCAGCTCGGCCTCGATTTGCGGCCGCGCGCCGTGCACCAGAACCACGCGCACATCGAGCGCGTTCAGCAGATTGACGTCATGCGCCAGCTCGACGAACTCGCCCTCGCTCACCACTTCGCCGCCGAAGGCGATGACGAAGGTGCGCCCGCCGAAGGCGTGAATATACGGCGCGGCGGCGCGAAACCAAGTCACGAAAGCTTGGGTTTTGAATTTTGTGTTCTGAATGGCCATGGGCGCGGCTCAATGTTTTAGGTAACCTGCATTTTGCCATTAAAATTCAAAACTTAGAAAACAATACGCAATCGCACTCGGTTAAAAATCGCCCCAGCAAATCTGCATCGCCGCCAGTGCCGCCAGCGCCGCCGTTTCGGTGCGCAACACACGCGGCCCCAGCCGAACGCCGACAAAGCCGCATTGCCGCAAGGCCGCATGTTCCTGCTCGCTGAACCCGCCCTCCGGCCCCACCGCCAACAGCACCGGCCCGGTTGGTTTTTCCAGATCGCGCAAGCCCAGCTCCGCCTCGGGCGACAAATGGATTTTGATGCCTTTCCCCGAATCCCGAATCCCGAATCCCGAATCCTGCATGCCCAGCCATTCCATCAGCCCCAACACCGGCCGCACTTCCGGCACCACGTTGCGCCCGCATTGCTCGCACGCCGCGATCACGATGTTTTGCCAATGTCGCAGGCGCTTTTCCTTGCGCTCGCCGCTCAGCTTGACCACGCTGCGTTCGGCCTGGATCGGCTGGATCGCGGCGATGCCCAACTCCACGCTTTTTTGCAGGGTGAAATCCATGCGTTCGCCGCTGGAGATGCCTTGCACCAGCGTCAGCGCCAGCGGTGATTCGCGCGCGACCGGCGTGCGCTGCTCGATCACTACCGCGACATCCTGTTTGTCGAGCCGCAAGATCCGCGCGCGGTACACATGGCCGTCGCCGTTGAACAGCGTGACGCCATCGCCCTCGCCCATGCGCAACACGCGCGCAGCATGGTGCGCCGCTTCCTTGGGCAAGTTGACGCGTGCGCCGAGGGCGAGCGGAGCGGGAAAATAAAAACGGGGAATGCGCATCAGCGCGGCGCCCTAGTGTCGCGAACCGGAACAATCCGGGCACTCATCGTTGGTTGTTCATCAAGGCCTTGGCTTCATCGGCGTAAACGTCCAGCATCCGCATTTGCTCGGCGCTCACCTCGCGCATGCCTTCGTAACCGGTCGCCTGATAAAACTCCTTGCCTTCCACCACGTCCGCCGTAAAGCCCAGCAACAAGCGCTTCAGGCGCGCCGCATCGACTCCGCTCTTGGGGTGCACCATCCACATCACGGCCGGTATCTCGGGCAGGGTCAGGAAAATACGCGTTTCATTTTTGATCGCATCCGGCAGTTGTTTATAGCTGGAGGGGGAAACGATGGCCAGCGCCACTTGCTGTTGCGCCACGGCGTGGGCGGCGCTGGTAAAGCTGGGGGCGTTTATATATTGGTAATCGCGATCCGCCTTCAGTCCTTTTTCCAGCAGCCATTGCCGGCCATAGATCACCAGCAGGGCCAGGGGATCGGCGCTGGTGACCGTCTTGCCGCGCAAATCCTCGAGCGCATTGATCGGGCTGTTCCTGGACACCAGCAGGATGGCGCGATTCGGGTTGGTGTAGGTGGCGAGCGGCACCCAGCCTTGCTCACGCTGTCCCAGGCGCGCCAGATGGGCTGCGGTCAGGAGGATATCGTATTCGCCGGCCATGGCCTGACGATGAAAATCGCTGAAATTGGTGCCGGTTCCCAGCTCCAGCGGTTGGCGCATTTCCCGCGCCAGATATAGGCGCAACCATTCATAATTTTTCAGCAGCAGGCGCGGGCTCAAGGTGGGCAGGATGCCGATGCGCAAGGGCTTGGTGTCGGCCAGGGCCGTGCCCTGCATCAGCACAAACAAAAAAAGGCAGGACAAAAAACTGCGATAAGCGCGTTTCATGGTTTTGTCTCTTATTTAATAATTTTCGTCAGCCGAGAAGCTTGCGCTGCCATTGTGCCGGGTTCACAGGCAGAAATTCAATGCACGCGGTCATGCGCACCCGATTAATTTTTTGTCATCAGGCGCCTATTTGTCGCCGCCGTCCACCCAACGCCCGAAACCATAGCGAATGCGCGAGGGGCTGTTGAGATCGGTTTTTTCTATCCAGGCCAGGTGCAGATTGCCGGCCGCGTCCAGGATGAGCGCCGGGTCGGACTGCACGCCGGGGCCGGATGCGCCGGGCACTGCCAGGTTGTCGCTCCAGCCCTGGGCGCTGCGCCAGGCGAGCCAGATATCCGGCGTGCCGTCGCGGTCATCATCCCAGGCGACCGCGACGCGCCCCTTGCGATCGGCGCTGATGGCGGGATGCCATTGCGCAATTTCGTTGCCGAAATCATCCTGGGCTTTTTCATTGGCGCCGAAGCTGAGCTGGTCGCCGCGCGCGAAGGCCGTGTACACATCGTAGCCGGCGAGGAAATCGCGTTTGTCGGCCCACACCGCCGCCACGCCGCCGACGCTGCCAGCACCGCCGGCGCCGCCAACACCGTAAGGACTGAGCGCGACACGCATCACGCCGGTGCCGCGGCCGAAGCCACTCATTTGTCCGCGCCAAGCAGCTTCGTTGATTTGTTGCGGCGGCGCGAAGCGCGCACCGCCATTGCGCGAGGCGCTGGATAATATGCGCGTATGCCCGGCGCGCCGGTCTTCCCAGGCCACCACGAGTTTTTTCGCGCCGAGCGCGGCGACACTGGGGTAGGATTGATCGCCTTCGAGTTTCCCGGACTCCACCGGATACGCACGCCCGGCTGTGAGCGCACTGGCCCGGCCCGGCATGAGCCGCGCGACTTTTACCTGCCAATAGGTTTTGTTCTTCTCGGACCAAGCGGCGAATAATCCATCCGGCGCCGCGTAAGCCAGGCTCGCTTGCGCCGCCGCGCCCGCACCGAGCGTGATCGGCTTGCCCAATCCATCCGCCGCCAACAGGCGCGCCCAAACTCGCCCGTCTTCCTCCCAGGCCAAGGCGAAGCGCCCCTGACCCAAGCCGACGATGGCGGGCTCGAAGGCTTCGCGCCCGCCGCTCACCCGCAGCGGGTCGGCAAAAATTTTTTTACCGGGCGCTTTCAGCGCGACATAACAACGCGACACGCCATCCCGGTTGTCTTCCCAGGTAATCGCCACCCAGGCGTCGGACACGGCGATGCTCTTGCGGCCCGCCGCTTCCAGGTGGAAAAAAGCGCGGGACGCGGGATCCTGGCTAACGGTGATGGCTGGATCGAAGGCCCAGGGCGCCGCGAACGCGGCCGGGCAAAGCAGGGCGAGGCCGAGCGCGAATAATCCGCGCATCAGGGTTTGCCCGCCAGGAACTGGTTCAGCGTTTGGGTCTTGTAGTGGCCGCCGCTGACAAAGCGGTCGTAGTCCTGAAAATCCTGCGTGGTCTTGACGCCGGGGATGCGCGCGATCTCCTTGCCATCCGGTTCCATGTACATGAACAGCGGTGTGGCGAACGCCTTGTAGCGCACGCCCAGATCGGCCTCGGTGATGCGCTCGCCGCTGGGCAACTGCAGCCGTTTGCCACTCTCGCTGTCGACGTAAATCAGCACATAATTCTGGGTATACAGTTTTCGCAGCCCGGGGTCGGAGAAGGCCTGCTTGTTGGTCATGTCGCACCAACCGCAGCCGAAGCGGCCGAAATACAGAAAAATCGGCCGGTTCTGTTCCCGCGCCTGGCGCAAGCCCTGGTCGAAGGAAACAAAGGGGTAGCCTTGCGGCGGATCGGCCCAGGCGGCGCTCGCCGCCAGCAGTAGTCCCAAGCTCCACGCAAGCCCTCGCAACATGGCCGTCTCCCCCGGTTGAATAAAACCAATCTACTATACTTACTCAATGTTTGTCATTTGCAACACGGCAATGCATTTCCCTGTTTCCGCATCTTTACATTGGCGGGACTTCGGTAGGCGTTATAAACTTGCCCTTCATCCTGTCGCATTTTCACTATTTGCATTTTCTCTGGTGCATTTTCTCTGGGCTCAAGCATGGTCAGCTTACAAACTCCGCTTTGCGATTTTGGCTGGAAGGCCCCCGATTTCGATTTGCCCGGCGTCGACGGCAAGCGCTATCGCCTGCAAGAGCTGGCCGGCCCGCGCGGCCTGTTGGTGATGTTCATCTGCAACCACTGCCCCTACGTGAAAGCCGTGCGCAGCCGCATCGTGCGCGACACCAAGGCGTTGGCGCAGCATGGCGTCCTCAGCGTGGCCATCAACGCCAACGACGCGACGCAATATCCGGAAGACGATTTCGCGCACATGCAAAGCATCGCCCAGGAATGGGCGTTGCCCTTCCCTTATCTGCACGACGAATCACAGGCCGTGGCCAAG
>Ga0209705_10002289_pt1 | contig 10278 bp, 8 predicted proteins | sample PPLLaktember2015_5_FD_187262 | JGI IMG/M metagenome (GOLD analysis project Ga0209705, IMG submission 187262) | Freshwater sediment microbial communities from Prairie Pothole Lake near Jamestown, North Dakota, USA - PPLs Lake P8 Core (1) Depth... | ecosystem: Environmental > Aquatic > Freshwater... | reverse complement strand
GTGCCGGCGACATGGCACCATTTGCCCAAAAATCATAGATTACCTGAATTTTATCACCCCATATGATGAGGCCTATAAACACGACAAAAAAAGCAATCTATTGAACATGATGTACTGGAAAAAAATGTATGAATTGAGTGGCGCCACCCAGCCCGAGTGCTGGATGGGCAAGATCAAGCATGCGGGACACACGATCAGCGTGTCTGACATCTGGTTTGTCGGGCATTACCTGAAAAAGATTGAAACGATTAGCGGTGAAATCAGCGGAATGACTGAAAACGGCGTCATCGTTGACGGCCGGCACCCCATCCAAGCGGATATTGTCGTCAACTCGATCGGATTTGAGCGCAACGCTTCAGTCGCCCGGGAGTTAAGCGGCTGCCGTGAAATATACAATAACAATTATATCGCCAAAGATTTCATGTACCTGGCGGATGCCTACATTGACGATGATGCTTTCAATTCCTTATTTGGTTCAAGCGTCCTGGAGATGGTGAAGTTCTACATCGAGGTATTTATCATGTTCTTCGACAATCCGGCATATGATGATATGATCGCCACTGAAGGAATAGAAAAAATACCCATCGAGGGCAGAAAATGGTCGAATTATATCAAGAGCGCCATGGCCCTTATCGGAAAGTATCCGAATATTCGCGAAATCGCCAGAAAGCAAGTCACCCGCCGGACAAAAAATTTCTTGGAAGCCCATGACATGGAAACCTACATTGCAGCCAACAAAAGAGAGTGGCGCGATACCCATTCGATGCTTGCCGGCAAACCAATGCGGGAAGAGGAATGTATGCCGTATGTTTTTGAGAAGTTGTTAAAAAGGTAGGTGATCGGTATTTCCCGCTTTGATTTGCGAGATCGTGACGGCCCGTCATGCCATGGTCGACGGCCGGCGGTCCGGCTATCAGGCGCCGATGATTTTGACCAGCACCCGCTTGCGCCGCCGGCCGTCGAACTCGCCGTAAAAAATCTGCTCCCCGGTGCCGAAATCCATTTCTTGAAGCCGGGGGGCTTTAGGGGGAACTATTCTGAACACAAACCCCAAGCCGGGAGCGATATGTCCCGGCTTGGGTAAACTGAAAATTGCACTAAACATCTATTCCTTCAAGTTTCCAGCGGCGTGTTCCAACCGGGCATGCGAATGCCCAATCCTCTTGAAATTTTACCGGGTTTTGAGGGTCACCCTTTACAACGTCCCCTGATTTTTCATCGACCGTGTAATCCAGCAGATTGGCTGTAAATCGCACGGTGACAAAAATTTCCCCTTGTTGAACGCCGGCGTTGATCAGATCGATCTTGCGCACGGCAATATTTTCAAGCCGGTTGATATGCCCCATTTTTTTCATTTCGTCAAAATGAAGGCCGTACTCACTCAGTAGCTGATCCCCGACAAAATCCTGGAGAACCGCGGTTTCTCGTCGGGTCCAGCCCGCCTGAATTTTGAAAAACAAGTCCTGGGCGGTCTCTTTAAAGGCCTCTGGATCAAAATCCTGATCCACGGTCCAGATCTCTTTTACACCTGCCACCAGAGGATCGTCCACAAGGTTTTCTTGTGCCGCCTGCTGGGCGCCTGATCCCGAGAACAAACGGTTTGTTGTGTTTTGATCCTGTTGAAATTCGGCGCCTGTATCGGTGGCGAGCGTTCTGCGACGCGAAAACCATCTGTAGACCAGAAATCCGAGTCCCGCCAGCAGGAGGATTTCAAACAGCCCGATGCCGCTGCCTCCGAGCCCACCGCCGGTGCCCATTCCGTGGGCCATTCCTCCGAAAAGCATGCTGCCCAGAAAACCTCCCATGAGTCCACCGGCCAAACCACGGGTAAAAGAACCTCCCATCGGGCTTGCAGCCGGGGTTGTTGCGTTTTGGCGGGGTTGGGCTTGGGGAGCCGGCTTTGAAACTGCCGGGCTCCTCTGAAAGGAACGGCCGCCTCCACGAGATCTGGCTTCGGCAAACTCCGTAAAACCGGCCACAACAAATAAAAGCAATGTGACCACGGCTGCCAGGGAAATTTTATTTTTTGAAACCATCTGCATCAAACGCCCTCCTTTTTTAATGTTTTCCAATGAGTTTTGCCAGAGCTCCCGGCCCCCAAAAAACCGCCGCACCCGGCTTTAGACCATCGTCCGTTCAGGGTGCGGCAAGGGCCAAGGCGCTTTGGTTGACACGCTTTCCGGAACCCGTCGGGGCAAACCCAAACACTTGCCCCGCAGGGGGGCGGCGGACGGGCCGCTCCCCTGGGTCATTTCCCCCAAATTAAATTTAAAATCAATTGGTTGAGGATGTTGAAAACGCTGGCGGCCGTCCATCTTCGAGCTTGACAATTTAGATAAAAATGATACCTTTTTCACCTTTGTATGTCAAGCAGCACGCCGGGCGAACCTCACAATTTTTGATCGGATCACTCCGCTCGGTTCACCAGGCCGCGCCCATTTAGGATAAAAGAATGACCACCCACCAAAGCCTGTACCATGATGCTCATCTTGTGGTCGCCGCCATCCGCGTTCTCGAACATCAGCACCAGGCCCCGCCGACCCTCGAGACCGTCTGCGGGACCCTGTCGTACCCCCTCGAAAAAGGCAACCGTATCTGCCTCAAACTGCATGAGATGGGGGTTCTGCGCCTGGTGGAGGGCGGCTACGGGGTCCGCCTTTTCATCCAAGACCACCTGAAACTGGAAGACCTTCCCCGTGAAGCGGCGGGTCCGTCCTTGGAGGACGCCCTCGAAGATTTCCGCCGCACCCGCCAGGAAACTGCCCGGTCTTTGGACGCACTCAAGGCCGAGCAGCAGAAATTGAAGCAGGGGCGTGTTTCCGAGATCGAAAAAAAGTTGAGGGAAGAGTTACGCAAGGGTAAACCCGAGAGCACCTGAGGCCGCCGCCATCGACCGATTGCCGGCGCTGCGCGACGGGCCCCGGCTGTTCCCCCGCCACACCGCAAAAAAGCGTCATCATCACTCACTTCAAAGCCGCTGTTCAGCCGGCGGGCATCCCAGCTCTCCGCCGGTAGAAGGGGGCGTCCATGGACCAGGCCGGGACGTCCATAAAATCTGGTAAATTTGGATAAACCAGCGCCGCCTCGTTCCGATCAAGTGGACAGGTTTCAGCGGAATACGTATTATCTTTTTAATTCCCAAACGTGATGGCCTCGTAAAATTGTAAAAACAACCCTTTCAGGACTTTTTCGACTACATCCGAAGTGGGCGCCATGCATAAAGTCATAAACAGTTGGATGTTGCGAGTGTTGATTGTCGGCCTCGGGCTGTTCGTCATCCTGGGATCCGACAGGTTTCTCCGCGCTCAGCGGACGTCTGTGGTTTACGTTGCGCCGATCGAGGGAACCATCGATTTGGGACTCGCACCCTTTGTCGCGCGCACGCTCAAGGAGGCCACCGATGCCGGCGCGGCGGCCGTGATTCTTGAGATCAACACCTTTGGTGGGAGGGTGGATGCAGCGGTCCTTATCCGCGACGCGCTGCTCAATGCCAGGATTCGAACGGTTGCCTTTGTGAACAAGCGGGCTATCTCCGCGGGCGCCCTTATCGGCCTGGCGGCCGAGAAGATCGTCATGGCCGACGGCGCAACGATCGGCGCCGCAACCCCGGTAAAGATGGGTGAGCCTGGCGCGTCCCCGCAACCGGTGGAGGAGAAGACCGTCTCCTATGTGAGAAAGGAATTCAGCGCCACAGCCGAGGCCCGCAAGCGGCCCCCGCTTATCGCCGAGGCGATGGTGGATGCGGACGTTGATATCCCCGGCGTCTCTGAGAAAGGAAAACTCCTGACACTGACCACCGACGAAGCCATCAAACATAAAGTTGCGGATTTTCGCGCCCAGACCATAGAGAGCTTGCTGGATCAGTTGGATCTTGCGGGGGCTGAAGTGAGGCGGATCTCGCCCAACTGGGCAGAGGGTTTAGTCCGTTTCCTCACAGGTCCCATCATCAGTTCTCTTCTCATCACGATCGGCATGCTTGGGATTATCCTGGAAATCCGCACGCCCGGTTTCGGGGTGCCCGGAGGACTGGGTATCGCAAGCCTGGCTCTTTTCTTTTGGGGCCACTGGCTTGTTCAGCTGGCGGGCTGGGAAGAATTGCTGCTGTTGGGTGCCGGTATGGTGCTGTTGGTTTTGGAAGTTTTTTTCATTCCGGGCTTTGGTATCGCCGGGGCACTGGGGATCGGCGCCCTTCTGACGAGCCTGAGCCTGAGTCTGATCGGAGATGGGGTCACGTGGGATTTTGCCGTCAGAGCAGTGGGGCGCGTCGTTTTTTCCCTGCTCATGGCGGTGATGGCAACTCTGGTCGCGCTGCGCTTTTTGCCTCGTCTGCCTTTCGGTCGACGCCTGATTCTGGAAACGGTGCTTCCGTCGGACCAAGGTTACTCCTCTGCGCCCGCGGGGGACAAGAGCTGGCTGGGGAAGGCCGGGACAGCGGTCTCGCCGCTGCGGCCGGCCGGCATCGCCGAGATCGAAGGTGAACGGTTGGATGTGGTGTCCGACGGGGAATTGGTCGAACCCGGAGCACCGATTGTCGTGACCCGTGTGGATGGCAATCGCATTGTCGTGCGACGCCGGCGCACACCAACGGAAAGGAGTCAAACATGATTGGATTCGAGACTGGTATAGCAGGCGGCGTTTTCGTGCTGGTGGCGATTCTGGCGGTCTTGGGCTTTATCCTTTACCTGGTTCCCATCCCGCTTTGGATCGCCGCTTGGGCATCGGGTGCCTATGTGGGGCTCTTGACCCTCGTCGGGATGCGGTTCAGACGGGTACCGCCCAGCGTCGTTGTGACGGCACGAATCAGTGCCGCCAAGGCCGGGCTCCCGATCCCGATCAACGATCTGGAAGCGCACTATCTGGCCGGCGGAGACGTCGTCCGGGTCGTCACCGCCCTCATCTCGGCGGACAAGGCCAACATCCCCCTGCCCTTCAACCGGGCCGCCGCCATCGACTTGGCCGGGCGCGACATTGTAGAGGCCGTCAAGATGTCGGTCATCCCCAAGGTCATCGAGACGCCCAAAATAGCAGCCGTAGCCAAGGACGGGATTCAGCTCATCGCGGTCTCGCGCGTGACCGTCCGCACCAACCTTGACCGTTTGGTCGGCGGCGCCGGGGAAGAAACCATCATTGCGCGCGTCGGGGAGGGCATGGTCAGCACCATCGGTTCTGCGGCGACGCACAAGAATGTGCTGGAAAATCCGGATCACATCTCCAAACACATCCTGTCAAAGGGGCTGGATTCGGGGACCGCCTACGAGATCCTCTCGATTGACATTGCGGACGTGGACGTCGGCGAGAACATCGGCGCCAAACTTCAAATCGACCAAGCCAATGCCGACAAGCAAATCGCGCAGGCCAAAGCCGAAGAGCGGCGCGCCATGGCCGTAGCTTTGGAACAGGAAATGCGGGCCCGGGTGGTTGAGGCGGAGGCCGAAGTGCCGCGCGCGATGGCGGAAGCTTTTCGCCAGGGAAATCTCGGCATCATGGACTACTACAAGATGAAAAATGTGCAGGCCGATACGGCCATGCGCGATGCCATCGCCGATACGGACGAAAAGCCCGCCAGGACCCCGAAAAAGTAAGGGAGGACGCTGTGGCAGAACTGAACTTTGGTCAGATTATTTTTATGGTCGGCTTTATCGTGCTACTGCTGATCAGGTTCCTGCGCCAACGGGCCCGGAGGCGCCCTGAGGATCAAGTACCGGATCAAATGGTGGCGGAAGCGTCCGCAGTGCGGCTTCCCCGGCCGGCACAAGCCCCCCCGGCGGCGCCGCCATCGACACCGCGTGCGTCCCGCGGCCGCATGCACGAATCTCACGAATTTCTGGTGCCAAATGCTGGCGGCCCGCTTGGCGGAGGCTATTTTATCAAGAAATCGCTTTTAGAAACCCCGCGCGATGTGCGGCGTGGCATTGTCCTCATGACAATCCTGGGACCTTGTCGGGCTTTCGACCCACCGGAATAGCCTCGCCAGGCAATCAGGCCAGGTTCACGTCTTTGCCGATAAGCGTTGGCTTTAGGCGCCAGGAATTTTTTAAGACCGGCTTCGTTGTGCATCTGTGTCTGTAATCTGTTTATCTGTAGGATCGGGCATTACCTCGATGGATTCATTTGGTTCAAAAGAGGGATCTGTTTCTTGGCCGGGGTCGGATGGTAATGGTAGCACCTCATCACTTTGATCTGTTGAATCATTCAGCAAGGGGGTAACGGTTTCCCGGCCTCTCTGTTCCGTTATTAGTTCGTCTATACGGTCAAACGCTTTTTCCAACGAGGAATCAACCACCACAATTTCCTCTGCGCTGACGATAACCCGCTTTAGTTCAGGAATTTTAAGCTGTCCGCTTGATTCCAGATAAAGGGGTTGAATGTACAGGATATGTTTGCCAAGTGGGAAAATGATCATTTTCCCCCGCTTGACCTCTGATCCAAGCTGATCCCATAAAGTAATAATTTCGGCAATGGTGGTATTTTGATCGATGAGTGCATTAATCTGGGAGGGGCCATAAACCTGACGTCCCCGTGGAAACAAATACATGATAATACGCCCGTAATTGTCGCCATCGCATCCGACAACGGCCAGTGCCCGAAGGTTTTCGCGGTTAATGGGCAGCATGGGGATAACCAGAATAAATTCCGGCTTTTTGTGCTCGATGAGATCCAGGGTCAAGTAATATGGTTGCATACGGATTAAACTTTCTTGTTGAGCAAGTTCCGCAAATTGCCATCGGTCCTCATCCTTATAAAATGTTTCGGGATTGATCTGGTGATATTTTGAATACATTTTCATTTGGATTTCAAACAGGTCTCGCGGATACCGTATTTGTTTGCGTAAATTATCAGGCATTTCCTCAATTGATCTGATCAGGCCGGGATACATCCGCTGATAGGCCCGCGCAATGGGGTCCTTCGCATCCACAAGATAGTATTTTACGGTGCCATTATAGGCGTCCACGGTGATTTTAATCGAATTTCTGATATAATTGAATTCCTCGTTGTAGGGCGCCCCCTGGGGGTACCATTTACTCAAGGTATATGCATCCTGAATCCAGTACATAACATCATCGGTGACAACCAGGTACGGATCTTGATCGAGTCGAAAAAACGGTGTCAAGGTTCTGACACTTTCCTGAATATTTCTTCTAAAGAGAATGCGGCTGTCTGAATTGGTTTTAGTGGTGAAAAAAATATTTTTTTCCTTGAAGTATACGGCAAATAATGCTTTTTTAAAAAAAGAGCCAATGGGGACCCCTCCGGTGCCTTTGTAGTCGACTAGAACCTCTTCCAATTCGCCGGGATAGTGAAGTTCTCCGCTGTCGTTGGGGGCGATGACATACTCATAAAAACCCGTGCCATAATAAATGCCGGGTTCTTTGATCGAAAAACCGTAATCGGATACCGGCGGCATTTGGTTTATGAACCATTGCATTCTTTGTTCGCCCTTTTGGGACGCGGGAATCATTACCGGCCCGAATCCATGGGTATACTTCAGGTGCATATTTATCCAGTTCTGAGCCGATAGGGGAAGTCTGTTAAGGTTAATTTCCCTTGCGGCCAAGTAAACTTGATGCAAAGCGTTGCCCACGGGATATCGTCCGACATCTATGTCACTGAATTGATAGTAAGGACGAATTGCCTGCACTTCCTGGAAAACATCTTTGAGCAGTTCCTTGTCCCAGAGAGGAATGTTTTCCAAGTCGGTTCTTAGTTCCGGATCGGTCAGGCTTCGAAGGTTTTCCGTTCTTCCGTAATCGCGTTTTTCAACCTGAGTCATATTATAAGCACCCAATGTTGATAGAACCGAGTTTCGAATATACTTGGATTGCCGTGCAATCTCATTGGGCTTTACAAGATAGTTTTCAACAGTGTCAGGTAAAAAATCCCATGTTCTAGCCGCATGGGTGAGAACAAATAACACTGTGAAAATGGCAAGCGCATAAATACCCTTGTCTCTATTTACAAAAACGATAAGAGAGATAGCCATGGCCAGCAAAAATATCGCCGAAAGCCATATCAGAGGAAGCAAGACTGTCATTTCGGTATAGCCAGGACCATAAAATAAGGGTTGGTTGTTGGTGTTGTACAGCAACAGGTGCCTTTCGAGCATGTATCCCCAAGCTTGAACCAGAAATGCCAGAAATATCACAACAGAAAGATGAATTTTTGCAGCTTTATATAACGGCTGATTTTCCGATGCCAACACCCGGCGTTCTATGTAATAAAGAATTGTTAAACATACAAATAGAAGCAGCAACGTCATAATCAAGCGACTCTGAAGGAGGCTATAGATGGGAAGAGAAAACAGGTAATAGCTTACATCGATTCCGTAAATCGGGTCTTTGACTCCGGTGTTGGGCCCAAATATGTATAGTAATGCCGCCTCCCATTGCTCATATAGAGGGATGGCCAGAGGGATAGCAAGGATTATGGAAAGAGGTGTGTAAACTTTCAATGAACCGGTGCGAAAGGCCTGGAGTAATTTTCCTGTTTTTGTTGCTTCAGGTTTGCATTCGCCCGATAGAGTGCACCCAAGATATCTTGAGGCAACCCAAAAATTGAGAAAGATGACCAGAAAAAAAAACAGCGTCACCCCTATGAATATAAAATATTTATAACATAATTTAAGGAGCAGCAACCCCGCGTAACCGAGTGCACTATACCAGTAAAAATCTACGAAAAATTTTATAAAAATAAAGTTCAGTATCACATACGCAATGGCTATAATTGCAATCAGGGCCCAAAATGCTATAAACCATTTTTTCCAACGCCCCATAATAATCTCCTTATCATATAATTATTTCAGATAATTCTGAACTTCGATTTCGCATTTTGAAAAACATGTTTTGATAATGTTTAGAATTTTTTATACTTTTCGCCCCAGCTTTGAGATGCTGTGAACTATCGAAAAGGTGCCTATAGGAGTAAAAGTGCTTGGGGCACATCGCGGATTGTCAATATATCTCTTTGCAGTTCGGTCAGCTCAGATATGAAGCCCAAATTTTTCAGTAGGGAAAACGCATATTCCCGCTTTTTACAAGAGCGGTGGCTATCTGGATCCTGATGCGGAAGTTGGTGCGTGAAATCTGAAAAGGAAAAAAGGTTGAGATTCTCAAAGGGCTCATCTCATGAGACCATGTCTACCTTTTCCCATCGTGGTTCCGCTGCATATCTCGGTTAGTGATCTGCTATAGGCCATCAAGGGCCGGACGTCACGTAAAATACTGATGGACTTTAAGGCGCTGATCTTCAGTCGGCTTTCAGCCGATCCCGAGGCTGCCGACTTTTGCCGGTACGTGGTTTACTCCCTTGTTGACGGTTGAAAGGAAATAAGAATGCTGTATCGTGTGCGTCACATCCAACACCCGAAAAATAATGCCGGATATCATAATGACAAGATTGCAAAATTTCGGCAGAAATAAGGGGTACGGGGTTAAAAAAATTAAATAAAAAAAAGTATTAGATTTTTATTTTAATTTGATACCCGGATCCCTTGTTAAGGGAACGACCGCATCTCATAATGGAAAGGGATCCGGTGAGATCAAAGTTCAGGCATGTAGTGCCTTAGACCTCCAATGTGATCTGCACAGATGGTGCGCCCGTCGTAATCTGTGACCCCGATGGCCGGCAACAAAAAATAATAACAACGTGGCCACGGGTGCCAGGGCAAATTTGTTTTTTCAAAGTATTCACGGCTTTTGGCGGCCGGATAGGTGCCAGGTGATTCATTGGAATCGTGATTGCGGCGATCTTCATTTGGGTTTTGCCAGAGTCGCCCCCTTAAAAGCCGTCGCCCACGTTTTCAGGCCAGCATCCCTTCAGGGCACGGGGCAAAGCCTGAGCGCGCAGGGTGGCAGGCTTGCCGAAATCCGTCGGTACAAACCCAAGCACCTACCCGTGCGGGGGCTTGGGTGCGGGCCACTCCCTGGCGAACTAATCAAAAAAGCTAATTTAAATAGTTGGTTGGGAATTTTGAAAACGTTGGCGGCCGACCATCTTCAAGCTTGACAATCTGCGCGGAAATGTTACTTTCTTCCACTTTGCTTGTCAAGCAATGCCGGGCACGCTGCTCAATTTTTGACCGAATGGCACCGCACGCTTCACCGGCGCGGCCCCTGTTCAGGATAGCAAATTGACCACCCACCAGAGCCTCCGCCATGACGCCCATCCTATGGTCACCGGCATCCGTGCTATCGCGTATCTACACCAGGCCCCGCCGACCCTCGAGACCGTCAGTGGGAAGCCTTTCCTATCCCCTCGGAAAACGCGACTGTCTTTGTCCCT
>Ga0209705_10002282_pt1 | contig 10291 bp, 6 predicted proteins | sample PPLLaktember2015_5_FD_187262 | JGI IMG/M metagenome (GOLD analysis project Ga0209705, IMG submission 187262) | Freshwater sediment microbial communities from Prairie Pothole Lake near Jamestown, North Dakota, USA - PPLs Lake P8 Core (1) Depth... | ecosystem: Environmental > Aquatic > Freshwater... | reverse complement strand
TATCTGTCGGTTCAGAACCCCAAGGCTGATGAACCGCGTGAGATGACTGATGACCGCATGGTCGGCGGTGATCGCCGCAACCAAGATCTTGGGATTTGTGTACTGCGAACCGATTAGTTCGGCCCTGACGTCAAGCAGGTTCGCATCGTCCACAGCATCGGTGGCGTCCCGGAAATCGAGGATGCTGAAACGCAGGTCGCTGAAATCAGGGTGTCGGCATATCTCCTGCACATGATGAAGTAGGTCGGCGGCTGTTACAGACCCGAAGAAACGGGTGCGAACCCCGCGCGGCTCCCAGGTCATCTCTAGCGGCATGTTCCTTTCTCCGTGACGCCTTCACTGGCCGGCCGTAGTTTATCGTCGGTACGGCACGCCCGCGAGGGGCCGCCTAGGGTCGATCTCGCCCGTACAACGTCCGCTCTGAGGCAGCGTGAATCAGAGGGCAAATCTCGAGGCTATGAGGGAGGGGAGGGTGACCCCGGACCGAGCGCAGTCCGAGTTCGGCGCCTGGTTCGGAAAAAGTTCGGTCGCGATGCGCGCAAGCCGTTGACCGCGTTGGGGCGCACAAAATTAGGGCGGGCTTTCCGGACAGATTCCTGGCCGTTTGCCTACTCAATAGTGGGGGGACGTCGCCTCCAGAACAAGGATCTACGCAACGACTGTCTCGCGAACACGCCGCGGTGAGATCGCTTCCTTGCCATTCAAGGACCCCGGAAGCACCTAACCCCAGTTCAAAACGACTACGGAGACTGGCTGCATGGGCGTTCCTCAGTCGGGCGGGCAATTCTGCCCCGAAACGGAGAATGCTTGGCGTTAAGCTGACAGCACCCGCGTGACCGGCAAAGAGAAGTTCAGTGAGCTTTGGACCAATGCTATGTGTCGCATTTCTAGCAGTCTGGGGCGGCGCCGTTTCTGCGACTCACGAAACTCTCGCGAACATGCTGATGGTGAACGCGGCAGTCCAACTGGTGCTTTTTGCCTTGGTAGCCGTTCTTCCGTTCATCAGGACCGGCAGGATGTCCTATGTAGATATAGCCTGGCCCTTTGGCGTTGCACTCATCGGCCTGCAAATCGCCGTCATGGGTGATGGGGAAGTCGTCCGCAGGCTGTGCGTCGCCGGGGTCTATCTTCTCATCGGCCTGAGGATGGGCATAGGCGCGCTAACAATGGCCAGGTCGACTGGAGTTATCTTCAAGACTGAGTTCCCGCGGTACGTGTATCGGCGGATGCAGCTTTCGGGGCAGAGTGAAAGTCGAATTCGCTTCCAGATCTTGTCGGAGATTATGGCGCAAGGGCTTGCCAATGCATCGGTACTGGCAATTCCAGGTTTCGTGATCGCTGTAAATGGCCAGAGTGAAATTCACCCATGGGAGATTGCAGGCATCTGCATTTGGATAATCGCATACGTTCTGGAATCCGCCGCCGACTTGCAGAAAATGAAATTCATAACCAATAACAGAGGAGGGGTGTGCAACGTTGGCTTGTGGCGCTACAGCCGCCACCCGAACTATTTTTCTGAGTGGCTGGTGTGGACTGGCATCGTGATTGCTGCGGTGCCGTCCCTGATGAGCCTCTACGGAACTGAGCCGACTTACGTTTCGGCTGCACTCGGCATAGGTGGTGCAGGGGCATCACTGATGATGTACATCACCCTGGTCTACCTGACCGGTGCGATCCCAGCTGAGTACTATTCGGTTCGAAAGCGCGCTGACTACAAGCGCTACCAGGAAACAACAAACATGTTCTTTCCATGGTTTCCAAAGAAATTGCCGTCCGACTAGTTAAGTCAAAAAGGGCGAAAGTAGTCGGTTTGCCGCCCAACTGTTTGCTGCAGGCGAGACCGCCCTGACGGACCGCGGCCGGAGCTCAAAAGTTGAAGCTCTATTCTTGACTCCGTCTGGTTCTGCCTAGGGTCGATATTCACCGTACGACGTCCGCTTTGAACCGTGGTGAATGGGGGGCGGGTCTCGAGGTGGCGAGGGCGAGTGAGCCGGAGTTCAGCGAGGCCCGACTTAGCTGCCGGTTCGCAAAAAGTTAGGTCGCGATGCGTGCAAGCAGTTAACCGCGTTGGGGCACTGAAGAATCAGGGTGGGTTTTCTCATTAGATCGCAGGTCGCTCCGCTACCCAGAAGCGGAGCACGGCGGGGAGAACTGGCGCCTCGTGCCATAGCCCAAGATGGCCGGAACGCGACACCCTAGAGACCGTTGGCCGGCAATCCCGCTACACTCCCCCGAACAGGGAGAGAGCCGCGTGACCGACGCGACCGAGGGGGAAAAGGACAACATCTGGGCCCGACTGCGCCGCCGCAAGGTCGTGCAGTGGGGCATCGCCTACGCCGCGGGCGCGTGGGGGCTGCTGCAGGTGTTGCAGTTTCTCGCCGACACATATGACTGGCCCGCGCAGGTGCTGCGGCTCGTCACGCTGGCGTTCGCAATCGGCCTCCCCATCGCCCTGACCCTCGCCTGGTACCACGGCGACCGCGGTCACCAGAAACCCGTCCGCACCGAACTCGCGATCATCGCGCTGTTGCTGCTACTCGGCGGCGGTGCCCTCTGGCTCTATGGCTCCCGCGGCGCCCAAACCCAGACCACCACCACGGCAGAGAGTCCTGCAGCTGCCTCGACGGCGAAAGCCACCGCTGCCGACACTCGCCCCTCGATCGCTGTGCTGCCGTTCGAGAACCGCAGTGACGAGCACAAGGACGCTTTCTTCGTCGACGGCATCCACGACGACATCCTCACGCAACTCACCAAGATCGGCGCGATGAAGGTTATCGCCCGCACGTCCGTCGAGCAGTTCCGCGACACGAAACTCTCGACGATAGAGATCGGCGAAAAGCTCGGCGTGACACGGGTCCTCGAAGGCAGCGTGCAGCGCGCCGGCGACCGGGTCCGGGTAACAGCCCAGCTCATCGATACGTCGAGCGACGCCCACCTGTGGGCCGAGTCCTACGATCGTGAACTGACGGCAGCCAACATCTTCGCGATCCAGAGCGAAGTCGCCACCTCGATCGCCGCCGCACTCGAGACCACGCTGACAGCCGCCGAGAAGACGCGAGTCAATATCGTCCCGACGCAGAATCTCGCAGCTTGGGAGGCATTCCAGCTCGGCCGGCAACGGATGGCGCGACGCACCGCCGAAACCCTCTCCGACGCCGAGCATTTCTTCCAGCAGGCGATCGATCTCGATCCGACGTTTGCGCTGGCGTATGCCGGCCTGTCGGACTCGCTCGTGTTGCAGATCGAGCATGCAGGCGCGCAAGACGACGTCACCCTCGCCAGGGCCGACGCAGCCGTCGCAACGGCCCTGGAGCTCGACCCGAACCTGGCTGAGGCGTGGGCGGCTTCTGCACTCGTCCGCAGCTTTCGGGGGCAGGGCGATCGCGCCGATCCATTGTACCGTCGCGCGATCGCCTTGAATCCGAACTACGCCGCCGCCTACCAGCGGTTCAGCAGGAATGCTGGAGGTCTTGGTCACCGCGACGAAGCGTTGGCCGCGGCGGAGAAGGCCGTCGCACTCGATCCACTGTCAGCCATCGTCAATGCTGACGTGGGCAGGGCGCTGATGTCGGTCGGGCGATTCGTCGAGGCCGCGGACCGCTTCCGCAGAGCCAATGAAATCGATCCCGAGATGCCCATGCCGTACCGGCAGCTGGGCGTCCTCGACGCCTACGCGCGCAATCGATTTGCCGACGCAGTGCCGCTGCTGCAGAGAGCCGCCGCGCTGGACCCGGGCAATCCGATTCTTGAATTCTATCTCGCCCGCCTTTACCTCGACCTGGGCGACGACGTCGAAGCGACTCGCGTCATCGAGGCCGCCCGCAAGCGGTGGCCGGACCATGGGGCTGTGTTGATGGTTTCCGCCGAAATGCACATGAGCAGAGGCGAGTGGAACGCCGTGCAGAAGGAATCGCAGAAGCTCCTGGCGCTCGACTCGTGGGTAGTTGATCCCGACGATGTGCTGCGGTGGCTGCGCGACGCCGACCTGAAGCAAGGCAACCATCAACCGGCGCGACTCCGGTACGCAAAGGCCTATCCGGTGCTGCTTGGGCCGACGCCACCGACGATCGATGGCTCGAGTTGGCAAGCGGCAATCGACGTCGCGCCCGTTCTGCAGGCGGCTGGGGATCGCGCCACTGCAGGCGCGCTTCTCGATCGCGCCGAACAGTTCATCCGGACGATTCCGCGTCTCGGCCTGGCGGGCTACGGAATTGCGGACGTACAGATCCACGCCCTGCGCGGCGACAAAGCCAAGGCTCTAGCTGCACTTCGAGAGGCGGAACGGGCCGGCTGGCGCGGCCCATACTGGCGCTACTACCGCGACTTCGACCCCAACCTCGCCTCGATCCGCAACGAACCCGAATTCAAAGCCGCGTTCACCGACATCGAGCGCGACATGGCTCGCCAGCGCGCCGAGCTCGCGAAGCGGCCGAAGGACGCGCTGCTCGACCTCGCGCCTGTTCACTAAGCCATCCGCTCAATTGACCGGGGCTCATGCACCCGCCCGATAGCGGACGGTGGCGAACGGCCGCTCAGGGTCGGTTGTTCCGTTAGATGGTCCGCTTTGGGTAACGGTAAGATCGGCCAGGAACGGACGGTCGACGTGCCGACCACCGGTGATTCAGGACTGCGGTGCGACCCGGCGTTGACGAATGTGAAATCTTACTGAGGCTGCGAACGCCGCACAGTTCATGAGTTTGATTCGCTCCATTACTGGGCCTAGTAGGTTGCGCACGTTGCAGGTCACCGCGTTGGCGATGCCCACGTTAGCCCACCGTTCGCCGCCGAAAACTGCAGCTGCACCAGCATTACCGAATCTCCACGTCCAGCTGCGCGCCGCGACGAGGCAGCTGGCGCTCCTCGGCCTCGCTGCCCTGTCTTGACCACGAGCACGCAGCGACCGGTGCTCACGCCCGAGGAGGTATGGCGAGAGTACGATGAAACCGAACTGCGCCTGACCGCTCCCTTGAGCGAGCGGATGATGGATCTTGCGCGCCTCGGTCCCGGCATGCGCGTGCTGGACCTGGCGACGGGGCGCGGCGAACCCGCCGTACGGGTCGCCCGCCGCGTCGCGCCGGGCGGCATGGTGGTCGGCGTGGACGTGTCCAAGGCGATGCTACGAATGGCGCGCGAACGAGCGGATCGCGAGGGAATCGCGAATCTCGAACTCATCGGCACGGATGCCGAGACGCTATTGGGTGTCGAGGCGACGCGATTCGACGCCACTGTCGTGCGCTGGGGGCTCATGTACCTCGATTCGCCGGTTGCGGCTCTCAAGTCTGCCCGGCGGGCAATGGTGTCCGCTGGCATTCTAGTTGCAGCGGTCTGGGCGGAACCGGAGCGAGTCCCTTACTACACGCTGCCGCGATTCGTCCTGGAACGTTATCGAGCACTGCCTCCCGCCGATCCGGAGGCTCCGGGCACGTTCCGCTACGCTGACCTTGGTCGCCTGCAGCGAGACTTTGCGGCGGCGGGCTTCACCATCGAGCATATCGAGGAGATCGACGTCGAAGTGATGGAGGCCGCAACGGACGCCGAGCTAGTCGCCTGGACGCGTGCGTTCGGTCTGACGCAGCTTCTGAACGATCTTCCCGCAGAGACGCAACAGGCATGGGAGGCAGATCTCGTGCGGATTGCCGAGCCGCTGCGCGTGGACGGATACGTCCGTCTGGGTGGAGTGACCCGGATCGTCGTCGCCTCGCCGCGCGCCTAGTCCCGGGCTTGTCGCCCCGTTTCCGTCGCTAGCCCTGCGATCTGCCTGCGAATCAGCAGCGGCACGATGAGCGGCGGCACCCGGAAGGGGTCGCCGCGTTCCTACTGCCGCCGCGTAGCAACGCTTGCGGAGCAGCGTCTGCTTCGGGTCGTTCTTTCACCTACGACGTCCGCTATCAGGTGCCGACGCGCAGCAGGCTTGGGACTCCACGGTGAAGCGGTTCTCCACGAACCCGTATGATCGGCTACAAGCGGCCAGGCGCGCGTCGCGGTAAAGTCGTTCCAATGACTCGACCTGGCGCAGACACGACGACCGACGCTCGTAAACCGGTAAAAGTCGGCCAAAGGCAGCCCGTCGCGCCGACTTTGAATAGCTCGAAACTCGGCTCCGCTTGAATTGCACTTATATCTCGGCAATGCACGTTAGGCGTCAGAAGGCCACTTTCGCGCATGCCATCTGAAACCTACTTGCTTTACACCCTCATCCTTGCCTGTGAGGTCGGATTCTGGATCGTGTTGCTCGTGGCCCTTGCTGTCCGATACCTACTTGCAAGGGAGCGGTTGAGTCGCGCACTGCTTCTGTGCTTGCCGCTAATCGACGTGTTGCTCCTAGTCTTCACCGCAATCGACTTGCGCCGCGGATCAACCGCTACGTTCGCACATGGCTTGGCCGCCGCCTACGTTGGCTTCACCGTTGCCTTTGGGGGCATGGCAGTCAAGTGGGCTGACGCGCATTTTGCCCACAGGTTCGCTGCTGGTCCGGTCCCAGCGAAGGCTCCTTCCCGCGGGTGGGAGGCAGTCCGTTACGACTTCAACTTGTGGGGCCGCTGCATTGTGGCCTGCATTATCACTATGGCTCTGGTCGAAGCGCTCGTGCAGCTCGTTGGTAGCGGCGAAGCGACTCAACCCTTGCTGGCATGGCACAAGCATGCGTTCGGTTGCATCGTGCTTTGGTTCTTCTTCGGTCCCGCGTGGAGTCTCGCAACAGCATGGCGCCGTTCGCACTGACGCCTAACCCCTCACGGGGAGCGCGGACGTTGAGCGTCTGCTTCAAAGCGAGACGAACTTCTGCTCGGGGTCGATCTCGCCCGTACAACGTCCGCTCTGAGGGGGCAAATCTCAAGGCAGCGAGGGAGGGGGGGTGACCCCGAAACCCAGCGCGGCCCCGTTCGGCCGCCGGTTCGGAAAGGGTTCGGTCGCGATGCGTGAAAGCCGTTGCCCCGCATGGGCCACTGTCCGGCCGCGTCCAGAATTCGGGGGTTCCGTTCGGTATGGGCTCGGTCGAGCGGGGCGGTTCGGTCGGTCCCGTGGAAACTCGTCCCCGTTCTTCCGCTTACTCGCACCGAACCGGCCTCTCCGTCGTACTGAAAATCCGCGTGTCGATGGTTCGATTCCGTCCCTGGCCACCACTTTCAACTCGATGATTTGCATGAGTTTTCGGGCATCACCCGCAAGCTATCGGGCGTCATTTTGCCCCGAAATCGGCTGGCCCGCGGACTATCGGGAAGTGTGTGGGTCGAGGCCCGGTGCCGCGACTCCCGATACAGCGCGCACGCCGTCCCGCGACCCCTGGCCGCTCCATGACGCGAGGGCGCTGCGGAGGGAGTCAGCTCGTCGGCGTGTACCAGATCGGGGACGTCCACGCGCGCTCCTGAATCGAGACCGGCAGTCCCTTCGGAACCGACACCCCGAGACGCACGGCGTCGATCGTGCTCCAGCGCGGCGTCGGGATCTCGAGGACGCGAACGTAATAGAACGCACGCTCGGCCGGGTCGAAGTCCGGATCAGTCCAGAACGTGGCCAGTTCGGCGGCGCCGATGGTGTTGGTGTACTGGGCCGTCGCGGCATCGACCGTGTCGCCCACCGGCGGCAACTTGCCGGTCTTCGGATCGGGCTTGCGATCGCCGCTCCACGCGACGTCGTAGACCTTTTCGTGCTGCTTGCCGCTGGCATCCAGCCATCCCTTGACGATCTGCACACGGTCGAGGTTGCCGCTCTTCGGATCCTTGCTCGCCATCACGAGGAACGTGGGCATCTTGCCGGCGGCAGCCTTCAGGTCGCTGCCCATCGGCACACCGCGCGCGTAGCCCGCCCGCACCGCACCCGTGCCACTGAGGTCTGCGTCGGTGAAGTCCCAGCCGCCGAAGAAACGCACCTTGATCACCGTGCCGGACGTGCCGAACGTCTCGCGACGTTGCATCGCGTCGAAGATTGACTCGCGCGTGTTCTCCTCGGCCCACACGCCTGCGAGGCCGCCCGAGCTGAACTCCTGCACTTGCCTGACCTGGCCCGCCGGCTGTCCCTCCATGCCCTTCAGCCTGTGCGAGGCGTCGTTCTCGAACGCGAACTTGCCCGTGTAGTTGTATTCCTCGTTGCTGGCCGCGGCGTTGTGGGTGTCGGTGTCGCCGATAAATCCGTACTTGAACGGGTTGCCGTTACCCGCCGATTCCTGCGACAGGCCTTCGAGCAGCGCCTGGCGCGCGAAGCTGCCGCGACGGTGCTTGGGCCGCTCGTAGTCGGCCGACAGCGTGTAGTCCCACTGCTCGAAGCCTGCGAACTCGTCGTTGGGCGAGAGATCGGGGTGCGTCTCGGAGGTGCCCTTGATCTGCGTGATCTCGTAGAGCGGCTCGTTCGCGGCGCGCGTGCGGTTGTAGGCCGCATCGATCGGCTTGCCGTCGAACTTGACCGTCTCGAACATGCGTCCGTCGCTGGCGTTGCCGTTGTGGGGGATGGCTAGCAGCGTCGAGCCACGCGCGCGCAGCTCATCCATCCATTTCCAGAGCGTTTCCGGATCCTCGGATTCGAGCGCGGACAGCACCATGTCCGGCAGGTGTTCCGTGTCACGGAACACGACGACGCGGTGCAGGTTCCGCTTCTGCGGATTCGAGGTCCACTCGAAGCCCGCGAACGTGGTGAAGTGGCCCGGCCGATAGGCCGCATCGGCCGCCTTCACAATCTCGGCCCAAACGGAGCGGGCGAGCGCCGTGTCGGTGAGCATCGGGTCGATCTTGCCCGCGCTCATGTCACGCAGGACGCCTGCGAACGTCTGCATGCGCACCACCGGGTCGGGCGAGTTGACGCCCTTGGCCAGCTCGGTCTTGCTGAGCGGGCTATCGGGGTTGCTCATCTGGTTGAACACGCCCATGAACTCGGCGTGCTCGGCCACCATGTAGAAATCGAGCGGCGTCTGGATCTGGATCTTGCCGCCGAAGCCGCTGTTGGTGATCTCCTGGCCCTGGGCCCAGGCGTACGCGTCGGTCGGCGTCGCGCGGCTGCCGTTGGTGAACGCGTCGAATGACCAGCCTGTGTGGACGTGCACGTCGCCGAAATAGGCGTTGCGCTCCGGATTCGCGGCGGGCCGGTCCGATGCCGCAGGGGAGGCGGGCGCTTCGGTGGTGGCACTGACCGCTGGGGTTGCAGGAGCCGGCGCTTCGCGCGAGCAGCCGCCGACGAGAACGCCGAACAGCAGAAGGGTTGCCGCGGCCGCGCCCGAAGGCAGGCGATCGATGAACTCGAGTGTCACGCTTCTCTCCCTGCGAATTTTCGTTCTGGCGACCGATATACCACGGGATCCGTCGGACCGGAATTCCTTCGCACGTCGACGTCGCGTGAGAGGTGGGCTTGTGCTCCGCAAATAGTCGATCTGGGACGAACTGACGCCGTTGCGGCACCGTCGGCGAGCTGTGGCATGATCATGACGTGATCGTGCTGGCTCGAATCGTCCTTCGGTTACTCGCCGACCTGGCCGGCCTCGTTGTGCTGTCGCTCAGACGTCGGCGATCCGTCGAGGCGGAGAACCTCTTTCTCCGCCGGGAACTCGCGCTGTACCAGGAGCGCGGCATCAAGCCGAGGCGCATTGACGCTACGACGTGAGTGTCGCTGGCGTTGCTTTCCCGGCTCTTCGATTGGCGCGAGGCCCCGGTCGTGGTTCGGCCCGAGACGCTGATCCGCTGGCACCGAGCTGGCTGGCGCCTGTTCTGGCGCATCAAATCGAGACCGGGACGGCCGCCGATCCCGCTGGAACTGCGTCGGCTGATCCGGCGCATGGCGACCGAGAACCCAATCTGGGGCGAAGAACGCATCGCCAATGAATTGCTGTTGAAGCTCGGCCTGCGGGTCTCGCCGCGGACGGTGCGCAAGTACATGCCGAAGCGACCGCCGGGTCGCCCGCGCGGCGATCAGCGTTGGGCGACTTTTCTGCGCAATCACGCGGGCGCGATCGTCGCCTGTGACTTCTTCATAGCGGTCACGGCGACATTTCGACTGCTCTATGTGTCTATGTGTTCGTGGCCATCGAGCACGGCAGCCGCCGACTCGTGCGCATCGCCGTGACGGCGCATCCGACTGCGGCATGGGCCCTGCAGCAATTGCGGGAGGTCATTGGATTCGACCGTGCCCGCCGCTACCTGATTCACGACCGGGACAGCATCTTCGCGAGAAGCTTGGACGAATCAATCAGGAATCTCGGCTTGACCATGCTCAAGTCGCCGCCGCACAGCCCGAAGGCCAATGCAATCTGCGAGCGGGTGATTGGAACGATTCGACGCGAGTGCCTGGACTGGTTGATACCGCTGTCGGA
>Ga0209705_10002278_pt1 | contig 10298 bp, 10 predicted proteins | sample PPLLaktember2015_5_FD_187262 | JGI IMG/M metagenome (GOLD analysis project Ga0209705, IMG submission 187262) | Freshwater sediment microbial communities from Prairie Pothole Lake near Jamestown, North Dakota, USA - PPLs Lake P8 Core (1) Depth... | ecosystem: Environmental > Aquatic > Freshwater... | reverse complement strand
CGGCCTACGCGCTCGCCGATCCTACCCAGATCGGCCAAGTCCTGATGAACCTCGGCAGCAATGCCGCCCACGCCATGCGCGACCGGTGCGGAACCTTCGAGATCGGGCTGTCCGAGGTCACCCTCGACGCCGAAGACGCCTCGCGGCATATCGGGCTCAAGCCGGGGGCGTACCTCCGCCTCACGGCGGCCGACTCGGGGCCCGGGATCCCGCCCGAGGTCCTGGACAGGATCTTCGAGCCGTTCTTTACGACCAAGAAAGCCGGGGAAGGGTCGGGCCTCGGCCTGAGCGTCGTCCACGGCATCGTCAAGTCCCATGACGGGGCCATCACGGTCGCCAGCGAGGTCGGCAAGGGGACGGCCTTTACGATCCTCCTGCCCCGCATCACGGAGCCCGTCGGGGGGAGCTCGGAGACCGGGGCCGATGTGCCCCGCGGCCACGAGCGCGTCTTGTTCGTCGACGACGAGGTCCTCCAGTCCAAAGCGATGAGCCGCCTTCTCAACCATCTGGGTTACCGGGTCACGGCCTTGAACGACCCCGTCGAAGCCCTGCAGATGTTCCTGAAGGACCCGGGCGCGTTCGATCTCGTCATCCTGGACCAGGCCATGCCGCGCATGACCGGCGGCGTTCTTGCGGCGTCGATCCTGAAAGCCCGGCCGGCGATGCCGATCATCCTCTGCACCGGCTACAGCGAGGGACTGACCGAGGAACAAGCCGCGGCCATGGGGATCAGGGCCTTTCTCTGGAAGCCGTTCTCCCTGAGGGAGATCGCGGTGACCATCCGGCGGGTCCTCGGGCCTCCGGCCTGACCGGTCCCAACCCGCAGAATTCCCGCCAGGCAGGACTTTTTCTTGCGTCCGGGGCATACCCGGCCCTGAGGCTAAGCTCTGAAAAACTGGCACGTTTCTTGTATTTGCGGAGGAAAGAGGAGAACCATCGGAATGAGAATCCTGATCCTGTTGTCGCTGGCGCTGGGTTTCCATCTTGGACGCAAGGCCATCGCCGAGAAATACTTGACCGTCGAATAGGGAGGAGGGAGCCGTGGATGCGAGATGCCCGTTCTGCTGGAACAGGAATGTGAGCCCGGTAGGGCCGCCCGCCGGGGGAGGTGGAGGTCGGTTCGCTTCGCGGAGTCTCATGCAGTGCGAGGATTGCGAGAAGTGGTACTGGTCCGACACGGGCGAGGAGGTCGTCAGGCTCTTCGAGATCTGCTCGACGTCCATGATCGACCCGCGGAGCTGCCTCGAGGAGGTCCGCGAGGTCTTGAATTCGGGCGGGACCGGCTTTCCCAGGCGCCGCACGGCGGAGTTCAATCAGCTCTGCGGCGAATGCCTGAACGCCCGGTTCACCCAGAGGCGCTCCGTCGCTCACGCCTGAGGCGCCCTTTCTTTTCGGCCGCGAAACGCGGATAATAGCCCATTGGTATGGGCAAAGCACGCATACTTCTTTTCTTGTGCCTCCTGGCCGGATTCACGGCTTGCCGAGGGGGGGCCGGGCCTTCCGGATCTGCCGGCGCTCCGCACCCTCAGGCCGCCGGCCCCGATCCCTCCCCGCCTCCTTCGGATACTCCTTTAGACGGGCTTTTCGCCCGGATCGCGGGCTTGCCGGAGCCCGCGCGGTCGGCCTGGCAGGATGAGGCCTGCTGGATCGCCTTTGAGAATCAGGCGGCGGAGGCCTGGGCGGACTTCGAGACGGCCGTCCTCAGGGGCATGACGGCTTGGGCCGGGACCGAGCTCCGCGAGGCCAGGACGGCCACGACGACCTTGCTCTATCCGTTCGGGGGGCCCGATCTCGTCACCGCCTCCACGCTCTTCCCGGACGCGGCCGCGACCGTTCTCCTGGGTCTCGAGCCGGTGGGCAATCTGCCCGACCTCGACGCGGCCACCGCGGAGTGGCGGGCGGCCTTCTTCGCGGACCTCGGCGGGCTCGTTTCGGGGTTTCTCCTGCGCGGGTATTTCATCACCCGGGAGATGAACGAGGTCTATTCCCGCGGCAAGGTCGACGGCGCCCTCCCGGTCATCGCCTTCTTCCTCGGAAGGGCGGGCTATGCCGTCGCCGGAGTCGAGAGCCTGGAGCCCGGACCGGGAGGCGATTGGGTCGCGAGGCCCTATGTCCGGACGAACGCCCGGCTCCGGAGACCCTACGGCGTGAGGATCGACTACCGCAAGCCGGATGAGGCCACCCTCCGGGCCGTCTACTATTTCTCCTGCGACGTCGAGAACAAGGCGTTCAGCCCGGATTCGGCCCTCTTCCGCTTCCTCGCCGGCCTCGAACGGGTGACGACCTTCGTCAAGTCGGGATCGTATCTGCTCCATTGGGACAGCTTTTCGACGCTCCGCCGCCTCATCCTCGACCGCAGCCTGTTCGTTCTCCAGGACGACACGGCCGTCCCGTACCGCCATTTCGTGGACCAGGGCTGGGAGGTCCGGCTCTTCGGCCGGTACGCGACCCCGGTCCGGGACTTCACCAACGTCGAGCAGCCGGACCTGCGGCGGGCTTATGAAGAGGCAGGCTCCTCCGTCCCGACCCTGCCCTTCCATTTCGGGTACCGCTGGCGTTCGGAGCTCGACAACCTTCTCCTGGCCAGGCGGCCGCGCGCGGCCTATAAGACCCCGGTCCTGCGCTGAGTGCCGGACCCCCCATCACCGGACCTGACCCCCGGAATGGCACGAATCTTGAATAGTCAGGGGTGTCGGTCGAATCCTATGACGGCAAAGGAGAAATCAGGATGTCCATGAAGAGAGTTTTAGCGGTCCTTTCCGGGGCAGCCCTCCTGGCCCTGCTCGTGCTCGGGGTGACCGGTTGCGGCAGCTCCACGACGCCCCCGAACGGCGGCGGTACCTCACAAAGCTTCACCTCGACGTCAACCAACGCCCATACACACGGGGTGACGATCCTGAGGACGGAAGTCGAGAATGCGCCCGCGGCCGGGATCACGAAGACGACGACCTCGAACTCGGCCCATACCCACTCGTTCGCCATGACCCAGGCCGAATTGCAGACGGTCAATGGCGGCACGGGGGTTACAGTGACGTCGGGCAATTCCCCGACCGGCGGGGACCACACCCATAACTTCACGATCACCAAGTGGTTCTAGGGCTCCGCTTTATCTGATCCGCTGAACGCTGGCCCAGCCGAGCTATCGGTTGTAGCTAATCCAAAGCAGAGGTTCCCCGTAGGGTTGCTGGATTTGGCCCGAAGCCTCGGCGGTGATGAACAGTTCGAAGGTGTGAAGCGGGGTTTCAGTTTCAAGCTTGCCGTTGAGGTTCTTGTCGACGACTAGGGCCCCTATATTCTGGGCGGCCTCGTACTTGGCGGCGCGCGTCCAGACGATATATTGGCCGGCTGGTGGCGTGAGTTTTTCGGGCTGAGGGAGATGCTTCACCGTCAGCGTGATTCGCGTATTGTTGTTTTTGGTGGCGCTAAATTTCACAAGGCCCTCGACCGCGGGTAGCGTGGGGCTCGATGAGAGCCGGATGGCCGTTCCCCCCCCGATCCCCAACATGGAGCAGCCCGACATCGCCAGGGTCACCGCGAGCACCGCCGAAAAAGAAAGAAAACAGAGAAACGTATACCGATGCGCTTTTTTCATTTAATCCCTCCCTTAAAAATAATAATATCAATTATTTGGTGGAATGTCAATCGTTGAAGCCGAAGAGAATATAATTCTGGTCCGAACTTTGTTTGCGTTGAAGGGTGGGGATCACTCTGTTTTCCGGACGATGAATCCCGAGGTCCCGACATACACGCGAAAACTTACGTCTTCGCCCGATGACTGGAAAACAGCATTCCCATAGACCGCGCTGACCAGGGGGAGTCGAGGTCCATATCTGTAGAGATACTTCCAGAGCGGGTTATTCTCGTTCTCGACCAGGGAGTGGATCGTGCTCGGCTTCGTCATTTCGTCCGAGGTCCGGAGGTAGCGGCTTCTCAGCCGGGTCAAACGGTACCGCGTATGAAAGCCCAGGAAATTCAGCCAGTTGCGCCATTTCACGATGTCCCCTTCGAGGACCCATTGGTCTCCGGCGACGTCGAATCGTTTAACCTTTGATGTCCCCCCCGGCTCGTCCTGGATGATGGTGATCGAACTCATCTCACCTATTTCCGGGTGTGTGATGATGATCTCGGCCACCGGCTCCTCCAGAGTGAAGGCCCGATAGGCCCGGAAAAAGAAGCCGGCAAAAAGCAGCATCCCAAAGACCGACGTCCAAAGGAAGATGAGAAGGAGGTTGCGGAGGCTCTCCAGAGGCTTAGGGAGGGAGCCGGGTTTTCTGCCGAGTTTCCTCGCTACGAACAGAATTCTCCGGTATAGGAAGATCAGCAGAAGCCCCAACCCGATGAGGAGCCCGGCGGCTCCTGCCAGGATGAAGAAATCCGTGCTAAACAGATTGCGGAATATAAAAACCTCCTCCACAACCCCCTAAAAGCCTATCACTCTGGAAAAAACCAGTCAACTTCGGAATCCCCGAATCCCGGGAAGGCTGGGGCATCGCAAGGAAGCGCCTTGGCACCGGAAATTCCCAGGCCCATAATCGCACCTCGGAGGTGGGTTATCAAGACCTAATTCTGGAATAAGAACAGGCCGAAGAGGCACGACAGATGGGATTGAGTTGGCTGGGAAGCAAGGATTCGAACCTTGATTGCATGATCCAGAGTCATGAGTCCTGCCGTTGGACGACTTCCCAGCAGGGACGACTATATTAAACAAATCAGGGGCGAAATTCAAGTCAAGCGAAATCGGGGACACGATCCCATTTCCAGAGAAATGGGTCATGTCCCCATTTCGCAAGGTCCCCGAATTCGCCCCGGTGTCTTTGAGGCTCCGAAGCGTTCATGGTAAGATGACCCCCGCCGATGAGATCGAACGCGCTGAAGATCGCCGCCGCCGTCGTCCTTTCGATCGTCCTCCTCTTTCTCTTCGGGCGGTCCGTCGATTGGAAGGACGTCCCCGCCCACATCGCCGACATCAATCTCTGGGTCTTCCTCCTCCTGGTCATCCCCCTGTCGTTGTTCCACTTCGTCACCCGCGCGGCCCGCTGGCAGATCCTGATCGCCCGGGAGAAGATCGACGTCCGCTTCCGGCACCTCGTCCGGGCCAACGTCATCGGCTTCACCGTCAACTTCGTCTTCCCCGGCCGCCTCGGCGAGCTCGTCAGACCCCTTTACCTGGCTCGCAAGGAGTCCCTGAAGCCCGGCTTTGCCGTGGGCACGGTCGTCGTCGAGCGCCTCTTCGACGTGACCACGATGTGCCTGCTTCTCGGCCTGTTCATGATCGCCCGGCCGCTCTTCGCCGGCTCGTGGCCGATCGGAGCGGAAGCGGGGGAGCGGCTGACGGCCCTGGGCATCCTCGGGCTCGCGGCCGCGGCGGTCATCCTGGCCCTGATCCTGCTGCTCTATTTCCAGAAGGACCGGGCCCTGAGGGCCGCCGCCTTCGTCTGCCGGCCCCTGCCCGAAAAGACCCGGGCCACCGTCCCGCGGCTCCTCGGCGAGTTCATCGACGGCCTGAAGTTCTTCCGGACCGGGCGGCAGCTCGCGCTGTACGCCGTGATGTCCCTCATTGTCTGGCTCGGCATCGTCCTCTTCTATTGGGTCTTTTTCGCCGCCTATCACGTCCACGTCCCGTATTTCCTGGTCATTCCCTATGTTTTCCTGACGGGCGTCGGCGCCTCCATCCCCACGCCGGGGATGGTCGGCGGTTTCCATTACTTCAGCAAGCTCGGGATGGTCCTCCTCCTAGGGATCGCGCCGGCCCGCGCGGCCGGCCTGACGGTCGTCTTCCACGCCGTCCAGATCGCCGTGACATGCGCCCTGGGTTATGCTATATTGGCCCGAGAAGGATTGAGCCTTCTCCAGCTCAAAAGGATGGGAGAGAGCGAGACGCGATGAGGTGTTCGTACTGCGGATTCCTCGAAAGCAAGGTCATCGACTCGCGAGAGAGCAAGAAGGGGATCTCCATCCGCCGCCGGCGCGAGTGCCTGTCCTGCAAGCGCCGGTTCACGACCTACGAGAAGATCGAGGAGATCCCCTACATGGTCGTCAAGAAGGACGGCACGCGCCAGCCCTTCGACACCCAGAAGCTCCTCCGGGGCATGATGAAGGCCTGCGAGAAGCGGCCCATCCAGATCAGCCAGCTCGAGGAGATCGTCGAGGAGATCGAATCGCTCCTCCAGGAGCGCCCGGACAAGGAGATCGGGGTCGCCGAGATCGGGCAGCTCGTCATGGACCGGCTCAGGGACCTCGATAAGGTCGCTTACGTGAGGTTCGCCTCGGTCTACCGCGAGTTCGGCGACGTCGCCGAATTCCGCCGGGAGCTCGAGGACCTGATGAAAGAGAAATAGCCCGCGTCGTCCGCCATGGTCCGCCGCATCAAACCCGTCTCCCGGCCCCGCAAGGCGGAGACGAGGGTCCGGGCCACGGGCGAGGCCAAGCGGACGCCCGAGCCGCGGCTGCCGGCCCCCGGCCTGACCACCCCCGCGGTCGACGTGTACGAGACTCGGGACGAGTTCATCATCGAGATGGAGCTCCCGGGCGTCGACGGCGGCGATATCCGGGTGCTCCTGTTCTCCAGCCGGCTCGAGGTCAGAGGCTTCAAACGGGAGCTCGGGGCCCCCCAGGGGTCCCGGTACACCCGTCTCGAGCGCGAATACGGGGTCTTCCAGCGCGACGTCGTCGTGCCCGGGACCGTCGACCCCGGCCAGGCCGCGGCCGCCCTCGAGAACGGCGTCCTGACGATCGTGTTGAAGAAGCCGCCGCGCAAGCGGCGGGACGTGGAGATCAAGGCCCGCCGGAGCGGCGGCTAGAACAAGAATGGGAGACTGATCATGGCCAGCATCGAAGAAAAGAACGGCGACGAGATGGGGGGCCTCCTCGAGGAAGGCGGGCAGAAGCCCCAAGTGCCGTCGAAGCTCCCGGTCCTGCTGCTCCGGGACGTCGTCATCTTCCCCTTCATGATCGCCCCGCTCTTCGTCGGCCGGGAGAAGTCCAAGGCCGCCATCGACGCCGCCCTGTCGACCAACCGGATGATCCTCCTCCTGACCCAGAAGGACATGGAGGTCGAGGACCCCAAGCGCGAGGACGTCTACGACATCGGCACGGTCGCCCTGATCATGCGCATGCTCAAGCTCCCGGACGGCCGGGTGCGCATCCTGGCCCAGGGCCTCGTCCGGGCCCGCGTCGAAGGCTTTGAAGAGGACGGGGCCCATATCACCGCCGAGGTCTCGGTCGTCCCGGAGCCCGACAAGCCCGAGAAGAGCCTCGAGAGCGAGGCGCTCATCCGCAATGTCCGGTCGGGCCTGGAGCGGGCCGCGTCGCTCGGCAAGACCCTGCCGCCCGAGGTCATCATCATCGCCTCGAACGTCGACGAGCCGGGGCGGCTGGCCGACCTGACGGCCTCGAACCTCGAGCTCAAGGTCGAGGAGGCCCAAGCGATCCTCGAGATCGTCGATCCGGTCCAGCGGCTGAAGAAGGTCTTCGAGCTCCTGACCCGCGAGCTCGAGCTCCTCGACGTGCAATCCAAGATCTCGACCGAGGCCAAGGGCGAGATGGACAAGCTCCAAAAGCAGTATTTCCTGCGCCAGCAGATGAAGGCCATCCAGAAGGAGCTCGGCGAGGGCACCGAGATCCAGGAGGAGATCCGGATCTACCAGGAGAAGCTGCGCAAGATCCGGGTGCCCGACGAGGTCAAGGAGGAGATCGAGAAGCAGATCACCCGCCTGAACCAGATGCATCCGGAATCGGCCGAGACCTCCGTCGTCCGGAACTACCTCGACTGGATGTTCATGCTTCCCTGGAACAAGTCCACGACGGACACCCTCGATCTGGTCAAGGCCCGCAAGATCCTCGACGATGACCACTACGGCCTGGACAAGGTCAAGGAGCGCATCCTCGAGTACCTCGGCGTCCGCAAGCTGTCGAAGACGACCAAGGGGCCCATCCTCTGCTTCGTCGGCCCCCCCGGCACCGGCAAGACCTCGCTCGGCAAGTCCATCGCCCGGGCCCTCGGCCGGAAGTTCGTCCGCATCTCGCTCGGCGGCGTCCACGACGAGGCCGAGATCCGGGGCCACCGCCGGACCTACGTCGGGGCCATGCCGGGACGCATCATCCAGGGCATCCGCCGGGCCGGGACCGAGAACCCCGTGTTCATGATGGACGAGGTCGACAAGATCGGCGCCGATTTCCGGGGGGATCCCTCGTCGGCCCTGCTCGAGGTCCTCGACCCCGAGCAGAACAACCAGTTCCGCGACCATTACCTCGGCGTCCCGTACGACCTGTCGAAGGTCATGTTCATCACCACGGCCAACCTGCTCGACCCCATCCAGCCAGCCTTCCGCGACCGCATGGAAGTGCTGGAGCTCCCGGGCTACACGGAGGAGGAGAAGCTCCAGATCGCCGTCCGCCACCTCATCCCCAAGCAGGTGGCCGAGAACGCCCTGTCGCCCAAGCTGATCGACTTCACGAGCGGCGCGGTCAAGAAGGTCATCTCGCTCTATACCCGGGAAGCGGGCGTCCGCAACCTCGAGCGCGAGATCGCCTCGGTCTGCCGCAAGGTGGCCCGCAAGGTGGCCGAGGGCAAGAAGGGTCAGACCGTCATCACGGCCCAGTCGATCGAGCGCCTCCTCGGCCCGCCCAAGGTCTTCAAGGACCAGCTCCTCAAGAAGGACCAGGTCGGGATCGCGACCGGCGTCGCCTGGACGGCCGTCGGCGGCGAGATCCTCTTCGTCGAGGCGACCAAGATGCCCGGCAAGGGGCAGCTGCAGCTGACCGGGTCGCTCGGCGACGTCATGAAGGAGTCCGCCCAGGCGGCCCTGAGCTACGCCCGGGCCCACGCCGCCGAGTTCGGCATCGACAGCAAGACCTTCTCCCAGAACGATTTCCACGTCCACTTCCCGGAGGGCGCCATCCCCAAGGACGGCCCGTCGGCCGGCGTCACCATCGCCACGGCCTTCCTGTCCGTCTGCTCGAACGTCAAGGTCAAATGGGACGTGGCCATGACCGGGGAGATCACCCTGCGCGGCAATGTCCTGCCGGTCGGCGGGATCAAGGAGAAGGTCCTGGCGGCCCAGCGAGCCGGGGTCAGGAAGATGATCATGCCGGCGGCGAACAAGAAGGACCTCTACGAGATCCCGAAGAAGGTCCTCCGCGACATCGAGTTCATCTACGTCGAGGACGTCAAGGAGGTCTTCAAGGAGGCCATGGCCGGGCCCCTGGGGCCCGCGCCTGCCAAGCGCGCGACGAGGGCCTCCGGGAAGAAGACCGGGAAAGGGAGACGATGAGGCTGAAGTACCTCGGCGAGCGCCGCGTGATCTCCCGGATCCGGCGCACCTTCGACGAGAAGCGGGCCGATATCCTGCTCGGCATCGGCGACGACGCCGCGCTCGTCCGGGGCCCGGCGAAGCTCCTGCTCACGACCGATATCCTCGTCGAGGACGAGGATTTCCGGGCGGGCGACCATCCGCCGCGGCTCCTCGGCCGCAAGGCCCTCAACATCAACCTCAGCGACATCGCGGCGATGGGCGGCCGGCCGCTGCACGCCCTCGTGGGCATGGCCATGCCTGGGCATACCGACGAGGGCTGGCTCCGCCAGTTCATGGCCGGCTTCCGGAGCGCCGCCCGGGAGGCGGGCGTCGTCCTGGTCGGGGGCGACCTGTCTCAGGCCGAGAAGATCATGATCGCCGTCACGGTGACGGGCGAGGCGACGTTCCCTGTGAAAAGGGGAGGGGCGAGGGCCGGCGACGCGATCTATGTCTCGGGGACGCTCGGCGACGCCGCCGGCGGTTTGCGGCTTCTCGAAAAGGGCGGGATCCGCGGCGTCGTCAAGCCCGTCCGGCCGCTGGTCGAGGCCTTCCTCGATCCGTCCCCGCGCCTGAAGCTGGGGGCCCTGCTGGCCCGGCGCAAGCTGGCTTCGGCCATGATCGACCTCTCGGACGGCCTTTCGGTCGACCTGGCCCACATTTGCCGCGAGAGCGGCGTCGGCGCCGAGATCGAGGCCGCGCGGGTCCCGGTCTCGGAGGCGCTGATGCACTTCGGCCGGGACCCCTTGGACCTGGCCCTCAACGGCGGGGAGGATTTCGAGCTCTTGTTCACGGTCAGGCCGGCCCGGCGGGGGGCCGTCGATCGTCTGGCGCGGAGGCACGGACTGACCCGGATCGGCCGGATCACGCCGGGCCGGAAGGTCCGCCTGGTGGGGCTCGACAAGAAAAGCAGGCCCCTGCGCCCGGGGGGCTTCGAGCACTTCTCGGAATAGGGTGGGCGGCGCCCGCCGCCCGGCCTCATCAGCGGACTTTGACCGAGATGATGAA
>Ga0209705_10002270_pt1 | contig 10312 bp, 8 predicted proteins | sample PPLLaktember2015_5_FD_187262 | JGI IMG/M metagenome (GOLD analysis project Ga0209705, IMG submission 187262) | Freshwater sediment microbial communities from Prairie Pothole Lake near Jamestown, North Dakota, USA - PPLs Lake P8 Core (1) Depth... | ecosystem: Environmental > Aquatic > Freshwater... | reverse complement strand
GCCCGCAACATGTCCTGCACCTGCAAGGCGTAGGGACGGAAGGCGCGCAGCTCGTGGCCGTCCACCTCGGCGAAGCCACCGAAACCGCCGCGCTGCATGAAGGCCCGCCCCTCGGGCGTGGCGGCAAAACTCAGCAGCGTCCTGCGCACAGCCTGTGCCTCGGCATCACGCAGGCGCGGGTGGGTGAGGTACATCAGGCTGGATAAGGGCGGCGTCTCGGCGACCACGCGCAATTGCTGGCGCAATTCGGCGGGTATCAGCCTGTAGGTTGGCAGCCCCAGCATGGCAGCGTCCGCGCGCCCGTTGATCACCTGCATCGCGGCGTTGAGGTGGGTGCCGGAACTCGTTGTCTGGTAATCGATGGCGCGCCTGAACCCGTGCGCGGCCAGTTCGGCGTGAAGGGCCAATACCACCACGGCGATGGGGTCGGGGCTGGCGATGGTGCGGCCGCGCAACGCGTCCGGCGCATAGAACGGCGAATCGGACTTGACCACCAGCAGACCGCGCACCGGCTGGACATATTTCAGCAGCGGCCGGTAGCCGGCATCCTGTCGCGCCAGCCAGGCCAGGTGCGGGGCGGTCAGCAGGATGTCGTATTCGCCCTGGCGGGTGCGTTCGATAAAGGTTTTGTAGTCGCGCGCGGTGTAGATAGTGACGCGCCGCTGCAAGTGCTTTTCCAGCGCGTCGGCAAGCGGGCGGTAAGTCTCGACCATCTGTTTCGCAGTCAGATGGGGGAAAACACCGAAGGCCAGCGGTTTGTCCGCGCTGAAAGCGGTTGGGATGCCCATGGCCAGCAGCAGCAGGACTCTGGGCAGGGCGGCGAGCCATAGTTTCGGTGTGCGGCGTAACTGGATTGTGCGCGACGAGTGCAGGCCGGCCAGCGGTTTGTTGCCGGCGGCATAGGTGAGCGCATGAAGGATGCGGCGGGGAAGACCCCGCCACCGGGCTAGTGAACGCAACGTCTTTATTCTTTGTTCACAGTGATTTTTGCAGAACCTTGGATTTCCGCATGTAGTTGTATAGCGCCTGCTTGCTTTTGGGCAGGTGGTCGGGGCTGCTGTCGACGAAGCCACGTTCCTCGAACCAGTGCTCGGTGCGGGTGGTCAGAACAAACAGTTTCTTGAAACCCGCCTTTCTGCCATTTTTCTCGGCTTCTGCCAGCAGCAGGTCGCCAAAGCCACGTCCACGGAACTCCTTGGAGACTGCAAGGCAGGCGAGTTCGGCCGCCTGCTCTTCGGGGAAGGGATAGAGCGCGGCGCAGCCGGCGACGACGCCGTCGGATTCGAGCACCAGAAAGCGCTCGACTTCCATTTCCAGCAATTCGCGCGAGCGCCGCACCAGGATGCCCTCGCGCTCCAGCGGCTCGATCAGGCCGAGGATGCCGCCGACGTCGTCGATGGTGGCGGGGCGCAGGGTTTCCAGCGGCGCCGGGGTGATGAGAGTGCCGACGCCCTCGCGGGTGAAGAGTTCGGACAGCAGCGCACCGTCGCGGTGGCGGCTGATGAGGTGGGCGCGCTTGACGCCCTGGGTGCAGGCGGTGATCGCGCACGGCAGGTAGTAGGCTACGTCTTCCGGCAGCTTGCGCGATTTGGCGCGACCCGATTTTTCGAGCACCTGCCGCGCCTCGTTGACGGTGAGGGCATTGTGGATCGTGCGTCCCTTATCCGGCACCCCTTCGGTGTTCATCAGAAAGATCAGTTTGTCGGCCGCCAGTTCGACCGCCGCCTGGGTCGCCACGTCTTCCAGGCTGAGGTTGAAAATTTCGCCGGTCGGCGAATAGCCGATCGGCGAGAGCAGCACGATGTCGTATTGGTCCAGCCGTCTGCGAATGGCGGCGGCGGCGATCTTGCGCACCTCGCCGGTGTGCAGCAGGTCGACGCCGTCGCGCACCCCCAGCGGCTGCGCAGTGACGAAATTGCCCGAGGCCACCCGGATGTCGGCCCCCGCCATCGGCGTGTTGGCCAGTCCCAGCGATAACAGCGCCTCGATTTCCACCCGCACCGTGCCGGCGGCTTCCTTGACGCATGCCAGCGCCGTGTCGTCGGTGACGCGCAGGCCGTTCACATAGCGGATTGCGGTGCCGTTTTCGGTCAGCCGCGCCTCCACCTGTGGTCGCACTCCGTGCACCAGCACCAGCCGCACTCCCAGGCTGCTCAGCAGGTTGACGTCGTGCGCCAGCTGCACGAAGCCACCGTCAGCTACCAGTTCGCCGCCAAAGGCGATGACGAAGGTCTTGCCGCGAAAGCCGTGGATATACGGTGCGGCGGAACGGAACCAGTGGACGAAATCGGTGGTGTCTTTCAACGGAATGGCCCGAGCAGGGTGGATTAAGCGAAGGATACCGAAAAAAAAACCTTTCGCGCCGCGTAGGCGGCAATACAGAGAATGAGAATAAACGGAATAAATCGGATAAGCCGTACGTCATAACTAAAGCAAGACGGAAATGTTTCCGTTATATGCGACGGAATGTTTCCGTTTCAATCAACCCGAAGGAGACTTTGAAAAATGAAAGCCATGAACAAGATGCTGGGCGCCCTGCTGGGCGGTACATTGATGATGGGCGCACTGGCGCTGCCGACCACCGCCGTTGCAATGAATCCGCTTGTTACGCCGAAAGTGGTGATTCAGGTCAGTGACAGCGACCCGGCCAAATGGAATCTGGCGCTGAATAACGCCAAGAACGTCCAGAAGGATCTGAAGGGGGCCCAAATCGAAATCGTGGCGTATGGTCCGGGCATTGGCATGCTGAAAGCCGACTCCGAAGTGGCCAACCGCGTCAGCGAAGCCGTCGATTCCGGTATGAAAGTGCTGGCGTGCGGCAACACCATGAAGGGCCAGAAGCTCACCAAGGAAGACATGAACTCCAAAATTGGCTACGTTCAGGCCGGCGTGGTAGAACTCATGGATCGTCAAATGGAGGGTTATACCTACATTCGTCCGTAATTGAGTTGGGCGTAAAAGACCGGGTCCAGGCCCGGTTTTTTTACGCCTGTTGCCTGCTCAAAAATCTCCCCACAGCGTCTGCATCGCCGCCAGCGCAGCCGGCGCGGCGGTCTCGGTACGCAGCACGCGCGGCCCCAGCCGTACCGGGATGGCTCCCGCCGCGTGCAGCGCAGCAATCTCGTCGGCTTCGAATCCGCCCTCGGGGCCGGCCACCAGCCAATCCGGCGCGACCGGCAGCGGCAGGTCGGCCAGCCGCGCCTCGGCCAGCGGCGACAGGAATAGCAGCCGCCCGCCGGTGCGCTGCCCCAGCCAGTGCGCCAGTGTCAGCGGCGGCGCCACCGTGGGTACCCGGTTGCGTCCGCACTGCTCGCAGGCGCTCGCCACCACGCCCTGCCAGTGCGCGACGCGCTTGTCGGCACGCTCGCCCGCCAGCTTGACCACGCTGCGCTTGGCGGCAATCGGCTGAATCGCACTCACGCCCAGTTCGACTGCCTTTTGCAGCGTGTAGTCCATGCGTTCGCCGCTCGAAATCCCCTGCGCGAGCATCACGCGCAAACGCGACTCGCGCTCGATGTCGGCAAAGCCGGTGACGCTGACCGCCACCTCGTCCTTCTGGATACGCTCGATGCATGCGGTGTACTCGCCGCCCTGCCCGTTGAACAGGATGACGGTATCGTCCGCCATCAGCCGCAGCGCGCGGACGGCGTGGCGCGCCGGGCCGGGCGGCAGGCTGAAACGGGAGCCCAGGGCGAGCGGCTGATCAAGATAAAAACGCGGTGTGGACATCATTGCTATTATGCCGGGGTTGAGCAGAGATCTGCGGAGCGCGTCATGGTTTCCCTTACTACCCCGGTGTGCGATTTTGGCTGGAAAGCCCCCGATTTCAGTCTGCCCGGCGTCGACGGCAAGCTGTGGACGCTGACGGACGCGATGGGGCCGAATGGCCTGCTGGTGATGTTCATCTGCAACCATTGTCCCTACGTGAAGGCCATCCGCCCGCGGCTGGTGCGCGATCTGGCCGAACTCAGGGCGCACGGCATCCAGGCCATCGCCATCATGTCGAACGACCCGACCGATTACGCCGAGGATTCCTTCGGCAACATGAAAAAGGTGGCGGCGGAATTCGGCTTTCCCTTTCCCTACGTGATCGACGAAACGCAGGACGTGGCGAAAACCTACGGTGCGGTATGCACGCCGGACTTTTTCGGCTTCAACCGGAATTTCGAACTGCAATACCGCGGCCGCTTCGACGAATCGCGCAAGGACACCGCGCCCGAGGGCGTGCGCCGCGACCTGTTCGAGGCGATGAAGGAAATCGCCGCCACCCAGCGCGGCCCCGCCGGACAGATTCCCAGCATGGGCTGTTCGATCAAATGGAAGGAGGCCTGAAATGGTTGACCGCCGGCAGCACTGGGAAACGGTATACGGCAACAAGGCGGCCGGTGATGTCAGCTGGTTTCAGTTGCATGCCGCTTCATCGCTGCGTCTGATCGAGGGCTGTGCGGACAAGGATGCGCACATCATCGACGTCGGCGGCGGTGCCTCGGTGCTGGTGGACGACCTGCTCGACGCCGGTTACCGCCATCTGACCGTGCTCGATCTCGCCGAATCGGCACTGGCCGCCAGCCGCAAACGGCTCGGCACGCGAGCGCAGTTGGTGCAATGGATCGCCGCCGAAATCACCCGGGCCGAGTTGCCGGCCGCGCGCTACGACGTCTGGCACGACCGTGCGGTGTTCCATTTCCTGACCGACCCGGCTGACCGTGCGCGCTATGTCGCGCAGGTGCTGAGAAGCGTGAAACCCGGCGGGCATGTCATCGTTGCGGCTTTCGGTCCCGGCGGGCCGCTGCAATGCTCGGGGCTCGACGTGATGCGCTACGCGCCTGACGCACTGCACGCCGAGTTCGGTGCGCCCTTCCGCCTGCTGGGCCACCAAACCGAAATCCACCGCACCCCGGCGGGGCAGGAGCAGGAATTTGTTTATTGTTATTGCGTGCGCACCTAGGGGCTCGTTAATGGGTGACAAACGTTGGGCTCGGGCCGGTTTTGGCGCATCCCGGTGTTGCAAACCGCTTGTTGTGAATGACACAACCGCGCACCTTGCGCCTTGGCCTGCACCAAAACCGGCCCCAGCGTTTGTTCAATTTATCCATTACGAGTCCTAATCATGCTTGAACAGGTCAAGGCTCTGGTTCGCGAGGTTGCGCAGCGCGAAGTGACCCCGCGTTTTCTCAAGGTCGCGCACAGCCACAAGGTGGACGGGAGCTTGTTCACCGAGGCGGATTCCGAAACGCAGGACGCGCTGGAAGCGGCGCTGCCGCAGATCAAAAACGCGCCGGTGCTGGGCGAGGAAATGACCGAGCGGCAGCAACATGACGCCTGGGATGCCGGACGCAACGGCCTGTGGTGCGTCGACCCGATCGACGGCACCTCCAACTTTGTCGCCGGCGTGCCGTATTTTGCGGTGTCGGTGGCCTATCTCTACAAGGGCGAGCGCCAGCTTGGCGTGGTGTACGACCCCATCGCCGACGAGATGTTTACCGCCGAACGCGGGCGCGGCGCGCATCTGAACGGCGATCCGCTGCCCCTGCGTGCACCGGTCACCGAGTTGCGCCGGGCGCTGGCCGGGGTCGAGATGAAGCGCATTGATCGCGAACTCGCCGGGCGGCTGGCGGCGTGGCCGCCGTATGCCTCGCAGCGCAACTTTGGAGCGTCCACGCTGGACTGGTGTTATACCGCTGCCGGACGCTTCGATATCTATGTTCACGGCGGGCAGAAGCTGTGGGATTACGCCGCCGGCGCGCTGATACTGGAAGAGGCGGGCGGACGGCTGTCCAGTCTGTCGGGCAGCTTCGACATCGCCAACATATGGGAGCGTTCCGTCGTCGCCTCGGCCAGCCCCGAGTTGTTCGAGCTCTGGCGGGACTGGCTGAAGGCGGCTGGCGCATAAGCCGCCCCATCGGGCGAATAAAAAGATTTTAGAGCGCGCTCCTGAGTCGGCGCTTGAGCTTGTCGGCTTAACCTCTTGCCATAACACTCCTTTTGCCCGCTTGGGGTCCGGCTTGCGAAAGCCCGCCCTGCTGACGGATAATCAAGGTTTTTGCATATTCTGCCCAAGTTGCCATTGCGTGGCTTTTTCCGGGCGGGTGATGCGACGGTTTTTTACTTAGCTGAAGGGAATGCAATGCCAACCCGTAACGACCTGGCCAATGCCATCCGCGCGCTTGCAATGGATGCAGTCGAAAAAGCCAAATCCGGCCACCCCGGCGCCCCCATGGGCATGGCGGAAATCGCCGAAACGCTGTGGAATCACCACATGCGCCACAACCCCACCAACCCCAAGTGGGCGGATCGCGACCGCTTCGTGCTGTCGAACGGCCACGGCTCGATGCTGCTCTACGCATTGCTGCACCTGACCGGCTACGACCTGTCGATGGACGACATCAAGCAGTTCCGCCAGCTGCACTCCAAGACACCGGGCCACCCCGAATACGGTTATGCGCCCGGCATCGAGACCACCACCGGCCCGCTCGGCCAGGGCATCACCAATGCCGTCGGTATGGCGATGGCGGAAAAAGTGCTCGCCGCCGAATTCAACAAGCCCGACCACACCATCGTCGACCACCACACCTATGCGTTCCTGGGCGACGGCTGCATGATGGAAGGCATCTCGCACGAAGCCTGCGCGCTGGCCGGCACCTGGAAGCTGGGCAAGCTGATCGCTTTCTGGGACGACAACGGCATCTCGATCGACGGTCATGTCGAGAACTGGTTTACTGACGACACCCCGAAGCGTTTCGAAGCCTACGGCTGGAATGTCATTCCCAATGTGGACGGCCATGACGTCGTCGCCCTCGAAGAGGCGATCCAGAAAGCCAAGGCCAGCACCGACAAGCCGACCCTGATCTGCTGCAAGACCATCATTGGCAAGGGTGCGCCCAACAAGCAGGGCTCTCACGACGTGCACGGCGCCGCGCTGGGGCACGAAGAACTTGAAGCCGCCCGCAAGCACATGGGCTGGAATCATCCCCCGTTCGAAATCCCCGCCGACATCTACGCCGGCTGGGATGCCAAGACCAAGGGTCAGGGTCTGGAAACGCTGTGGAACAACAAGTTTGCCGAATACAAGGCCGCCTACCCGGCTGAAGCTGCCGAGTTCGAACGCCGCACGAAAGGCGACCTGCCTGCGAACTGGAAGGCGCACGTTGCCGACAAGCTGGCTGCGTTCAACACCAAGGCCGAGACGGTCGCTACCCGCAAGGCATCGCAACACGCGATCGATGCGCTGGCGTCCGCGCTGCCCGAATTTCTCGGTGGTTCGGCTGACCTCACCGGCTCCAACTTCACCAACTGGGAAGGCTGTCATCCGGTACGTCACGGCAACCCCGGCAACTACATCCACTACGGCGTGCGTGAATTCGGCATGGCCGCGATCATGAACGGCATGGCACTGCACGGCGGCCTGCTGCCTTTTGGCGGCACCTTCCTGATGTTCTCCGAGTACTCGCGCAATGCCATCCGCATGGCCGCGCTGATGAAGCAGCGTGTGATCCATGTGTTCACGCACGACTCCATCGGCCTCGGCGAAGACGGTCCGACCCACCAGCCGGTCGAGCAGACCGCCACCCTGCGCATGATCCCCAACATCGACGTCTGGCGTCCGTGCGACACGCTGGAAACGCTGGTCGGCTGGGTACATTCGGTCGAGCGTGCCGACGGCCCCACCTGCCATATCCTTTCCCGCCAGAACCTGCCGTTCATGGCACGCGACGCCGCGACCCTGGCCAACATCGCGAAGGGCGGTTACGTGCTGAAGGACGCCGCCGGCGCCAAGGCAATCATCATCGCCACCGGCTCCGAAGTCGAACTGGCGATGAAGGCGCAGGAAGCGCTGGCTGCCGAAGGCATCGCGGTGCGCGTGGTCTCGATGCCGTCGACCAACACCTTCGACCGTCAGGACGCGGCCTACAAAGCCAGCGTGCTGACCAAGGGCCTGCCGCGCGTGGCGGTGGAAGCTGGTGTGACCGACTTCTGGCGCAAGTATGTCGGCCTGGAAGGCGCCGTGGTGGGGATGGACTGCTTCGGCGAATCGGCTCCGGCCCCCGCGCTGTTCAAGCACTTCGGCATCACCACCGAGGCTGTCGTGGCTGCGGTCAAAGGCGTGCTGTAACAATCAGGGATCAGGAATGGGAAGCAAGGAAAGCGCGGGCAGGTCCCGCGCCCTTGTTTCCGGTTCCCCCTCCAGACAAAACAATTCTCAACTCTCAGGAGAGACTGCAATGGCAATAAAAGTTGGCATCAACGGTTTTGGCCGCATCGGCCGCATGGCTTTCCGCGCGATTGCCAAGGACTTCCCCGAAATCGAAGTCGTCGCGATCAACGACCTGCTCGACCCCGACTACCTGGCCTACATGCTGAAGTACGACTCGGTGCATGGCCGCTTCAACGGTGACGTATCGGTTTCCGGCAACAACCTGGTTGTCAACGGCAAGACGGTTCGCCTGACGGCCGAGCGTGACCCCGCCAACCTGAAGTGGAACGAGGCTGGCGCCGATATCGTCATCGAATGCACCGGTTTCTTCCTGGATGATGAGTCCTGCCAGAAGCATATCGCGGCAGGCGCGAAGAAAGTGGTGATGAGTGCGCCTTCCAAGGATGCTACGCCGATGTTCGTCTACGGCGTCAACCACGCAACCTACGCCGGCCAGGCTATCGTGTCGGCCGCTTCGTGCACCACCAACTGCCTGGCACCGGTGGCCAAAGTGCTGAACGACAATTGGGGTCTGAAGCGCGGCCTGATGACGACGGTTCATGCGGCCACGGCGACCCAGAAAACCGTCGACGGTCCGTCGATGAAAGACTGGCGCGGCGGTCGTGGCATCCTGGAAAACATCATCCCGTCCTCGACCGGCGCAGCCAAAGCCGTCGGTGTGGTGCTGCCCGAACTGAAGGGCAAGCTGACCGGCATGGCGTTCCGCGTTCCCACCTCCGATGTATCGGTCGTTGATCTGACCGTTGAACTGGACAAGCCCGCGACCTACGCAGAAATTTGCGCCGCGATGAAAACGGCTTCGGAAGGCTCGATGAAAGGCACGCTGGGTTACACCGACGAGAAAGTGGTTTCCACTGATTTCCGTGGCGTGGGTTTCTCCTCCATCTTCGATGCCGAAGCCGGTATTGCGCTGGACTCCACCTTCGTCAAGGTGGTGTCCTGGTACGACAACGAGTACGGCTACACCTGCAACATGCTGCGCTTCGTGCAGCACGTAGCTAAGTGAGGATCTAGGGGCTAGGAGCTGGGATCGAGGGAAAAAAGCGCGGGCGCAGCCCGCACCGCCCTAGATCCCAATTCCTAAATCCTAGCCCCTACCACAGTGAGCCTTAAGGTCTGGCGCGGCATCTGCCGCGCCAACCCTTAAACCTTACTTTCAGGAGAAACAACATGGCTTTTATTCGCGTCACCGATCTCGATCTGGCTGGCAAGCGCGTGTTCATCCGCGCTGACATGAACGTCCCGGTCAAGGACGGCAAGGTCACCTCGGATGCCCGCATCACCGCATCGATGCGCACCCTCGAGCACTGCCTCAAGGCGGGCGCCAAGGTGATGGTTACCTCCCACCTCGGCCGTCCCACCGAAGGCGAGTTCAAGGAAGAGGATTCGCTGAAGCCGGTGGTCGATGTGATTGCCCAGCGCATGGGCAAGAACGTGCGCCTGATCCGCGAATGGACCAACGGCGGCTTCGACGTTGCCGACGGCGAACTGGTGGTGCTGGAAAACTGCCGCGTCAACCCGGGCGAAAAGAAGAACCTCGACGAGACCGCCAAAAAATACGCCGCGCTGTGCGACGTCTTCGTGATGGACGCCTTCGGCACCGCGCACCGCGCCGAAGCCTCGACTCATGGCGTTGCCAAGTTCGCGCCGGTTGCTGCAGCGGGCATCCTGCTGACAGAAGAACTTGAGGCGCTGGAGAAGGCGCTGGCCAACCCGGCCCGCCCGATGGTCGCCATCGTCGGTGGTTCCAAGGTGTCGACCAAGCTGACCGTGCTGGAAGCGCTGTCGGAGAAAGTCGACCAGCTGGTGGTCGGCGGCGGCATCGCCAACACCTTCCTCGCGGCGACCGGCAAGAACGTCGGCAAGTCGCTGTGCGAACACGACCTCATCCCCATCGCGCAGAGTCTGATGACCAAGATGACCGCGCGCGGCGCGACCATCCCGATCGCCGTCGATGTGGTGTGCGGCAAGAAATTCGATGCCAACGAACCTGCGGTGTTGAAGGATGCGGGCGACGTGGCCGACGACGACATGATTTTCGACATCGGCCCGAAATCCGCACAGGAGCTCGCCGACATCATCATGCAGGCCGGCACC
>Ga0209705_10002269_pt1 | contig 10316 bp, 7 predicted proteins | sample PPLLaktember2015_5_FD_187262 | JGI IMG/M metagenome (GOLD analysis project Ga0209705, IMG submission 187262) | Freshwater sediment microbial communities from Prairie Pothole Lake near Jamestown, North Dakota, USA - PPLs Lake P8 Core (1) Depth... | ecosystem: Environmental > Aquatic > Freshwater... | reverse complement strand
ATGTTGAAGATGTTGCTGCCGAAGATGTTGCCCACCGCCATATCCACGGCCCCGATCTTCATCGCGGCCAGGCAGACCGTCATTTCCGGGAGCGAGGTGGAGATGGCCACGAAGATATTGCCGACGAAGGTCTGTCCGAGCCCAGTCATCTCGGCGATGCGTTCGGCGATCGAGGGCAGGAAGACGGCGGCGCCGACGACGACTGCCGCGTGGAGGGCATATCGGAGAATGGCCGCACCCAAGGTCAGCGCGGAGGCTTCGCGATCCACGACCAGGCCGGCCGCCGAGATCGAGCGTCTCTTCTCGAACTTGAAGGCCATGCGCATCGTCCCCATATAGCCGATGATGATGAGTGGCGTATAGAGGCCCATCCACCCCAGCCCCGGCAGCTGACCGCCCAGAAAGAGGCTCAGAGAGACCCCGCCGAGAAAGAGGATGGACATCCCCGCCGACAGGATGTTGGCCTGGTTGACCTTGGAGGAGAGCGGCACTTTGCGGGACAGGGTGTCGAGGATGCCGAGGATGAAGACGTTGAAAACGCAGCTGCCGAGGATGTTGCCGACGGCGATGTCGGGCAGGTTCGAGGCGACGGCGCTGAGGCCCGTGGCCAGCTCCGGGAGCGATGTGACCCCGGCCATGAGGACCATGCCCAGCCAGAGGCGGCTGAGACCTGACTTTTCCGAGATGACGTCCCCGTAGCGCGTCAGCCTCGTGCCCGAGAAGACGATGAGGGCGGTGATGCCCAGGAATTCGAGCCAGACGATCATTCCGCGGCCTCCTTCAAGTCCCAACACAAAGAACGGCCGGAGCGGGCCGTAAGCCGGATCCTGTCTCCGCTCGCGCGGGCGACGGTCATTTGTCTAGTCCCGGGATTGCTCCCGGGATCCAGCGGCCGACCCGCCCCCTGGGACGGGCCATCCCAAAATGGGGCTCGTTTGGCCTTGCTCCGGATGGGGTTTGCCCTGCCCCCGGCGTCGCCGCCGGGGCGGTGAGCTCTTACCTCGCCATTTCACCCTTGCTCCCCGGAACGCTTGCGCGCCCCGGAGGGCGGTGTGTTTTCTGTGGCACTTTCCCCCGGTCGCCCGGAGTCGCTGTTAGCGACCATCCTGCCCTTCGGAGTCCGGACTTTCCTCCTCTCCCCCCTCGCGGGAAGGAGAGGCGACCGTCTCGCCCACTCCGGCCGTTATCATTACAAGCCTTCCCATCATGACAAAGAGGGTATCGTAGCCCCGGCCGGATGTCAACATCTCGAAACGGCAATAGTCCGCTTTGCCGATGAACATGTTACGAACAGAATGTCCGGGTTGTCTCGATCAGAATCCGGGTCAGCGCTTCGACGCTCGAGAGGCTCACCCATTCGACGGCCGCGTGCGGCCCCTCGCCCGAAGGGCCGAATATCACGCTGGGGATGCCGGCCTCCGCTAGCAACCCCGCGTCCGTCCAGTAGGGAGCACCGATAATACCCGGCGCGCGCCCCAGCTCGTTTTGCGCCATGGCCGCCAGCGTCGTGACGATAGGCGATTCGGCGGGGGTTTCGAGCGGCGCACGCTGCAGATTGATCTCGAACTTCGCCGAAAACCGGGGGTCAGTGTGACCCGACACGGCCAGCAGCGCGTCGAACTCGCGCATGATCGTTTCCCTGTTTTCGCCGGGCAGGGTGCGGCGCACCAGATCGATCCGGCAATGCGCCGGATATGTATATAACTCGCTGCCGCCCTGAACGAGCGAGACCGTGGCCGCGCCATGTCCCAGCAGCGGGTGGGCGGGCCGCTCCAGCAGCTCCCGATCGTACTCTTCGAGCGCCGTCAGCACGCGCCCCATATGCGCGATGGCATTCACGCCGTCGGCGCGGAGCGCCGTATGCGCCGCGCGCCCGCGCGTCGTGATCGTGATCCAGGCGAAGCCCCGGTGCGCCAGGCACAAATCCATCCCCGTCGGCTCCGGGACGATGGCGGCGTCGGGATGGATCTGTCGCTGCCCCAGGTCGTGCAACACGGCTTCCATACCCGCGCTGCCGCTTTCCTCGTCCGAGACGGCGGCGATGTACACATCGCCCGCCGGCCTGGCGCGCGCGAACGCCTTCGCGGCGAGCAGGACGGACGCGAGGCCGCCTTTCATGTCCAGGGAACCTCGGCCGAAGAATTTGTCGTCCTGAACCGTGGGCCGGTGCGGATCGACGAGGCCTTCCACGCCGACGGTGTCGAGGTGCGAGTAGAGCAAGAGAGAACGCCCGCCGCCCGTGCCCGCGATCACGCCGAGGACACTGGGGCGGTTTTCCTTTTCGGCGGGGACGATCGCGACGTTCGCCCCGAGGCGCTCGAGCTCATTCGCCACGAAAGCGGCGATCCCGGCTTCGCCCGCCGCGCCCGGCACAAGGGACGGATTGACCGAATCGATCGCCACCAGTCGGCTGAGCAATGAAACCAGCTCTTGTCTCACCGGGCCGCCTCCTCTCGCTCCGCGGAATAGGATGCGATTGTATCTGGCTCCGCGGAAATTGACAACCCGCTTGGCTTAGCAGGACGGGCAAAAGCCCCGCCTCTTGCGGGAGAACGTCAACTGATGTTCACTGTGCCGGAAGCTTATTAGAGGAAACGCTGAGACGGGCCCCCTCGGCTTGTCAACGAACGCTGACTAAGATGAGTGCGATCAGCCCAGGGCGAACTCGAAGGCCGCGGCGGCGTGAAGGGCCTGCGTATCGAAGACCGGTACGGCCATCCTAAAATAGGGCTCGTATGGCCTTGCTCCGGATGGGGTTTGCCCTGCGCCCGGAGTCGCTGTTAGCGACCATCCTGCCCTTCGGAGTCCGGACTTTCCTCCTCTCCCCCCTCGCGGGAAGGAGAGGCGACCGTCTCGCCCACTCCGGCCGTTATCTTTATACCGTATTGCTCGAGCTTTTTGTAGAGGTTCGATCGCGGCGTGTCGATCTCCCGGGCCGTCTGGGAGATGTTCCAGTTGTTGGCTTCGAGCTTGGCCAGGAGGAAATCGCGCTCGGCCAGGTCCCGGAACTCGCGGAGCGTCTTGACCCCGCCGGCGTCGGGCAGAGCCGCCGCGGCGCTCTCGCGCAGCGGCTCCGGCAGGTCCTTCCGCTCGATCGTGTCGCGGTCGATCATGATCAGCAGCCGCTCGACGATGTTCTTGAGCTCGCGAACGTTGCCTTTCCACGCGTAGCGGGTCATGGCCTCGAGCGCCTCCGGGGAGAACTTCCGCGGCTTGAAGTTGTTCTCCTCGGCGAAGGTCCGCGAGAAATAGTCCACGAGCAGGGCGATGTCCTCGGGCCTCTCGCGCAGCGCCGGCGAGTACAGCGGGACGACGTTCAGGCGGAAGTAGAGGTCCTCGCGGAAATGTCCCTCCTGGATCTCCTTGCGGAGGTCTTTGTTGGTGGCGGCGATGACCCGGACGTCGACCTTGGAGATCTTGCTCGAGCCGACCTTCTGGACCTCGCCCTCCTCGAGGACGCGGAGGACCTTGGACTGCGTCCGGAGGCTCATGTCCCCGACCTCGTCGAGGAAGATGGTCCCGCTATCGGCCTGCTCGAACTTGCCCGTCTTCTTCTCGGTCGCCCCGGTGAAGGACCCCTTTTCGTGGCCGAAGAGCTCCGATTCGATGAGCTCCTCGGGGATGGCGGCGCAGTTGACCTGGACGAACATCTCGCGGGCCCGGAGGCTATGGGCGTGGATGGACCGGGCGACGAGCTCCTTGCCCGTGCCGCTCTCTCCGTAGATCAGCACGGTCGCGTTCGTCGGCGCGATCTTGAGGATCTCCTTCCAGAGGTTCTGGATGAGGGGATGGCGGCCGACGATCTCGTAATGCTTCTCGGCCTTCTTCTTGAGGTCCTGGCACTCCCGGCTGAGGCGGGTCTGATTGAGGGCGTTGCGGATGCTGATGAGGACGCGCTCGCGGTGCAGGGGCTTTTCCAGGAAATCAAAGGCCCCGAGCTTGGTCGCTTCGACGGCCGCCTGGATGGTCCCCTGCCCCGAGATCATGATGACCTCGGGAACGAATGGCCGCGTCCGGAGCTCGGCCAGCACCTCGAGGCCGCTCTTCCCCGGCATCTTGATGTCCAGGAGGATGAGATCGAGGCCGACCGTCTCCCGCAGCATCTCCAGGCCGTCCTCGCCGGTCCCGGCCTCGAAGAACTCGTAACCCTCGTACTCGAGGATCATCTTCAGCGACTTGCGGATGTTCTCCTCGTCGTCGATGACCAGGATGCGGGCCTTCCTCTCGGATTTCATCGTCGTTCCGACCTCTGCCACGGATTCTAGCATACTCTTCCCGTCAGGGGCAAAGACCGTAACCGGCCCGACGGGACTGCCCCGCAAGGGATACGCGGGACGGGCCCTTTTAGCGGGGCAGCCGGCTCTGTGGTAAACTGGCGCTGGTTCAAGTCGTGATCAGATCTCGCCTGAAAACGTCGGTTGCGCGGGCCGTTCTGGCCGCCGGTCTCTGGTTTGCCGCCGGGCCCCTCCCGGCCGCCGAACCGAGCCGTTACTTCGTCCTCGACAACGGTCTCCGGGTTTTCCTCCTCGAGAAGCGCGACATTCCCCTCGTCCATGTCGTCACCGGCTTCAATGTCGGGTCCAAGGATGAAACGGAGGAGACGAGCGGCCTCGTCCACCTTCTCGAGCACTGCCTCCTTTTCCGGGGGACATCGACGCGTTCGGGCGCCGAGGTGGGGCGGGACATCCGGCGTCACGGCGCCTATTTCAACGGCAACACCGGCCAGGACCTGGCCGCGTTCGAGATCTCGCTCCCGACCGCCCAGGCCGACTTCGCCCTTCGCAATCAGAAAGACATCCTCTTCGGCCTCGAACTTGGCCAGGACGAGATCGACCAGGAGAAAGAGATCATCCTCGAGGAGTACAGCCAGATGGAGGACGACCCGGAGCGTAGCGCCGCCGACGCCGTTCTTCAGGCCCTTTTTCCCGGCCATCCTTACGGGCGATCCGTCTATGGGCGCCGGGAAGTCATCGCCGCGGCGACCCGCGACGGGCTGGCCGCGTTCTACCGCAAGTATTTCGTGGCCGACAACTGCGCCCTGGCGGTCGTCGGGGACTTCGGGACGGCCGATATGGAGCGCCGGGTCCGGGAGATCTTCGGGCCCCTGCCAAAGTCGGGATTCACGCCGCAGGTCTTGCCGGCCGCCGCCCCTCTCAAGAAGAGCAGCTCCCGGCGCCTCGAGCGCGACGTCCGCGAAGGCTATCTGTACATCGGCTTTCTCGCGCCGGACTACAATCACCCCGATCAGCACGCCATGAACGTTCTGGTCGAGGCCCTCGGCCGCGGCATCAACCCCCTCCTCACGGGCTACCTGCACGGGCAGCGGGATTCCGTTCAGGGCGTTTCCATGGTCTTTCTGCCCTTTCGGTTCGGCGGAGCCGTCCTGTTGTCAGTCAAGGCCGATCCTGAAGACCTCCCCGCCATCGAGCGCGCGGCCGTGTCCTTCCTCAGGCGGGCCAACAGCGTGACCTATACGGCCAAAGACGTCATGGGCGCCGAGGCGGAGATGGCCGCCTTCGACTATCTCGAGACGGCCAAGAACCAGATCCGGTTCGCGGCCGAGCGGGCCGAGGAATCCGGCCTCCAGCTAGCCGGGTCGCTCGTCCGCTACATGCTCCTCAACACCCGGGAAAGCCCCGGCCGCTATCTCGACGGGATCGCCCGGGTCGACTCCGGCGATCTCCGGAAGGTCGCGTCCCGCTATTTCGGGCGGGGCGGGTACGCCGCTGTCTCCATCGTGCCGCAACCGAAGAAGGACCGATGAAGGAGCTCCGGAAACGCTGCGGACCCACCCTCCCTCTCCTGCTGCTTGCCGCCGCCTTGTGGCTCGCCGGGCCGGCCGGGGGGACCGGAGAGGCCGTTCAGACCGGGGGCCCGTGGACCAACCCGCCGGAACGATTCGTGCTGGCAACGGGCATTCCCTGCATCTATCAGAAAGATGCGGCTTCGGCCACGACGGTCGTGGGTCTCTTCATCGCCGGCGGCAAGTCGGCGGTCCCGGCCGGGCTCGACGGGCTGGCCGCCATCGCAACGCGGCTCCTCCTCGAGATCCCGGACGAAGGCAAGGTCCGCGATCTCATGGTCCAGGCAACCCGCCTCAGCTATATCTGCGTCGAGGACTTCTCGATCGTCCTCATCGAGTGTCTCACAGAGAACCTCGACGAGGCCCTGAGAGTGGCTGCGAAGATCATCCAGGATCCCCTCATCTCGGGGCTCCGGGTAGGCCGGGCCAAGGATCTCATGACCGCCAACCTGAAAGCGGAGGCGGATGATGCCGTCGCGGCCGCCCGTAGCGCGGTATTCCGGGCGTTTTTCGACGGCCGGGGCTACGGATCGGCTCTCTACGGGACCGAGGAAAGCCTCGAGGCCATCGACCGCAAGGACGTCCTCGCCTTCATCCGACGTTTCGTCGTCAAGCCCGCCGTTTTCTTCTGCGTCGAGACCGACCTCGACAGGGACCCGCTCCGCAGGCTTCTCGAGGAGTCCTTCGACTCGATCGCCGAAGGCCCCATGGCGGATATCCCTCGCCAGGAACCTCTCCTTGCCGATGACCGGAACATCCTTCTGGACAAGGACACCAAGCAGGCTTACATCGGCCGGGCTTTCACCCTGCCGCGGACGGGCCTGCCGGACATGGCCAGGGGGATCTTGCTCGAGACCCTTCTCGGCAAAGGGCCCGGCTCCCGCTTGTGGGGCCTGAGGGTGGACGAGAGGCTGGCTTACAACGTGGACGCCGACCTGACTTGGACGAAGACCGCCGGGGTGCTTATCGCTTATCTCGAGACCGGCCGGGACAAGTCCCCGGAAGCGGCCGCGGCGCTCGACCGGGAGCTCGGCGCTCTGTGTGACAGCGGCATCACGGACGAGGATCTGGAGGCGACCCGGGCCATGGCCAGATCCCGTTTTCTTATGTCCACGGAAGCGAAATATCCCCGGTTACGGACATTGGGCCTTTTCGAAGTCTTGGGGTCCGGCCGTGATCACGCGGCCGGCATTTGCGAAGCGATGGGCGCGGTCTCGCGCGATGAAATGAACGCTTTCATCCGGGGGGCCCTTTCTCTCGAGCGCTCCGTCCGGGTGACCGTTGGGCCGGGCGCGAATGACCGTCCTCAAGGAGGAAAATGATGACCGGACTGAGCGAACCCGAACTTGCCAATTTAATTCGATCCGTTTTCCCCGGCTACCCCGAAGACAGGGACCTGGCCATCCTCATCGACCTCCCCCGCGACCCGGCCCGCGACAACGCCGGATGGAGGGCCCGCCGGGCCATGGCCGAGGAGTGGGCAGCGCTCTTGAAGAAGGCTGCCTCATCCGTCCCGCTCGACCGGGTCAGGCTCATCGGCTATCCCGACGTGGGCTCCAACAACGCCGATCTGCCGCAGGAGTGTTTCATCATCGAATCGGGACTCCCCCCCGATGCGTCAGGGCTCCCCGGCCGGGCTGCCGGTTCCGTGTTCGAAACGGTCTTTCGGGAAACCCCGCTCTTTCTCGCCCCGACGGAATACTCGACAACGGCCCCCCTCAAGAACGCGGCTCTGAAGCACCTTTTCCGGGCCGCCACCATGCCCGGTTTCTCCGAGTCGATGATCCCCGCCCTGCGCGTGGATTATGGAGAAGTCGGCCGCCGCGTCGCCGCGATCAAAGACCGGCTGGACAGGGCCGAAGAGGCCGAGATCGAATTCGTCAAAGACGGCCTCGAGCCCCATCGCATGGTGTTCGATCTCCGCTTCCGGACCGCCCACGAGAGCAGCGGCCGTTTCCCCAAGAAAGGCACCGCCGGGAATCTGCCCAGTGGCGAGGCCTATATCGTGCCGTATGAGGGCGAGCAGGGCCCGGCCAGTCGGACCCGGGGAGAGTTGCCCGTGGAGTTTGCCGGCGAGGTCCTCGTCTTCGCCGTCGAGGCCAACAGGGCCTTGGCCGTCCGTCCGGCCGCGACGCTGGGCCCGGCCTGGAAGGACGAAGCGGAGCATTTGCGCCGCGAGCCGGCCTATGGGAATATGGCCGAGCTCGGCTTCGGCGTCCTAGGGGATTTCGGCATCGGGCCCGTCGGGGAGATCCTTCTCGACGAGAAGCTGGGGCTTCATGTCGCTTTCGGAAGGAGCGAGCACTTTGGCGGCCAGACCGGGCCCTCGGCCTTCTCCCGGCCCGAGGAGGTCGTCCATATCGACCGGATCTACATCCCCGCGACCCAGCCGCGGATCTCCGTCTTCTCGGTTGTCCTGCGCTACCCCGAAGGCCCGGCGGAGGTCCTCATGGCGGAAGGCCGGTACCGGATCTTCTGAGGTCAGCGGAAATCGGTGCTGATGATCGTGACCCGCCCCGGATATGTGATCGGCCCGAGAGGGGTGGACACGGTCGGCTGCGCGTCGAGCGAGAGCCGGGCCGGTGAGCCGCTCCGGCCGCCGATGGCCAGGGCCAGCCCGAGGATATCGTCATAGCGCTGGTCGCTGAAGAACTCCAACAGGTCGAGCGAGAGACGCAGCGGAATGACCGACTCCTGGCCGGTGCCCGGGATCTCGACCGGATCATCGATGTTGCCGGTGATCGTCGGCTTGCCGTCGATGAGCAAGCGGCATTCGAGCCCCGTCAGCGTGCTGGACGTGCGGGTCGTCCCGCCCGTGCCGTCGTTCGGGTTGATCGCCAGGACGTCCATGACGAACTCGACGGGCAGCTTCTTCGATGTATAGGACTGGCCGATCTTCAAGATATCCGCAGCGCTGAAATCGCTGATCTTGGCTTTGTTGCCGAGATCGATCCCGAGCAGCCGGAAGTCCCGGACGCTCCCGATCTTGAATTTCAGGCGTTGCAGATTGGCCAGGACCGAGGCCATATCGCCCAGGGCAGCGCAAGACGAAAGGGCCAGGACCGCGGCCAGCGCGAAGGCTGATAAGCTCCGACGGCGCGTCTTCATGGTTATGCCTCCTGTTCGGTCGTTCGTCTCGTTTATATCGCCCCGCCCCGGGACTTGTCAAACCCACAGCCCCGGCCGCCAACTCCGGGGCGGCGATGGGTATCGCCCTAAAGCCCCCCTAATGGAAGCGGCCGTAAGCAAAAAAAGCCCCGGAAGGAGGGCCTTCCGGGGCTGACGAGCGATCTTAGGGACGGGGTCTATTCGGCCAGCTTTTTATAGGTCTCGTAGCGCTTCCGGGATTCCGCGGCGGCCCGGGCGAACAGCTCCTTGGCGATCTCGGGGAATTGCTGGGTCAGCGTCTTGTAGCGGACCTCGTTCCTGAGGAAGGCCTCGTATTCGATCTTGGGCTCCTTCGAATCGAGCTGGAACGGATTCTTGCCTTCTTTAGCCAGAAGCGGATTGAAGCGGTAGAGGGTCCAGTAGCCCGTATCCACGGCCAGCTTCTCCTCGGCCTGGGACTTGCTCATGTCGATGCCGTGGTTGATGCAAGGCGAGTACGCGATGATGATCGAGGGCCCGGGATAGGATTCCGCCTCGAGGAAGGCCCTGAGGCATTGGTTCATGTTGGCCCCCATGGCCACCGAGGCGACATAGACGTAGCCGTAGCTCATGGCCATCCGGCCCAGGTCCTTCTTGGAGGTCCTTTTGCCCGAGGACGCGAACTTGGCCACGGAGCCGGTCGGCGTCGCCTTGGACGCCTGGCCGCCCGTGTTCGAATAGACTTCGGTGTCGAGGACGAGGACGTTGACGTTGCGATTCATGGCCAGGACGTGGTCGAGGCCGCCGTAGCCTATGTCATAGGCCCAGCCGTCGCCGCCGATGCACCAGACGCTCTTCTCGACGAGGAAATCCTTGAGCTCGTCGATCTTGGCCAGAACGGGCTTGGAACCGTTGGCCTTAACCAGGGCCCCCGGCAGGGCGGCCCGGACGGCCTTGGCCGCGGCCTTGGCCTCATCGCCGACCCCGGTCCAGACCGCTTTCATCCGGGTCATGGCCTCTGTCAGGGCCGGGGTCGTGCCGGTGGCCAGCGCGGCGTCCATCGAGGCGGCCAGAAGGCGCCTGTTGGCGTCGACGGCCAGGCGCATGCCGAAGCCGTATTCGGCGTTATCCTCGAAGAGGGAGTTGCCCCAGGCCGGGCCCTTGCCTTCGACCGTGATGCAATAGGGGGAGGTCGGGAACGTGCCGCCGTAGATGGAGGAGCAGCCCGTGGCGTTGGCGATGATCATCCGGTCGCCGTAGAGCTGGGTGGCCAGCTTGACATAGGGCGTCTCGCCGCAGCCGGCGCAGGCGCCGCTGAACTCGAAGAGCGGCCGGAGAAACTGGCTACCCTTGAGCGTGTCCGGCTTGATGCCGTCGAGGACGTTGTCGGGCAGCTTGTCGAAGAACTCGGCCTTCTGGGTTTCCC
>Ga0209705_10002265_pt1 | contig 10324 bp, 8 predicted proteins | sample PPLLaktember2015_5_FD_187262 | JGI IMG/M metagenome (GOLD analysis project Ga0209705, IMG submission 187262) | Freshwater sediment microbial communities from Prairie Pothole Lake near Jamestown, North Dakota, USA - PPLs Lake P8 Core (1) Depth... | ecosystem: Environmental > Aquatic > Freshwater... | reverse complement strand
AACAGTCAAACTAAAAACTCCGGGATTGACATTAAAGCGCAAAATCCTGGGAGTTTGGGCGCAAAGCCCCCATGAAGAAACCAGTCATTTTTTGGCATATCCATGTACAGATTCTTATGAGGAGCCATAAAAAAGAGACCGCGGTTCTTACGATTCCGCGGTCTCCTTCTATTAGGCTTTTACGAGCAAATTCATGCGTGAAATGGTCATAAAACGCCCATCTCACCACAAATTCTCACACAACCCTATATTTTGTTCCGGCCATTGCCGGTTTGGCTCCAGGCCCTTGCCTGGTTAGGCCTCTAAGTGATTAATAACGGCTCCGGCCACCTCCGCCACGGCCGCCGCCGTAACCACCACCGCCGCCGCCACCACCACCGCCACCAGCCGGACGCGGTTTGGCTTCGTTCACTTTTAGAGCTCGGCCACCAGAGTCTTTTCCGTCCAGTGCCTCGATCGCTGCTTGCGCTTCATCGTCGCTGCTCATCTCGACGAAAGCAAACCCTTTGCTTCGGCCGGTGGCACGATCCATGATCACCTGAGCACTTTCGACTGTTCCGTAAGCGCCGAACATCTCTTCCAGATCTGCCTGCGTTACCTCATAACTCATGTTTCCAACATACACTTTTTTACCCATAACAAAATCTCCTGTTATCTTTGGGTACGTGACCCACACTCAACTTTCCAGGTCACAGGGAAAGTGGCCGACAATTCGGCCTTATAAAAGATTGAACGTTGAATGAGAAATTTGGCGGGAAGCAGAAATGAAACTGTCTCAAACCTGATTTACTCGTTCAGCAAACCAATCTGTCTATCATATATTTATACAGTCTAGTAACGCATCGGGGTTCTGTCCAGAATTAAATTAATTTTTCTCATTTTTTTGAAAAATCGGCGTTTTAACGCAAAAAACAGCGATATCTCACCGCCATTACCAGCCAAATCCGGCCCTGTATCCTCGTAGATTTGGAACCGTAGCCCCGTGCCAGCCATTTTCTCAATCATTGGAGGAGCAAAGTAACCGCGGCAACCTTCTTCCATGACGGCCCAGCGTCTCATTGCCGGACAGGTCGAACGCATCCATATAAACTACAGGCGAATTAAGGTTTTTTATAAATCTATTCCTGCTGAAAAATTCCGTACTTGTTAAAACACAAAGACTTATGTAAAATTCTTATTCTACTGTCAAGGACCAGAATGTACAGTAATATGCCGGAGCAACCACTTAAGCAGATTTAGATGGAATACACTATATGTCGTTATTAGGAATGCAGGATGTTAGCGTTGGCTTTGGCGGCGATCCGCTGCTCGATCACATGAACTTTCATATCGAGCAGGGCGAACGAATATGTCTGCTGGGCCGCAACGGTGTTGGCAAATCGACGCTAATGAAACTTATTTGCGGGGAACTTGAACACGAAAACGGTATTATTTCGAGAGCGCCTTTGCTTTCCGTCACTTGCCTGACGCAGGTCGTACCCACCGGTCTGAAAGGAACCGTCTTTGATGTAGTGTCCGAGGGGCTTGGCCCGCGAGGTAAACTCCTTGCCGAGTATCATTTGCTCAGCCATCGCGTCGCCACTGACCCGCACAACAAAAATCTGCTGGGACAGTTGGACAAACTACAGCACAGTCTCGACATTGAAGATAGATGGCAGTTGAACCGTTACGTTGAGATGATAGTTCAAGAGATAAAACTGGACGCTGATGCCCAGGTCGAGAGCCTTTCCGCCGGAATGAAACGACGCGTACTGCTGGCACAGGCAATCGTCCGCGAGCCGGACATATTGCTGCTTGACGAACCGACCAATCATCTCGATATCGAAGCAATCACCTGGCTCGAGGAATTCCTGACGCAGTATAGTGCGACACTGATGTTTGTCAGCCATGACAGGGCATTCGTGAAAAAACTCGCGACACGTATAATCGAATTAGACCGCGGCAGACTCAAGAGCTATCACTGCGATTATGAAACCTACCTGCGGCGTAAAGAGGCGGCAATGGAGGCGGAAGCGGTCGAAAATGCCCTTTTCGATAAAAAACTGGCACGGGAAGAGGCATGGATACGCAAAGGCATAAAGGCCCGGCGCGCACGCAACGAAGGCCGGGTACGGGCACTCAAGCAAATGCGAGAGGAGAGAAGGCAACGCCCAGAACTCGCCGGTACCGTCCGTATTCAATTACAGGACGCACAACTCTCGGGCAAACTTGTTATTGAGGCAAAAGCCATCTCGTTTGCCTATAAGCCTGATGAGCCGATCATCCGGGAGTTTTCTACGCTGATCATGCGGGGGGATAAAATTGGCGTAATTGGGCCTAACGGTTCAGGAAAAACCACACTGCTGAGGGTCCTGCTGAAGGAACTGCCGCCACAGCAAGGAAACGTACGCCATGGCGCCAATCTCGAAATAGCCTATTTCGACCAGTCGCACGCACAGCTAAACTACGAGAAATCCGTATATGAAAATATTGCCGATGGTAATGAGACCATCACCATTAACGGCAGGCCCCGACACATAGTCGGCTACCTGCGAGACTTCCTGTTTACGCCAAAACAGTCCCGCAACTCTGTGGCCGATCTTTCGGGCGGTGAACGCAACCGGCTATTGCTTGCACGGCTGTTCGCACGGCCGTCAAACGTATTGGTACTCGATGAACCAACCAACGATCTCGACATTGAAACATTGGACCTGCTTGAAGAGTTTCTGCTGAATTATCCGGGAACAGTACTGCTGGTAAGTCACGACCGCGAATTTCTAAATAATGTGGTTGCGAGCACATTCGTGCTGCAGGGCAATGGGATTGCTAAGGAGTACGTCGGCGGATACGATGATTGGCTCAGACAAAGTAAAAAAACACTTCAGTTACAGCAACCGCCGGAAGATGCCACTGCAAAAAAAACCGGGACAAAACAAATATCACAGCGGCCGCGTAAATTGTCGTTCAAGGAAAAGAAGGAGCTTGAGGCAATACCGAAGCTGATCGAAACACTGGAAGCAGAGCAGCAGCAATTGCACGATGCTATGGCTAACCCTGATTTTTACAAAAAAGGCCCGGAGATTGCTGCTGTTGCAGCAAGGCTGGAAGAATTGAGAAAACAACTAAAAAACGCCTATGCCCGCTGGCAAACGCTCGAAGAGCTTCAAACATAATTCCAACGATAACGGCAAGCCTATCTTTAATTAGTTTCTGCGCCCACGAACCGCCCGTGGCTGGGCATTGAGGAGCGGGCTAACGTAAGTCGTTATTTTCCGTAGCGAGAAATTGACGTAAGTCTTTATTTTTCGTTCGGCGGAAATGAACATAACTCCTTATTTTTGGTAGCGGGAAATTGTTGTACTGGATGCCCGATCAAGTCGGGCATGACAACTACAGTGCTTGTTTTTGGTGGCGGGGAATTGATGTAAGTGCTTATTTTTCGTTGTGGGGAATTGATGTAAGTGCTTATTTTACGTGGTTGGAATTGATGTAAGTGCTTATTTTTGCGTAACGATTATAACGATTAGGTAAGATAGGTAAGAAAAAACCGCGAAATTCGGCGAAATTTGGATGAATTCTGATGAAAAGTGATGTGGTTTGTACTATGTTTGCGCTATGTTTGCACCTACTTTGTACCATGTTTGTACTATGTTTTGATGAGTTTTGATGAAAAGTCAACCACCATGTCACTAAGACGGGAAGGACACGAAGATTTTAGAAGACACTAAAAGAGTGAGAGAGTTTTATTGGGTAAATGGGGAAAGTAGGAGGGATAGAGAAGATGGTGGGGATGGGGAAAGTCAGATGTCAGATTTGAGATTTGAGATTTCAGAAGATAGAAGGAAAGAGGGCGGACCGGGGAGAGGGGCAGAAGTCAGAAGGCAGAAGACAGAGGGCGGACCAGTTGGGGGAGGGAGGAGGTTAGAAAAGTGTGAAAGGTGCGAAAGGTGCGAAGGGTGGGTGAGTCGGTGGGGGGGTTGAGATTTTGTTTGACATTTTGGGCTGGCCTTGGTAGTTTTGGTTTGTAGGCGAGATAGGCTGTGTTGGGATGGGAAGGAATCACGCGAAGACGCAGAGGAAAGATAAGAAAAAAGAGTTAAGAAAATAAGAGTCCCGCGAAGGGGTTAAAAAGGTAAAGATTAAAAATAAGAATCCCGCAAAGGCGCTAAGGAAAAGAATAGAACATAGATGACACAGATTTGAGGAATTATCACAGATCAGATTGAAAACTAGGGACAGATAAAGAAAAAAAGTACCGGACATCTTTAATTCATTGGACACCTTTAATTCACCTAAGAAGAAGTTCGGCAGATAGTAGGTTAGGAAGCAGGGCAAGTCATTGAGGAAGTTAGAAAAGAAGGAGAAAATACTATGACTGAAACTTTACTGAAAATATTACCTGGGATCATTACGGCAATTTTAGGATCAATTATTGCATCCTATTTTGCGGCAAAATGGTCTGTTCGGAAATTTTACTTGGAAAAGTGGTGGCAAAGAAAGGAAGACGCTTATGTAGAAATCATAGATGCTCTCTATGATCTTCTTCGATACTGTCAGATAAGAAAAGAAGATTACGGTGGAGGCACTCGCTACTCCGAAGATCAGGAGAAACAATTTGACGAGAGATACAGTCAGGCAATTTGGAAAATTAAGAAGGCTACGGATATTGGAGCATTCGTTGTTTCAGCTAAAGCTGCAATTGCTCTAAAGGAACTACAAAATAGGCCTAAACTAGAGTGGGACAGAAATTGCCCAGAGGATATTTATGAGCAGGACTATCAATATTATAAAGACGCGTTAAATAAAATTGTTAATGTGGCAAAGGAAGACTTAAAGGCAAATAAGGCATAACAACGCGCTGCACCTGACTGTTACCCGCCACCTTTCGGCAGCAGGTAACACGTCTAATTCCAGTTATCGCTGTTAATCAGCCAGACGACGTCGTGTTATTTTGAGAGGATTATATGATGGAAGACGAAGAATTCGATTCGATAGCCAATGTGTATATAAGAGAGGATGACGATAAAAAGTTCACGCTTGACAAGACGCCTAACTTTCTAATTATAGCTGCCGCACTTCTTGTCATATTGGGCATTCTTGGTTTTCTAGTTCATAAAGGAATATTTTTTTGGATATTGTATTGCATTGGATTCATTCTGATTTGGTTCGAGAATAAATTTATTGTACGTGAGTATCCACTTTACAGACCTCTTTGGTTTTCACCAATAAACCAAAGCAAATTTTGGCTTTTTCGGATCGTTATGACTTATGGTGGTTTTGTTGGTATTTGGTATATTTACGGCTACAAAACAGCAGGAATTGCTTTTGGCATCTATTTTTTGTTTTCACACATTATTTTTAGAATATATTACCGACGAGAGGTAATAAAACTTGCAAAACAATATGGGGCCTCAAACATAAATGACAAGCAATTACAAGAAACCGCAATATGGATGGCTAGAAATCACGTAAAAAGAAATATGAAACATGGTGGTACGCAATATGGTTAGGCAATTAAACGCCATTAAGCCTCAAAAAGATACAAAAAATAACACTTGCAATCTATTTGCTAATTTGTTACTATAGCTTTTATCCCGGCGAGAGAGATGTGTAGTCTTTCTGCGCCGGGTTTTTTTGTTGAAAACGGCTGATTAAGCATGATATTGCGGTACTCTTTTTTATTGGCAGTTAAGCTAAACAGGTATTGGAGAACAAATTATGAAGAATAAGGTAAATTGGTTGGGCGTATTTATTGTCTTGTGTGTGCAGATTTCGGCACTCGCAAACTTTCCGATAAGCACTCCATTTAGCTTCCAGCGAACTATACGCATGGACGGAAACATTGCTGTTTGGCTGGATGAGCGAAGTAGAAGCAGTGGAGATATATACGGTTATGATTTTGAAACAGGAATTGAGTTCCCTATATGTACGAGAGGCGATCTCCACGACCCGGCAATTAGCGGTGATATTGTTGTTTGGACGGACAGGCGTAGTGGCACTGGCGATATTTATGGATATGACTTGACAAGCCAGTCCGAATTTCCGATTTGCACAGAGATCAGCGAGCAAAGGGGAGCTTGCATTGATGGCAACTGGGTGGCGTGGCTGGACTACAGAGACATGAGTTGGAGCATTTATGGTTACGATCTGTCAACTCACCAGGAGTTTTTAATCACTGCAAATTCAGCAGGTAGTGAGGGACCAGTAATAAGTGGCGACACCGTTGTTTGGCGTACTTTGGATAGCAGCGGTTATGATATTTATGGTTACACATTCTCAACTCAGACGATATTCCCTATTTGCACAGACGCAAACAAACAAGATGAACCTACTATAGATGGGAACTATGTGGCATGGTATGATTATCGTGCAGGTAATGATTACCCAGACCTCTACTGCTATGACTTGTCAAAACACCAGGAATTATTGATTTCTACAGGATGTGACCCAGACCCCACGTCGATAAGAATTTCTGGAAGCTATATCGTATGGTCTCAAGAGCGAAACAATGAGTGGGGAATCTATGGCTATGACTTAGACAATAATCAGGAAATATCTATCTGTACAGGTTGGCAGAAATATTTTCATATTGATAACAATATTGTTGCATGGGTGGACAACAGGAACGGCAACTATAATATTTATGGGTACGACCTGATAACTCGCCAAGAGTTTCCTATCGACATTGACCCTTATTACCAAGAATATCCCAGAGTATGTGGCAATTATATCTGCTGGCAGGACGAGTATGTGGGCATCGAAGCAACCAGTCTTCTGGCCAATGATGATACAATTTTCTCGACAGAGGTTCTACTTGGTCAAGTTGTTTCAGGTTCAACCGTTGGTGCTACTGGTGCAGATATGACAACTCTGGGCTACAATGATTTCAAAGACAATTGGCACTATTTTGTTCCAGACAGTAACGATAAATACACTATCAGTGTTTGTGGTAGTGATTTTGACACGACGTTGGCGGTGTTTGATGAGGTTTTAGTTGAAGTCGAGTTTAATGATAACTTTTGCGGCGATCAGTCAAAATTAGTATTACGGGGAAAAGCAGGCAAAAAATACTATGTCCGTATAGCAGGATATGATGGAGAAAGTGGTAATTACACACTGAGTATTATCAAGGATTCGCCGGAACCGTTACGAAGTGATGTTAACTTTGATGGCAAGGTGGACATGGGCGATTTCGCTGTGATGGCTTTTGAGTGGCTCAGTGATAATCAGAACTAGAGGCAGGAGGAAATGTAATGAGCTTAATGAGGATAATGTCGGTAGCGGTCTTTTTGTGGTGTGTGAGTGGCCAAGCAATAGGTGAAGTGATTGTTGCACACAATCCAGCGACTGATATTTTGTCCGGTTGGGCAGATGGCACTATCGACGCAAGTGCTTCCGGATACAATAATGGCTCGGTAATGAATCCGGGCAGGCATTGGGCAAGTGCAGATGATTTTATTATCCCAGATGCAAGTTCCCTGCCGTGGCAGATAGACAGGCTTAGCTTTGTCTGCGGTACAGATTTGAATGCTGCTGTCGATACCTACAGGGTATCTGTTTACGCTGATGATAACGGCGAGCCTGTTGGATGGGATGATTACCTATGGCGCTACGAAGAAGCAAGTGACAGTCCTGTAAATATATCAGTAACACAGACATTTGCAGGTGGCACGCAGGACCGCTGGCTACATGAGATTGATGTTGATACTTCAAGCTTTGGTCTGCTGCTGGAGAGCAATACGAACTATTACCTTTCTATTGAGGGTGATTGCGTTAACATAGATGATGTTTATAACGGATATGATACTTACTATCAGCGATTCTATATGCTCTCAGGAATAGATATAGGCACTTCAACGCAGATAAATGATAGCAGTTGGTATGCCGGTAAGTATGACACTACATGGGATTTATGGCAGGAAGAAAATAATGATTTTATATGGTCTATTGAAGGACAGCAAATCCCCGAACCGTGTACGGTATTTCTGCTGGGCTTGGGTGGTTTGGGGTTATTGAGGAAACGCAAGGGATAATGAATATAGGAGCGTGGAAAATGTAGGGGCTGTAAGTTTATGCTTGTAGCCCTGTTTCTTTTCACAAATCATAATCGCACAACTATTGTACACCCGAAAAAGAACCAGACTACTCTTTGTCCGGGCTACGCTCGCTATCACCGCGGCGTAATATCTCATCAAGGGTTAGGTTTTCCGTTGTATCTTCTGCGGGCTTTGGCGTTTTCTTCTTTTCGTATTGGTCAACTCTCTCTAGGTAGAAGGAAATAGCTTTGGGGTTCTCAGGTGTGCCGCAATCGATCCATATATCTCTACCCACAAACCAAACATGGCCAGTCTGTGGTTCGTATAGCGTTGCACCATCATTGATGCCAGCTAGAATTTGGTATCGCCCGTTTTCATTGCTTTGATTTCGCAGGCCCAATGCCATTGTTATGCACAGGGCCAAAAGAAAACCAATAAGAAGGCTCTTGATGTCAAATGCAGTTTTAATACTCATTTTTAGATCCTTTCATTCTGCTAAACTTGATGTTTTCCAAGATAATCAATCAAACCATAAACAAGACGGCAATTAGTAGGAAAAAGCAATAAATTTGCGTGTACTGTTTCTTTGTCAATAATGGTCCCCGTTGGATGTCCAGCATCATTTCGTGTTGTTCTGATAAGACCGAAAATTTGATCCAGCTTAACATCCAGACCATCCCGCAATTTAGGGGGAAGTGAGCCGCTATTGGATAAGAGATAACGACGTAGAACATCATACTTCTCCTTAATCAATCTTTTCTTGGTTTTGTTCTTGTATTGTGTTTTCTCTTGGTCCTTTTGCAAAGCATCTCCAAAAATCTCTATGAGTTGCAGTATTCCTTTTTCGGTGGCACACCCAATCATCACGGCCGTTGCAAAGAAACAACTTGTCCGAAAACAACGGAGTGCCTCTTCCAAGTATCTAATGACATCTTGATGCACATTTGGAACATCAGCTTTTAGGCGGCTGAGGTAGCCGGAGGGATCGTAAGGCTGATATTCAGCATTCTCGAGCATCTGCTTTCCATACTCTGTTAATTGATACCAAGGTGGGGCAAGATCTATTGAACCTCCAAAAATGATAATTCTTTCGTGGTACAACTCATGTATCACTTCTCGAAGGATTTTTATACCGTCGTCATTTAACTCATAATCCTTTGTTCGGAAAAATGTACGTATGCCAGCTTCTCTCTGCAAATTGAATTGGTCACCAGTAGGGTGTCTTTTTATATATTCAAGCGTGAAGGCCCTGATTTTATTGTATTCCATTGTCATTGTAGTTATGCTCCTAATAGTCAAACTTTATCCATCCTCCAAGTCCCGTCCAAGCTGTAGCATCAGTTGTACGTCTTCGGAAAGTTCTCGGATTTTGTCGGTGAGACGCTTTAATTCGTTCCGGGTGGCTTTTGGCAAATGTGCGAGCGATTTCTTCATGGAGGTATTATGGGCGATAGGGGTGGGTTTGTAAAGGGGGAAATTGGGGCGGGGGGTATTAATATTCGACCGCTACGCGGTCGGAAGATAGATTCGCTATTGCGGCTCTGGGCTTTGCTTCGTGTCCCGCTTTCGCGGGAATGACAGAGGGGGGCGGGAATGACAGTGAAAGATTGCCGCGCTGCGCTCCTAAGAAACTAAAAAAACCGTTTCTATGCAATGTTGCCTATAAGTGCTTTGACAGAAACATGTTACCTTGAATATTGCTAGAATTTAGTTTCTTTTGCATACCTCCTGAGAATCAGGTGAGGTGCTCGCAATGACGGGGTGAGATTGCCGCGTCGCTGCGCAAAATCCGCGTGGGCTAAGAGCACCACCCTACCGGAGAAGATGGGGGCGTGGGCAGACACGGACGGTGGCGGAACTTGTCAATAAAGAATATCGCTGGGAATTTTCCCCTCCCTGACGGTCGGGGCTTGGTGGAAGATTGTTGGGGGTGATGTTGTTCCACGGGTTTCGGCCTGGCGGCCTACACCCGCGGCTATGCATATTCGACCGCTACGCGGTCGGAAGATAGATTCCTGCCTTCGCAGGAATGACAGAGGGGGGGCAGGGCGGAAGATGGATTCGCTAGCGAGGCTCTGGGCTTCGCTTCGTGTCGGGTTTTTGCGGGGGTGACAAAAGGGGGAGTAGGGCGGAAGATAGACCCCTGCCTTCGCAGGGGTGACAGTTGTTAGCAGGGGTGACATGTAAAAGACCGCGTGGGCTAAGAGTCCACCCTACCAGAGTCCGCGTGGGCTAAGAGCCCACCCTTGTATATTACGATATAAGCGATATTATGGTTATTGGTGATGTGCCAGTAATGTAGTGTTCGG
>Ga0209705_10002262_pt1 | contig 10332 bp, 7 predicted proteins | sample PPLLaktember2015_5_FD_187262 | JGI IMG/M metagenome (GOLD analysis project Ga0209705, IMG submission 187262) | Freshwater sediment microbial communities from Prairie Pothole Lake near Jamestown, North Dakota, USA - PPLs Lake P8 Core (1) Depth... | ecosystem: Environmental > Aquatic > Freshwater... | reverse complement strand
GAGAAGTACGACGTCATCGTCTTCGGCGACAACTGGCTCAACCTGCAGGGCCAGATCCACGGCATCGACAAGAAGTTCGGCCCGATGGCCTACCTGAAGACCAAAGAAACGCCCAACCTGGGCGTCCCCGACGCCTCCGCAGACATCACCGGGGGCATCGGCTGGGCCGGTGTCGCCAAGATCGAGGAGTTCCTCGGCGCGGGAGGGGTGCTCGTGACGCTCGGCAACGGATCGACCCTGCCGCTCGAAGGCGGGCTCGTCCGGGACGTCCGGCGCAGGGGCGGCAGCTTCTTCACGCCGGGCTCGGAGCTCAGAGCCAAGTTCGTGCGGACCGATCATCCGCTGGCCTACGGCATGACGGAAACGACGTCGGCCTTCCGGTCGATGATGCCCGTCTACGACATCGCCCGGTCCGAGCGCGAGAAGGTCGTGCTGCAGTGGGGGACGAAGCTCCGCAAGGAGGACCGCGAGGACGAGAGCCCGGAAGCGCTGGCGGCCCTGACGAAGGAGGAGAGAGAGGCCGGGGAAAAAGCCAAGAAAGCCGAGGTCAAGATGCTGGTGAGCGGCGCGATCAAGGGGGATGACGACCTCGAGGGCCGTCCCGCGATCTTGGACCTGCCGGCAGGGAAGGGGCGGGTGGTCGCCTTCAACTTCAATCCGATCCACCGCGACCTCAACCGGTCGGACCACCGGTTCCTATGGAACGCCCTGCTCAACTGGAACGCTCTGAAATAATGGAATAATGGGGTCGGACCTCAGCTTTGGGAACATTATCAACAAGATAGGCCCGAGATTTGGGCTTGGATCGGCTTATAACGGCAGTTTTCGGGCCTGAAAAGGAAAAAGCTGGCTACGAAGGGACGCAATCTCTTTGTTTTTGGCTTTTGAGGCTAAAAACCCCGGTTGTTAGACTTTTAGCCCCTGAAAACAGTTGCTATCTTATTGAATATAAAAAAATAGCTGAGGTCCGACCCCATTATCCCTGCTGCCCCATTATCGCTGCCTGATCAGGAAAATGTAGTCGAGGCCGAGGAGGCCGCCGGGCCGGGCGGCCGGGTTGGGATCGAGGGCCCGGACCTCGAGAGTGTTGTCGCCCTCCACGAGGTCGAAGACGCCAAGCATGGGGCGGATCCAATACAGCTCGTCCGAGTGGCAATCGACAGACCCGATGGCGCTGGGCTTTCCGTTGACCGCGAACTCAAACCGGCCATAGTCCGGAGACTTGCAGAGGTTCAGCTCGACCGCATAGCGTCCGGCCTTCAACACGGTGAATGTGGTCGCGAGCCGGCCCCCCGGCCGTGAGCCGCGCCACACCAGATGCTCGGCCCCGGAGCAATTGGCCAACCGTTCCTTCCCGGCCTTCCCGCCGCGGGCCGCGAACCTGAGCGCCTCGCCCTCGATGGGCTCGAGCATGTCTTCTCGGATGCCGAGATCGACCGGGGCGAGAGTCGCCGGATCGACCGGCGCCGGACCGGGCGAGCCGGGCTTGGCGTACCAATAGACGACCTGGGCCCACGTCGGCGTACACGGCATCCAATGCCAGATCTCTTGATCGAACCGCACCGATGCACGGTAGGGGAGCGCGTCGAGGACATACCAGCGGTTGAGGCTGATGTGGCCGCCGCTTCCCGGTCCGTCGACGCGCGTCTGGGCGTGGTAGGGGCGCGAGAACGGCCGGTTGTCGCCGTAGGCGTAGCCGTAGTCGTCCTCGGTCCCCGTGCCGAAGGTGCTCGGGAAGGATTCGCCGTCGATCGAGATCTTCTGATCGCCCTCGCCCCACCAGATGAGGCCGTCGTTGGCGATCTCGTAGACCGTCCCGACGACCTTGCCTTCGCCCATCGTGTCCAGGACGTTCGTGTCGAAGGGCGGCCAGGTCGGCCGGGATAGCGTGCGCCACTGGGCCCGGAGATGGAAGCCGCGGTCGCCGAATTCCCGGTCGTCGAGGCGCGCGAGGATCTCCGCGGTGTAGGGGACGCGGCCGCGGTTCGTCAGCCGCAGCTCCATCGACCTCGCGAAGGGCATGACCAGGCGGCTCGTCATCCGGCCGGTCGCGTCGACCGTGAAGAAGAGGTTCTCGTAGGGATTGACGGCCGGCCCCGATCCGAAGAAATCGCCGAGCGGCGTTTCGATCGATCTCTCGCCATCGAACAGGACCTGGAGGACGAGGAAGCGGTACGCGTTGTGGGCCCTTGCCGGATCCGCCCAATCGCGGCTTTCCCGGGTGCCCAGGACGCGGGCCGACCACTCGACGATCGCCTTCTCCCCGGCGATCGACAGGAGGGAGGCGGTCCGGCCGGGCTCGACGGTCCGGCGCGCGGTGATCCAATCCGATTCCCGGCGCCGGGCTGATCCCCGGGCTCCGGTCCTTCGGTACGCCGCGGGCTCCGGGCGGGCCAGCTTCGCCGCGACGAGCGCCGCCGTCTTTTCCCACGCGGTCGCGCCCGTCGGATCGAACGTCTCGACGCGCGCGCCGCTCTCATAGGTCCGGTACCCGATCTCGTAATACAGCCGGAGCGGCCTATCCGTCTCCTCGACCGTGATCTTGAGCGACGCGGCGTAGGGGAGCGGGAAGTAAAGATTCCCGCCCGTGCCGCTGACGTAGGAGAAGTCCGGACCGAACGGCGCGGCCAGCCCTTTGAACAGGTCCGCGAGCGGCAGGGCGAGCCGTGGCTCCGTCTCGCCGTCGAAGTAGAAACGGGTCACGTTCACCCTGTCGGGGTTGGCCGACCAGAACCGCGTCACGGCGCCCGGCCCTTTGAGGTCTGCGAGGACGTGTTCCTTGCGGCCCGTTGCCGCCGTCTCGGTGCGGACGTAATGCCCAACGTCACGGTTAGCGAACCAGGCCTCGCCGTCCTTATGGCTCTCGCGGTCGTAGCTCGAGGCTTGAGCATGCTTGAAGAAGGGGTCTGGCGGCGCGGCCAGGCCGTCAAGGTCGACCATCTCCCACAGCAGCGTTTCGACGGTGATAACGCGGCCCCCGTTCTCCGCCCCCCGATCGCAACTCGACCCGGTGAGCGCGAAAACGAGAAGGAATCCGATGGTCAGCAATCCCGGCCAGGTCATTCTGCCCGTGAGTCTCATCTCATCCGCCTTACGGTTTTGCGTGTATTCTGTATCTTTCGGCTCGAGCCTTCAAGGGCTCATTGGGAAGGGCTCATTGGGGTCGGACCTCAGCTTTAGGAATGTTATCAACAACATAGGTCTGATAATAGGGCTCGGATTCGCTTATAAGAGCTATTTTTGGCCCCGAAAATGAACAACCGGGTCCGGAACCGGGCCCGATGTTTCAGTTACGGGAGCAAAAATAGAAGTTTTAAGGCTTTTAGGCATCCAAAAACGGGGTTATCGACTTGAATCTAAACGCCTTGCTGAGGTCCGACCCCATTGGTCAACCCCATTGGTCAGAAGCCGCAGACGAACGGCAGGCCGAGGCAGAGCGTCGTGAGCCGATACTCGAACGACTCGTTGATCCCGGATAGACCAGCGGTCCGCAATCTCGCCCGGGAACGGATGATCCCCACATAAGGCTGGATGCGGATCGCCTTGGTGATCGGAATGTCCCGGTAGACGCCCGCGCCGAGGGTCATCGACTTGAACTGCACTCTCCAGGCGTATTGCTCGTGGAGCGAAGAAAAGATGTCGCCGTTGGCGTGACCCATGAAGAAGGACAGGGAGACCGCGGCCGGAGCGTCCTTCTTGACGATCGGCGAGGCGATATCGGGGGCGGTCGGGGCTGTGAACGCGCCGCCGTAAATCGAGCCGTCCAGTATCGGGCCCCCGAGCGCCACCCGGTCGGCGGTCCTGTCGGCGGCCCTGCCGGGGATCGCATCGATCGCCCCGCTAAGGGCCGTTCCCTTCCCGCCGTGCGCCGCTAACGAGAAGCCAGCGGTCTCCTGGGCATCGGAAATGGCGAAGGAGCCGTTATATCCAGTGTGAGCGGCGGATCCCTCCTCGGGGAAGGCGGGCGCGGCAGACCAGGACACGCCGAGAATGAGAACAAAAAGGACCGCCGCGGCTTTTCTCATGCCGAGGCCCATTCTGACGGGGTCCCGGCCCCGGAACAATGCCCCCCCGGGGTGATTTCGAGGGGTGAGATCGGGGGGGATTCGCCGGATCATATGGAAAATGGTATTGTGTCCCCGAATTCGGAGAGGTGGCAAAAAATGAGAAACGTAGTGTTCCTGGCTTTCTCGTTGATCGCGGCTTTGACGCCGGCACTTGGCGCGGCAACACCGGCAGGACCGATGCCGGCCGAGCGCGGGGCGCCCACTGCCCGCACGGCAAGCCCCGCCGTCACGGCGCCTCAGGCAGCGGACAGCTCGGCGGCCATCGCCGATACCAGGACCTATCTCCGCCGCCTCGAGAAGCTCGGCTTCGCGGGCGTCGTGCTTGTCGCCTCCGGCGAGGCCCCCCTCCTTGCCGAGGGCTTCGGCCTGGCCGACCGGGAACGCGCCCTCCCCTGGACCCCGGCCACGGTCTCGACCATCGGCTCGATCACCAAGCAGTTCACCGGCGCCGCCATCCTCGCGCTCGAGGAAGAGGGCAAGCTCGCCGTTTCCGACCCGATCACCAAGTACTTCGAGGGCGTCCCCGCCGACAAGTCGGCCATCACGCTCCACCACCTCCTGACGCACTCGTCCGGGCTCTCCGATCCCCCGGACGTCGATGACTGGGACCCGATAACTCTCGCGGATTTCACGCGCCGGGTTCTTGCCCAGCCGCTCCACTTCGATCCTGGTCGCGGCTACGAGTACGCTAATGCCAACTTCAGCTTCCTCGGGGCGATCATCGAGAAGCTCACCGGCCGCGGCTACGAAGCCTATCTGCGCGACCGCCTCTTCCTGCCGAACCGGATGTACGAGACCGGCTACACCCGGCCTCAATGGGGCGACGGCCGGATGGCCCAGGGCTATCGCAGCGGCGAGCTCTGGGGCACGGTCCTCGGCCGGCCGATGCTCGCCGACGGCCCGGCCTGGCCGCTGCGGGCCAACGGTGGCATCCACTCGACCGCCTTCGACATGCTGCGCTGGGCCCGGGCCCTGCTCGAAGGCCGTGTCCTTTCGCCCGCGTCGATGGCCAAGTACTGGGCGCCTCACGTCAGCGAGGGCGGCGATTCGTACTACGCCTACGGCTGGGTGATCTCCAAGGCCCCGGACGGGACCAAGATTGTCACCCATAATGGAGGCAACGGCATCTTTTTCGCCGACATGGCCCTCGTCCCGGATAAGGGTCTGGTCGTCCTCCTCATGACCAACGTCATCGCCGAGACGCGCGTGGCCAACTCGCTCCTCGAGCAGCTCGGGCTGCGCTTTCTCGCCGGCCAGCCCTACCCCGCGATACCGGAGATCGTCGACCTCGACGAGCCGGCCCTTGCCTCGCTCCCCGGGACATACCGTCTCCCCGGGGAGGCCGGCGAATACGTCGTCACCCGGGACGGGAAAGCCCTCTTCATCGAGGCCCGCGGCCAGGGGGCCTTCGGCCTGCTCAACTCCGTTCGCGAGGCGGAGCCCGGGCGGTTGGAGACGCTCAACCGTCTCACGGCCGCGATCGTCGCCGGGAATTCGAAGGGCGATTTCGGGCCGATCTTCAAAGCTTACGGCGGCGAGGTCAAGACCGACCGGCTGAAAGAGAGTTGGGCCGAAACGATCAAGACGTTCGAAGCGGACCACGGCCGCGTCCTGCGCCACGAAGTCCTCGGCACGGCCCGGACGCAGGACCGGGACGAGACGGTCGTCCGACTCCACGGCGAGAAGGGCCGTGTCGATATGACCTACGTGTGGGACATCGAGCGGGAAGGCCGGCTCCTCGGCAGGTCCATGCGCGGCCTGACCGTCCGCCTCCAACTCCACCCATCGACCGGCCGCGATTTCTTTACCTGGGACGGGGGCGTCCGGCCGCCCAAGACGGTCCGCATCGAACCCGGTCCCGGCGGCAAGCTCCGCCTGACCATCGTCGGCGCAAAGGACCCGGCCGTCCGCTGAGACCCGCGGGAACCTCACCTCGTTCGCTCGCCGGCGCGCGGCCGGACATAGCGCGTCATAATGCGAAAACCGGCCCCTGTCCCTTGACTCTCCGGGCATCCGGGCCTACCTCATGATCAGGCAAAAGTATCGTTCAGGAGGGGGACATGTCTGGTAAAGCAAAAGTCAACGGTTTGCTCACGGTCGGGGTCCTGGCGGCGGCCATCGCCGTCCTGACGCCGGGGGAATCTCCGGCCGGGGCGCCCGACGATCCTTGTGACGGCCACTATGTCGGAGAGGCCCTCAAGGCCGTATTCTCCCCGGATTACACCGATAACGGGGTGCTTTACGAAAGCAACATCCTCAACGACGCGGAGTCGGTCTGGTACCGGTATGCCGTGCCCGACGGAGACTGTGTCTTCTATTTCCGCAACGGCCACGTCGGCCTCACCGTGGACAGATACAGGAACGGCCGCTTCGTGAAGATGCGGTTCGACGGGGAGCCCAAGTACCCGACCGGGACTCTCTGCGCCCCCAACCCGTATTTCTTCGCCCCCGGCGCGGATGAAGACAGTTGGCCGCGGCGGTTCTACTTCAGGACATCGACCGCGTACAACTGGTCCCGAGAGGACGGCCACCTCGTCCTCAAGAGCGCCTCGAGCGGGGTCGATTTCCCGGCCATGGTGCCCGGGCATATCGCCTACTGCGTGTCGCTGTTGCGCTTCTGGGTCATGGACCTCGTCGATCCCGATTTCGACTACGACGAATCCCTGGATGAATACTGGTCCTCGAATGAACCGGTCAAGGTGACCTGCGAGCTCAGGGACGGGACCGCCAAATGGGTCATCCGGCCCATTACAGAACCCTATACGATCCGCACGGAAACGAAGGTCAAAGGGACCATCAAGGTGAGCAACACGACCTACTCGAATTCCCTGTTCCGGAGCTTCATATCCGGCGTCAGGACTTCCTGCGGCCACGGGACCTTTTACTTCCCATTCGAGCTCGTCTTCGAGCGCCTGTAGGGACGCACTAGGCAGCGCACGTCCGGGCCGCCGGATGGCCCGCCGGCTTGTCCTCGCCGGTTCGGGGCTCGCGGCCCTGGCCCTGATCGCGCTCGGCGGCCGCAGTCTGTTCTTTTTCCCGGCCCCGCCGCCGCCGGATGTCAAGCCTTCGCTCGCCGTGCTGCCGTTCGAGAACGCCTCAGGCGATGCCGCCCTAGAGCCTTGGGTGACCGCGCTGCCGGACCTCGTCACCGTCGACCTGGGCCAATCGAGGTACGTCAACGTCGTCAAGATCACCAACCTTCTCCGCGCCCTAGGCCCTAGACGAGGCTTACGCCCGTCAAGCGACCTCCCAATGGTCCCAAAGAGCGGTCATCATGTACGAGAAGGCCACCGAGCCCTCCATTGATAGACTGCGGGCGGGGGAGCTTTATGCCTTGTCGCTCTATCAAGCGGCTCGCCAGCTCGACGATGCCTTCTCCGACCGGAACACCCGGGCAGGCGAGAGGTCCGGGTTCCGCGACCGGGCGCTTGCGCATTATCGGAGCTTCGTCTCCATCTGGGGGGACGCGGACCCCATCTTTTCGGACAAGGTCGCGGAAGCCCGGGCGCGCCTGGCCCGGCTCAAGGCCGGCCAGTCCGGACCATCCCGGAAACAGCCCTGATTCGTCCGGACATAAGCGGCCAAAGTCCGTCATTCCGCGACATTTGACCGCACCGCATTGACTTCTCCCCGGCCCATGCCTATCTCATGGTCGTAGAATGTCATATGACGTCCTAGGAGGTCAGCATGTCTCGACGGCGCAAGAGAGGGGTGATGGTTGGCTTAGTGGCCGCCCTGGCGGTCTCGGGTGCCTTTTTGGTTATGGGTGCCGGCCACGTCCAGGGAGCCAAGGTTCCGCCGGCGTCTCCGATCTACTTCTCGGCAGCGTTCCTGCCGACATGGCAGGACGCGGGGGGCGGGGCCGTCCCGGTCAAGATCCAGAATGACATCCCGGGCCAGCCCTATATCCACACGGCCGATGCGAAGAAGATCAAGTACGGCGTGACGATCCAATATACGCCTCCCAGCGGGGCGATCCCGCGGGGCCGGTTCGTCATGAAGCTCGACCGCGCCGGGATCCTGGGCCGTTACGTCAACATGCAATTCAAAGACCCGTTGACGGGGGCCTACTGCCGGCCGAACCCGGAGCACGAGGACTGCTGCAAGAACGTCCGCGGCTTCATGGATGCGTGCGAAGACGGGATCGTGGAGACCAGCACCCTGACCATCTCGACCTTGATCGTCCTGGACGAGGCGTCAGGGCAGCTCGTCAGGAACGTCGCCGACCCCTTCCTCATGGGGGCCATGACCGCCGGCCAGAGGAAGATCGTCGGCCTCGGCATTTCCTTCACCCCGGACGTGGAGGGATTCGATTATCAATATGACCTCGGCAGCTTCACCGATCCCGGCAGCTACATCCCAGGATCGCCGTGCCAGGGCCAGAATTACCCTTGGGGTCCGGCCGAGCTGGTTTGCCTGACGACCGGGCAGGTCTGGGAATTCCGGCCCTTGACCGAGGCCTATTACAACGAGCCCGATAATCTCTGGCGCTTGCTGATGGGTCGCTATCTCTGCGATTTCTGGCTGTCTTGCCGGTCCGACAAGTGGGAGATGCCCTTTGTCCTTCAGGTGACGAAGATCTAGCGAATGGGGTCGGACCACAGCAATATTAATAACTGCAATAATTTAGCTTTGGTTTTGGGGCTCAAACCACCTTAAAAGCGACGTTTTTACCGCCAAAAATGGAGATTAAGCGTTTGGGCGGAAATGGCAATTTCAAGGCCAAAAATGCCCGAAATAAGGCGTTTTCAGCCCAGAATTTTGGCCTATCTTACTGAATCCAAACGAGTGGCTGAGGTCCGACCCCAATGGAAAAATGGTTTGACCCTTTCTAACCCGGCCCCCTATAATACTCCTCGTCCGATCCCGCCAGGAGGTGCGAACGACCATGAAAGGCAAGACCATGATCCTTCTCTTCATCGGGCTCGTCGTCGTCTTCGCGACGGTGTCCTGCAAGAGCGACGAGACGAAGATGCCGGAGATCACCAATGAGGCGATGGCCGCCGCCGACGCCGCGGTCGCCGCCAATCCCGACAACCCCTTCTTCAAGCCCTACGGCACCCCGTTCGGCGTCCCGCCCTTCGACAAGATCAAGACCGAGCACTTCCTGCCGGCCATCCAGGAAGGCATCCGCCGCGAGCAGGCCGAGGTCGACGCCATCGTCGCGCTCAAGGCCAAGCCGACCTTCGCCAACACGGTCGCCGCCCTCGACCACGCGGGGATCTTCCTCTCCGATGTCACCAGCGTCTTCGGCACCCTCCAGGGCGCCCTGACCACCAAGGAGCTCCAGGCCCTGGCCCGCCAGACCGCCCCCATGCTGGCCGCACACAGCGACAACATCGGACTCGACCCCAAGCTCTTCGAACGGGTCAGGGCCGTCTACGACCAGCGCACGACGCTCGACCTCGGCCGCGAGGAGCTCTTCCTCCTCGAGAACACCTACAAGGACTTCGTCCGCGGCGGCGCCCTCCTCGACGAGGCCCAGAAGGCCCGCCTCCGCGAGCTCAACCAGGAGCTCTCGCTCCTCAGCGTCAAGTTCGGCGAGAACGTCCTCGGCGAGACCAACGCCTTCCAGCTCGTCATCGACGACAAGGCCGACCTCGCGGGCCTGCCGCCCTCCGTCGTGGCCATGGCCGCCGCCGCCGCCAAACAGGCCGGCCTCGCCGATGGCAAGTGGCTCTTCACCATCCACGTCCCGAGCATGACCCCCTTCTTGACCTACTCCGAGCGCCGGCCTCTCCGCGAGAAGCTCCACCGGGCCTATATCATGAAGGGCGACAACGACAATGAGCTCGACAACAAGGAGAACCTGCGCAAGATCGCCGCCCTGCGCCTCGAGAAGGCCAAGCTTCTCGGCTACCCGAATCACGCCGCGTTCGTCCTCGAGAAGAACATGGCCAAGACGCCCGAGAAGGTCAACGAGTTCCTGGCCCAGCTCTGGGAGCCGACGCTCGTCAAGGCCCGGGAGGAGGCGGCCGCGCTCCAGGCCCTCATGGACCGCGACCCCAAGGCCGGCAAGGGCGAGCTCGGTTCCTGGGATTGGTGGTACTACACCGAGAAGCTCCGCCAGGAGAAATACGCCCTCGACGACTCGGCCCTGCGCCCCTACTTCAAGCTCGACAACGTCCGCGACGGCATCTTCGCCCTGTGCGACAAGCTCTACGGCCTGAAGTTCATCGCCAAGCCCGAGCTGCCGCGCTACCACCCCGACGTCCAGGTCTTCGAGGTCCAGGAGGCCGACGGCAGCCATCTCGGCGTCCTAACC
>Ga0209705_10002259_pt1 | contig 10338 bp, 7 predicted proteins | sample PPLLaktember2015_5_FD_187262 | JGI IMG/M metagenome (GOLD analysis project Ga0209705, IMG submission 187262) | Freshwater sediment microbial communities from Prairie Pothole Lake near Jamestown, North Dakota, USA - PPLs Lake P8 Core (1) Depth... | ecosystem: Environmental > Aquatic > Freshwater... | reverse complement strand
TGTACGCCGCACACACCAGCGGATGCAGCTGGATGGCCTTGCCTTCAATGAGCACCGGCTCGAACGCCTGGATACCGAGGCGGTGCAGGGTCGGCGCGCGGTTGAGCATCACCGGATGCTCGCGAATTACCTCTTCCAGGATGTCCCAGACTTCCGGGCTGGCCTGCTCGACCATCTTCTTGGCGAGCTTGATGGTGGTGGCCAGACCCTTGGATTCGAGCTTGCTGAAAATGAACGGCTTGAACAACTCGAGCGCCATTTTCTTCGGCAGGCCGCACTGGTGCAGCTTGAGGGTCGGACCGACCACGATGACGGAACGGCCGGAGTAATCGACGCGCTTGCCGAGCAGGTTCTGGCGGAAACGGCCCTGCTTGCCCTTGATCATGTCGGCGAGCGACTTCAGCTGGCGCTTGTTGGCGCCGGTGATCGCCTTGCCGCGGCGGCCGTTGTCGAGCAACGCATCCACGGCTTCCTGCAGCATGCGCTTTTCGTTGCGCACGATGATATCGGGCGCGTTCAGGTCGAGCAGGCGCTTGAGGCGGTTGTTGCGGTTGATGACACGGCGATACAGGTCGTTCAGGTCCGAGGTGGCAAAGCGGCCGCCGTCGAGCGGCACCAGCGGACGCAGTTCCGGCGGCAGCACCGGCAGGATTTCAAGCACCATCCACTCCGGCTTGTTGCCGGAATGCAGGAACGCCTCGATCACCTTGAGCCGCTTGGCAAATTTCTTGATCTTGGTTTCGGAGGTGGTGCCGGCCAGCTCTTCGCGCAGCTTGGTCGCCTCTTCCTCCAGATTGATGCCCTTGAGCAGGTCGCGCACCGCTTCGGCGCCCATGCGCGCGTCGAACTCGTCGCCATACTGCTCGACGGCATTGAGGTAGGCCTCTTCGCTGAGCAGCGTACTGCGCTCGAGCGGTGTCATGCCCGGATCGACGATTACATAGGCTTCGAAATAGAGCACGCGTTCGATGTCGCGCAGCGTCATGTCGAGGATCAGGCCCATGCGCGACGGCAGCGATTTCAGGAACCAGATGTGTGCCACCGGCGAGGCCAGCTCGATGTGGCCCATGCGCTCGCGCCGCACCTTGGAGAGCGTCACTTCGACGCCGCACTTTTCGCAGATCACGCCGCGATGCTTGAGGCGCTTGTACTTGCCGCACAGGCACTCGTAGTCCTTGATCGGGCCAAAGATCTTGGCACAGAACAGGCCATCGCGCTCCGGCTTGAAGGTACGATAGTTAATCGTCTCCGGCTTTTTGACTTCGCCAAACGACCAGGAACGGATTTTTTCTGGCGACGCCAGACCGATGCGGATGGCATCGAAGTCTTCGCTCTTGCCAGCCTGCTTGAAGAGGTTAAATAGGTCTTTCATCTCATCTCCTGCCGAAAATATATCGGGACGGTTGTCGCGCTGCTCACTGCGGGTTCAGCGCCGCCTGGCTCAGTCCTGTTCCAGCTCGATATCGATACCGAGCGACCGGATTTCCTTGATCAGCACATTGAAGGACTCGGGCATGCCGGCCTCCATGCGGTGATCGCCCTTGACGATGTTCTCGAACATCTTGGTGCGTCCGGTCACGTCGTCCGACTTCACGGTCAGCATCTCCTGCAACGTGTAGGCCGCGCCGTACGCCTCGAGCGCCCAGACCTCCATTTCGCCGAAGCGCTGGCCACCGAATTGCGCCTTGCCGCCGAGCGGTTGCTGCGTGACCAGGCTGTACGGACCGGTGGAACGCGCGTGCATCTTGTCGTCCACCAGGTGGTTGAGCTTCAGGATATACATGTAGCCCACGGTCACCTGGCGTTCGAAAGACTCGCCGGTGCGTCCGTCATACAGGGTGGTCTGACCGGAGCGCGGTAGGCCGGCGAGTTCGAGCATGTCCTTGATTTCCTCCTCGGTCCCACCGTCGAACACCGGAGTCGCCATCGGCACGCCCTGCGACAGATTGCGCGCCAGTTCGGTGATTTCATCGTCGCTGAGCGACTTGATGTCTTCCTTCTTGCCGCTGCCGTTGTAGATCTTGTCGAGGAACTTGCGCAGTTCCTCGATCCGCGCCTCGCGCTTCAGCATCGCTTCGATCTTGTGGCCAAGGCCGCGTGCCGCCCAGCCGAGGTGCGTCTCCAGCACCTGGCCGACGTTCATGCGCGACGGCACACCGAGCGGGTTGAGCACGATGTCCACCGGCGTGCCGTCCGCCATGTGCGGCATGTCCTCGATCGGGACAATGCGCGAGATCACGCCCTTGTTGCCGTGCCGGCCGGCCATCTTGTCGCCCGGCTGCAGGCGGCGCTTCACGGCGACATACACCTTCACCATCTTGAGCACGCCCGGCGGCAAATCATCACCGGAGGTGATCTTGATGCGCTTCTCTTCAAGCAGGTGGTCGAACGTCTGTCTCTGGTTGGTGAGCTGCGTCCGGATCTGCTCGAGCGCCTCGTTCACTTCTTCGGAACGGAAGCGGATATCGAACCACTTCGAACGCAGCAGATCGGCGAGATAGGTCTTGGTCACCTTGTCGCCGGCCTTGAGGCCACTCGGACCACCGTCCGAGGTGCGACCAACGACCAGGCGCTCGATGCGCGCATAGGCATCGTCCTCGACGATGCGGTACTGATCCTGCAGGTCCTTCTTGACACGCGCCAGCTCGGACTGCTCGTTGGCCTTGGCGCGCGCGTCCTTCTCGATGCCATCGCGCGTGAACACCTGCACGTCGATCACCGTGCCGGACATGCCGGACGGCAGGCGCAGCGAGGTGTCCTTCACGTCCGAGGCCTTCTCGCCGAAGATCGCACGCAGCAGTTTCTCTTCCGGGGTGAGCTGGGTCTCGCCCTTGGGCGTGACCTTGCCCACCAGGATGTCGCCCGGGTTCACCTCGGCGCCGATGTAGACGATGCCGCTCTCATCCAGCTTGGCGAGCGCCGCTTCGCCGACGTTCGGGATGTCGCGGGTGATTTCCTCGGAACCGAGCTTGGTGTCGCGCGACACCGTGTTCAGCTCTTCGATGTGGATGGTGGTGAAGGTATCCTGCTCCACCACGCGTTCCGAGATCAGGATCGAGTCCTCGAAGTTGTAACCGTTCCACGGCATGAACGCGACCAGGACGTTGCGTCCGAGCGCGAGCTCGCCGAGGTCGGTGGACGGGCCGTCGGCCAGCACGTCGCCACTGGCGATCTGGTCGCCGACCTTCACCAGCGGACGCTGGTTGATGTTGGTGTTCTGGTTGGAGCGCGTGTACTTGGTCAGATTGTAGATGTCGACCCCCGCCTCGCCCGGCCGGGTTTCGTTGTCGTTCACACGCACCACGATGCGCGAGGCATCGACCGAATCCACCGCACCGCCACGGCGCGCGACCACGGTCACGCCCGAGTCGATGGCGACGATGCCTTCGATACCGGTGCCCACGAACGGCTTCTCCGACCGCAGGGTCGGCACTGCCTGGCGCTGCATGTTCGAACCCATGAGCGCGCGGTTCGCGTCGTCGTGTTCGAGGAACGGAATGAGCGACGCGGCGACCGACACGATCTGCGACGGGGCCACGTCGATGTAGTCGATCTTGTCCGGCGTCGACAGCACGAACTCGTTTTTGGAACGGCAGGACACGAGTTCATCGCTCAGCCGGCCGTGGCCATCGACCGCGGCGTTCGCCTGGGCGATGACAAACTTGCCTTCTTCGATCGCCGACAGGTAATCGACCTGATCGGTCACCTTGCTGTTCTCGACCTTGCGGTACGGGGTCTCGAGGAACCCGTACTCGTTGGTGCGCGCGTACACGGCCAGCGAGTTGATCAGGCCGATGTTCGGGCCTTCCGGTGTTTCGATCGGGCACACGCGCCCGTAGTGCGTCGGGTGCACGTCGCGCACTTCGAAGCCGGCGCGCTCGCGCGTCAGGCCGCCTGGTCCAAGCGCCGAAACACGGCGCTTGTGGGTGACCTCGGACAGCGGATTGGTCTGATCCATGAACTGCGAGAGCTGCGAGGAGCCGAAGAACTCCTTGATCACCGCCGACACCGGCTTGGCGTTGATCAGCTCCTGCGGCATCAGGCCTTCGCTTTCGGCCAGCGACAGGCGCTCCTTCACGGCGCGCTCGACGCGCACCAGGCCGACACGGAACTGGTTCTCGGCCAGCTCGCCGACCGAACGCACGCGCCGGTTGCCGAGGTGATCGATATCGTCGATTTCGCCGCGGCCGTTCTTGAGGTCGATCAGCACCTTCATGACATCGACGATGTCTTCCTTGCTGAGCGTGCCCGGGCCCTCGTCGGTGCCGCGATTCAGGCGGCGGTTGAATTTCATGCGGCCGACCGCCGACAGGTCGTAGCGATCGAGGCTGAAGAACAGGCCGTTGAACAGGTTCTGGGCGGCGTCGCGGGTCGGCGGCTCGCCCGGGCGCATCATGCGGTATATCTCGATCTGCGCCTCGAGCGCGTCGCGCGAGGCGTCGACACGCAAGGTCTCCGAGACGTACGGTCCGTGGTCGAGGTCGTTGGTGTAGAGGGTCTTCACGTCGGAGACGCCGGCTGCCACCAGCTTCTCGATGACTTCCTTCGTCACCACCTCGTTCGCCTGGGCGATGATCTCGCCGGTGTTCTTGTCGACCATGTCCTCGGAGAGCGAACGGCCGATGAGGAAGGTCTCCGGCACGTCCAGGTGCTTGAGGTGGCTCTTGTCCAGCTCACGCACGTGCTTCGCGGTGATGCGCCGACCGGCCTCGACCAGCACGTCGCCCTTCGGGGTCTTGATGTCGAAATCCACCTGTTCGCCGCGCAGACGCGCCGGCACCAGCACCATGCGCACGCCGTCCTTGCCCAACTGCCAGTGGTCGTTCTCGAAGAACGTGGCGAGCATCTCCTGCGTGGTCATGCCGAGGGAGCGCAGCAGGATCGTGGCCGGCAGCTTGCGGCGCCGGTCGATACGCACGTACAGAAAATCTTTCGGATCGAATTCAAAGTCCAGCCACGAGCCGCGGTAGGGAATCACGCGCGCCGAATACAGCAGCTTGCCGGAGGAATGGGTCTTGCCGTAGTCGTGGTCGAAGAACACGCCGGGCGAACGGTGCAGCTGCGACACCACGACGCGCTCGGTGCCGTTGATGACGAAGGTGCCGTTCTCGGTCATGAGCGGGATCTCGCCCATGTACACTTCCTGCTCCTTGATGTCGCGCACGGTCTTGGTACCGGACGTCTCGTCCTTGTTGAAGGTCACGAGACGCAGCAGCACGCGCAGCGGCGCGGCATAGATCATCCCGCGCTGCATGCACTCCTTCACATCGAACGGCGGGATGCCGAGACGATAGCTCACAAATTCGAGGGCAACCGAGCCATCGTAACTCTCGATCGGGAAAACCGACTTGAATGCCGCCTGCAACCCCTGGTCGATGCGTTGCTCCGCCGGCACATCGGCCTGCAGGAACTTGCGGTACGAATCCTTCTGGGTAGCCAGCAGGTTGGGTACGCGCAGAATGCTCGGGCGTTTGCCAAAGCTCTTGCGGATGCGCTTCTTCTCGGTGAATGAGTACGTCATCGTATTCCTCGGCTCTTGAGATCCACGGACTGCCACACCCGGTCAACACGCCGGGGCTTTACTGTCGAGTCAGTCTGCAACACGGCAGACGTGACCTTTGAGAGAAACGGCACAAGGCCGGTGGCCCACGCCACCAGCCCTGCTCGTTTTTCTTTTCAACCGGCGGACCAACCGCGATCCGCCGGCAATTCCTGAAAGCAACGCGCCCTTACTTAAGCTCGACCTTGGCGCCGGCAGCTTCCAGTTCCTTCTTCATCTTCTCGGCTTCTTCCTTGGTGGCGCCTTCCTTTACGGTGGCCGGCGCGGACTCCACGAGATCCTTGGCTTCCTTCAGGCCCAGGCTCGTCACGGCGCGCACCGCCTTGATGACTTCCACCTTCTTCTCGCCGGCAGCCGCCAGGATGACGTTGAACTCGGTCTTGGCTTCGGCGGCCGGGGCAGCGCCAGCGGCCGGGGCCGCAACGGCGACGGCGGCAGCGGCAGCGGACACGCCGAACTTCTCTTCCATGGCCTTGATGAGCTCGGACAGGTCGAGCACCGACATGGCGGCAACGGCGTCAAGGATCTGGTCTTTGTTTAATGCGGACATGGTTGAAATCTCCTGAATCGATCTTTAAAAAATGGAAATAAGTTAGGTTACGCAGCGGCCTGTTTCTGGTCGCGGACAGCGGCGAGCCCACGTACGAACTTCGTCGGCACCTCGTTGAGGGTCGCAACGAACTTCTGCACCGGGGCCAGCATCGTGCCCATGAGTTGCGACAGCAGCACATCGCGGCTGGGGAGACTGGCCAAGGCCTTCATTTCCGCCATCGACATGAGCTTGCCGCTCATGCTGCCGGCGGTGACACGAAACTTCTCGTTGTCCTTGGCAAACTCCACCACGACTTTGGCCGCCGCCACCGGATCCTTGCCGGCCACGAACGCCAGCGGACCGGTAAGGTGGTCCATCAGGCATGCGAACGGCGATCCGTCCACGGCGCGTCGCACCAGCGTGTTCTTGACCACGCGCACATACACCCCTTCCTTGCGCGCCTTGCTGCGCAAAGTGGTCATCTGTGCCACGGTCAAACCGCGGTACTCGGCCAGAATCGCCGCCTGCGCATCCGAAACCACTTTGGACACTTCGGCAACGACGGCCTGTTTCTGCTCTAAGTTAAGACTCACGCGAGTCACCTCCTGTTGCTGTGGCGACCCTACTTCAGGACACGTCCTGTTTCGGGGTCACCGTCTGCGCGGGCCGGCGTGCTGCCATTAAGTCGTTGGCGGGTGCTCGTATCGACGCACCTGCCAGGACACCTGCGGTCTTTGACCTCCGGCGGGGATATCCCGCCGGCCCAAAGTTCCGGTAATACAAAATCTTCTTCCTAACTCCCCCTCTCCCGCGCTAGCGGGAGAGGGATGGGGAGAGGGCGTCAAACTCTGGCACCTCTCGACCAATGAAACTGTGTTACGCGGCCAGTGACGACGCGTCCACCACGACTCCCGGACCCATGGTCGTGGACAGCGTCAATTTCTTTATATAGATACCCTTGGCGGTCGCCGGCTTGGCCTTGTGCAGGGCCGCCATGAGCGCAACCAGGTTTTCCTTGAGCGCATCCGCGCCGAACGACGCCTTACCGATCGAGCAATGCACGATGCCACCCTTGTCGATGCGGAACTGCACCTGACCAGCCTTGGCGTTTTCGACCGCCTTGGCCACGTTCGGGGTCACCGTACCGACCTTCGGGTTCGGCATCAAACCGCGGGGGCCAAGAATCTGGCCGAGTTGACCGACCACGCGCATCGCGTCCGGCGACGCGATGACCACGTCGAAATCCATGACGCCGGCCTTGATCTGGTCGGCCAGGTCCTGGAAACCGACGATGTCGGCGCCAGCCTTCTTCGCGGCCTCGGCGGCGGCGCCTTCCGCGAACACCGCGACGCGCACGGTCTTGCCGGTGCCGCGCGGCAGCACGGCGGAACCGCGCACGTTCTGCTCGGACTTCTTGGCGTCGATGCCGAGGTTGACGGCCACGTCCACGGACTCGTCGAACTTGGCGCTGGCGGTCTGCTTGACCAGGTTCAAGGCCTCATCCAGCGGATAGTTCTTGCCACTCTGGAACTTGCCCGCGAGGGCCTTCATACGTTTGCTGAGCTTTGCCATGTCAGACGCCCTCGGTCTCGATGCCCATGCTGCGGGCGCTGCCGGCGATCAGGCGCACGGCGGCGTCCAGGTCGTAGCAGTTGAGGTCCTGCATCTTGACCTTGGCGATCTCCTCAAGCTGCTTGCGCGTCACCTTCCCGACCTTGTGGGTGTGCGGTGTCTTGCTGCCGCTCTGGATGCCAGCGGCTTTCTTGAGCATGATGCTGGCCGGCGGCGTCTTGGTGACGAAGGTAAAGCTCTTGTCGCTGAAACAGGTGATGATCACCGGGATCGGCGTTCCGGCCTCCATTTCCTTGGTGCGCGCATTGAACTGCTTGCAGAATTCCATGATATTGAGGCCGCGCTGGCCGAGCGCCGGGCCGACCGGGGGACTGGGGTTCGCCTGTCCGGCTGCCACCTGCAGCTTGATGTAGGCGTCGATCTTCTTTGCCATGTTGACTCCTGTGGGTGCAAGCGCCTGTTGTCAGGCTCCCCGGTTGATTACCACTTGTAGGAGCGACCTTATGGTCGCGATGATCGCGACCATAAGGTCGCTCCTACACCTAAATCTAAGCCTTCTCTACCTGCCCAAAATCCAATTCCACCGGCGTCAGTCGGCCGAAGATGGAAACGTTCACGCGCAACTTGCTCTTCTCGAAGTTGACGTCTTCGACCGTGCCGTTGAAGTCGGCAAACGGGCCTTCCTTGATGCGCACCATCTCGCCCGGCTCGAACGAGAACTTAGGCCGCGGCTTCTCCACGCCCTCCTGCACCTGATGCAGGATGGCGTTTGCTTCCTTGTCAGTGATCGGCGTCGGCTTGGTGCCGGAGCCGCCGATGAATCCGCTCACCTTCGGTACGTTCTTGACCAAGTGCCAGGTCTCGTCGGTCATCTCCATCTTCACCAGCACATAGCCGGGGAAGAACTTGCGCTCGCTGGTGCGCTTCTGGCCGCTTTTCATTTCGACCACTTCTTCGGTCGGGACCATGATCTCGCCGAACATGTTGTCCATGCCGGCGCGCTTGATGTGTTCGAGCAGCGTGCGCTGCACGCTCTTCTCAAAGCCGGAATAGGTGTGCACGACGTACCAGTGCATCGTCATCGTCTCAGGACCTCTGCCCGGTCAGGGCCTTGACCGCGGCCAACAGCCCCCAGTCCACCACCCACAGAAACAGCGAAACGATGATCACCATGGCGACCACCACGAGCGTCATTTGCGTGGTTTCCTTGCGGGTCGGCCACACCACCTTGCGCAGCTCCTGGCGCGCTTCCTTGGTGAATTCCCAGGTGGCGCGTCCCGATTCGGTCTGCATGGCAATGACCACGGTCACGGCCAACGCACCGAGCAGCACCAGCACCCGTACCACCAGGGTCTGGTCGCCGAGGTAATAATACCCGCCGATGCCGGCGGCCAACGCCAGCACCGCTACCGCCAATTTGATCCGATCTGCCGTTAACACGTGAAACCCTTCAGGCCGTTTGAACTCTGGCAGGCCAGGAGGGACTCGAACCCCCAACCTGCGGTTTTGGAGACCGCTGCTCTGCCAATTGAGCTACTGGCCTATTAACTCAGTTATGAGTGCTAAGTTATAAGTTTTAAGTATTGGTGCGCGCTGCGCGCGCTCCACAACTCATCACTTATCACTAAAATCACTTAGCACTGCCTTACTCAACCACCCTCTCCCCATCCCTCTCCCGCTACCGCGGGAGAGGGGGAGTCGGTGAACGTCTATTCGATAATCTTCGCCACCACCCCCGCCCCCACCGTCCGGCCACCTTCGCGAATGGCGAAGCGCAGGCCGTCTTCCATGGCGATCGGGTTGATGAGCGTGATCACGAGCTTGATGTTGTCGCCCGGCATGACCATCTCGGTGCCGGCCGGCAGGTCACAGGCGCCGGTCACGTCGGTGGTACGGAAATAGAACTGCGGGCGGTAGCCCTGGAAGAACGGGGTGTGCCGGCCGCCCTCTTCCTTGCTCAGCACGTACACCTCGGCCTCGAACTTGGTGTGCGGGGTGATGGAACCGGGCTTGGCCAGTACCTGGCCGCGCTCGACTTCCTCGCGCTTCGTGCCTCTTAAGAGCACGCCGACGTTGTCGCCGGCCTCGCCCTGGTCGAGCAGCTTCCTGAACATTTCCACGCCGGTGACGGTGGTCTTGACGGTCGGCTTGATGCCGACGATCTCGATTTCATCGCCGACCTTGACGATGCCGCGCTCGATGCGGCCGGTGACCACGGTGCCGCGGCCGGAGATGGAGAACACGTCTTCCACCGGCATCAGGAACGGACCGTCGATGGCGCGTTTCGGCTGCGGGATGTAGGTGTCGATGGCCTCGGCCAGCTTGAAGATCGACGGCTCACCGATCTCGCTCTGGTCGCCTTCCAGGGCCTTCAGGGCCGAACCGGTGATGATCGGGGTCTTGTCGCCCGGGAAGTCGTACTTGGTGAGCAGGTCGCGCACTTCCATCTCAACCAGTTCCAGCAGTTCCTTGTCGTCCACCATGTCGGCCTTGTTGAGGTAGACGACGATGAACGGCACGCCCACCTGGCGGGCGAGGAGAATGTGTTCGCGGGTCTGGGGCATCGGGCCGTCGGCGGCCGACACCACCAGGATCGCGCCGTCCATCTGGGCGGCGCCGGTGATCATGTTCTTGACGTAGTCGGCGTGGCCCGGGCAGTCGACGTGCGCGTAGT
>Ga0209705_10002258_pt1 | contig 10340 bp, 6 predicted proteins | sample PPLLaktember2015_5_FD_187262 | JGI IMG/M metagenome (GOLD analysis project Ga0209705, IMG submission 187262) | Freshwater sediment microbial communities from Prairie Pothole Lake near Jamestown, North Dakota, USA - PPLs Lake P8 Core (1) Depth... | ecosystem: Environmental > Aquatic > Freshwater... | reverse complement strand
GGGATCGGCCTGGCTTGTCTTGTCGCCGCGCGGGAAGGCGCTCCAATCCCAGGCGGCCAGGGGCATCCCGGCTAGAAGGGCCTTCATAACATCACGTCTTTCCCAGGCTTTCGGTGACATGGGAGGGCCTCCTTTTGTCCGTTTCGGAGAGGCCTCGAGTGTACCCTCCCGGAGGTGGGGAGTCAATGCGGCCCGATCGAGGCCGGTCCGGGGGCGGCGGCGCCTTGGACATCGGGGAGGAGAGGGGACCCCTCCGATTGACAAGTTCCGGATGTGGCTCTAGGATTGAGCAGAAGACGCAATAGCCGGTCTGTGGAGAGGCCCGATCCCGTGAAGAAGTTTGTCCGCCTGGCCGCGTTAGCGACGCTCGCCGGCGCCATTTTCGTTGCGGCGGTCATGCCTGCGCCCCGGGCGCCCCTGCGCTTCGCCTGGTTGACCGACCTCCACGTCGGCTCGGACCGCGGCGCCGATGACCTCAGGGCTTCGGTCGCGGATATCAACTCGCTTGCGGGGCTGTCCTTCATCCTCGTGAGCGGCGACATCACGGAGATGGGGACTTATGCGAATCTCAGCCTGGCCAAGGAGATCCTCGACGGCCTCCGCGTCCCTTACCACATCATCCCCGGCAATCACGACACGAAGTGGTCGGGATCGGGCGGCTCGGATTTCGCCAGGATCTGGGGCGGCGACCGCTTCGTCTTCGAGAGCGGCGGTTTCCGCTTCATCGGCATGTCCCAAGGGCCCGTCCTGAGGATGGGTGACGGGAGCTGGGCGCCCCAGGACATCCGTTGGCTCGGGGGGCTGCTGGGCGAGAAGGGCGCGGCGGCCAAGCCGACTGTCTTCGTCAGCCATTACCCGCTCGATCCGAGCATCTCCAACTGGTACGCGGCTCTCGACAAGCTGAAGGCCGTGCCGGTGGTCGCCGTCCTGGTCGGCCACGGCCACAAGAACGAGGCCCTTGATTTCGAAGGCCTGAGGGGGGTCATGGGCCGGGCGAATATCGGCACCGGCGAGTCGCCCCCCGGCTTCACCATCGTCGAGCTCGGCGCCAAGGCCATGGTCTTCGCGGAGCGGGTCGAGGGGCGCACGCTTCAGCCGTGGCACAAGATCGATCTTCAAAACGGCGGGCGGCCGGTTGCGAACGCGGCACGCCCCGCCGGAGCGGCCGGGGTAAAGCGGGACGCTCTGGTCCGTCCCGATTTCGGCGTCAACGACCTCTATCCGCAGGTCCGGGAGCGCTGGCGATTCAATGCCGGCTGGACGATCGCCTCTTCCGCCGCGGTGTCCGCGGACACCGTCGTTTTCGGCGACGCTTCAGGCTCGGTCCGGGCCTTGCGGATCACCGACGGCAGCATCGCCTGGGAGTTCAAGACGGACGATCCGGTCTACTCGACGCCCGACGCCGGCGGCGGCCGCGTCGTCTTCGGCGGCACGGACGGGACGATCTATGCCGTGGACGCCCGGCTCGGAACGCCGGTTTGGAAGGTCGTGACCGGGGGCCCTATCGTCGCGGCTCCGCGGATCGACGGGGAACTCGTTTATGTGGGCTCGAGCGACCATGTGTTTCGCGCCATCGGCCTGGGGAACGGCAGCACGATCTGGACCCACGACGGGATCGACGGCTTCGTGGAAACGAAACCTCTCATCGCGGGCGGCCTCGTCGTCTTCGGGGCTTGGGACGGCCGGCTGTATGCCCTTGACGCCTTGTCCGGACGGCCCGCCTGGACCTGGCGGGGGGGCAAGGAGAGCGTGTTCTACTCGCCGGCCGCCTGCTGGCCCGTCGCCGCCGAGGGCCGCGTCTTCGTCGTCGCGCCCGGCCCTTGGATGACGGCCATCGAGCTCGACACGGGGCGGGAGCTCTGGGGCACGGACAACTGGGCGGTGCGCGAATCGATCGGGATCTCTGAGGACGGGCGGCGCGTCTATGTCCGGACGACCGGCGGGACCATCGCGGCGATGTCCGCATCGGGCGACGACGCCCGGGCGGTCTGGGAGACCGACACCGGCATCGGGCAAGACATCAACTCGGCCATGCTCATCGAGAAGGGCGGTGTCGTCTTCTACGGAACGAAGGACGGCCTGCTCCTGGCCCTCGATGCGGCGACCGGGGCGATCAAGTGGAAGCACCGGGTCGGCGTCACGCTTCTCAACACCGTCACGCCCCTCAGCGGCACGGCGGTGGTCGTCACCGATTTCGACGGCCACGTCACCCTCGTCGCAGTTGATCAACAATAGGAAGGCGTCAAACCTACTTATCGTCACTTTCGGCATGATGGGCGGGAGAAAGAGTGACGATAAGTAGGTTTGACCCTCTCTGGGGGCGGCGCGGCCAAAGGGTGATATAATTGTCGGCAGGACCATGAAAAAAGCGCTGAGGAAGACGCTCAAGATCGCGGGCCTCGTCCTCGGCGCCGTCGCGCTTCTCGTCATCGCCGCGGCTCTCCTCCTCATTTTCGATAAGCCTCTCGTCAAGAACATCGTCCAGCGGCGGCTCGGCCAGGGCCCCGGATCGACGGCCCGCATCGGCCGGCTCGACTACACGCTCTCCCCCCTCCGTATCACCGTCGAATCGCTCGAGCTCGTCCGCGAAAATGCCGTCGAGAAGATGAGCGTGTCGCTGCCGCGTCTGGAAGCCGCGGGGTCGTTCTGGAAGCTCGTCCGCGGCGTCAAACCGGCGCTCGACCGGATCGATGCCCGCGGCCTCTCTTATCGCCTCGAACAGAAAGCCGCCTCCGAAGTGCCCCTGGATGTCGAGAAGATGCTCGTCCAAGCGGCCGATGCCCTGGCCTGGACGAAACGCGCCGTCCTCACGGACACGCGGATAACGATCGCCCTCCTGGAACAACAGATCGTTCTCGAGAACCTCGATCTCACCCTGGCGCCGGATCCGGCGACGGACGTGGTCACCTACTCGATCGGCCGTGGAGATATCAGCGTCAAAGACAAGGACGGCGCCCTCGTCTTCTCGGCCGGGCTGGGCTCGTCCGGCACGCTCGGACTGGTCTCGCCCTTCGTCGCCGATGCCGTGTTCGCGGTGAACTCGCCCCGATTCGCCGTGTCCGGGATCGAGGGCTCGACCGCCGGGGCCGACATCGCTTTGGCCGCCCGGTTCGACAAGTCGTCCCAGAAGCTGACGGTTTCCCGGCTGAACTTGGCGGTCCCCGGACTCCTGGACTTCGACGGCACGGCCGCGGGCAGGCTCGGCCACGGCCTCTTTCTCGAAGCCGCGGCCCGGGTCCGGTTCGAGAGCCTCGAAGCCGCGGCGGCCCTGCTCGGGCCGAAGCTTCCTCCCGGTCTCCGCGCCGCCGCTTTGCGCGGCCGGGCCGAGCTTTCGGGAACGTACGCCCTCCAGCGCAATGACCAGGGATCGAAGGACGACCTCACCGCGTCCCTCGTGCTCGAAGGCCTCGAGCTCACCCCGGTCGTCGCCGGTCGTCGCCTCCGCATTCGGGCCGCCGGCCGGATCGATGCTTCCGGGCCCTCGCGGGACCCCCGGATCGCGGCGGATATCCGCTCCTCCCTGGGCGCCGTCTCGGCCGCGGGGCTCACGGCCGCGTCGTCCGATGTCCATCTCATCGCTGCGGGCTCGAAAACGGCCGTGGACATCTCTCTACTCGACGCCCGGCTCGCTGGCCTCGCCTTCGAAGCCGCCGGGGGCAAGACGATCGCCTTCGACAAGGCCGGCCTCACGGCCAAAGGAACGGTCGACCTCGTCCGGAAAAGCGGCGTCCTGACCTCGCTCGACGCCCGGCTTCCCGGCCTGACCCCCCTGCGCCTTTCGGGCAGGTTCGGCTCCGGGAAGAGCGCCGCTTCCGAGTTCAAGCTCGACGGCCGGGGCCTCGACATCCCGGCCCTCCGCGCCCTCGCCGCGCCCTTCCTCCCGACCGGCTTCGCCGGCTGGGACCTCGGCGGCACTCTCGACCTTTCGCTCTCCGCCCGCCGCCCCGCGGCCCCTCGCGCCGATTGGGGATTCTCCGGAACGGTCTCCCTTGCCGGCGCGATGTTCAACGACCCGTCGTTCACCGTGGCCGGCGAAGGCCTCGATCCCGTCATCAAGTTCGAAGGCTCCGGGTCCTCCTCGAAGGGGCTCTCGGTCAGCGCCAGCCTCGACATCGCCCACGGCGAATCGCTGTGGAAAGCGGTCTATGTCTCCTGGAGCAAGCACCCGCTCAGGCTGACGGCCGCCGGCCGCTCCATTCCCGGCTCGGGAACGATCGAGGGCCTCACGGCCCGGATCTTCCTGCCGGAGGTCGGCACGATCGACGTCAAGGGCTCGGTCCGGCTCGGGCCCTCGCCCCTGTTCGACCTCGAGACCGAAACCCGTCTGAGCCTCGGCCCGCTCTATTCCCTTTACACCCAGGCCGGAGTCTCCCAAGAGTCGCGGATGCGGCTCGAGGGCACGCTGTCGGCGGCGCTCCGGGTCCGCAAGGAGGGTGATGCTCTTTCGGTCGGCGGACGGGTCAAGCTCGCCGGCACGAGCATCGAACGCCCCCAGACCAAAACTCTTCTCCTGGGCGTCGAGGCCGATCTGCCCCTCTTTTACGAGGCCGGGTCCTTTGGCCTTGAAGGACAACCCCCCTCGGGAACAGTCCCTGAGGCGGCGGCCGTGCCGTCCTCACACGAGGCCCCGCTCCCGGAGGAGGGCCGCATCCACATCGGCGAGTTCCAAAATCCCTTCCTGACCCTGAAAGCCGTCGACGTTGCCGTGCGCACTGGCGTCAACGCGCTGGCCATCGAGCCCGTCAGCCTGGCGCTTTACGGCGGCCAGCTCGAGCTCGGCCGGACGACCTTCCGCCTCGATCCCGCTTCCGGCGGCTTCCAGGGCGTCGGCTCGCTCGCCCTCCGCGACATCGACGTTGCCCAATTCCCCATCCAATCGCCCCAATTCAAGCTCACCGGGAAGATCCAGGCCGACTTCCCGCGCCTCGACATCGGCCCCGACAAGATCGGCGTATCGGGGAGGGGAGAGGCCAACGTCTTTGGCGGCAAGATCGTCCTCCGGGACCTGGCCGTTTCCGAGCCCTTCGAGCCGGGGCGGTCGATCTCGCTCAACGTCGATCTCGTCGACCTCGACCTGAAAAAGCTCACGGACGAAGTTCCTTTCGGCGAGGTGACCGGCATCGTCCGCGGCGAGATCCGCGACCTCGTCATCACCTACAAGCAGCCGGAGAGCTTCACGTTCCGCATCGAATCCGTGCCCCGCCAGGGCGTGCCGCAGACCTTCAGCCTCAAGGCCGTGGACAACCTGACCGTCCTCAGCTCCGGCCAGCAGGCCTCGGGCGGGACAAGCGGCTTCTGGATGAGCTTCATCCGCGGCTTCCGCTATCAGAAGCTCGGCATCGTCAGCACGCTCCGGAACGATACGTTCACCCTCAACGGCACGATCCACGACGCGGACGGGACGGAGTATCTGGTGAAGAAGCCGGCTCTTTTCGGCATCAGTGTCGTGAACCGAGAGCCCCACAAATCGATCAGCTTTAAAGAAATGGTCGGCCGGCTCAAGCGGGTCGGCCAGCCCGAGAAATAGCGATTCATCGCAAGGAGGAGGACATCATGAGAAAACGATATTCCCTGGGAACGGTCGCCGCCGCCGGCCTCGTCTTCGCCCTGGCCTGCATCACGGTCAACATCTATTTCCCCGAGGCCACGGTCAAGCAGGCCGCCGCGGAGATCGTCGAGGAAATCCGCAAGGACGAGATCGAGAAGAAGGCCCCGCTGGCGGCCCTCGAGGCGCCGGCCCTCCGGGAGGCCTCGTCCTTTTCGTTCGTCCCCGCCGCCTACGCCCAGGAGGCGACCAATGTCTCGACGCCCGCCATCCGGGCTCTCAAGGATTCGATGAGGATCCGGTTCGCCCTGCTCAAGCCCTACTTCGACGCCGGGAACATCGGCGAGACGAACAAGGGCATGCTCGAGGTCCGCGACGAAACCGGCTTGAACCTCCAGGCCAAGGGGGCCCTGAGGAACCTGGTCAGGGACGAGAACGGCGACCGGACCAAGCTCTACGCCGAGGTGGCCCAGGCCCTCAAGATCGAAGCCAGCCAGATCGAGAAGATCCAGGTGATCTTCGCCGCCGAATGGGCCAAGAACTCCGCGGCCGGCTGGTGGATCCAGCAGGAAGACGGCGCCTGGATCAAGAAGATCTGACGCCGGGCTCTTCAACCCGGCCGAGCAGGAGAGAGGCCCGTGTCTCATCGGCGCTCGTCCTTTTTTGTCTTCATCGGCTTGATCGGTCTTGTCATCCTGTCCTGCGGACGGGGGCCGTCCGATCCGGGGGCGGCGGGCCGCCAGGCGTCCGATCCTCTTGCGGCCGGATTCGCCGATCCGCCCGACTCGGCCCGGCCCTGGGTCTACTGGATGTGGATGGACGGGAACCTGGACCGGGAGGGGATCACCGCCGACCTCGAATCCATGCGCGCCGCGGGGCTCGGCGGCGTGGTCATCTGCGAGGTCAACGTCGGCGTCCCCCGCGGCCCGGTCGAGTTCATGAGCCCGGAATGGCGCGGCCTGTTCAAGCACGTCGTCAAGGAGGCCGAGCGTCTCGGCCTCGAGGTCACTCTCAATGCCGGGCCGGGTTGGACGGGCTCCGGCGGCCCCTGGGTCAAGCCGGAGCAGTCCATGCAGCATATCGTAGCGGCCGCGGTCGAAACCTCCGGCCCGTCGCGGTTCGATGCCGAGCTCCCCAGGCCCGCGCGCCATCCGGCCTATTTCGGCGAGGGCGGGTTGCCGGCCGAGACTATCAGGATCATGGACGGATTCTACCGCGACGTCGCCGTGCTGGCCTTCCCGGTCCCCGCCGCCGGCCCCCCGATCGCCGATATCGACGAGAAAGCGCTGTACGTCAGGGAGCCCTACTCGTCCAAGCCCGGCGTGAAGCCGTTCCTGCCGTCCCCGGCCGAGTTCCCGGACCTCCCGGCGGGCGCGGCGATCGACCTGGCGCACGTCATCGACCTCTCGGACAAGCTCACGGCCGGCGGCCGCCTCGCCTGGGACGTTCCGGCCGGCCGCTGGACGATCCTCCGCTTCGGCCGGACGACGACCGGCGCCAATACGCGCCCCGCGCCCGTCCCCGGCCTCGGCCTCGAATGCGACAAGCTCGAAGCGGCCGCCTTCGACGCCCATTACGATGCCTTCGTCGGCGCGCTCCTCCGCGAGATCGGCCCCCGCCGGACCGACGGCACGGCCGGCTGGACGACGCTCCACATCGACAGCTGGGAGATGGGCGCCCAAAACTGGACGGCCGCGTTCCGCGAGGAATTCCTCGAGCGCCGCGGCTACGATCTCCTGCCCTGTCTCCCGGCCGTGACCGGACGCCCGGTGAAAGACCTGGAAACCTCCGAGCGGTTCCTCTGGGATCTCCGGCAGACGGCCAACGAGCTCGTCCTCGAGAACCACGCCCTGCGCCTCAAGGAGCTCGGCCGTCGCGACGGCTTCCGGCTGTCCATCGAGCCCTATGACATGACCCCCTGCGCCGACATGTCCCTGGGGGCGGTCGCCGATGTCCCCATGGCCGAGTTCTGGCTCTACGGATTCAACACCGCCCACAGCGTCATCCAAGCCGCGGGCATCGCCCATACGAACGGGAGGACGATCGTCGCCGCCGAGTCCTTCACCTCTGACGACCGGGAGGCCTGGCTGGCCCACCCCGCGTCCATGAAGGCCCTGGGCGATTGGGCCTTCACCGCCGGCGTCAACCGGATCGCTTTCCACCGCTACCAGCATCAGGCCGGGCTCGAGGTGAGGCCGGGCATGACCATGGGCCCCTACGGCGTGCATTGGGAAAGGACTCAGACCTGGTGGGACATGGTCCCGGCTTATCATGAGTATCTGGCCCGCTGCCAGTACATGTTGCGCCAAGGCCTGCCTGTCGCCGACGTCTGCTTTCTCGTGGCCGAGGGCGCGCCGCACGCCTTCCGGCCGCCGGCCTCGGCCTTGCGCGGCGACCCGCCTGGTCCGGCCGGACCGGCGTTCGACGGCTGTCCGCCGGAGACGCTGCTCGCTTCGGCCGGGGTGAACGCCGGCCGGATCGTCTTCCCCGACGGCATGAGCTATCGCGTGCTCGTCCTTCCGGAGCGGGAGACGATGACGCCGGCGCTGCTGAGGAAAGTCCGCGACCTCGTTGCCGCCGGCGCCACGGTCGTCGGGCCGCGGCCTCGCAAGTCGCCGTCGCTTTCGGGCTTTCCGGAATGCGACGCCGAGGTCGAGAGGGTCGCCGCTGAGGTCTGGGGCGATTGCGACGGCGAGACGATCACGGAACATGCCTTCGGCCTCGGGCGCGTCTTCTGGGTCCGTACGGAGGACTCGGCCGGCCCTTCCGCTCAGGCCGCCCCTCGTCCGGGCGGCGCCCAGGCGGCTGAGCCTGCGACCGCGGACGGCGTGACCTGGAGCGTCGGGGCGCCGCCTCTGGATGCGCCATCGCAGTACGGCGATTTCGCCGTCGTCGGTTCGGTGCTCGACAGGATGTCCGTGCCGCCCGACTTCTCCTCGGACATCCCTCTGCGCTGGGTCCACCGCCGGCACGGCGACAGCGAGATCTACTTCGTGGCCAATCCCGAACCGCTCGCCCTCGAAGCGACCGCGGTCTTCCGGGTCGACGGCAAGCGGCCCGAGATCTGGGACCCTCTCGAAGGGACGAGCCGGCCGCTGACTGGGCACGCCGCGTCCGACGGACACACGTCCGTCCGGCTCCGCTTCGAGCCTCGTCAGGCGCTCTTCGTCGTCTTTCGCCAAACCGGATCGCTCGAGGCGGCGCGAACCGCCTCAACGGCATCCGGCCGGGCTCCGGACGTCTCCGCGGACTTCCCGGTCTTCACCGCTATCGCAGAACTTGAAGGCCCGTGGGAGGTTTCCTTTGACCCTGAATGGGGCGGTCCGGAAAAGGCCACTTTCGCGGACCTCGACGATTGGAGCCGCCGGCCCGAAGAGAGGATCCGGTTCTATTCGGGGACGGCCACATATGCGAAGACATTCGACCGGCCCCAGACCGCCCTCATCGGGGCCAGCCGTCCGAAGCTCTGGCTCGACCTGGGCACGGTCAGGAACATCGCCTCGGTTCGGCTCAACGGCCGCGACCTGGGCGTCGTCTGGTGCGACCCGTGGCGGGTCGACATCACCGACGCCGTCAAGCACAAGGCGAATCGTCTCGAGATCCGCGTCGCCAATCTCTGGCCCAACCGGCTCATCGGCGACGAGCGCGACCCCCCGGACGCCGAATACGCGCCCAGCGGCAATCTTGCCCGTTGGCCCGATTGGCTCCTGAAGGGCGGGTTGCGCCCGTCTCCCGGCCGGCTGGCCTTTTCGACCTGGAAGCACTTCACCGCGGATTCGGCTCTCCTCCCTTCCGGACTGCTCGGCCCGGTCCGGTTCCTCGTATCGGGAGACTAGGACCCCGAACGGGGATACATACCCAAGGGACATATCTCCATTCGCGCCCGGGGGGCCCTCGCGTTCCTTGACACATGTCCTGCCGGGGCATAGAATCGAATTGCGGACCTAGGGGCGAACGGAGCCGAAACATCGGGCGCGGAACCACTCGATGGCGCGGCGTCTGCGCCGGGACCGCCTAATCAAGGAAGCTAAACACATGGCCGATTTCATCAGCGATTTCATGGCCCAGTTCGGGCCGGACGTCAGCCGCCAGCTTGGCGCCAATCTCGGGCTTGACCAGAAGGCGGCCGCCCAGCTCATCCCCCAGGGAACTGTGTCCTCCGGCGGCGGTCTGCTCGGGAGCCTGCTCGGCGGGCTTTTCGGCAAGAAGCGCTAAGACGTCGGGCGGCGCGTCCGCCCGCGCTTTTCGAGGCCACGGTAAGGCCACAGAAAAAGGAGGACTCATATGGGTCTATTCGGCAAGTCTTTCGACGAAAAAGTCAACGATGCCGTCGCCGTCATCAACAAGTCGGACCTCGGCGTCACCGGCCTCCGGGCCAAGGTCGACGGCAAGGTCGTGACCCTCGAGGGCCAGGCCGCGAATATCGAGGCCAAGGGCCGGGCCATGCTCGAGTTCAACAAGATGGTCACCACGGAGAACACGATCAACAAGATCCTGATCCAAGGCGCGCCGGCTTCCACGACGCTCCCGGGCCCCGGCGGCCAGGCCGTCGGCGAGGTCCAGATCTACGAGGTCAAGCCCGGGGATACGCTCGGCCACATCGCCCAGCGGTTCTACGGCAAGGCCAGCCTCTACACCAAGATCTTCGATGCCAACCGTGACATCCTGAACGATCCCGACCTGATCAAGGCCGGCCAGAAGCTGAAGATCCCCAAGCTCTGATGCTCGGGCTTCTCGCGGCCTTCGGGCTGGCCGCGGCGACGGGCCTCAACGCCTATCTGCCGCTCCTCATCGT
>Ga0209705_10002254_pt1 | contig 10347 bp, 8 predicted proteins | sample PPLLaktember2015_5_FD_187262 | JGI IMG/M metagenome (GOLD analysis project Ga0209705, IMG submission 187262) | Freshwater sediment microbial communities from Prairie Pothole Lake near Jamestown, North Dakota, USA - PPLs Lake P8 Core (1) Depth... | ecosystem: Environmental > Aquatic > Freshwater... | reverse complement strand
CGGCGTAGTCGGTCAAGACGCCTGCGCCGTACGCGGGACGAAAACCGGTGTCGGCGCCGATGCGCTCGATCGACATCATCGCGCGGTCGAGATCGCCGAGAAAGCTCACGTTCGCCTTTTCTCCGGGGCCCGCGACGCGGCAGCGCAGGCCGGTAAAGCTTTGCCGTAGCTCCGCGCACCAGCTTTCGGCGAAGCCCGGCCAGGCGCGGCCCGCAGCGATGTTGTAAAGCTCGTGGCGGAGCGCCGGCGCATCGATGAGCGCCATCAAGCCGGCGGCAACGTCGCGGCTGTAGATCCAGTCGCGCCGCGCTTCCCTGCGTGGCAGCACGACTTCCGCGCCGGACCGCGCGAGGCGAAAAATCTGGAAAGGCAGCGACAGCGTATCGCGCACGCCGGTATCGCGCTCCCACGGTCCGAACACGCTCCCCAGCCGCGCGCTCACGGCCTCGATCCCGGAGAGCCTGGAATAGCGCGCGCAGATTCTTTCGCTCGCGTGCTTGGTGATGGCATACAGCGTATCGGGCTGCGGCGGCGTCGCCTCGGTCACTGTCTCGCTGTCCGTGAGAGCGGTCCCATACGCGGAGCCGGAGCTCACGTAAACGATCCTGCGAGCGCCGTGCGCGGCCGCGGACGCGAGGACGCGCGAGGTCCCTTTCACGTTCACGTCGACGACGCGATCGAAGTCGGCGAGCTCGCGGCGCTCTCCGGCCGTGATCGCGGCCGCGTGCACGACCGCCTGCGGGAGGTGCTCGGCGAACACGGCATCGAGCGCCGCGGCGTCGGTCACGTCGGCGCGCGCGGTTGCGAGCGTGCCCGGCAGCGAAGCGAAAACGGCGCGCGCGTGCGCAGGGAAATCGCTTTCGCTCACGGCCACGACGCCGTCTCCCCGCGCGAGCAGCGCCTCGACAAGGTTGAGCCCCACGAAGCCCGCGCCGCCGGTGACGAGTACTTTCACGCGACTCAACCGCGCGCTTTCGAGCGCGCGGGCGAACCGGTCTCGAGCCCCCAGTCACGCACGACTTCATCGAGGTCTTCCCCAACGCCGCCGAGCGCGCGCCGCACCGCGGCGGGAAACGGATCGAGCCTGATCGGGCACGCGAGGAGCGGCCACGCCCGCCCTTCCCTCGTGAGCCCATCGACGATCAGCGCCCGCGCCTGCGTTTGCGGATGCGCCGCCACCTCGCTCACGCTGCGCACCGGAACGCAGCGCAGGCCGCGCGCCGTGAGGATTGCGAGGGCCTCGGCTCTGCTTTTCCCGCGCGTCGCTTCGCGCATCGCGGCTGTGGGGCTGGCGGTCTCGACGTAGAGGTAGCCGTCCTCGCAGGGGAGGACGCTGCCGGCCGCGGATGCTACCGGCGCGTTCCAGTAGATCTGCGTGAGCCACGCCGAGAGCTCCTGCATCGAAAGGTCGATGAACTGGCCCTTCCCGGTGCGCTCGCGGTATTCGAGCCCGGCGAGTATCGCGAGGAGCGCGAACTGCCCGCCGACGAGATCGGCGATCGACACGCCGGTCTTGAACGGAACGCCTTCACCCCGCGTGAGGTCCATGACGCCCGCTCTGCCCTGTATCGTCGCGTCCATCGCGGGGCGATCCGCGATCGGCGATTTTGCGCCGTAGCCCGAGACCGAGCAGTAGACGAGGCGCGGGTACACGCGCGCAAGGTCTTCGGGCGCGTAGCCGAAACGCGCGAGCGCGCCGGGCTTCATGTTCTCGACGAATACGTCGGCGCGCGCGAGGAGCTCGTCGAAAAGCGCGCGCCCTTCCGCGGTCCGCAAGTCGACCGCGACGCTGCGCTTGTCGCTGTTGCTGATCGTGCACAGGTAACTCTGCCCGTCGCGATACGGCGGCGATGCGCGCGAGAGCTCTCCCGCCGGCGGCTCGGCCTTGACGACGTACGCGCCGAGCGCACCCAGGTTGCGCGCAGCGAGCGGCGCGGTCGTGTAGCTGCCCATTTCGACGACGCGCACGCCCGACAGGACACCCTGCGCTTCGCGCGTAAGCGGCGGCGTCGGGGGGCATGTCCTCTGCAGCGGCGCGTCGCAAGCGCCTGCGCCGGAATCGGAATGGGGCTTCCGAGGTATCGCCGGGAGACGGCCCTGCGCAGGCGCCCCGTGGACGAGGCGGCCCGGAACGACGATGCGTTTTCCCGGGAGCGTGTCTTCGATCGAGCACAACGCGTCGAGCGCATGCAGGCTCGGGTCCGCCAGCACTTCGGCGATGGTATACACCGGCCCGCACGGCACCGAGGCCGCATTGAAAGCATCGAGGCACTGCGAGACGTCGTGCGCGGCGATCCACGGCCGTATCGCGGCATCGGCCGCTTCCGCGTTCGCAACGCGCCCGGCCATCCTGGCGAAGCGCGGGTCGCTCTTGAGCTCGGGCCGCGCGATCACTTCGCACACGCGGCCCCACATGTCGTCCGAGGCCGAGCACAGCAGCACCCAGCCGTCGCGCGCGGGGTACGTGTTCCACGGCGACATAGAAGGGTGGCGATTGCCGATGCGGCGCGGCGATCCGCCGGTGAAATGCGTCGGAAGAAAGGTGCTCAGCATCGACACCGCGGTGTCGAACAGCGCGACTTCCACGCGATGGGGAAGCGCGGACTTGCGGCGGCCTCGCAACGCGGCGAGCACGCCGGCCGCGGCGTACACCGCCGCGCTCGATTCCGCGATCGGCACGCGGCTCGCGACCGGCGCGGCGTCGGGGTTTCCGGTGGTGTCCACGAGGCCCGCGTAGGCCTGCATCATCGAATCGGTATAGCGCTCGCCGGCGAGAGGGCCCGAGGTGCCGAACGCGCTCACGTCGCACACGACGGGTGCGCGACCGGCGGCACGCGCGAGCGCCGCGTGCGCGCCGCTGCGCCAGTCCGACGAGGTGATGACCACGTCGGCGCGCTCGAGAAGCGCGAGAGCGTCCTTGCCGGCGACGGCGCGCTTGCCGGCGTCGAGCAGCGCGCGATGCGCGGATCGCGATTCGGGGTGCGGGTCGCCGTCGGCCGCCTCGACCGCCCACACCTCGGCGCCGAGCCGCTGGAGGAGCCCGCCGCACAAGCCCACCGCGAGCCGCTCGCCGAGCTCGACCACGACGAGATCGGCGAGGAACGTGTCGCTCATCGTTCCGGCATCCTCAGGTGGGCCGGGCATCGCGAAAAGCGGCGAGCCCGGTGAGCTCGCGCCCGTGCATCAGCGCGAGGAGCTCGTTGGTGCCGTCGGGTATCGAGAGCATGCGCGCGTCGCGATACATCGCCTCGAGCTTCGCTTCGCGCGCGAGGCCGAGCGCGCCGAGGATGTTCATCGCTTCCCACACCACGCGCTCGCACGCGTTCTGCGCGAATCGCTTCGCCATCGCCGAGGTGCCTTCCGCCGGCGCGCCCCGGTCGACGAGCGCGAGCGCCTTGTAGCAGAGGAGGCGGCTCGCCTCGATCGAAGTCGCCATGTCCGAGAGGTTCTTCTGCACGAGCTGGTGCGCGGCGATCGCCTTGCCGAAAGCCTTGCGCACTTTCGCGTACTCGAGCGCGACGTCGAACGCGGCCTGCGCGAGATGCACCGCCTGCAGGCCCACCAGCGGCCGGTTCACGTTCCAGGTCTCTCTCAGCACGCTCGTGCCGCCGCGCTGCGATTCGATCACGTTCTCCTCGGGCACCGCGCAGCCGTCGAACACCGCCTCGCCGAGATAACCCTGCGTGAGCCCGATCGTGTCGATCTCGCGGGCAGCGAAAGGCGTTCGGTCCTTCTCCACCACGACTTTCACCACGTCGCGCCCCGCCTTGCCGCCGCGCGCGTCGAGGCACGTGACGATCATCACGTCGCACACCGATGCGTGCGTGATCCACATCTTGGAGCCGAAAAGGCGCAGCGTGCCGCCTTCGCTGACGAGACGGGTCTTGATGCCGCGCGGGTCCGAACCGGTATCGGGCTCGGTCGAGCCCGTGCAGCCGACTTTGCTTCCCGCGAGAAGATCGGGCAGCAGGCGCTCTTTCTGCGCCGCCGAGCACTCGAGGTACAGGCGCGTGATGCAGCCTTCGTGCGACATGAGATTCATTCCGATGCGCGGCGGAATCTGCTCGAAGAGCATGCCGTAATCGAGCATGGTGATGCCCGCACCGCCGGCCTCCGCAGGCAGCCGCGGCGCGGTGAGGCGCTGCCGCGCGAGTATCGCGAGCACTTCGAGATACGCGTCTTTCGGCAGCGCGTGCCGCGCGTCGTGGCGCTCGACGATCGGCAGCAGGTCGCGCTCGACCATACGGCGCACCGCGTCGCGCATCGCGACCTGTTCGGAATCGAGCTCAAAATCCATTCACGTCCTCTCCCGCTCGAGTTTACGCCGGGAAGCACGCTCTATAATGCGGCCTGGCCCATCATGCTGTAGCCACGCGGCACGAACGGAATCATCCATGCACGACGACGATTCGCAAACGGGACGCGTGATCTCTCGCCGCGAAGTCATCCGGCTGCTCGGCGCGGGCGCGGCATCTCTGCTCACCGGCGTCGCGCGCGCCGCGTCTCCGGCACGTTCCACGAACGGTCCGGCGTGCGTCGTGCGCCCGCGCCATATGGAAGGACCGTTTTTCGTCGACGCCGCGGCCCACCGCCCGGACATCCGTTCCGATCCGCGCACCGGCGTCGCGAGACAGGGCGTGCCGCTGCGGCTCACGTTTAAAGTATCCGACCTCTACGGCGGACGCTGTCGGCCGCTTTCCGGCGCGCAGGTCGACGTCTGGCATTGCGACGCCGAAGGTCTCTATTCGGACACCGAGGACTGGCAGAAATCGACTCTCGGACAGCGCTTTCTGCGCGGCTATCAGCTCACCGACCGGAAAGGCATCGCCAGCTTCACGACGATCTATCCCGGGTGGTACCCCAACCGCGCCGTGCACATCCATTTCAAGATCCGCACGCAGCCGAAAGAAGGCGCCGGAAGCGAGTTCACCTCGCAGATCTACTTCGATGACGAGCTCACCGATGAAGTGCACTCGCAAGCCCCGTACTCGCGCCGCGGCCCGCGCAAGGTGCGGAACAACCGCGACCTCATTTTTCTCTTCCGGGGAAGCCAGCTGGTGTTGCCGCTGCGCGAGGAGAAGAAAGGCTACGCCGGAACGTTCGAGATCGCGCTCGATCTGTCCTGACGGGAATCTAGAGCTTCAGATCGCGGGGCGGCGTGCGCGCGCGTTTCGCGTCGTCGGGATTGGTGTAGCGGCGCTTGTACTCCATGCTCGCGCCCCACGCGCCTTTGGCTTTTTCCGCGCGCTCGTCGATGAAGCGATCCGCGCGCGCGACGAGCGCAGTCGTCCTGGCTTTGATGCGGCCTATCCAGTCGCGTGCGCTCATCGTTGTTGCCTCACACTGCTAGATCCGGCACTCCTCCGATCCGCAGCCTAGATCGCGGTCGGCTTCCGCGAGCAGCCTGTCGAAAGTCTCGGGCGTGCGTATCACGCGTCCGAGTACCTGCGGGCCGGTGCCCTGTAGCCAGTACGCGTGCGTCGGATGCGAACCGCCCGCGACGACGAACACGATGTTCTCGGGCCTGCGCGTGACCGGCCACGGATCCTGCCTGATGCTCTCGCGCGTCGCCGGATTCGAGTCTATCTCGAACCACGACAGCGCGCCGCCGCGCTTCAGGTGCTCGAGCGGGATCTTGGAGTTCTCCCACAGGAATTCCTTCAGCTTCGCCTGGGTCCAGCCCTGCTCGGCCATCATCTGCGCGACAATGCGAGGCACGATCATGATCCCCGGCGCGCCTTCGTCCCAGCCCATGAGCCCCCCGAGGTTGGGCGTGCGCATGTAATCCGCCATGCGCCACAGTCCTTGCAGCACGTCTTCCTCCGGCGTTTCTTTCTTGGCGCTCCTGCGGCGCACGTTGGTGACGCCGGTGCCGAACACGAGCGAGACCGAGTTCGTGCCGCGGTCGTAGCCGTGGCGCGCGGTGCCGTGCGGTTCCCACCCTTCCGGCAGGCCCTCTTCGTCTTCGGCGAAAACCACGTTCGTGTAGCGCATCGCGCCCCAGATCGCCATCGTACCGATACCCGGCACCGCGCCGCCGAGGTTCTGCTGCAGCATGCGCAGCGCCCGCCCTATGCTCGCGCCGGCGGGCTGCTGCGGATCGGGGCCGAGGCAGCCGAAACCCGAGTTGAGCCGTATCTCCCTCCCGATCGGGCCGTTGACGATGACGACGGGGAAAGGCGCGCCCGAAGTCGCCTGCAACTGGTCGAAGTTCGAGCTCGCGTCGAGCGCGGCTTCGACGGCAGCGATCAGCACCGGCAGGTATTCCGGGCGCCCGCCCGCCATCGCGAGCGCGACCGCGCACGACTCCACCGTGGTGACGCCGCCCCGCGGCGGGAACTTGCCGAATGCATGGGTACGCGGCAGCGGCGTGCCCTTCAAGATCCAGTCGACGCGCTCGCGGGTCGCGGGCCAGATCGGCAACCCGTCGCCCCACAGGTTCGTGAGCATCAGGTTGTTAGCCTTGATGAGCGCGTCTTCGTAGGAAGCGCCTTCGACGCGGATCATCGGGCTCTCCCCGCCCGCCGCTTTCTCGAAATCGGACTTCCATTTCGTGAGCCCGTTGTAGAACTCGCGCTTCTTCACCGCGAGCGCGCTGATGTCGCTCCCCGGCAGGAACATGTCGATCGGAAACGTCACCATCGCGGCGTCGGGCGCGAGGCCGAGGCCCGATACGGCGTTTTTCATGACCCCGGTGAAATCCGTCCGCGTGAGCGTGACGGTGGGGATTCCGAGGCTTTCTATCCTAGCGGCTGCACGGCCGCATGCTGTGGCGCAGGCCCCTCAACTCGCGTTGCCGACGATCACCGCGTCGACGCCGCTTTGGGCGACCGCTCTCGCCGTCTCCTCGGTGCCGATCAGCGCGTTGCCCTGCGGGAATGTATCGATCGGCAGCACTTCGACGCCGGGAAAATCCTCCTCGAGCATTTTCTTGAGCTCGGGCAGCATGCGATACGCCTGCCACTGCTCGTTGCTGACGAAACCGATGCGCTTGCCGGCGAGCGTGTCGAGGCGCGGCGCGAAAGACTGCGTCACCTCCAGCGTGCCCGACGGATCGTGAAATTCGAGTGTGACCATCTGTCATTCTCCTGTTCTTACCGTGTCACGGTTCTGACGAAAACAGTGTCATTGCGAGAAGCGGAGCGACGAAGCAATCCCGGGAATCCCCGCGCATGTTCGTTTACCGGCCGAGGTGGCTGCCGAATGGCAGCCACGGCACTACTCGTGCCTCGCGATGACAGTTTTGAAGAGCTTCCTTAGGGGCGAAGATTTCCTTTTCTTGTAGGTTGACGTTGCTGCTTTCTCGGGGCATTTTAGAGAAGATACAGACCCAACAGTGGGTCGAGCCCTATGTTTGCTTATGATCTTAGAGCCCCTAACATAATGAAACGCGTGATGCGCTGTCACGATTTTCGCTCAGATCAAGGAGTGCGACGACGGCCATATCGAGAATATGGCCTAGGAGCACGACGCGGAGCTGGGCGAAAAGTCGTGCCAGCCCGAAGGGTTGCAGCCAGAACGGCCGCTAACTTTGTCGCGTGCCTTGCTGATATTCGCGATATCAGCTGCGGCGCGCTTCGCGTTATCGACCGTTCTGGCAGCAACGCACACGTGTTTCATTATGTTAGGGGCTCTTAATCAATCCAGACATTATTCACCGGAGGCGGGGTTACTGCTAGCCTTGCCGCTCTGACAGATAGCGGGGTATCCACATGCCAGGACGAACGAGCTTCGAGTTCGAGCTGAGCCGCCCGCGCGAGCGCAGGGCGTCGCGTCCCCGGGACGACAGTCCGATGCGCATGCTCGTCATGGGCGACTTCAGCGGCCGCGCCGGCCGCGGCGTGGAGAGTCACGTCGACCTCGCGAGCCGCTCTCCCATCGCGGTCGACGTCGACGACTTCGAGCGCGTGATGGCGCGCCTCGCGCCCCGCCTCGAGCTGCCGCTCGGGACCGAGGGCGGGACGGTCACGCTCGAATTCAGCCGGCTCGACGACTTTCACCCCGATGCGCTGTACCGCCGTCTCGAGCTTTTTCAGGGGCTGCGCAGAACGCGTGAGCGCCTGCAGGACGCTGCAACTTTCGATGAGGCCGCCGCGGAGTTCCGCGGCGAGGCGCAGCGGCGCGTGCAGGCGCCGCCGGACGAATCCCAAAGCGACGAAGCGGACAAGGACACTTTTTCGCGGTTGCTCGGCGGCACGCCCAAGGCGCAAAGCGCGACGCCGCAGCCCGCATCCGGCATCGACGCGCTCATCCGCGGCATCATCGCGCCTCACATCGTTCCCGACGCGCCGCCTTTCCAGGCGCAGTACGTCGCCTCGGTCGACGCCGCGACGGGCGACGAGATGCGGCGCGTCCTGCACCATGCCGATTTCCAGGCGCTCGAGTCGCTCTGGCGAGGCGTGCACTGGCTCGTTTCCAACCTCGAGCTCGGAGAGACGCTGAAGCTCTACGTGCTCGATGTCAGCAAGGCGGAAGCGCTCGCCGATGTGAGAGCGGTCGGGGGCGACATCGAAAAGTCCGCGCTTTATCGCCTGCTCGTCGAAAAGGAATCACGCACGGCCGGCGGCGAGCCGTGGTCGGTCATCGCCGGCGACTACGCTTTCGGCCTCGACGGGCCGGACGTGGGATTGCTCGCGTGTCTCGGGGCGATCGCTTCCCACGCCGGGGGGCCGTTTCTCGCGGCCGCGAAACCGGCTCTGGCGGGTTTCGATTCGCCGGCTTCGATGCCCGACGCGCGCGACTGGCGTGCCGCCGGCGACGAGGCCTTCGAAGCGTGGCGCGAGCTGCGCGAAAGCCTGATCGCGCCGTGGATCGGCCTCGCGCTCCCGCGCATGCTGCTGCGCCTGCCGTACGGCAAGGCGACCGAGCCGGTCGAAGCCTTCGATTTCGAGGAGCTCGGCGCGGCGCGCGATCACGAGCGCTATCTGTGGGCCAGCGGCGCTTACGCGTGCACGCTCCTCATTGGACGCGCGTTCCTCTCGCGCGGCTGGGAGATGGAGCCCGGAGACGAGCTCGACGTGGCAGACCTGCCCGCGCACACTTACAGCGAAGACGATGAAAAGCGCATGCAGCCGTGCGCCGAGACGAACATCAACGACCGCGCGGGCCAGGCGCTGCTCGAGCGCGGGCTGATTGCGCTCCTGAGCTACAAGAACCGCAACGCGATACGCGTGATGCGGCTACAGTCGATCGCCGATCCTCCGCAGCCGCTGTCGGGTCCTTGGAGCTAACGCCGCGTCATTCGGCTTTCACGCCCGCCGCCTTGAACACTTTCTTGCGGGTCGCGATCTCGTCGTGCACCCGTTTCTCGAACTCTTTCGGCGACGACGACTCGGGCGTGGTGCCGGTGCGCGAGATGCGCTCCACGATGTCGGGGGCTTTCAGGGCGCGCCCGACCTCGGCCGAGAGCTTGTCCACGATTCCGCGCGGCGTGCGCGACGGGGCGAGAACGCCGAACCAGCCGACGTAGACGAAGCCGGGCAGCGCGGCCTCCGCGACCGTCGGCACGTCCGGGATCATCGGCAGGCGCTGCGGCGAAGTGACCCCGACCGCGAGGAGGCGCCCGCCTTTCACGTGCGGCACGGCCGCGAGCAGCGGCGACATGGCGAAGTGCATGCGCCCGCTGATCGTGTCGGTGATCACTTCGGGCGTGCCGCGATAGGGCACGTGCACCGCCTTGATCCCCGCAGCCAGATTGAAAAGCTCGCCGCCGTAGTGCGTGCCGCTGCCGATTCCCGAAGAGCCGAAGTTGAGCTGTCCCGGTTTTTGCTTCGCGAGCGCGATCAGCTCCTTCACCGTTTTCGCGCCCAGGTTCGGCGAGACGATCAGCACGAGCGCGGTGGTCGCGACGAGGCTGACACCGGTGAAGTCCTTGTGTGAATCGTACGGGAGCTTGTCGTAGAGCGCCGCCGACCCCGCGAACGCACTCGATGTCAGCATCAGGGTGTGGCCGTCGGGGGTGGCGCTCGCCACGATGCCCCCGGCAACCGTGCCGCCGGCGCCCGGGCGGTTATCGACCACGACCTGCTGGCCCCACGATTCGGTCATCTTGGGCCCGATCATGCGCGCCAGCAGATCGCTCGCGCTGCCCGCCGTGAACGGGACGACGATGCGTATGGGACGCGCGGGAAAGTCCGCGGCGGCGGCTTGCGTCGCGAAAAGCGCCGCGATGAGCATTGCAGGGAACACACGTATCGCCATGACCGCCTCCCTCTTGTTCTCGAATTTATCGAAGCCACGCGTCTCTAGAGGGTGCGGCCCGGAGCCGCTCCGGTTTTTCTCGGAAAGGGCTCGTTCGCCGCACGCCACTGCTCGGCCTTGCTTTTCAGATTCGCGTCGACCTCGCCC
>Ga0209705_10002248_pt1 | contig 10361 bp, 8 predicted proteins | sample PPLLaktember2015_5_FD_187262 | JGI IMG/M metagenome (GOLD analysis project Ga0209705, IMG submission 187262) | Freshwater sediment microbial communities from Prairie Pothole Lake near Jamestown, North Dakota, USA - PPLs Lake P8 Core (1) Depth... | ecosystem: Environmental > Aquatic > Freshwater... | reverse complement strand
TAGGAACCCGGCAACTTCATCGCCGTGGCCGAGGACAGTGGACTGATCGTCGCGATCGGCGACTACGTGCTGCGCGAAGCCTGCACGGCAGCGATGCACTGGAGCGAAGCGGGGCTCGGCCCGCTGAAGGTCAGCGTCAACCTCTCACCGCGCGAATTCCGCGGCCGCTCGCTGCTGCCGATCGTCAGCCAGGCGCTGGTCGACTCGGGGCTGGATGCGGAGCGGCTGCAGGTCGAGATCACCGAGGCCAGCCTGATGCGCGAGAGCGACAAGGCTGCGCAGGTGCTCTCGGGCCTGCAGACGATGGGCGTCCGGGTCGCGCTCGACAATTTCGGGACCGGATATTCGAGTCTGTCCAACCTGCGTCGCTTCCCGGTCGACGTGATCAAGATCGACGGTCAGTTCGTGCGGGCGGCGCCCGGCGACATAGCCGACGGCAAGATCGTGCTCGCGCTCGCCAGCCTGGCGCGCGGACTCGGACTGGAGATCGTCGCCGAAGGCGTCGAAACCGCGGCGCAGCTCGACTTCGTGAAGAACTGCGGCTGTCACGAAGCGCAGGGCTATCTGATCGGGCGTCCGCTGGCTCCCGCGGACTTCCTCGCGTTCGGCAAGACGGTCCGCTGAGCGGCCGCGGCCCGCTAGACTGCGCGGCACTTCCAACGCGCAGTTTCAGCCTAGCGGGGCCGCCATGAACAAGCAGATCGTCTCGACTCCGAACGCGCCCTCCGCGATCGGACCCTATTCGCAGGCCGTCAAGACCGGCCTCGTCGTCTTCACTTCAGGGCAGGTCGGGCTCGACCCGCGCACCGGCGAACTCGTCAGTCAGGACTTCGAGGCACAGGCCCGGCAGGCCTTTGCCAATCTCGCCGCGGTTGCGCAGGCCAGTGGCGGCTCGCTCGCCAATGCGGTGAAGTTCACGCTGTTCCTCACTGACCTTTCCCAGTTCGCGAAAGTCAATTCGATCATGGGTGAAGTCGTGCCGCAGCCCTATCCGGCCCGTTCCACGGTCGGTGTCGCGAGCCTGCCCAAGGGCGCGCAGTTCGAGGTCGAAGCGATCCTGGTGCTGTAATTTCCTTGGCGGCTCGCACCTCCCGGCGTGCCAGCGCGACGGCCGAAGCCGCGCAGCGCGCGACGGTCGCGTCGAAACTCGCGCGGGCCGGGCTGAAGTCCGACTGGGACTTCGTGCTGCACTTGCCGCTGCGCTATGAGGACGAGACACGCATCACGCCAATCGCTGATCTGGCGGTCGGCGCGGAGCAGCAGGTCGAAGCCGAAGTCGTCGCCGCCGATGTCGTTTATCGTGGGCGCCGCCAGTTGCGCGTCACGGTGCGCGATGACAGCGGCGAACTCGTGCTGCGGTTCCTGAACTTCTATCCCTCGCAGGTCAGGCAGATGGCGGTCGGAGCCCACGTGCGCGCGTTCGGGACCGTTCGCGCTGGACTGGCGGGCGCCGAGATGGTGCATCCCCGGGTCCGAAGTGCGTCCGGCGAGGCATTGCCCCGCTCTCTGACACCCATCTATCCGGCGCCGGAGGGCGTGCCGCAATCCTGGCTGCGCAAGCGCATCGAGCGCGCGCTGCGCGACGTCGAGATCAGTGAAGTGCTGCCGGCGGGACTGCTGGCGCGCCACCGGCTCGCGCCGTTGCGGCCCTCGATCGGACGACTGCATCGGCCGCCGGCCGATGCCGACGCGAGCGCGCTGCAGGAGCGGAATGACGCCGCCTGGCAGCGGTTGAAGTTTGACGAATTGCTGGCGCAACAGCTCGCGCTGCGTGCAGCTCGCGCTGCGCGCGCGCAAAGACCCGCGCATGCACTCGCTCCGGCCGGGCCACTCAGCCGATCCCTGAGCGGCCGGCTGCTGGCGGCGTTGCCGTTCAGGCTGACAGCGGCGCAGAAGCGTGTCTGGAGCGAGGTCGAGCACGACCTCGCGGCGGCGCAGCCAATGCATCGCCTGGTGCAGGGCGACGTCGGCAGCGGCAAGACCGTCATCGCGGCGCTGGCGGCCGCGCGCGCGATCGAATGCGGATTCCAGGCGGCGCTGATGGCACCCACCGAGATCCTCGCCGAGCAGCACTTCCTCCGGATCGAGCACTGGCTGGCGCCGCTCGGTGTGCACATCGAGTGGCTTGCCGGTCGAATGACGCCCGCGGCCAAGCGGGCAGCACGGCAGGCGATCGCGGCCGGCACTGCGCAACTGATCATCGGCACGCACGCGCTGATCCAGGACGCGGTGGACTTTTCCCGGCTCGGGCTCGCGATCGTCGACGAACAGCACCGCTTCGGCGTCGTGCAGCGCCTCGCGCTGCGCGCCGGCGACGCCGCTATGCACCTGCCTCACATGCTGATGCTGTCGGCAACGCCGATCCCGCGTTCGCTCGCGATGAGCTACCTCGCCGACCTCGACGTCTCGGTCATCGACGAACTGCCGCCGGGACGCCGGCCGGTCGTGACGAAAATGGTCTCGACCCGCAGGCGCGAGGAAGTGATGGAACGGATCCGGGCCGATGTCGCGGCCGGGCGCCAGGCCTATTGGGTCTGCCCGCTGATCGAGGAGAGCGATGCCATAGAAGCGACAGCCGCTACCGAGACTCACCACCGCATCGCGGAGCTGCTGCCCGATCTGCGCGTGGGCCTGCTGCACGGTCAGCTCGCGGCCGCCGAGAAGACCGCAGTCATGGAGCAGTTCGTTCAGCGAAAGCTCGATGTGCTGGTCGCGACAACTGTGGTCGAGGTCGGCGTCGACGTGCCGAACGCGACGCTGATGGTGATCGAGCATGCCGAGCGCTTCGGCCTCGCGCAGCTGCACCAGTTGCGCGGCCGGGTCGGACGGGGCGCCGACCAGAGCTACTGCATCCTGCTGTTCGAAGAGCCGCTGACGGAACCCGCGCGCGAACGACTGAAGGTCATCTATGAAACGAACGACGGATTCGAGGTCGCGCGGCGTGACCTTATGATGCGCGGACCGGGCGAGTTCCTCGGCGCCCGCCAGTCGGGCGCGCCGTTGCTGCGCTTCGCCGATCTGCAGCTCGATGCCGCGCTGGTCGAGCAGGCGCGGACGGCAGCGACCGAACTGCTCGCGCAGCACCCCGCGGAAGCGCGCGCGCACCTGCGCCGCTGGTACGAAGGCCGTCACGACTTCCTGACCGCATGACACTGACCGAACTCAAGTACATCGTTGCCGTCGCGCGCGAGCGCCATTTCGGGCGCGCCGCCGAAGCGTGCTTCGTCAGCCAGCCCACGCTGTCGGTGGCGATCAAGAAGCTCGAGGAGGAACTCGGCACCCAGATCTTCGAGCGGCGCACCAGCGAGGTGACGACGACGCCGGCCGGCGAGCGCATCGTCAGCCAGGCGCAGCGTGTGCTCGACGAGGCGGGCCGGATCAAGGAAATCGCGCGCCAGGGCAAGGATCCGCTCGCCGGACCGCTGCGGCTCGGCGTCATCTACACGATCGGGCCGTACCTGCTGCCGAGCCTGGTTCGCCAGCTGCTGAAGGACGCGCCGCAGATGCCGCTGCTTCTCACCGAGAACTTCACGGTCAAGCTGCTCGAGCTGCTGAAAAACGGGGAGATCGACGTCGCGATCATGGCGCTGCCGCTGCCGGAGACCGGGCTGCTGATGCAGTCGGTCTACGACGAGCCCTTCATCATCGCCGTGCCGCGGCTGCACCCGTGGGCCAAGCGCAAATCGATTCCGAGCGAAGACCTGAAGAAGGAAACGATGCTGCTGCTGGGCAGCGGCCACTGCTTCCGCGACCATGTGCTCGAGGTCTGTCCCGAACTGTCGCGCTTCTCGTCCTCGGCCGAGGGCATCCAGAAGACTTTCGAGGGTTCGTCGCTCGAGACGATCCGGCACATGGTGGGCTCGGGGCTCGGCGTCACCGTGCTGCCGATGATGTCGGTCCCGGAAAAGCCTCCGCGCGACTCGCTGCTGAGCTATGTGCCGTTCAAGCCGCCGGCGCCGGACCGGCGCGTCGTGCTCGCCTGGCGCAAGTCGTTCACGCGCGTTCCAGCGGTCGAGGCGGTCCGGCAGGCGATCCTCAAGTGTCCGCTGCACGGGGTTGTCAAGCTGCCGGACGCCAAGGTCGAGACCTGGTAGCGGAATCCTATCGCCGGAATCGAAAGTCCTGATTGGTCGCCCGCAGCGGCCGCGCCTAAAATCGGGCCTGTCATTCGAGGAGATTGGTTATGGCAAGGAAGAACAAGAGTCACGCTGCGGGCGGCGCAGCGGTCATCGACATCGGCATCCCGCAGAAGGACCGCGAGAAGATCGCCGCCGGACTGTCGCGCCTGCTCGCCGACACCTACGGGTTGTACCTGAAGACGCACGCGTTCCACTGGAACGTCGAAGGCCCGATGTTCAACACGCTGCACCTGATGTTCATGGACCAGTACACGGAACTGTGGAACGCGCTTGATGCGATCGCGGAGCGTATCCGCTCGCTCGGGTTCCCCGCGCCGGGGACGGGCAGTGCGTTTGCCAAGCTGTCGTCGGTCGAGGAAACCGACGGCGTGCCGGACGCGATGGAGATGGTGCGCCTGCTGGTCAAGGGCCACGAAACCGTCGCGCGCACAGCGCGCGAGGTCTTCGCAGCCGCCGACAAGGGCAGCGACGAATCGACCGCCGACTTGCTGACGCAGCGCCTGCAGGTCCACGAGAAAACGGCGTGGATGTTGCGGAGCCTGCTGAAGTAGGCTGCGAAGCCCGGTTTCCGGGCCGGCCTGTTTGAAGGCTGACTCCGGCAGGCACTGCGGTCAAGCCGCGACAAAGCACCGGCGACTGGCGCTTCGGCGTCAGCCGTCTCGGGCCGAGTCGCGTTCGATCGAATGTTCGACCCGTTATGGGCCGGGGTTCTTGCGCGAGACAACCAGCGGCGCATCGACCGCCTGCATGACCAGCGACACCGGCAAGTTGTTCTCCAGCAGCGTCGTCATCGCCCGCAGGTACTTGCGGATGTGGCGGAAGAACTTCTTGTAGCCGGCGCACAGGTAGTGCAGCCCGGGCTCGCCATCCGGCGTCGTGGCAAAGCGGTGCTTCGGGCAACCGCCCCAGCAGGCTTCCTTGACCTCGCAGGTCTGACAGTAGCGCGGCAGCGTCTTTTCCTTGTGCGGCCCGAAGCCGTTGGCGACCGACCGCTCGACCATCGCGCCGAGGTTCCCGGTCAGCACGTTGCCGAGCTTGTACTCCGGGTACACGTAGTGATCGCAGGCGAACACGCTGCCGTCGTGCTCCATCGCCACCGCGCGTCCACAGGTCTTCGAGAAGATGCAGACGGGCGACCCCTGCCCCAGCCAGGCATTCAGCGCCCATTCGAAGTTCATCACGAAGACACTGCCGACGTCCTTGCGCACCCACTCCTCGTAGATCGCGATCAGGAAGTCGCCGTAGGCCTCGGGCTCCACGGTCCACGGCGTAACCTTGGTGTTCGGCTCCGGCCGGTCGAGCACCGACGGCCGCGCCAGCCAGAACTTGATCGCCTTCGTCTCGGCATCCGGTTCGCGCTCGATGATCGGCGTGAACTGGATGAAATCGATGCCGACCTCCTTGAAGAACCGGTAGACCTCCAGCGGCTTATGGGCGGTCTCGCGGCCCACGCACGCGAGCGCGTTGAACTCGACGCCGTGCTTCTGCAGCATCCGCACGCCGTCCATCACGCGGTCGAAGGTGCCGTTGCCCTTGCGGTCCTTGCGGTAGCGGTCGTGGATCTCGCGCGGTCCATCGAGGCTGACGCCGATGAAGAAATCGTTCTGCTTGAAGAACGCGCACCACTCGTCGTCCAGCCGCATGGCGTTGGTCTGCAGCGTGTTGCGGATCTCCTTTTTGCCGCGGAACGGCTGCTGCAGTTCGACCACGCGGCGGTAGAAGTCGACGCCCAGCAGGGTCGGCTCGCCGCCGTGCCAGACGAACTCGACCACCGGGGTCGGCTGCGACTCGACGTACTGCTCGATGTAGCGGGCGAGCACTTCGTCCGGCATCCTGAAATGCTCGCCGCGCGGATAGAGCTCGCGTTTCTCCAGATAGAAGCAGTAGTCGCAGGCGATATCGCAGACCGAGCCGATCGGCTTGGCCAGCACGTGCATGCCCGGCTTGGCAGCTTCGTTCTCGACTCTCATGTCGTCCTGTTCGGCTGCGGGTGCCGGCCGAAGTTCACTTCACCAGTTGGATGTCGTCGGGCCGCCAGGTCTTCCTGAACCAGGGCTCGAGCGGGCCGTACAGGCGCAGGATCGTGAACCAGGCCTTGCCGGGAATCGTCTGCACCCAGTTGCCTTCCTTGCCGGCCGGTGCCTTCGGGCCGAAGTAAACGTCCACCGAGCCGTCGGTGTTCACCCGCAACGCCTTGTTCTGGCTGCTGACGCTGGGGAAGCGCTGATCGGTCTGCAGCATCGAACGGGTCTGCGTGTCGTAGACGATGACCGACCAGAAGTCTTTCGCCGGAATGTTCGGCGGCAGGCGCAGCTTGTAGGTCTTGCCGCCGTCGAGCGGCTGCCGGTCGACGTCCACCGCGGTCCACGGATAGGTGGACCCCTGGCCGACCACCTGCGTGTCCATCGCCGGCGTCACGCCGGTGGCAAGAAAGAGGAACATCGCCGCGGCATCGAGGTTCGGCACCCCCGGCTGCTTCTCGAACTTGTAGCCGCCGATGAACGGCCGCAGCCACTGCCGGTCCTCGAAGAAGAAGGCCTCCTTGTCACGGGTGCGGTAGCCCAGCGCGCGGCCGGTGGCGTCGCCCGCCGCGGCGGCCTCGGCCAGGATCTTCTTCATGCGCGCATCCGGCGCGAAGGGCTTGCCCTTCTCGATGCCGATGGAGGCCCAGATGCCGAGCGTGGTGGCGTCGATCGTGTCGGTCGGCTCCTCCTGCACGACCTGGTGGAGCATCGGCCAGAACGATGCATCGGCCGGCGCGACCATGTTGAACGGCCTGCCCGACATGTTGACGAAGTTCAGCGCCGGCGGCGGATTGCCGGCCTGCGCGAGCGGGTAGATCTTCGTGTACTTCTTCACCGCTTCCACGCCCGGCCTGGGATCGCCGTCCACCAGGAAGCTGCGCCACCCGGCCCAGGTCTGGAACGTGGGGCTGCGAACGACGTGGTAGCCGTCCGGCACCGGGTCCTTGTAGCCGGGTGGCAGCAGCAGGTACTTGCCGCCGGCACCCTTGTCGGGCCCCGTGATGCCGAGGTCCACGGTCCACCGATACCACATGTCGTCGATCAGGCCGAGTACCTTGGGCGGCACTTCGAGCACCAGCGGGCCTTGGCGCAGGTCCAGCCAGAACCAGGTGTAGGGCGTGTTGTTGTTGGCGGTGAGCTCGATCGTGCGCGAATCGACCAGATCCTCCCAGATCGGTACCGTGGTGTTGGCCGGCCCCATCTTGAGGATGTTGGTGCGGTTCGCCAGCTGGTTCACCGCCGGCAGGCCCAGCAGATAGCCCTGCACGGCGCGCTGGAAGTCCAGGTTGTCGTAGATCTTCTGGGTGCTGGCCTGGTCCGGCACGCCGTCGAAGAACTTCAGCGTGCCGAAGCGGGTCGGCATCTCCTTCGGCGCCGCGATGCCGGAAGGCACTGGGGTGGTGTACTTGTAGGGCGGCGCGGCCACGGCCACCGTGGCCATGGCGGCAAGGAGCGTCGCAGTGAACACCCGCAGTCGCAGCACCGTGCGGTTCGATCCGCTCTGTGCGCCGGCCGTGGCGGCACACGCCAGGCCGAGCGCTGAACACAGCGTCTCGTAGCAATTGGTCCTTTTCATTCGTTTTTCCATTCCATTCCGCTGATCGAGTTCAGTCCCGTGGATTCGACGCCAGCGTGGCACCGTGCAGCACAACCTGGCAGTCGCAGCAGGACTGCCGTCCGCTTTATGCCGAAACCGACGCGCTACTTCTCGCCGCCCTTCAGCCGCTTGGATCCCTCGATCAGCGGGTGCCACCCGTACACCAGCGTGACCATGAAGCCGTCCATGCGGAGGTCCGTAGGTGCGCTGTCGCTAATCGTGGATTTGTAGCCGACGGTGAGATTCAGGTTGTCGTTGATCGTGTAGCCGAGCGTGAGTCCGACACCGACGTTGTTGAGCTTCTCCCCCGGCACGCCGTTGACGGTCGCCCGGCCGCCGTTGTACCAAGAGGCGTCGATCGCGCCCCAGAAGTGCTCGGTGAAGTCGCGGGTCAGGTGCGCGTCCAGCTGGAACAGCGGATCGGTCTTCAGCGTCTGGCCGACGAAGTCGGTGTTGTCTCCGAACATCCAGACCGCAGGCAGGAATTCAAGCGTCGTGCGCCGGCCCGGCACCCAATCGCCGAGTTGCCAGATGACCGGGAACCCGATGCGCCCGTACCAGCGGTTCTGGCCGATGTTCAGCGACTGGTCGCTGTTGTACTCGCCGATCGGCAGCGCGAGGTCGGCGAGCAGGTCGACGGAGAACCCGGGCTCGTAGCGCAGCGCGTCGGGAATGTTCTTCTGCGCTTTCGGACCGATGAGGTTGAGGTTGAACTCGAGCATCGGGTCGCCGAAGCCGCTGGCCGACTGGGTGGCTGTGTTCCCGGCCACGGTGACGTCGCCCGATACGCGGCCCATGGGCAGGATGACCGCCGCCATCGCGGAGCGGTCCCACAGGGTGAAGGTGTGTGCGTAACCCGTCATCGCCAGCGTGGCGTCGAAGTTCGCGCCCGGCGTGACGGTATGGCCCATGTCGAACGGGTTGGTGTTGCCGCTGATCGAGTTGACGATGAGCGGCACGGCGTTCGCGCCGGAAAGCGTCTTCCAGTAGAAGCGCCCCGGCACCTGCGCTAGGGACTGGGGCGGACAGAGCGCTCCCATGGCGAACACCGTCGCCGCGACCATCCGCAACCAGGCAGACGTTTTCATCAGACCTCCATCGATCTTCTGGATCTCTCGTTGTTCGGGATTGCTGCCAGGCCGGCGACCTTCACTTCGGATCGGCCAGCATTTCCTGCGGCGGCACGAACTGCCGCTTGTAGAGCAGTGGCGGATAGCCCGCTTCGACGGGGACCCGCGTCGGCAACTGGTCTTCTAGATTCTCGAACATGGTGCGGTTCGGCACGATGACGTTGTTGGCCTTGGCGTAGCTGTCCCAGACCTTCAGCAGCGCCTTCACCTTGTCGGGGTTCTGCGCGGCGAGGTCGTTGCGCTCGGCGGGATCCTTGGCGACGTTGAACAGTTCCCACGCGCTCTTGCCATACGGCTTGATCTGCCAGCGCAGCTTCCACTCGCCTTGCCGAACCGCGCGGTTGCCGAAGACTTCCCACGCGAGATAGTCCTGCTCGGTCCGCACGGAGTCCGTCTGCCCGGCCAGCAGCGGCGTCCACGACTTGCCGAGCAGCGGCGGCAGGTCAGGCTGGACGTTGCTGGGATAGCGGGTGCCGGCGACGTCGAGCAGGGTCGGCATGATGTCCGCCACACTCAGCACGCCATGGTTGATGCTGCCCTTCGGCCGCTTGACGTTCGGGCCGCTAACGATCAGCGCGTTGCGGATGCCGCCCTCGGCCATCCAGCCCTTGTACTGACTGAACGGCGTCATCGACACCTGCGCCCACATCGGGCCGTAGCCCACGTACGAGCCCGGGTCGCCCCAGGCATTCGGGTGCGTCTGCGACCAGTTGATCGCCGCGTACAGGAAGTCGCGCGAGCCCGGCGAGCCGGCGATCATCTGGAACAGGTCGGTGCCCTCGGCGCCGTTGTCGCCGAAGACGATGAAGATCGTGTTGTCGTACTCGCCGATCTTCTTCAGGTGATCGATGAGCCGGCCGACGTGATGGTCGAGGTTCTCCACCATGCCGGCATACAGCTCCATCTTCTTGCCGAGGATCGCCCGGCTGGCCGGCGCCAGCACGATCGGATCGGGGATGAACCACATCCGCTCGCTGAGCTCGGTGCCGGCCGGCATGATGCCGAGCTCGACCTGCCGCTTCAGCCGCTCCTGGCGCACCGCGTCCCAGCCCTTGTCGTATTCGCCAACGTGCCGGTTGCGCCAGTCCTTCGGAAGGTGGAAGGGATCGTGCGGCGCCTGGTGGGACACGTAGGCGAAGAACGGCTTGCCGCTGCCCCGGTTGGCGTCGATGAAGCTGATCAGCTTGTCGGTGTAGGTCTTCGTCGCGTAGTAGTCCTCGGGCAGCTTGGTCAGGTAGCGGCCGTCCTCGGTGAAGACAGACTTCGGCGAGGCCGCCGTGAAGTTCGTCATGTCCCAGTAGCTGCCGGCGCCGTCGAGCAGCGTGAAGTCGCGCTCGAAGCCGCGCGCCGCCGGGATCTGGTCCGGCTGCTTGCCCAGGTGCCACTTGCCGACCATGTAGGTGTGATAGCCGGCTGCCTTCAGCAGTTGCGGCATCGTGACCACCCGTTTGTTGATGAAGCCAACGTACCC
>Ga0209705_10002241_pt1 | contig 10373 bp, 10 predicted proteins | sample PPLLaktember2015_5_FD_187262 | JGI IMG/M metagenome (GOLD analysis project Ga0209705, IMG submission 187262) | Freshwater sediment microbial communities from Prairie Pothole Lake near Jamestown, North Dakota, USA - PPLs Lake P8 Core (1) Depth... | ecosystem: Environmental > Aquatic > Freshwater... | reverse complement strand
CCAAGATCACGACTAGCGCAATGCTGCGCCAAATCCAACGCCAGATTTTTTTAAACATTATGCTTGCTAGGACTTTCTCAACATTTCGATCACCGGCCGCGTCTCCGGCCGCACGCCGCGCCATTCATAGAACGCCTCCGCCGCCTGCTCCACCAGCATGCCCAGGCCATCGGCCAGGGTCTGCGCGTGGTTGGCCTCGGCGAACGCCAGGAAAGGCGTCAAGCCCTTGCCGTACATCATGTCGTAAGCCAGCGCGCCCGGCACGAACAGGCGCGGCGGCAAGGGCGGCAGCGCGTCGTTGAGGCTGCTGGAAGTGGCGTTGATGATCAGGTCGTAGCGATCGCCGGCGAGGCCGGCATAATCGCTGGCGCGCACCGCACCCACCGCCGCGAAATGCTGCGCCAGATCGATGGCCTTTTGTGGCGTGCGATTGGCAATGGTGAGCGAAGCCGGCTGGCACGCCAGCAGCGGCAACAGCACGCCGCGCGCAGCACCCCCCGCGCCCATCAGCAACACATCCTTGCCGGCAATCGCAAAGCCGAAGTTTTGCGTAATGTCGCGCACCAGGCCCACGCCATCGGTGTTGTCGCCCAGCACGCGCGCGCCGTCGAACTTGAGCGTGTTCACCGCTTGCGCGCGCTGCGCGCGCTCGGTCAAATCGTTGGCATAGCGAAAAGCTTCGAGCTTGAACGGCACCGTGACATTCGCCCCCCGGCCGCCACTGGCGCGAAATGCATCCACCGCCGCCGCGAAACCATCCAGCGGGGCGAGCAGCGCCTCGTATTGCAAGTCTGCGCCGGTCTGGCGCGCGAACGCGGCATGAATCAGCGGCGACTTGCTATGGGAAATGGGGTTGCCGAAAACGGCGTAGCGATCAGGCATCGGGTGTCAGGCGTCGGGCATCAGGGACTCGCATTTTAACTCAAGGCAGGTCGCTTTACCCGACGCCTGATTGCCAACGCCAGACCAGGACAATCCGGCTTTCCGTTGCTTCAGGCCGCCTGCCGCAGTTCGCCGACCGAGGCGACAATCGGTTCCAGCGCATGCGCGATGCGCGCGCCTTGAGCTGGCGTGATCAGACTGCCCAAAATCTCCTGGAAGCGCGGCTCCTGCACGCCGGAGACGATGTACTGCCAGCGATAGGCCGCCAATACGCCGGCATGCAGCCGCTCCACCTCCTGCTTGCCGAAGCCGCGCCCGCACTGCGTCAGGAAATACAGCACATCGGACTTGGCTTGGGCTTGCAAGATGCCGTCGACCGCGGCCACGAGCGCGATCAAATCGTCCACCGCCTGGTCGCGCTGTTCCGGGGTGAGCCTGGCGTCTTCGCGCTTCCACTCCAACTCGTCGAGGATCGCGTGCTGCGACTCTTCGCGCCAGTGGTAGAGGAACACGTCCTTGTACAGCTCCGAGACTTCCGGATCCGCGTCGATGCTCTGGCGATAATGCGCCTGGGTGAACAGCTCGATATGGCAGGTGAGCGCGAGCACCGCCCAAGTGGATTTGCCCAGCACAAAGGATGCGACCTCGTCCGGCTGCGGCACGCATCCGTAGCCCGCCGGCATGTGCGCGCCGATCATGCGTTCGATGCGGCGGAACAGCTCCTGGTGCTTGAGTTCCTCTTCGCTGAAGCGCACCAAGGCCTCGAGCGCCACTTGGTCGCCGAGCCAGTGGTCGCGACTGACTTCCAGCACCTTGGCGTTGATGAAGCGCTCCACCAGACCAAAGATGTTGGCGTAGGTTCGCCCCTGAATCTGGCTCAGCAGGCGCTTTTCCGCCCCGCTGAGAAATTCGAGCTCGCCGACCTTGGACAGACCGTCGGGCAGAAATTTTTTCGAGAAGTCGAAGCTGCGATCGCGCATCACGTCGCGGTCGATGTCCCAGCGTACGCGTTTGGAAACTTCCACGCATTTAGCGTAGCGCTGGGTATTGGTTTGAGTGTTGGCGGTTAGCATGATATTTCTCCTTTAGTTGAAATGGCTTGAAAAAAGAAGTGCGAAGCGGCCAGGGGCTACAAGCCGACCAACTGCGCGGCGTGACCTTGGATTTGCACGCGGGCCAGAATCGATCGCGCACTGACCGCAAGCGGGTCGTAGTCCACCATCAGCAGCCGCTCGAGCCGCACGCTCGGCGCCACCCGGCGCACGCCGGCGACGCCGCCGACCGCGTGCTGCAGCAGCTGTAGTTGTGCGTTGCTGATCGGTGCATTCACATGCAAAAGCAAATTGGATACTTGGCTGTTCATGTTGTCGTCCTCCATCAGGATTGAGATTTGTTTCACCAGTGCTGAATACCGACTGGCTTGCCCATCCCTATTGCAGCGAACGTGCCAAGTAGATCAAAAAAAATAGTTGTTTTATTACAGATAATTAGAAAATTATAGACATAGCAAATCAGTCGCGAAATTTCGTAATTCACGAAATTTCGCGAGTCTGTTTTACGGAAATGCGCGAGTCAGTAAGAAATTGTTGCGGAGTTATTGCGAGCGGCGGATGCCAAGAGTCTTGATGCGCGAAGACAGCGTCGACGGCCGCATGCCCAGGAGGGCGGCCGCGCCCTTGTCTCCCGCCACGCGCCAGGCAGCCTGTTCCAGCGCGAGCAGAATGTTGCGCCGTTCCAGATCCTCCAGTTCGCGCACGGTGCGCACCCGCGCCTGCTCTTCCGGCGCCGGCGGCAGGGTACTGATGTCCGGCGTATCCGGCAGGGCGCGATCCAGGTTGAGCCGGTTGCCCTGAGCGGTGATGGCGGCGCGCTCGATGACGTTGGCCAGCTCGCGCACATTGCCCGGCCAATTGTAGGCCTTGAGGCGCCGGGCGCAGGCCGGCGTCAGCGCTGCGAATTGGCGGCCGAAGCGCTTGCCGAATTGCCGCGCGAAGGCTTCGGCCAGCAGGGAAATATCGTCGCCGCGCTCGCGCAAGGGCGGGATGGCGATGGGAAACACGTTCAGCCGGTAGTACAGATCTTCGCGAAAACGCCCCGCCTCGATTTCCTTGGTCAGATCGCGGTTGGTGGCGGCGATCACCCGCACGTCGATCTTTTGGGTACGCGAACTGCCCACTGCTTCGAACTCGCCTTCCTGCAACACACGCAGCAACTTCGATTGCAGATCGAAGGGCAACTCGCCCACCTCGTCCAGAAAAATCGTGCCGCCGTCGGCTAGGGCGAAGCGGCCGACGCGCTTGCCGGTGGCGCCGGTGAAGGCGCCGCGCTCGTGGCCGAAGAATTCGCTCTCCATCAGATTAGCCGGGATCGCCGCGCAATTCACCCGCACCATGGGCCGCACGGCGCGCGGGCTGGCCTGATGAATCGCGCGCGCAAACAACTCCTTGCCGGTACCGGTTTCGCCGAGAATCAGCACCGTGCTGTCGGTCGGCGCCACCTGTGCGACATCGCGCAAGGCATGCAGCAGCGGCTCGCTGCCGCCGATGATTTCATCGAAGTTGTGCAGCGCGCGGATTTCCTCGCGCAGATATTCGGTCTCGTCGGTCAGCGCCTGAATCTTGCGCTCGGCCTCGATGCGCTCGTTCACATCGCGCAGGATGAGGGTATAAAAAGCTGCGCCGCCTGCGTCGGAACGCGACAGCGTCGCCTCGGCCGCGAAATTGCGCGCGCCGCAGCGCACGCTGAGTCCGCCCGGTATCCATAGCGAGCGCTCACCGGCAGAGCGCGCGTTCAATTCCGACACCAAGCCGGCCAGCTTGCCGCGGCTGGCTTCGTCCAGCAGTTCGCCGATACCTCGCCCCACCACGGCCGCCGCCGACGCGCCGCAGATTTTTTCCGCTGCCGGGTTCATCAGCGTCACGCCGAGTTGCTGATCGAGCTCGATGATCGCGTCCATGGCGGTCGATACCAGGCGCCCCAGTTTTTCCTCGCGCTCGCGCACCGCCGTCTCCGCCCGCACGCGCCGCAGTTCCGCCGCGGCGCGCGCGGCGAAAATGCGAAACAGGGCTTCCACGCGGGGCTGGGGCGGCATGGGCCGCGAGTCCAGCACCGCCATGTGACCCAGGACCGTGCCGTCCTCATCCAGCAGCGGCGCGCCCATGTAGCTCATGGCTTGTGCCGCCTTGAGATCGGGATCGGTCGGGAACAACTCGATCACGCGATCGGGATAGTGCACCAGCTCGGCGGTCTCGATCACCCGCTGGCACGGCGTGTTGTCGATGTGGTGTTCCCAATGCGGCAGAAAATGTCCGTCGAGCCAGAACGCCAGCGCACGCAAGCGGCGCTGCTCCGGCAGATATTCGGTCACCCAGGCGCCATAAGTGCCGAGCGCCTGCGCCAGACTTTCCACCAGCGCGAAGAAGAAGCCCTGACCGGTCTCGGTGGCAGTGCCGCGCAGGATCGAGCGCAGCGCAAGGTCTTCGTCGAGATCGCACAGCAGCGGGCGCGGGTCCATGGCCGGGACTCGCCTTAGCGGGACCGGCTGGCGCAACACGCCATCCGCTGTCGTGTTAGATTGCGAAAGCCATGCATCACGTTACGCCTGTCTCCAGTACGTTTTAACTTTGAACCCAGGGCAAGCCGGCACGCTTCCAGCCATTGAGATTGCGCTGTTGCGAGTCTTTGTCGCGATCGCCCTCAAAGCCTTCCAGGACGTTATAGCACTCCAGAAAACCCGCCTGGGCGGCGGCTTCGGCGGCCTTGTGCGAGCGCGCGCCGTTGCGGCAGATGAACAAGGTCAGCACTTCGTGATCGACCCATTGCTTGAGTTGCAGGATGAAATTCGCGTTCGGGTGCCAGCCGGGATAGGTCAGCCACTCCACTTGCACGCTATTCGGGATCACGCCCACCAAGTCCCATTCGGCGCGCGCCCGCACGTCCACCAATTTGGCTTGCGGCGCCTGCGTCAAAATCAGGTACGCTTCCTGCGGCGTGAGCGCGCCGTGATACGGCAAATTCGCCTGTTTGGCGCGCTCTTGGCCGCGCGCCAGAATTTCGCTGATCGAACCCATTTTATTTTTCCTCGGCACTCACTGTTAGAATGCCAGTATAGCCAGTAAACCGACAGCGAGCGCACCTTGAGTTCCGCCCATTCTCACGTCCCCGTCCACAACCAGCGCTACCTCGATACCAAGAAATCCACCTGGGTCAGCGTGTGGCTCAATCTCGTGCTCACCATCTTGCAAATCGTGGTGGGTTATTTCGGCCGCTCGCAGGCATTGATCGCCGACGGCCTGCATTCGCTGTCCGACCTGATCTCCGATTTCATGGTGCTGTTCGCCAATCGCAAAAGCCAGCACGCGGCGGACGCCATCCATCCCTACGGCCATGCGCGCATCGAAACCGCCACCACCTTTTTGCTCGGCGTCATGCTGGTCGGCATCGGCCTGGCCTTGTTGTGGGGCGCCGGCGTCAAGCTGCAAGACCCCAGCGCCATCCAGGCCGTGCACGTGGCCACGCTGTACATCGCCGTGTTCACGCTGATCTGCAAGGAAGCGCTCTACCGCTACCTCCTGGCGATCGGCAAGCGCCTGAACTCGCAAATGCTGATCGCCAACGCCTGGCACTCGCGTTCCGATGCCGCCTCGTCGCTGGTGGTCGTGCTCGGCATCGGCGGCAACCTGCTGGGATTCCACTATCTCGACCTGGTCGCCGCGCTGCTGGTCGGCCTGATGATTGTGCACATGGGCTGGAAGATGGCGTTTCAAGCGCTGTCGGAATTGATCGACACCGCGCTCGACGCAGATGCGGTGCAGCAAATTCGCGCCACCATCGAGGCCACGCCCGGCGTGCGCGGTTTGCACGAACTGCGCACGCGCAAAATGGGCGATTCCGGCCTGGTCGATGCGCATATTTTGGTGGATCCGCGCATCAGCGTCTCGGAAGGCCACCACATCGCGGAACGCGCGCGCCAGCGCGTGCTGGAGCAACACGCGGTGGCGGACGTGCTGGTGCACATCGATCCCGAAGACGACGATCAGGCGATCCCCTCCGCCCACCTGCCCAACCGCACCGAATTGATTGCGCGCCTGGAGCATGCGCTGCAAGAAGCCCTGCCCACCCCGGAGCGCATCGTGCTGCATTATCTGGAGGGCCGGGTCGAGGCCGAACTGTATCTGCCGGACAGCTTTTGGAACCAAGCCGAGCAAGTCGCCCGCTTGCAACAAGCCTTGCAGCAGTTTTTATCCGGCGACAAGATTTTTAGCGCCATCCGCCTGCATAAAGTAACGCACTATTTAGGTGCATAAATCATAATAAATGCACCAATATAGTGCCATCGCTTTACCTATCCGCTCAAAATGCCTTGTGGCATAATGCCTTTCCCCCATTTTCCGCGTGGCATACATCCTGCTATTAGCCTGTTTGTCAGCCCATTTGGGTCTGGATTTAACCAACTTAATTTCACCATCTTTGCGTACTAGAGGAGAGTTCAAATGGCGGTCGCCGACGTAATGAAAATGATCAAGGACAACGAAGTGCGCTTCGTTGACTTCCGCTTCACCGACACCATCGGCAAGGAGCAGCATGTGTCCGTGCCGGTGAGCGCGTTCGACGAAGACAAATTCGAGAGCGGCCATCCCTTCGACGGCTCCTCCATCGCCGGTTGGAAAGGCATCCAGGCCTCCGACATGATCCTGATGCCGGACCCCGATACCGCCAACATGGATCCGTTCATGGAAGAAGCGACCCTGATCCTGTCCTGCGACGTGATCGAACCGACCGACATGAAGGGCTACGACCGCGACCCGCGCTCCATCGGCAAGCGCGCCGAGGCTTACCTCAAGTCCACCGGCATCGGCGACACCGTGTACTTCGGCCCCGAACCCGAATTCTTCATTTTCGACTCCGTGACCTGGCATGACGGCATGGACGGCTGCCACGTGAAAATCAACTCCGAAGAAGCCGCCTGGTCCTCCGGCGTGCAGACCGAAGCCGGCAACATCGGCCACCGCCCGCGCGTCAAGGGTGGCTACTTCCCAGTGCCCCCGGTCGATTCCCTGCAGGACGTGCGCTCCGCCATGTGTCTGGCGCTGGAAGAAATGGGCGTGCCGGTCGAAGTGCATCACCACGAAGTGGCGACCGCCGGCCAGTGCGAAATCGGCACCAAGTTCAGCACCCTGGTGCAGCGCGCCGACTGGACCCAGGTTCTGAAATACGTCGTGCACAACGTTTCCCACCAGTACGGCAAGACCGCCACCTTCATGCCCAAGCCCATCGTCGGCGACAACGGCTCCGGCATGCACGTGCACCAATCGATCTGGAAAGGCGGCCAGAACCTGTTCGCGGGCAACGGCTATGCCGGCCTGTCGGAACTGGCGCTGTTCTACATCGGCGGCATCATCAAGCACGCCAAGGCGCTGAACGCCATCACCAACCCCGGCACCAACTCCTACAAGCGCCTGGTGCCCGGCTTCGAAGCCCCGGTGATGCTGGCCTACTCCGCCAAGAACCGCTCCGCTTCCATCCGCATCCCGCATGTGGCCAACCCGAAAGGCCGCCGCATCGAAGTGCGCTTCCCGGATCCTTCCGCCAACCCCTACCTGGCCTTCTCCGCACTGATGATGGCCGGCCTGGACGGCATCCAGAACAAGATCCACCCGGGCGATGCCGCCGACAAGAACCTGTACGACCTGCCGCCGGAAGAAGAGGCGAAGATCCCGAAGGTCTGCCACAGCCTGGACATGGCGCTGGAAAACCTGGACAAGGACCGCGAGTTCCTGACCCGCGGCGGCGTGTTCAGCAACGACTTCATCGATGCCTACATCGAACTGAAGATGGCGGACGTCACGCGTTACCGCATGACCACGCACCCGGTCGAGTTCGACATGTATTACTCGTTGTAACAAACGCGCAGCGAGACCCCGTCCCTCTCCCCCGCTTGCGGGGGAGAGCTAGGAGAGGGGGCAACCTCAAACGCGCATGCAGTACCGAAAGGGCGACCAAGGGTCGCCCTTTTTTTGCATGAAATTTCGTTTATCCGCTTAAAGAGCGCATTGCCAAGCCGATAACACTGACATACACTCGATCCAGCCATGACCTATCACACGCCCATCCTTGCATTGCTCTTGCTGCTGAATTGCGCGCCGCTGGCTGCGCAGCAGATCTACAAGCACGTCGACGGACGCGGCAAAGTGACCTACTCCAACGAGCCGATCAAGGGCGGCAAAAAAGTCGACCTCCCGCCCATTTCCACCGTGACCCTGCCCAAGCCGGCCGCAGCACCCGTCGGCGAGGCGGACCCGGCGCTGCGCAAGAAGCAACTGCAAGAAGCCATTGCCGCCGAAGAAAAGGCGCTGGCCAATGCCAAGAGCGACAAGACCAAGGAAGACCAAGTGGCGCAGCACGAGAAAAAATTGGCCGAATTAAAATCCGAACTGGGCCGCATGGACATTAAACCGTGAAGCGTTTGCTCCTGTTAGCCGTGATCGCCGCGATCACGCCCCCCGCCAGTGCCGAGATTTACAAATACGTGGATGAAAACGGCCGCATCACCTACACCAACATCCCGAAAAAGGGCGCGAAGAAACTCGATCTCGACCCGATTTCCGCCGCCAAGACCCGCAACAGCACCGGGCCGGCCGATTTCCCCAAAGTAGACGGCCAAACGCAGAAAAAGCGCGACGATCTGCGCAAGCAAATCCTGCAGGACGAACTCAGCAGCGAAGAGAAGTCCCTGGCCGATGCGCAAAAAGCCCTCAGCGAAGGCGAGAGGACGCGCCTGGGCGACGAAGCCAAAAACCCGCAGAAATACCTCGACCGCATCAAAAAGCTGAAGAGCAACGTGTCCCTGCACGAAAGAAACATCACCGCCCTGAAGAAAGAATTGGGCGGATTAAAATAATTCGTGCGCCCTGCCGCCCCGGCTCGCTTACTTGGCTCGCTTATTGCTAATTTACAATCAGTAGTCCCGAATCAACGCGCGCCATCCCGGCGCGCGGCATTCGGACAGGCGACCGGATTGCACTGGCATGAAACCACAACCCCCGCTCGGGCTTGAACATCTCTCCACCGCGATCCTGGTGCTCGACCGCGATTTTCGCGTGATCTACGCCAATCCGGCGGCGGAGAACCTGTTCGAATTCAGCAGCAAGTCCATCGCCGGCACGCCGGTGAATCAGGTGTTCCCGGAAACCGGCGGCCTGATCGCCGCCACCGAGGCCGCGTTCGCCAGCGGCGCCAGCTACACCGAACACGAAATGACGCTGGCCACCATCGCCCATAGCTACCATGTCAGCCTCACCGTCAGCCCGGTGTTCGACAACGATCAGCAGCAATTGCTGCTCGAGTTCTATCAGATCGACAAGCACCTGAAGATCGCGCGCGAGGAACGCATGCAATTGCAGCAGCAATACAACCGCGAATTGCTGCGCAATCTGGCGCATGAAATCAAGAATCCGCTGGGCGGCATCCGCGGCGCGGCGCAACTGCTGGAACACGAGCTGCCCAAGCCCGCACTGCGCGAATACACCCAGGTCATCATCAAGGAAGCGGACCGGCTGCAATCGCTGATGGACCGGCTGCTCGCGCCGAATCGCATGACCAAGCTCGCGCCGGTGAACGTGCACGAAGTCCTGGAACGCATCCGCAGCCTGATCCTGGCCGAGCACCCGGAAGGCCTGCTGCTGCGGCGCGACTACGACACCAGCCTGCCGGAACTGATGGCGGATCACGAGCAATTGATCCAGATCGCGCTCAACATCGTGCGCAACGCAGTGCAGGCCATGCATGGCCAGGGCGAGATCATTTTCCGCACGCGCGTCGCACGCCATGTCACGCTGGCCAAGAAAAATCATCGCCTGGCGCTGGAGCTGAAGATCATCGACAACGGCCCCGGCATTCCGGAAGACATCCGCGAGCAGATTTTTTATCCCCTGGTCACCAGCAAGCCCGAAGGCACCGGGCTCGGGCTGTCCATCGCCCAGACCTATGTCGCGCACCACGGCGGCAGCATCGATTGCGAAAGCCAGCCCGGCCAGACCGTATTCACCGTGCTGCTCCCCTACAACCATTTAGCCCCAAACTGAAGAAGCCATCATGCCAAACGCACAAGCCATCTGGATCATCGACGACGACCGCTCCATCCGCTGGGTGTTCGAAAAAGCGCTGGCGCGCGAGAACCTGGAATTCAAGTCCTTCGGTACCGCCAAGGAGGCGCTGACCGAGTTGGAGCACAGCGTGCCGCAAGTGGTAGTGAGCGACATCCGCATGCCCGGCGGCTCCGGCCTGGACCTGCTGCAAAACATCAAGCAGCGCCACCCCGGCATCCCGGTCATCATCATGACCGCCTATTCCGATCTCGACTCGGCGGTGGCCGCGTTCCAGGGCGGCGCCTTCGAATATCTGGCCAAGCCCTTCGATGTCGATCATGCAGTAGAACTGATCCGGCGCGCGCTGGACGAAAGCCGGCGCGGACAGGAAGCGCAAGAGGAAGT